>Ga0307379_10000972_pt1 | contig 46370 bp, 39 predicted proteins | sample UN2MG_FD_202237 | JGI IMG/M metagenome (GOLD analysis project Ga0307379, IMG submission 202237) | Soil microbial communities from Risofladan, Vaasa, Finland - UN-2 | ecosystem: Environmental > Terrestrial > Soil > Coastal area > Acid sulfate soil | place: Finland: Risofladan, Vaasa | collected... | reverse complement strand
AGAATAAGGATCAACCCACCCACTAGAACAAGCGTCCGGTTCGTGCGCATTCTTGGCTCCTTCCATATCGGTAGGTGAAGAGAGACACATCACTAGGCCGCCCAACTACTGATTATGCGGATGGCCTACCGCCTAATGACGGGGTACCGCACACCAGGCTGGCCTGTTCCGCGGCTTGCTACGTCATATGCAAGCTCACCTATTTTCGCCCACGAGCTTGCCAAAGGCAAACGCTTCTTGCCCACCGGCTCTTCGTCAAATCCCCCTTAGACGAAGAAAAGAACCTGCGCTTGGGAGGTGACGACGTGCGAGTAGGCGTGATGGCGTTCGGGGTGCACAGTGACCGGGTGGTGATCATCGAGGGCCCGGTGGGGTACAAGCGGACGTGGTGGTTGCCGGGGCCCGGAGTGGAAGCAGGCGCGGGAAGATAGGGAGCGTAGTGGGCGCGGCGGGGGCAGGGTCGTGGGCTACTTCAAGGTTTCCAGCAATTCGCGGACAGCCTGCGCTTCCGGGGCGCCCATCGCATCGAACACCTCCAGAGCCTTCTGCCACAGCTTTCTTGCCTGGCGCGGCTTCCCCTGGCGCTTATACAACAAGCCCATATTGGACCAGGTCATGGCCGTGCCCTGGCGGTCCCCCAGGCGCTGCTCGATTTCCAGGGACCGCTGATACAGCTCGATGGCCCGCTGCCATTCCCCCTGGTATGCGTAAACCAGGCCCAGGGTGCCGTAGGCTTTGGCCATACCCTGGCTGTGCCCCAGGCGCTCCGAAATCGCCAGGTCCTTCTCGTACAGCTCGATGGCCCGCTCCCATTCCCCCTGCTTTGCGTACACCAGACCCAGGTTGTTGTAGGTCTGGGCCATGCCCTGGCTGTCCCCCAGGCGCTCCATGGTCTCCAGAGCCTGCCCATATAGCTCGATGGCCCGCTGCCATTCCCCCTGGTCTGCGTACACCAGGCCCAGGTTGTTGTAGGTCTGGGCCATACCGTGGCTGTCGCCCAGGCGCTGCGAGATCGCCAGGTCTTTCTCGTACAGCTCGATGGCCCGCTGCCATTCCCCCTGGCGGTAGTACACCGCGCCCAGGTTGCCGTAGGTCTGGGCCATACCTTGGCTGTCCCCCAGGCGCTGCATGATCTCAAGAGCCTGCTCGAATAGTTGGATCGCGCGCTGCCATTCCCCCTGGTCTGCGTAAACCAGGCCCAGGCTGGTGTAGGTGTGGGCCATACCATGGGTGTCGCCCAGACGCTCCGAAATCTCCAGGTCTTTCTCATAGAGCTCGATGGCCCGCTGCCATTCCCCCTGGCGGTAGTACACCGCGCCCAGGTTGCCGTAGGTCTTGGCCATACCGTGGCTGTCTCTGAGGCGCTCCATGATCTCCAGGGACTGCTCGTACAGCTCGATGGCCCGCTGCCATTCCCCCTGGTCTGCGTAAACCAGGCCCAGGTTGTTGTAGGTCTCGGCCATACCCTGGCTGTCCCCCAGGCGCTCCGTGATCTCAAGAGCCTGCTGGAATAGTTGGATGGCCCGCTGCCATTCCCCCTGCTTTGCGTACACCACCCCCAGGTTGTTGTAGGTCTGGGCCATTCCGTGGCTGTCCCCCAGGCGCTCGCAGGCCTGCAGCCCAGCCTGCGCCCACTCAGCCCATTCGGGCCACATGCCTCTGACGTCGAAGAACTTAGCCAGGGCGAAGGCATACCTCCTCACCAACTGCCAGCCCTGCTTCCGGCCCAGCCTCCGTGACCATTCCATTCCCGCCCTGATGTTCTCCAGTTCCCTGTCCAGCAGCGACAGGCCTGCCGCGGTCTCCTTTCCACCGAGCTTGTTGTCGGCGTGCTGGGACACCTCGAGGTAGTGCAGGGCGTGCTTCAAACGAAGTTCCTGCTCCGCATCGTCCTCTAGGGGCATCGTGGCCTTCACGTGGTCCCTGACCAGCTGGTGAAGGCTGTAGCGGTCATCCTGGAGGTGCAGGAGCGAACTGCCCACCAGCTGTCCTCGGGCCAGGCTTAGGTTCAAGCCCGGGCCGGCGCACACGGCCTCCATGGCCTCATAGTCCCACGAGCCGGAGAGAATCAGCAATTGGGGCAGCAGCTTCCTGCCCTCCTCTGCAAGGGCCGCAATGGAGGTAGAGAGGAGCTCCTCGGGCTGGTCCTCCAGTTCAGTGGGCAGCCCCTCGACAGTCCTCTCTATCAGCGTGTAGTCCCGCAGGCCGACGATCAGTTCCAGCATCAAGGGGTGCCCACCCACTTTGCGGGCCAGGGCACGCAGCTGATCCTCCGGTGCTTCCAGCAGCCGCTCGACGCCCTTCTCCTCGGCCTCCTGCAAGAGGTGCGCCACCGCGCTGTCCTCGTCCAGCCCCAGCAAAGGCAGAGGATGAACAGCGTCCAGTGCCTTGAACCCCGCCTCGTCGTGGTAGCGTAAGGAGAGCATGACCTTGCTTCCAGCCCGCACGTCCAACTGATTGACGAAGGTGGTCACTCTGCGTTTCTCGTGTTCCTCCAGTGTCTCCATGTTGTCCAGGATCAGCAGTGCCGGCCTCATTCTGAGGGCCTCGAGGGCTATCTGCTCCCGCCGCGCCTCGTCGTACTTGCCCGACTCCAGGCCCAGCACCCTGTCTATCGCCTGCAGCACACTTGTCAAACCGAAGCGCTCAAGGCCTCTGGCGCTGGCCCAGACCATCCCTCCTGGGAAGCGCCAGGCGTTGCGATGCGCCGCCTCCTGGGTCAGCGCAGACTTGCCGATGCCGCCGATGCCGCTGACAACAACGCCTCGCATCTGCGCTTTGCCCAATTGGCCGGCTATGGCGATCAGCTCTTCGGCGCGCCCCACGAAGCGCAACGCCCGCGGCACGTCGCGGGCGGCCGGCTCGCCGTCCAGGATCGCGGGCTGGCCTTCCTGCGCCGGGGGGAAGGACAGTTGCCCGTCTCCGAGGATCTCCGGTATCTGGGCGCCGAGGGCGGATATGTCCCGCTCCACGACCTCCTTAGCCAGCGCGAGTGCCTGAGCCGCGGTCTTGCCCGCTGCCAACGCTGCGTACAGTTGCTCGGATAGTTGCACGGCGACTTTGTCCGGTATGAGACACGTCGTGGCCACCACCGCAGGGATGCCGCTGTCCACCAGCGCCTGGCCCGGCCCCTCCGACTCGCAGACGTTGAGCACCACCAGATCCACGCCGGTCCCCTTGAACGCCTGCACCAGGTCTTCCGCCGATACCTCATCGCCCCGGCCCAGCTCGTCTTCCAGCAGCAGCCCATGCTTGCTGCCGTGGCCGATGAAGTGCACGATCTGATATCCCTCGCCCGGACGCGAGGTTACCAGAGCGGTCTTGAGGTGCTTCCAGGTCGGGGGCAGGAGGCGTTGTAGCATCACGGCGTGCTGGCGGTGCTGAAGGCCCTTGCAGATGTTTTGCCACTCCTGCCACACATTGAGCCGGCTGGGGCGGTGTCCCTTGTGCAGCAGGGGTGCCGAGACAACGACCAGGACGCGAAGGCAGCCCTGGAAGTCTGGGTGTATGGCCACCTCTTCAGGGGAGAGCTGCTGGTAGATGTTGATCACCGCGGCCAGGGCACCGGGGCCGATGGCTACGCCTGTGCTGTCGAGGATGTCGCCCGTGTGGACCGCGTGATCCCTGAGATGAATCTGGGGGACGTCATGGCTAGACACTACCTGCCTGTCGTGCGGCGCTCGCGGCTTTCTCGTCCTCTGAGGCATGGACAGAGCTCCTTTCTGCACAAGTCAGACAGCCCGCGTATTGGCGGGAGAGGGGGTGTCGTGCCGTCGTGGGCCTCCCTGACCTGGTACGCCCGCCGGGTCCGCGCAGTGCGACGGCAGAATGATATCACAACCCGGCACCGCTGCCAACGGATCAACGCGCCCAATGGGCCGGGTGGTGGTCATCTGGCCCCAATGCCACGGTGTGCTCGTACTGCAACCGCTGCTTGTTGAGATCGCACCTGTGCTGGGTGCCATGCACGCGGTGCAGCCACCTCGGCGGTCGTGCGGGGTCCTGATCGTGTTTTAAGGCTGGGGTACTTGACAAGCTAGAACAGATGTTCTATAATGGGCGTGTAAGCGGTTGTGGACTGGAAGTCATCGGATGGAGACGGTTGGGGTGAGCATGGCCGAGTCCTTCGATACGCCCGCCGTGCGGGCTACTCAGGATGCACCCTTCGACAGGCTCAGGACGGAGCGCGTGCGGCTGGGGCTCGACGTGGATCTGAGCGCCCGGGGGGGCTATGGCGTGACGCTGATCAGGGCCGGGAACACCCTGCACGGGTGGCGGTTCCCTGCGGAGGTGCTGAAGGCGGCGGTCCCCCGTTTCGAGGGAGCGAGCTGCTTTGTGGACCACGTGGGGTGGTTCCAGCAAGCCGCAAGCCTGGGGGACCTGGTGGGAGTGATCAGCGAGGTGGAATGGAGCGAGACGGAGGGCGGGTTGACGGGGCGGCTGCGTCTCTCCAACACGCCGGCTGGGGATTGGATGGAGGCGCTGATCGACCAGATCATCGAGGACCGGGAGAACGGGTTGCCAGTGCCGAACGTGGGGCTGTCGGCGGATATGCTGGCGGGGTACTTGCTGGATGGGCAGACGAGAGTGGCGACGGAGATCCGGTCCGTGTACTCGGTGGATGCTGTGTTCTATCCCGCGTCGGGCGGGTCATTTGACAGGGTGCTGAACTCGATGGCCATGGGCCGAAAGGTGGAAGGGGGCGGCAAGGTGGAAGAGAGGGTGAAGGAGCGGGTGGGGGAGGTCGGGCTCGGGGTCGCGCTGGTGAGGCCGGTCACGGCTGCGGGGGCGTGAAAAGTCCAGTCAGTTCCGCCTCGTCCAGAACGTGCCCTTCCAAGGCCAGCAGCAGATCAGCCATGCTCGCCTCCGCCGGCAAGTCAAGGACGGCATCGAGGGCATAAAGTCTGAAAACGTAGCGATGCGCACCCGGCGGACAGGGACCATCGTAGCCAACCTGATTGATGGCGGACCCACCAGGGAACGTACCCGCAGGATAATTGGCGAAGTCGTTCTTGCCTTGAAGGGCGCCGTCCGCCAGTGAGGGCTCTGGCGGCATGCCTTCCGGCAGACCGGTGGCTGCGGCAGGGATGTTATAGATCACCCAGTGCACGAAGTCCGGCGGCTGGGAATCCGGGTCGTCCACCAGCAGAGCCAGGCTTTGCGTCCCCTCCGGCACACCGGACCACTCCAGCGGCGGCGACAAGTTGGCCCCATGGCAAGAGTACTGTACCGGGATCTCTCCTCCGGGTTCGAAGGCCGCACTGGACACCTGGAGAGGGGGGACGGGGGTCGGGGTGGGCGCCGGCGCCTCCCCCGCAGAGGGAGCAGGAGTAGGTGTGGGTGCGCTGGGCGCGGCTGTCGGCTCTTCAGCCCTGGCGGTGGGCTCAACTGCTGAGGTGGGCTCCTCGAATGGCGGCGCAGGCTCGGGCGCGCCAGCGGGGCCACATCCCGCCTGACAAACGGCCACAAAGAGTATCAGGACCAGGCACAGGGGAGCTGCTATCCTCATCTCTCCCTCCCTACCGGCGAACAGACGGCGGCCTTCCCTACTGGAAGCGATAGGTTACACGACGCGAGGAGCCAACACCACGTCCCACAAGCCAGAGCACAAGCGCCCCTATCAGCATGGGTAGGAGACCGGCACAGATGAGGAGCGTTGGGCCGAGCCACAAGCGCTTCCAGGAGACGACTTGCGCATTGTCGACATCGTCGGGGTCATAAAGGACCTTCACCTCGGCGCCTATTTCGTAGTCAGGTGGTATGGTCCCGACGCCATCGGTGAAGCGCACGGTCTTCCCCTCCATGGTCCGAAAGTCCACCACCGGGGCGTACGAAGCGCCGGTGGCACGAGCGACAACCACGTTGTCCACCACCGTCCCAGGGGCGGAGATCCAGCTGCGCTCCAGTTGGACCACTCTGTAGACTTGAGAGAGGCCCATGAGCAGGAAGGGAGCCCCCGCGATTAGAGGGATGAGCAAAAAGGGCCAAAGACCCTTGAAAGGCGTCCGTATGGCCGGCAGTCTGTTCCCCTGGAGACCTTCCATCTCCTCCCCTGCCTCACGGTGCGTAGCGCAGCGGGTGGCGTGCCGCCTCCTTCTCGTGCAGCAGTTCCTCCACGGTAGGACGCCCTTCGATGGCCTTGCGGATAGCAGCGCGCATCGCCTTGTAGTTGTTGATGGTTATCCGGCGGCGGTTGGCCGCCGAAGGGTGGACGAAGGCGTTGACGATCAAGGCCAGGTCGTCCAGTGCAGCCTCGGGCAGGAACCCATCGGCCAGGCTGGACTGGAGGGCCATAGTAATACCCTCCACCGCATTCTCGTAGATGTGACGGGCCTGTTTCTTGGTGCGCACGGTAACCGTCGGCACCAGCAGAGTGCGGGGCCGCTCGAAGATGACCTTCAGCTCCGTCAGGCCTTTCCCCGTCGGATCAGGGGGCTTGGGTCTGTTCAGGGCCTCTTCCAGAGCGGTGCCCACAGGGCCGTCCTTGCGTCCGAGGAGCAGGTCCACGTGCGCGACCTCAAAGTCGGGCGGGCCCGAGTATCCCTCTCCCACCAGCATGGTGAAGTCGCTGACCGACTCGGGCGTCTGCGGTGTGGCGGGCACGTTGCTCGTCACCTTCTTGGCCTGGCCTAGTTCATAGCTGATGGGGCGCGGCGGGATCTTGCCCAGCTCTTCCAGTTGAACGCGCAGCTCCTCGTAGTCCTCGCGCCGGAAAGCGCCACCGGGCATGATGGGGTGGCGAGAGTTGCCCACCTGGATACCCATCATGCGCAGACCCTCTTTCACCGCCTGGGTGGAGCCGCAGTTGACCACGATACGCACCAACCGCTGGATATCCCGCTGACGCTCTTGGGCCTCAGCGATCCTGCCTTCCCTGACGTGGGTGTAGATCTCCTGCCAGATGTCGGGGATCAGGTTGGCGGTGGCCAGAATGGCTCCATCGACCCCAGCGGCGAGGGCGGGCATCACGATCTCGTCGTGACCGCAGATGATGGCTATCTGCCCCTTGACCTTCTCCAGTAGAGCCATGAGGAAGGGGACGTCCCCGCTGGAGTCCTTGATGCCCACCACGTTGTCCAAATAGGCCATGCCTTCGGCTGTCCACCACCGGTAGTGGGTCCCTGCACACTGAGGGATGTTGTACAGTATGATGGGCAGGCCTACCTTCGAGACCGTCTCGTAATGCTCGTAAACTTCGTTGAAGGTGGGTTTAAGGTAGAAGGGAGCCACCACCAGGGCTGCGTCGGCCCCAGCATCCCTGGCGTACTCTGTCAGCGCCACGGTGTCCCTGGTACTGGTGCAGCCCGTGCCGGCTATGACAGGCACCCGCCCTCCAGCTTCTTCGATGGTGATGTCGATGAGGCGTCTCTTCTCCTCAGGGGACAGGTAGACGAACTCCCCCGTCGTGCCCACCGGGACCAGGGCGTGCACGTGCGGCAACACGTGGCGTATGAGGCGGCGCAGCGCCTCTTCGTCCACCTCCTCCTCAGCGGTGAAGGGGGTGACCAACGCGGGCATGATCCCCTTCAGCCAGTCTGGTTTACCAGCCATATCGAATGCCTCCCGCAAGCTAAAAGGGGAAAGAGGAGCATCAACCTCATTCCCCGGTAGGTCGGCACTATCGCCGACTATGGATGGCCAGGAACCGTTCCAGCGAACGATCGTACGTTTTCTCCACCTCCGGCGGGAATACGCAGCCCGGCAGTTCGCCGTGGCCCCAGTGATACCTGATGCACTCACAGCAGAGGCCTTTACGGCTACAGCCCTCGTAGGTGCACGTGCACTTCGCAGTGTTCTGCTCCACCTTACATTCTCTCATGCTGCCTCCGGGATTATTCTCAGCGGGGCTTCACCTGGCGGTAGGCCATACGAATCGCCCGGTACATCGCCCGCTGAACGTTGGCATAGAGTTCGTGCCGGTCCAGTGCCCTGGGGTGAATAGTAGCCTTGGCGATGATCACCACCCCATCCAGATCTTGTGCAGGGATGGTCCCCTCCTCGATGTTGTCCAGGACCGCCTTGGCTGCCGCAGCCTGAGTGGGACCGTACACCATGCTTGCCTGTCGCAGGTTCAACAGTTCGATAGTGGGCACGATCAGCGTTGAAGGTCTGACCGTCAGATTAGGTTCGGCGATGGTGGTCAGCGCCTCATACCCGTGTCTGGGATGGGTCAATTGGCGCGCGTAGGCCAGACCGATGGGGCCGCTCTTCGACCCCACCACCAGGTCGATGCCCGCCTGCTCGGAGCCTCGGCCTTCGGTGGCGGTTCCCAGGCGAACGTGATGGTCCTCGATGGTCTCGGCCGAGACGCCGATGTCGTTGAACCTGTCTTCCAGGGGACCTTTGGGCATGGCCCAATTAATGTCCTGCGGCTTTATCTTTCCCAGTTTTTCTAGCTCCAGCTGGATCTCCGCCCTGGTTTCGTGGATCAGGGCGCCCCCCACGGCCTTGAGAGGACGGCGAGGGTCCCCAACCTTGACACCCATCATGTTGAGAGCTGCCTTGATTGCCACTCCGCCGCCGTACCGGACGAAGATGCGGGCCAGCTTCTGTACTTGCCGCTGTAGGCGGCGGGCCTCCTCGATCTCGCCCGACCGCACCTTGCTTAGTACCTGCTGCCAAACCTCGGGGAAAACCTGCGCACTGGCCAGGATCATGCCGCTGCAGCCGGCGGCCAGAGCGGGGAGCACGACCTCATCGTGGCCGACCAGGACGTCCAGGCGGCCCTGAGTCATCTCCAGCACTTCCATCATGTACGGCAGGTCGCCTGAGGAATCCTTGAGGCCCACGATGTTGTCTATCTCGCTCAGGTCCTCCAGCACCTGGCGCGACGTGTAAGCATCCACCGTCTGCGGGATGTTGTAGATGAGGATAGGCAGGTCCACGGCTCGGGCCACCTCGTAGAAGTGCTGGTAGACGCCTTTGTCAGAGGGGTGCAGGAAGTATGGGGTGACGACCAGACAGGCAGCGGCGCCAGCGTCCTGGGCGTGCCGCGCCAGCTCTTTGGCCTCCCGCGTGGATGCTGCGCCCGTCCCGGCGATAACTGGAAGCTCGGCTCCCACTTCGTCTACGCAGATCTCTACCAGCCTGCGGCGCTCGGCGTGTGACATGTTGACGAACTCGCCGGTAGTGCCGCAAGGCACCACGCCATCCACGTGCGGCCTTACAAAGCGCAGCAGCCCCCGAAAGGCCTCCTCATCAATCGTGTCATCCCTGGTAAACGGTGTCACCAGGGCGGGGTTGACGCCGCCCGGGCGGTAAGTGGTACGAGTCATCAGATTCTCCTCCACCGAAGTTGGTGGCCTTGGCTGATAGGCCGACATGGCCGCTTGAGGGAGAATTCTCCCTCAGGCGACGGAAGCTTCATAGGTGATCGACGTCTCTTCGAGGGGCATGCGCCGAGGCGAGAAGTCTCTCGCCTGGCTCCGGGGGGGAGAGGATCCCACCAAAGCGGAGCACCAACTATCCCCCAAGAGCAGGCTGGCGACCCTTCGCCTGGCTCATCGGTGAGAACTCCGGCCAAGCTTGACTGGGATGCCCCTGCGCATGTATTCCCTGGCGTGTTTGGTGCACTGTAGGGTCTTGTAGTAGATCACGTCCCCAATCTCGGTGGCGTGGGCCTTCCGCTCCCCCTCAGGGAGGAAGTAGGCCTCCATGGTGTCGTACTCCCTGCTCTGGCCGTCGCTTTCGTACTTGAAGGTCACATCCGTCCCGCTCTCCAGGACCTGGAGCGAGTTATCGAACCAGTCGAAATCCGCCCGTCCCAGATCAGGGTTGATCAGGATGTGCGCGGCGAGGTCCAGACCCTTGATACCACTGGCCTTCGCCTCCTGGCTGCACCTGATGAAGTTCTCTGGCGATACTCCATTGCCGATGTTGACCTCACGGATAGGGCTTGTCTTGTCGTCCCTCAGGTACTCGTGCATGATGTTCAGGAGCATGCGGAACTGCATCAGGTTCTGAGTGGACAGCAACATGGAAACCTTGATGAAGAGGTTCGGGATGTCCCTGGCGTAGTAGCACACGCCAACGATGGAGCTCCAGCTCGGATTCAGGAAGAAGTTGTTTCCTGTGGTCTCGGCCGCGCGCGTGATGCCGTCCAGGTAGATGAGGTGGTTATCGTTGGCGACCTCGATACCTCCGAAGTTGCCAAAGAAGGTCCCCTGGTTCGCCAGCACCAGTTTGGCCAAGCCGTCACCGGCAGGCTCTCTCTTGAACTGCATGCCGGTGGCCTTCTCCACGTCCTGGAATCTCTTCTCGGGCAGCGGGATGCCAACCAGGTTGGTGGAGCAGAACCAGTCAACGCCCATGATGTTCTCGGCCATGGCGAGCGTGGCCATCAGATTGCCGTTGTACACATAGTCCTCGGTGAGGGCCACGACAGAGATCATCTCGGCAGGTATAAGGGCCGGGACTTCGGTGGAAACGCTCTCGGCCACCCTCTTCATGCACCGGTGGGTAACCCTGGCTCCCTGGAACCCTGAGACCTGGGCCGTGGCGGTGCCCCTGCCCTTCTGGTAGGTGATACCGTTCCCCTCCTCGAAGTCCTCCACCTTGGCGAAACCCTTGACCAGCTCCTCTGCCTCCTGTATCATGGGGGCATATTCCGTGGCCGCGAGGATCCCCTTCCTGGTCTCATACTTTCTTTTCTGTTCGATAGTTTGCGCTATCTTCTTGGCCCCGCCATGCGACTGCTTCAAGGCGTCGATAGCTTCCATGTCTCTGGCTGACAGTAGTTTGAACTTCATGATTGCCTCTCCTCCTGAGCAGGGTTCATTGAGTCTACCGACCTCATAAGATAAGGGGAAACAACGACATCGGGGACGAGGACGTCACAGCATTCCAGGCGATCGGGGACGTGGTACGTCTCAGCGTGGAACACAGCGAGCCAATGATAGCATTTCCAGCCGACCCTGTCAAGGTCCATCTCGAGAGCGTTGGCGTTTTGGTGCTGCCTAGGGTAAGATACTCAAGTCATGTGGAAGACGTGGAGATTCTGGCTGGGGGTCGTCATCAGTGTCCTCTTCCTCGCCTACGCCATCAAGGGACAGAAACTGCCGGAGGTGTGGCAGGGCCTGCGCGAGGCGAACTACCTGTGGCTGATACCCGGGATCATCGTCTACTTCGGTGCCGTCTGGCTGCGCACCTACCGTTGGAAGTACCTCCTGCGACCCATCAAGACCATCCCCGTACGCACCCTCTTCCCGGTGGTCACCATAGGGTACATGGGCAACAACATCTTCCCCCTCCGAGCGGGGGAGGTGCTCCGGGCCTATGTCCTGAAGCGCAAGGAGGGCGTAAGCGCCAGCGCAAGCCTGGCCACCATCGTCGTGGAGCGTATCTTCGACGGCATCACCATGCTGATCTTCGTCTTCGCCATCCTGCCCCTTGTGCCGACCAATCCGTTCCTGGGCCAACTCCTGCCCTTCATGAGCGTCTTCTTTTTTGGGGCGCTGCTGGCCTTCCTGCTGGTGGCCTCCTCTCCCGCCCGTACGGAGAGGGTCTACCAGTGGGCCGTTCGCTACCTGGTCCCGAGCCGCTTCCGGGAGCAGGTGAAGGGCCTGCTGGACAGATTCGTGGAGGGTCTGGAGGTGCTGCGGAGCGGGCGGGACATGCTCTTCATCTTGGTCATCTCCATCGTTCTGTGGCTGGTAGAGACCTGGAAGTACTGGTTTGTGATGCTGGGCTTCCATTTCCATCAGCCGTTCTACGTCCTGGTGTTCACCTGTGCCATCGCCAATCTGGCCACCAGCCTGCCCTCCACCCCGGGCTACCTGGGCACTTTCGAGGTGGCGAGTATCGAGAGCCTCGTACCCTTCGGTGTGCCCAGACATACGGCCACCAGCTTCACCCTGGGCCTTCACGCCGCGCTGTGGTTGCCCATCACCGTCCTGGGCCTCTATTACGCCTGGAGGGAGAGCCTCAGCTGGCACGAGATGGAGTCGCTGCGGCTCTCGGGGAACGGGCCGTCGTCAGCGATGCCAACTGCGCGTGAGGATGTAGCGCCGTGAAGACCGGCGTGCTGGGGGGCGGTCTCACCGGTCTGACGGCGGCATATGAGCTTGCCAAGAGAGGACATGAGGTCCTGCTCTTGGAGAGGGCCCCGTATCTCGGGGGACAGGCCAGCACCTTCGAGGTCGAGGGAGCACGTCTGGAAAGGTACTATCACCACATCTTCACGGGCGATGTGGACATGATGGACCTCATTGAGGAACTGGGCCTTTCGGACAGGATGTTGTGGCTGGCTTCCAAGGTGGGGTTCTTCCGCGAGGGTCAGATCTACGACTTTGTGACGCCAATGGACCTGCTTCGTTTCCAGCCTCTCGGTCCCTGGCAGCGGATCAGGGCCGGTTTGGTGACGCTCTACCTGCAGAGGTTTGGGGACTGGAGAGACCTGGAGGATTCCACAGCGCAGGATTGGATGCGAAGATACGCTGGTGAGCAAGCCTACGAGGTGATCTTCGCACCCCTGCTACGCGCCAAGTTCGGCGAGTACTTCGACCAGGTAACCATGGCCTGGTTGTGGAGCAAGTTCAAGGATCGGGTGGGGTCCCGAAGCAAGGGCATGACCCAGGAACTGCTGGGCTACATGGAGGGCAGCTTCCAACCTTTCATCGATGCTTTGGCGGGCAGGATCAGGGCGATGGGCGGCATGATACTGACCGACACCCCTGTAGACCGGCTGACCATCGAGGATCTGAAGATAAAGAGCGTCACGGCCGGAGACGTGTGGCACGTTGACCAGGTCATCGCTACCGTGCCCTCCTTCGTTTTCCAACAAATCGCACCTGACTTGCCGGAGGAGTACGCCAGCCGACTGCGAGAGGTGTCGTACCAGAGCGCCTTGTGCCTGGTCTTGAAGATGAAGCACTCTTTGTCTCGCATCTACTGGTTGAACATCAGCGACCCAGCCTTCCCGTTTGTGGGCGCTATCGAGCATACGAACCTGATCCCGGCGGAGAAGTATAATGGGAAACACATTCTCTATCTGAGCAACTACGTATCCAAGGGCGATCCCTTGTACCCAGCCTCGGCAGAGGAGTTGTTCGTGCACTACCTCCCCTCTTTGAGGAAGATTAACCCAGAGTTCGAAAAGGATTGGGTAGAGGAGATGTGGCTGTTTCGTGAAGACGCCGCCCAGCCGATCATCACTTGTGGCTACTCCCGCCGGGTCGCAGCCTACCAGACGCCGGTGAAGGGTCTGTACCTGGCCAACACGACTCAGATTTATCCCCAGGATCGGGGGATGAACTATAGTGTGAGACTGGGAAAGGTCGTGAGCGAGCTGGCGGCTTAGTGAGGTGGGGTGGTACGAGGAGGAGCAGGGAGCGCCAGGATGCTCGTCTCCCTCGTGACGGCCCGACCATTCGGTGAGAGGTGTTCTGATGAGTAACAGGATCTGCGTGATCGGAGGAGGCGGCTACGTTGGGCTTACCACCGGGGCCTGCTTCGCCGACCTCGGCAACGAGGTGGTCTGTGTCGACATAGACGAGGCCAAGATCGCCGGCCTCAAGCGCGGCAAGCTGCCCATCTACGAACCAGGCCTACAGGAGTTGGTGGAGCGCAACGCCAAGATGGAGCGGCTCTCGTTCACTACGTCCTACGAGGAAGGACTGAGGGACGCCGAGTTTGCGTTCATCGCGGTAGACACGCCGTCGGGGAGCGAAGGCGAGGCCGATCTGAAGTATATGAGGATAGCCGCGGAGACGATCGCCGAGCGGATGTCCAGCTCCCTGATCATCGTGAACAAGAGCACAGTGCCCATAGGGACAGGAGACTGGGTAGCGGAGATCGTGCAGAGGCACATCGCTCCGGGGCTTGAGTTCACCGTGGTCTCCAACCCTGAATTCCTGCGAGAGGGATCGGCCATCAACGACTTTCTGTCTCCCGACCGCATCGTTCTAGGATCGACCGATAGGCAGGCAGCGGAGAAGGTGGCCCAGCTTTATCTTTCACTGCGTGCCCCCATCATCGTTACCGACTTGCGTACTGCCGAGATGATCAAGTACGCCTCCAACGCCTACTTGGCCAACCGCATCTCCTTCATCAACGAGATGGCTTCCATCTGTGAGCAGTTGGGAGCCGACATCAAGGAAGTGGCCATCGGGATGGGCTACGACAAACGCATAGGCCATTCCTACCTTGATGCGGGGGTCGGCTGGGGAGGGTCCTGCTTCCCTAAGGATGTGAAGGCGCTGGCTCACATGGCGGCGATCCACGGGTGCCACCCTCAATTGTTGCGGGCCGTGATAGAGATCAACAGAGATCAGAGAAGGCGCGTGGTCCAGAGCCTGCGCGACATCCTGGGCACCCTGCACGGTAAGACGGTGGGGATCCTGGGATTGGCGTTCAAACCAAACACTGACGACATGCGCGAAGCACCCGCGGTAGAGATCATCCATCTGCTCCAGAACGAGGGCACGTATGTCAAGGCCTTTGACCCCGTTGCCGTGCAGCGCGCCAGGGAGATGCTGCCGGAGATCACGTACTGCGATGATGCCTACCAGGTGGCCGAAGGGAGCGATGCTCTGGTCATCGTGACCGACTGGAACGAGTTCAAACACCTGGACATGGGTCGTATCAAGGCCTCCATGGCTGAGCCCGTTCTGATCGACGGTCGCAACATTTACGATTCGAAGAAGATGCAGGACCTGGGCTTCGTCTATCGTGGTATCGGACGAGGATACGAGAAGGCCGAACTCGCTCGGCCTGCCGAAGTGCTGAACACCGGACAGTCAGGGGAGTTGGAGGAGGTCGAGGACGAGACGTACTAGCCGGGCAGGGAGGCACGGGCGTGGGCATGTTGAGCGTGGGTGTGGACCTCATCGAGACAGGACGGATCGCCCGAGCGTTGGAACGCTGGGGCGATCGCTTCTTGTCGCACGTCTATACTCCGGCGGAGGTGAAGTCCTGTAGAAACCACGTTGGGGAGTTGGCTGCTCGCTTCGCGGCCAAGGAGGCTGTTTCCAAGGCCCTGGGAACGGGGCTGCGGGGAGTGACCTGGCGGGAGATGGAGGTGCTGTCGGACGCCCGCGGCAAGCCGCTGATCAGGCTTCACGGTCGGGCGAAGAAGCGGGCCGAGGAACTCGGGCTGGAGGATTTTGCCGTCAGTCTCTCCCATTCCAGAAAGTACGCCGTCGCATTGGTGGTGGCGAGCGACTAGCGCGGCGGCTCCGGCTGCGCGGCGGGTTGGACATCGGAAGCAGGGGGTATCAGTGTTGCAGCCATTGCTCTTTGTCGTCGTTGGTGCCATCGTGGTTCTCCTGGTCGTGGCCTGGGTCATCGCGCTCATCCGGAAGGTAGGCGGCTGTTTCATTCATCTTTTGCTACTCTGTGCTGGCCTGCTCTTGTTCGTGTACCTGAGCTGGCTATTCTGGCAGAGGCTCATGCAGGGCTGAGAAGGGCCCTTCTCGGCCTTGGCCCCGTTCTGCTCGCGTTCTTTTCCCCATTCCCGCCCCTGGCGCAGCGTCCAACCTGCTGCTCGATTCTAGAGCCTGTATTGGGCAGGCCACCTACGGTGCTCGCTTGACAAGGGATTGGTTTCGTTGTAAGATGGTGTTTACTTAGTGACTGGATAAGCCGAATGGCGTTGATCGGGACATAGTAGGTCTGGAGGGCTGATCACAGAGAGCTGGTACGTGGTGAGAGCCGGCATCGCGCCAGATTGAACCGGTCCCAGGAGCCGCGAGCGAAAAGGATCCGGTCTTTGTCGGGTTCGGTAAGCCGTGCCGGTTGGCCACCGTTAAACGGCCAGAGCATTGCCTCGCTGCTCTTGCGGGGTTGTACTCGCGAAGAGAGAGGCTGGTTCTGCCGCCTCGCGATACTGGTGCGAGGAGCTGTATTGGGCAGGCTGGCCTAAGTAGGGTGGTACCGCGGGATCGCTGTGGGTCTCGTCCCTATGGGACGAGGCCTTTTGTTATACCACGCTGTCGGCACTCGGGCGGAATCCTGGGGCAACGAAGGGGGACAACATGGCGCAGAGACTGGCATCACCGGATGAGGACTTCTCTGCCTGGTACAACGACGTGGTTCTGAGGGCGGACTTGGCCGACTACTCTCCGGTCCGTGGATGTATGGTCATCAAACCTTACGGCTACGAGCTCTGGGAGGGGGTGAAGGGCGGTTTGGATCGGCGCTTCAAGGAGACCGGGCACGTAAACGCCTATTTCCCGCTTTTTATACCCATGAGCTTCCTGGAGAAGGAATCGGAGCACGTGGAAGGCTTCTCGCCACAGCTGGCTGTGGTGACGCACGGTGGAGGAAAGGAACTGGAAGAGCCCCTGGTGGTCAGGCCGACCTCGGAGACCATCATTGGTCACATGTATGCCCAGTGGGTTCAGTCATACAGGGATCTGCCCATACTCATCAATCAATGGGCCAACGTGGTGAGGTGGGAATTGAGGACCAGGCTCTTCTTGCGCACGATGGAGTTCCTGTGGCAGGAGGGCCACACGGTTCACGCCACCTACGAAGAAGCCCAAGAAGAAACCCTGCGCATTCTGGATCTTTATGCGGATTTCGCCCGCAGCGATGCTGCGATTCCGGTGCTCGTGGGGCGGAAGTCGGAGGCGGAGAAGTTCCCCGGAGCCCTGGCCAGCTACGCCATCGAAGCGATGATGGGAGACAAGCGGGCTCTCCAGGCCGGTACGTCTCACAACCTGGGCCAAAACTTCGCCAAGGCCTTCGACGTTACTTACCTCGACCGGAACAACGAGACGCAGTACTGCTGGGGCACCAGCTGGGGAGTGAGCACCCGCATGGTGGGAGCGATCATCATGGTCCATGGAGATGCCCAGGGCCTGCGGCTTCCTCCGGTGATTGCCCCCATCCAGATCGTGGTGATCCCCATCTACAAGGGCGACGATGACAAGCGTGTGGTGATGGAGAGTGTGACCGAGCTGGCAAAGGAACTGAAGGATGCCGGGCTGCGAGTACACCTCGACAGCCGCGAGGAATACACCCCGGGCTGGAAGTTCAACGACTGGGAGATGCGTGGCGTACCGCTGCGTTTAGAGGTCGGGCCTCGCGAAGTGGCCGAGGGAAAGCTGACCTGCGCCAGGCGTGATGCTGGCCGCAAGTCAAGCAAGAAGAGCGTGTCTCGCGCAGGAGTTCAGGACGAGGTCAAGCGGCTACTGGCGGAGATCCAGCAGTCACTGTTTGATCAGGCGAGGGCCTTCCTTGACTCCCACGTGCACGAAGCGAGGGACTATGAGGAGTTCAAGGAGATAGTGCAGGACGGCTGGGCCTACACCTGGTGGTGCGGGAGCCCGGAGTGCGAGGCCAGCATCCAGGAAGAGACCAAAGCCACGTCGCGGTGTATACCTCTGGATCAGGAACCGGGCGACGGGAGATGCGTCCATTGTGGTGCCAAGGCGACGGAACGCGCCTACTTTGCCCGAGCATACTGAGTCGATCGAACCCGTCATGGCAGCCAAAGTAGGGTCGCAGAACGGGTAGTCGCTTTCTTGGGCGTGGAGCGCTTCGGAGAGTCACCAGTCGGGAGCGGCGAGGGCTTTTCCCCACCCTTCACAGGCACCAGTGGGCTGGCAAAGTGAGATCGGCGATGGTGAAGTTGGTGTCGCCAGCTTCCTTGTGCTCAGCTGTGGCCGCACGGAGCGACGGCTGTTCGCGGGCCCTACTGCGCCGATATCCAGATCTGGTAGCTGACGGCTGGACCTGCTCGGCCACCGAAGTCGCGCATCATGACGTAGTGTATGCTACTTGACGGAGCCGTCCACACGATGGAGGACGCGAAGCTTTCGTCGCTGGCGTCGTCATCGTAGCCCAACTCAGCGCCAGCTTCATCGTAGAGGTATATCGCTGTGTCACAGCCGGCCTGTAAGCTTCCGGTCTGAATGGTGTACTCCACTCCCTCCTCTGCAGCGAAGGAGACGTAGTCCACGTCGGTCGAGGTGTGGAAGGTGTGCATCTGTCGCCTGCCATCGCTCTCCATGGGGCTGGACTGGGTCGGCGTGTCATCGGGCTCGTATTGGTCGGCACCTTCGGCGAAGGCGCTCTCCCGGACGGTAATGGAGTAGCTGGCATCGATGCCGGCCGAATCCCCGGCCAGGTCTCTGACCATCACGTAATAGCGCCCGCTGCTGGGCGCCACCCAGACGATGCGTGGGGCCAGCGTTTCGTCCGTCCCGTCGTCGTTGTGAGCAAGCTCCTGCCCCTCGCTATCATACAGGTACATGACAGGGTCGATATCACCCCCGAGGTCGTGCGTCTCGATGGTGTAGGCGTTTCCGCCGGTGGCCTCAAAGCACAGGTAGTCTTGGTCTCCCTCGATGTGCAGGTTGTGCGTCTGAGGGCGACCATCAGTGGTTATGGGCGCTGCTTCGGCGATACTGTCGTCGGGCTCCTGCGCGTCCGCACCCTCCAGGGGCACGGTCGTGGGTGAAGGCACGGTGGGTGCGGGGGTCGGAGGCGTAGTCGGGCTCGGTACCGCCGGTGGTGCAGTCGGTTGGGAGAGCCGAACGCAGTCCAGCATCTCCCGGAACACCGGCTCGTACTCCGGCCAAGACTCGCTCGGCGCGGCAGCGTTGAACACATACGCGTGCTCGTAGGCGACCACGGCCGCGACCCAGCCCCTCAGGAGCTCGCCGCCATCGCCTAGCTGCCCCTCCACGGACATGAGCGCCCCGTCGTACCCGTCGACGGAGGGGGCGAGGACCTCTCCGAACTGTATCTGCCCATAGGCGCTGGCCAGGAAACCGCTCACCTCGTCCAGTATCTCGTCCGGTGCCTCTGTGCCCAGCTCAGAGGTTGTATTGACGACCGCCGCGAAGCTGGTGCCACTGAGAAACTCAGCCACTTGAAGATCACCTTGCTCGGCTGCAAAGACCACCTGTCTCAGGCTGGGGTCCTCTTGGACAAGCCAGTCCCCCGGATAGTTCAGAGAGATGCCCAGCTCGCTGCTGCTGTAAGCGGTCCACAGGGACGGGGCGGTGGGTTCGGGGAGGGTGGTCGTGGTCAGGCTTGGGCTGGGACTCCGCGTGCGGCTTGGAGAAGACTCTGGCGATGCTGTCGGGCCGCCGGCAACAAGCAAACCCATAATGAAGGCCACGCCGATGCAGACTACGGCGATCAGCGCCAGGACGGCGACCACAATGGGCCACCTCCTGATATCAACCGACACTCTTCGCTCAGCGGTAAGTCGCTTCCCGCAGTCGGGGCAGAAGAGATCGTCGCTCTTAACCTCTGCACCACAATGGGGACATCTCATCCCTTTTTGCCTCGAACTACCTCTCCGAATTCTCCTCTTCCTGTTCCTGATCTCGATCCGCCTGGTCTTGGATCAATTGCTGGTAGTCCAGGCCGCAGCCAGCGCAGTAGTTGAGGCCGGCCTTCATCTGGGACTGGCACTGAGGACAAACCGTGATCAGGCGAGCTCCACAGTTTTCACACAGTTCCGAGGCGGCGCTGCTCTGAAGGCCACACCAGTGGCAGCGTCCATCGGGCGATGACAAACCCGCGTGGTTGGCGCCACACCGGTCGCAAAAGCGCATCCGCATCTCCAGTCTGGCTCCGCAGCGCGGGCAATACTTGACTAGAGCTTGTCCGCAACGCTCGCAGGAGCGCGCGTCTGCCTCGTTAACGAACGCACATTGAGGACACGTGGTGGAGGAAACAGGCCTCCCCGAGGTGGCAGCGAAAACAGCGCCGCAGCCAGTGCACAGGGCAGAGCCGCTTTCCTCGATCTCTTGAATGAAACTGCCGCACTGCGGGCACCTGAATTCCCCGACCATGATCGTCTCTCAGGAAGCCAAGTCTAGCATGGCCTTGCGTCGTCCGGCAACCAGAACCGTCTCATATCTGGCTGAGGATGTAGATTGTGACCAGTACACTGACTATGATCAGGGCGATCATGAGGACCGAACTGATATCTAACTTGAGTCTGGATCGCTTACCTTGCTCTTCGCTCCCCTGGGGTCCCCGCACCAGCCTGTCGGTGACGAAGCGGGAGTAGTTGAAGCCACACCTGGGGCAGAAGCTGAAAGAGGCCTGCGTGACGGCACCGCAGTGAGGGCACTGAGCCAGCAGGCGAGCCCCGCATCGCACACACAATTCAGCGCCCTGGTCATTCTGGCAACCGCACCGCTGGCACCGTCCGGCTGCTAAGGGAATCTGCCTCCCAGACCTCGAACATTCGTCGCAGAGAATGTCATCGATGGCGATTTGCCGTCCACACTGGGGGCAATAGTTCAGCAGAGCGGCTCCACAATCGGCACAGAAACGGCTCTCTTCACGGTTGTGGCTGCCACAGGCGGGGCACACCGGGCGTGTGTGCCCCGCGGGGGTGGCGATACCACCGGACTCTGCTCTCGATTCCTCTGGCTTCGGGCTTCGGCTTTGGCCCTGCTGTGAAGACATGGGCTCTCTGTCGTTCAGCGCACGGTGATGGTCGAGTCCCTGGCGTCTACACCCAGGTCAGCGGATCAGCCCAACGGCGATAGATCTCCGCCTGGTTGGCATCCGCCGTGTTATGTGCCTCATCTCCACCCTGAATGGGTCATTGCACGGTGGACCGGCATCCCGTTTTGGTATGTGCATTGTAGACTAGGCCATGGCGGCGAGCAAGGGTGACGGAGGGCCGCTTGGGCACCCCTGACCACTCTCAGACGTCTGCGACGCGGCGTGCACCGACCGCCTACGCTGACGAATCGGCTCATGCGGCGGGACTCAGCATTGCGCCGTACAGCGAGTTCGGATTGGGGCGAGCTTCCTTGTGGCAGCTCTCAAGACGTTCTAGTGGGCTCAGCGAGGCAGGATTTGACAAGGTCCCACATTGCTGGTAGACTAAAAAAGCTGGGGCGCATTCGTCTAGTGGCCCAGGACACCGCCCTCTCAAGGCGGAGACAGGGGTTCGACTCCCCTATGCGCTACCTTGATGGTCAGTCTCTGCCGAACCACGCCCTGTGTGCGGCTCGCACTCGCCAGTTGCGGCCTCCTCGCGAGACAGCCCCTCCTTCACGCCATGTGGATTGCCTCCCTGGTCCGATCTGTGCCAGGGACTGAGCTGGATGGGATGGGCTCCAGGCGCCAGCCGCATTTGACAGTGAGCCGTAGGGAGGCTATAATTGAAATTTGAACATACAACCGCCACTGTTTGCAGAGGGTTATCATGCCCAAACGTACGTATCAACCCAAGAAGAGAAAGCGACAGAGATCTCATGGATTCCGGGCCCGCATGCGGACACCTGGGGGACGCAGAGTACTCAAGGCACGTCGGCAGAAGGGGCGCAAGAGGCTGACTGTTTGATCTGTCGCCAGATGACAGGATTCCGGCCGCGACCGCGCCATGGACAGGAAACACCGGCTGAAAGACAATCAGCGGTTCCAGTGCGTCAAGAAGGAAGGTCGGTCGTGGTCACATCTACTCTTGGTGCTCTGCGCGCTGCCCAACGGACTAGAGCATAGCCGTTTCGGCTTTTCTGTGAGCAAGCGGGTCGGCAAGGCGGTGGTCCGCAACAGAGTCAAGCGATTACTACGTGAGGCGACAAGTGCCCGGGAGACCCTGGTCGTGCCGGGTCAGGATCTGGTTTTTATCGCCCGCAGTCCAATGGGGGAGGCCGGCTACCGGGAGGTGGACCAGGCCGTAGAGCAACTATTGACGCAGGCTGGACTGCTGCGTGTTCCATAGCGGGCCTGAGTGGTGCCCGCGAGACCTGGAGATGAGATTCTTCTTCCTGTCGAGCATCCGCCTGTACCAGAGGCTCATATCCCCAGCGCTTTCTCCTTCTTGCCGCTTCGTGCCCTCGTGCTCACACTATACCTATGAGGCGATTGAGAGGTACGGCGTCATCAAGGGCGGCTGGCTAAGCATCAGGCGCTTACTGCGGTGTCACCCTCTGCATCCCGGGGGGTACGACCCGGTACCTTAGGAGCAGAGTATCGTGGAGGAGACTTGTCCTTGAGAGATAAGAAGATGAGCACTGCCAAGCTTGCTGCGCTATGTTGTGCGCTGCTGTTGCTATCGGTTACCGTGGCCGGCTGCGGCGGGCGCGCGGCCATGGGTTGGTCCGCGCCCGTGGTGGACAACGGGACTTTGTACTTCGGATCGAAGACGGGAAGGCTGTATGCCCTCGATACCGAAACACGAGAAACGGTGTGGTCCTTCCCCGCCGAAGGAGCCCTGGCAGGAATCTATTCGACGCCGGTGATACGCGATGGTTCGCTGTTCTTCGGCTCCTACGAGATCGCGACCACGTCCTTCCTGATCTTCCAGAACCAGGACATCCAGGGCCGGGGTTATGCGCTGGAGGTGACCGAAGGAGAGGAGGATTGGCATTTTCCAAAGGATTCCTCTCAGGACCCGGAGCCTTTCCTGGGATCACCTGCGTTGGGGGAGGACCTCGTCTACTTCACCTCCTCGGATGGGAGTGTATATGCCCTGGAGATGGAGACAGGGGCCCTGAGGTGGTCGTTCGAGGCGGGCAAGGAGATTTGGGCCGGCCCGGCCTGGAACGATGGGACGTTGTACGTCGGCTCCGCGGACAAGAACTTATACGCCTTCGATGCAGCCACGGGCGACCAGAGGTGGAACTACACCGCCGGGGGAGCGATATATACTACTCCCTATATCAACGAAGACCTGGTCTACTTTGGGGCCTTGGACAACAAGGTGTACGCGGTTAACGCGGAGAGCGGAGCCGAGGTATGGACCTATCAGACCGGCAACTGGGTCTGGGCTGGGCCGGTGGAGAACGGTGGTCTGCTCTACGCAGCTTCCCTGGATCATTCACTGTACGCCTTGGATGCCGCCAGCGGCGCGCTCAGGTGGGCGTTCGAGGCTGGAGATATGATCGCCGCCTCGCCCGTCATAACCGACGGTGTCGTGTACCTGGCGGCCAGGGAGGCTGGCGTGTACGCCTTGGAGGCCCAAACTGGTGGACAACTCTGGCACTATCCCGAAGAGGGGGTCTTGACGGTATTGGCCTCACCCGCGGTGGCAGATGGACTGGTCTACGTGAATGCGGACGACGGCAAGTTGTATGCACTTGACTCGGTGACTGGGAAGCTCCAATGGGAAGTAGCCCCCGGTGCGGAGGAATGACGGGAGGGTCCTGAATGCCCGGAGTGACTGAACTCTGGAACCTGGTAGTCATGGAGCCGATGCTCAATCTGTTGATGCTCCTGTATCGTGTGCTCTTCAGCAACTTCGTTCTGGCTATCATCGGGCTGACCATTGCGGTGAGGCTAGTCACTTTCCCCCTCACGCAGCGGCAGATACGGTCCATGAAGGCCATGCAGGATTTGCAGCCTGAGATCCAGAAGCTGCAAAAGAAGTTCGCCAAGGACCGGGAGAAGCTGTCAGCGGCTACGATGGAGCTGTATAAGGAGCATGGCGTCAATCCCATGATGGGCTGTCTGCCTATGCTCGTCCAGATGCCCATTTGGATTGGGCTGTATCAGTCCATATACCAGGCCCTCGGCAGCACGCCTGAGCAGTTCATCGTGCTGTCTCAACGTCTGTACCACGGTATTCCCTTCATGTACGACCTGGCAGCTCGTTCACTACCGCTGAACAGCCGGTTCTTGTGGATGAACCTCGGCCGCCCTGATCCATACTACGTGCTGCCCATACTCGTTGTGGCCACCTTCTGGCTCCAACAGAAGCTGACCGCCCAGCCCGCTGCCGACCCGTCTCAGGCGCAGATGAACAAGACGATGCAGATGATGATGCCGCTCATGTTCGGTGTTATCACCTTGCAGGTGGCCTCGGGGCTGGCGGTATACTGGGTGGCGTCGGGCGCGTTGCAGATACTCCAGCAAGGCTTCACCACCGGTTGGGGCGACGTCATGAAAGCACTGCCCGCGGGGCTGCCAGGGCTTCCCAAGGGAGAGGAAGCGAAGAAAGATGCAAGAGGGAAGAAGAAGCATTGAGGTCTCGGCCCGAACGGCGGACGAGGCCATAGACAAGGCCCTCGAGGAGCTAGGCGCCGATCTGGACCAGGTTGTGACTGAGGTGCTGTCTCAGGGCAGCCGCGGCATTCTGGGGCTGGGAGCAGAGCAGGCGAGAGTCAGGGTGACCCTCGTCGAGGCACCGGAATATCCAGCAGAGGAGGCCGTGGAAGAGTCCTGGGAGGCCAGGGAAGAGGTCTCCAAGGTCGCCGTGGAGGTGCTCGGAGATCTGCTGCGGCACATGGGGATCCAGGCCACCGTTGTGGTACGGGAACCCCCGGATGACAGGTCGATGCCGGTGGTGTTGGACGTGCAAGGCGATGACCTGGGGATACTCATCGGCCGCCAGGGGGATAGCCTGCGGGATCTGCAATACATCACCAGATTGATCGCCAGCCGAAAGCTCCAGCGTTGGGTGGATGTCGTGGTGGATGTGGCGGGCTACAAGAAACGTCGGGAAAGAGTGCTGACGGAGCTCGCGGAGAGAATGGCCGAACGCGTGGTAGCCGACGGCAGTCCTCTGACCCTGGAACCGATGCCTGCGCACGAGCGCCGCATTGTGCACATGGCTCTGCGCGACCACGAACAGGTGACCACGGAGAGCACGGGAGAGGGCCGGCGCCGCAAGGTGGTGATCTCGCCCGCGCCAGACGTGCGACTTACCCCCCGCAACTGACTCGAGACCACGTTTTCGAGCTGCTATGGCATGAAGATCACTCGCGCCGAGGTGGTACACATCGCCGACCTGGCGAGGTTGGAGCTCGCTGAGGACGAGATCCAGCGACTCCAGGCCGATCTGTCCCAGATCCTAGAGTACGTGGATCAACTGTCCCAACTAGACACCACCGAGGTTCCCCCCACCGCGCACGTAGTGGCGCGGGAGGACGTGCTGCGAGAGGACGTGACCAGGCCCTCCTTGCCCCCAGAGGAGGTGCTCTATAACGCTCCCCAGGCGGAGGAAGGCTACTTTCGTGTCCATGCCGTCCTTCCCAAGGGGGAGCAGTGAGCCTCCACCGTCTCACCATCCACGAAGCCCACGAGTTGCTACGCCAGCGCGAGGTCTCTGCCGTCGAGCTCACCGAATCCGTATTGGCGCGCATCGACGAGTGTGACCCGGAGATCAAGGCGTACATCACGGTCACACCCGAGGTCGCCCTGGAGCAGGCCGCGCGAGCAGACGAGCGCATCGCCAAGGGCGAGGCCGGTCCCCTCACCGGTATCCCCGTGGCCATCAAAGACAATATGTGCACCAGGGGCGTGCACACCAGCTGTGGCTCGAGGATACTGGAGAGTTTTACCCCACCGTACACTGCTACTGCCGTGGAGAGGCTCTTTGACGAGGGCGCCGTGCTGGTGGGGAAGACCAATATGGACGAATTCGCCATGGGCTCGTCAACGGAGCACTCGGCGTTCTTCCCCACGCATAACCCCTGGGACCCCTCGCGTGTCCCTGGTGGCTCCAGCGGCGGGTCGGCCGCAGCAGTAGTGGCCAACGAGACGCTGTTTGCCCTGGGATCGGATACGGGCGGCTCCATCAGGCAGCCGGCAGCGTTGTGCGGCGTGGTGGGCTTGAAGCCCACGTACGGGCGCGTCTCCCGGTACGGCTTGATCGCCTTCGCGTCTTCGCTGGACCAGATAGGTCCCTTGACCAAAGACGTGACGGACTGCGCTCTGGTTCTGAACGCTTTGGCCTTCCACGACCCCCTGGACTCCACCTCGGCGTCTGAGTCCACGCCCGACTACACGTCGTATCTGGTAGAAGATCTGGCCAGGGTGGTGGTGGGGGTGCCCACCGAGTACTTCACGGCTGGCCTCGATCCTGGGGTGGAAGCGCGGGTTCGGGAGGCCATCGCCCAGCTTGAGGAGCTGGGGGCACAGGTTCGTGAGATCTCCATGCCGCACGAGCGGTACGTGGTAGCGACCTATTTCCTCACCTCCTGGCCAGAGGCCAGCGCGAACCTGGCCCGCTATGACGGCCTGAAGTATGGGCTCTCCGCACCCGATGCCCAGAACATCCGTGAGGCCCAGAGCAAGGCGCGAGGCAGGGGGTTTGGGACCGAGGTGAAGCGCCGCATCATGCTGGGCACCTACGCTTTGAGCTCCGGGTACTACGACGCCTACTACCTGAAGGCTCAGAAGGTGCGCACGCTGATCAAGGAGGATTTCGACCGCGCCTTCGCTGAGGGGGTGGATGTGATCGTGGGGCCAACGTCACCCATCGTGGCCTTTGGCCTCGGCGAGAAAGTCGATGATCCCCTGGAGATGTACCTGGCCGACCTGTACACCATCCCGGCAAACCTGGCCGGGCTGCCGGGCATCTCCATCCCCTGCGGTTTCCACGAAGGGCTGCCGGTAGGTTTCCAGATTATGGGACGCCGCTTTGCCGAAGGCACGGTGCTCAGCGTGGCTTACGCCTACGAGCGCAGCACAGACCACCACTCTCGGAGGCCCGACTAGGACCTCGAATTCCCCGGCGCTCAGTGCCGCGTGGCTAGCTACGCACCTCGGCTACGAACAGATTGAGGGCCAGGACGTCCTCTATCTCCCCGCTCTTCACCGCCGCATCCACTTCGTGCAGCTGTCTGAAGATAGCTTCCAGTTGTGGGATGGAGAAATTGCCGGCCTGACGTGTCGTCTTCTCCAGCACGTAGGGATGCAGGCCCAGGAGCGCCCGGATGTCCCCGGGAGAGGTCCCCTTGGCCAGGAGTTCCTTGATCTGGATCAGTATCCTGAACTGCCTGGTGATCATACGCAAGAGATAGAGGGGATGCTGGCCTCCTTCCAGAAGCTGCTCCATCAGCTCCATGGCACGGCGTGTGTCCCTCTTGCCCAGCGCGTCCACCATGTGAAAGATGTTGGCCTCTTGAGCGTAGCTGACCAGAAGCTCGACGTCTTGCTCACTGACGGCTCTCTCGGGACCCACGTAGGTCAGCAACTTGTCTATCTCATGATCCAGTAGACGCAGGTCGCTGCCCACAAACGCGGCCAGGACCTCGATGGCCGCCCTCTCGATCCGTCCCCCCTTCTCCTCCACGTGTTGGGCAATCCAGCGACTGAGTTCGCCGGACCGCAGAGGAATGAACTCGTGCTCGTGCCCGTGGTCGCTATGGGAGACGATCTTGTGGATGGGGTTGCTCTTCTTGATCTTGTGGTCCTCGATCAGCACCAGCCGCGTACTCTCTGGCAAGCTGTTGACGTACTCCTCGAACTGCTCCAGAAAAGCCGGGTCTTGCTCCGCGTCGTCCTCGGCGGTGCCCTTTTTGCGCTCGAAGCGAGCGGCCAGGTTGTAAACAATGACCAGCCGCTTTTCGGCGAGAAAGGGCATGGCGTCGCAGACAGAGATCAGTTCATCCAGCGTCAGGCGGCGACCGTTGAGCTCGGTGGTGTTGAGGGCCACGGTGGTGGGGTCGCCCAGCTTGGCTTTCATCGTTGCCAACTGGAGGGAACGCCGATACTCGTCTGCACCGTGGAAGAGATAGAACATGGACGATCCTACGAGTCCTGCTAGCTGGAGTGCTCCAGCGAGACCCTGTGGATGGTCAGCCGGCCCATCCCCTGCCGCGTGACCTCCGCGATCCTCAGGCCGGCGACCTCGGAAGACGTGGTGATCTGTTCCTGGACCAGCAGCCCCAGTGGCTGAGCGACGATCACCGCCAGAGTGGCCGCCAGGAAAAAGCGGGGAAGATTGCTCAGACGCGGGCGGGACCTGCCCGCAGCTAGGAACGTGGCTAGCCCGGCGAGCAGGCCGGCCACGACGAGGTTCGTCCCGCAGCGGGGATGAATGGCCAGCTCGGCCTGACCAGCCTGAAGGCGGCCGATGGCCTCCGCCGTGGTATCGGCCAGCGTCTTGGTGTCCACACTTCCGTAGAGGTAGAAGCCGTCAAGGCTGCTACGGGCCACCGCATTGAGGTAAGGCTGTCTTTGGGCCAGGAGGTGCATGGTCGCATGTTCCACGGCGTGGTTCCGCCTCAAGGTTGCCACGAAGGGGAGGTCAAGCAGGCCCATCATTCATCCTTTCCGTGCTTCGCCGATTTCATTTCTTCTTCGCTTCGACCACAGGGTCCTGGCCATCCGGAGGGAAACCCTCCCTCCAGGGAGAGGCGTGGTCTACTGGGTCGCCTCCAGCAGGGCCTGAAGATCACTCTGCATCGCTTCCAGTTCAGCGCCGTAGCCCGCCCAGTCTCCCTGCTGGAGATACTGCTGTGCCTGCTCGTAGTGTTGCATCGCCGAGAGGGCCAGGTCGTGGGCATTCGACGGCTCCGTTGGCTCCGTAGGTTCCTCCTCCGGTGGCGGCGTCACGGGAGCGCCTCCAAAACTGGCCAGCGCCTCATCCAGAGAGGTGGCCATGACAATGTTGTCTCCAGAGGCCACGATCACTCGTTTCAGTTCTGGCAGCTGGCCCGACTCCGCCTGGAGGTAGAGGGGTTCCACATATAGCAGCGAACGGCCGATGGGGATGACCAGCAGATTGCCCCTGATGACCTGGGAGCCCCGCTGGTTCCAGAGGGAGAGTTGGCTGGAGATGACAGGCTCCTGGTCGATACGAGCCTCGATCTGGAGGGGACCATAGACCAGCTCCTGCTTGTTGAACTTGTAGAGCAGGAGTTTGCCATAATCCTCCCCGTCACAGCGAGCCGCCATCCAGGCCACCATATTCTGCTTGTTGGCCGGAGTGAAGGGCTGGATGAGCATGAATTCCTGGTTCTCCTGGTCCGGCAGCCTCATAATCACGTAGTACGGTTCCATGGGCTGCTCGGTGCCGCCAGATACATCGTGGGCCGTGGCCCAGAGGTCCTCCTTGTTGTAGAAGACCGTGGGGTTCTGCATGTGGTAGGTATTGTTCATCTCTGCCTGAATCAAGAACAACCCCTCGGGGTAGCGCACGTGAGACCTCAGGCTTGGGGGCATCTGGTCCCAGGGTTTGAACAGCGCCGGGAAGATGGCGACATAGGCCCGGATGAGGGGGTCCTGGTTATCGACGACGTAGAAGACCACGTCACCATCGTAGGCATCTATGGTTACCTTCACCGAGTTGCGGATGTAGTTGAAGCGGTCATAGTAGGGCTGCGAGTAGGGGTACATGCCGGTGGCAGTGTAGGCGTCCTGCAACCAGACCAGTCGCCCGTCCGCGATGACCAGATAAGGGTCGGAGTCGTAGAGCAGGAATGGCGCCACACGGCGCACGCGTTCCTGCACATTGCGGTAGAGCATGACGCTGGTCTCAGGGGTCAGGTAATCGCTGAGGACGATGGACACGTCGCCGAAGCGATAGGCGAAGGCCGCCCTCTTGAGCGGCGAATCCATCAGGACCCCTCCGTGCCCCTCATAGGTGGTGGTGATGTTCTGATCTCCGCTGGGATAGTCGAACTCCTCGATGGTGCTATTGACGAAGACGTAGCTGTCCGTCTTTTCGCCGTGGTAGATCTCCGGGCGGGTGATCTCCAGCCCGGGCACGGTACGCGGGGGCAGGTCCTTGACCCAGAGCTCGGGCAGCCCGTCGGAGGTGACCTCGTTGACGGGGCTCATCACCAGGCCGTAGCCGTGGGTGAACTGGAGGTGCTCGTTCAGCCAGGTGCGGGACTGCAACTGCTCCGTATTCATCTCCCTGGCCGAGAGAGTGACCTGGCGGTAGCTGTCGTCCAGGCTGTAGCGGTCAACGTCTACGTCCACGAAGTCATAGTACAGCCTGAACTCCTGGATCTGGGAGTAGGTGTCCCGGACAGGACGGTAGTCCCAGAGCCTGATGTTCGTGGTGGTGGGCTCGGCTTCGGCCAACGCCTGGGGAGTCAAGTCGGTGACCGATCCAAAATCGAGCTCCTGGATGTGGTCGAGGCCATAGGCCTGGCGCGTGAACTCGATGTTGTGCTCAATGTAGGGCTGTTCCTTGAACAATTCGTTGGGCTGCACCTGGAACTGCTGGACGAAAGCCGGGTAGAAGCCTCCTACGCCCACCGCGACAACCAGCCACAGGAACCCACCTACGGCCAGGATCCAGGGCCACCGGGTCAGCACTCCGCCGATGAGCACCAGGACGCAGAGGATCACGGCCCAGAAGGACAGGTTGTAGGCCAGCAAGCGGGCGTGCACATCGGTGTAGCTGGCGCCAAAAGCGACCCCTTGGGATGAGAAGAGCAGTTCCCAGGCGCTCAGCTTGTACCCCCAGGCGACCACCAGGAGGAAGAGCGCCCCCAGCCCGGCCAGGTGGAGGGTGTTCTTGCGCGTGAGCCATAGATTGAACTGGCGCCACGAGGCCAGTTGGACCAGGAGGTAGAGCGCGGCGCTACCCACCAGAGCGAAGAGGATGACCTCCAGCAGCCAGCCGCGCAGGAAGCGATAGACCGGGAGAGCGAAGACGTAGAGACTGACGTCCTGTGAGAAGATGGGGTCTCGAACGCCGAAGGCTTGCTGGTTGAAGAAGAGCAGTATGTCATCCCACTGGCTGACGGCCCCCAGACCGTTGAGCAGGCCGAGAATCACGGCCGCGGCGATGACCACCAAGTTGATGGTCCGGGAAGGCAGGTAGTACTGCTTGCCGAAGAGAAAGAAGCCTCCCCAGCCCGACAGCTTTCTGGCGATGAAGAGGTTGCCCAGAAGGAAGGCCACGAAAGAGAGGGCGAAGGCCAGGAAGACCACCACCCTGGCTTGCAGTGCCGTCCAGAAGACGGAGCTGAGGCCCAGGTTCTCAAACCACAGCAGGTCGGTGTAAAACCCGGAGAGCATCATGAACAGCAGGAAAAGCAGAACGAAGATGGCGATGACCAGTAAGGCGATCTTTCTGACGGTGTTCATGTACGACTCCTCGTAGGGATTGTGACCCTATTGTAAGCGCTTCTCCCTTCTGGCGTCAAACCATGCCTCTGCGCTTGCGCGCGCTCTGAAGGGCTCAAGCCTTCACTACGAACCTTGCCGCCAAGGCTACCCCAGGGAAGCGTCCTGAGTAGCTGCGGAGCGTAGCGGAGCAGCGTATCGAAGGGTGCGACCTGCCCAGGAGCAGTCGGGGCACCCGTCACCCTCGATTCCAAACGCCGCACGCTTCGATACGGCCCGCGGCCTACTCAGCATGCTTGATCTGGCTGCTCGCGCGGGCGGTCCGCCATCCACGGCGTGCTCGGCCGTGTGTTGACTCAGCCTCCCGTGCGCTGCAATGGGCTGAAGCCGCCACCACGGTCCTTGCCACCGAGCAAAGCAAAGGGAAGCATCCTGAGTAGCTGCGGAGCGCAGCGCAGCAGCGTATCGAAGGGTGCGACTTCAAACCCCTGAGCCGTGTCCCTGGACACCTCAGCCATTCCCTGGGGCACCCGCACGCTTCGATACAGCCTACGGACTACTCAGCATGCTCCCTTCTTGGCCTCCACTGCCTCCGGCTTTCTCAGGGCGGTAGGCTTCCGGTGTCTGGGCCGGCCACCAGCCGGACCGGCCGGCGTTCCCGCAAGGCTCAACAACGACGAAGAGGAGCCATTTCTGGCTCCTCTTCTTTGCTGCACCGAAAGAGAGTCTGGGCTGGAAGAGCCTCTCTCACTTCTTGGCTTTCTTGCCCTTCTTCTCGAACTTCACACCCTTCTCGGCGTCGGCGTCCACCAGCACCGTCTCCCCGGCCTCCAACTCCCCCTTGAGGAGTTCCCTGGAGAGCGGCGTCTCCACCTCGCGCTGGAGCGTACGCCGCAGCGGGCGCGCGCCGAACTTGCGATCGTACCCTACTTCCGCCAGCCAGTCCCTGGCCCGGTCCGTCAGGTCGATGGTGATGCGGTGCTCGGACAGGCGGTCCTGGATCTCCTTCATCTGGATGTCCACGATCTGGCGGATGTGCTCCACGGTCAGGTCGTGGAAGACGATGATCTCGTCCACACGGTTCAGGAACTCCGGACGGAAGGTCCGCTTCAACTCCTCCCTCACCCTTGTGTCCGACACCGCCTGCTCATCCAGACGATCGCCGGCGCGGAAGCCCAGCGGCCCGTCCCGCTCGGTGAAGCTGGTGCCCACGTTGGAGGTCATAATCACCACCGTGTTGCGGAAGTCCACCGTGCGCCCCTGGCCGTCGGTCATACGTCCCTCCTCCAGGATCTGGAGCAGGGCGTTCCACACATCCTGATGGGCCTTCTCGATCTCGTCGAAGAGCACCACCTGGTAGGGCCGACGGCGCACGGCCTCGGTGAGCTGTCCACCCTCGCCGTAGCCGATATAGCCGGGGGGAGCACCGATCAGTCGTGAGACCGTATGGCGCTCCTGGAACTCGCTCATGTCCACCCTGACCATGGCGTCCTCGTCGTCGAAGAGGAACTCGGCCAGAGCTTTGCTCAACTCGGTCTTCCCCACGCCTGTGGAGCCCAGGAAGATGAAGGAACCGATGGGACGGTGTGGGTCTTTCAGGCCGGCCCTGGCCCGCCGTATGGCGTCCGAGACGGCAGACACGGCTTCTTCCTGACCGACGATCCGCAAATGCAGCCTCTCCTCCATCTCCAGCAGCTTGCTGGCCTCGGTCTCCAGCATCCTGGTGACCGGGATCCCCGTCCAGCTAGCCACCACCTGAGCCACGTCCTCTACTTCCACCACGTCATCCAACCCCTGCTCGCTACGCCAGGCGGCAACCTGCTCGTTGTACTCCTTCTCCAGCGCCAGTCGCTGGCTTCTCAGGCTGGCCGCGTGTTCCCAGTCTCGCTGCTGCCCTGACTCCTCCTCATCACTGTGAAGCTCTCGTAGCTCTATCTTCTTCTGTTTCAACTCGGGAGGAAGCCCATACATGTCGATGCGCAGCTTAGCAGCGGCCTCGTCTACCAGGTCCACGGCCTTATCCGGCAACTGCCTCTCTTTCACGTAACGATGGGACAGCCTGGCCGCTGCTTCCAGGGCCTCGTCGGTGATCTGCACGCCGTGGTGCTTCTCGTACCGCTCGCGCAGGATGCGCAGCATCTCGATGGTCTCTTCCTCGGTGGGTTCCTTGATGTAGACAGGCGCAAAACGTCTCTCCAGTGCCGAGTCCCGCTCGATGTGATTGCGATACTCGTCCAGCGTTGCCGTGCCGATACACTGCAACTCCCCCCTGGCCAGAGCGGGCTTCATCATGTTTGACGCGTCGATGGCCCCCTGGGCAGCCCCCGCCCCCACCACGTTCTGCAACTCGTCTATGAAAAGAATAATCTCTCCCTTGGAGCGTTGAATCTCGTCCATGCAGGCCTTGAGCCGTTCCTCGAACTCGCCACGGAAGCGCGAGCCAGCCACCATACTGCCCAGGTCCAGCTCAATGATACGTTTACCGATGAGGTTTTCGGGCACGTCATCGGATACGATCTTCTGAGCCAGACCCTCCACGATGGCGGTCTTGCCCACGCCAGCATCTCCGATCAGCACGGGGTTATTCTTGGTGCGACGAACCAGGATGCGCATCAGGCGCAGGATCTCGTCCTCGCGCCCGATCACCGGGTCCAATTGGTCCTCCTCGGCCAGTTGGGTGAGATCGCGCCCGTACTTCTCCAGGACACGATATCGGCTCTCCGCTCGGGGGTCGGTGACCTTCTGCCCACCGCGTATCTCCTCGATGACCGACTGCGCCTTCTCTTTGGTCACGCCCATGTCACCCAGGATGGACGCCGCTCCCCCGCCCACACCCAACACCGCCAGGAAGATGTGTTCGGTAGAGACGTACTCGTCCCCCAAATGCTTGGCCTCCTCACTGGCCACGTACATCAGCCGATTCAGCCTCGGAGTGACGAATAGCTGGGTGGGCGTCGAGCCGGAGGCACCGGGCGCCAGGCTGGAACGCGTGGATTGCAGCAACTGATCGAGACGCGTCGTGAGGGCATCGATTTCCACATTCAGCCTGGTCAGTAGCTCTGTGATTACGCCCTCGGGCTGTTCCACCATGGCCAGGAGCAGGTGTTCCGTATCCAGTTGCGTGTGGCCATACCTCTGTAATACCTCTTGAGAACGAGCGATGGCATCCTGAGCCCGCTCTGTAAAACGGTCAAACCGCATCATCTCAGTATTCTCCTTATCCCGTCAGCGGCGATATTCCGCTCGGGCAGCAAAGTACGTGAGCTTTGCCCCCTCTTTCTATTATACCACATGGAGGCATCCGCAAGGGCCATTTCGAAAAAGAAGCGTTGCCCCCGACTATGTCTCCCCTTCTTGGGCCATAAACCGCCGGTCACCCCTTCACGTACGAGGCCACCAGATGGACTTTGGTGTTGCGGAGAGGACCCTGGTCAGTGATCCTCTCCCAGGCGACAGCCAGCCTGAACAGGAAATCGCTTCCCGCCACGTAGGAGGGGTCCCCCACGAAGTGGAACTCCTCGTTGACCAGGCCTACGCGCCCCAGAGCACTGTCCAGCGCGCGCCTGGTGTTGGCCTTATAGGCCAGGGCAAAGGTGTCCTTGTCGTCGCGGTCGTAGATCGTCCGCGTCAGCCGGCGCTGAAACCTGCCCGGCACCAGCCGCTGGGCCAGTGTGACGTAGTTCCAGGCGTTGGGCGCCAGCAACACCAGGTGACCGCCGGTGCGCAGCACCCTGGCCAGTTCCTCCAGAACAATGTCCGGTTGGGCCAGGTGTTCCATCACCCAGCTACACATGACCACGTCGAAGCTGGCGGCCGGGAAGGGCAATTCCGCCAGGTTGCCCCTCACCAACTGCTCCAGGCAGCGGTGCTCAGACAGGGAATCCAGGTCGGAATCTACGCCGACCGCCTGCGCCACGTCTTCGCAGTACAGCTCTATAATCCCGCCCCTCCCGCAACCGGCATCCAGCACCCTGGCCTCGGGCGTCAGGTATCGTCCCACCAGCTTCGCATAGAGGGTCACTCCGTCCTCGTAGCCCGGGCGTTGGCTGCGGTAGATGTCTCGGTACCTTTCCTGCTTCTCCAGGGGTATCATGACCTTCGCCGGCACTAGGAGGCGTGTTCCAGCACAGCCTTCTCAAAGGCCAGCTGGCCGTCCCTGAGCACTACCCTGACCGTCTCGCCCTCGTTGAAGTTGCCCTCCAGCATCTCCCTGGCCAGGGGATCTTGCAGCTGGCGCTGAATCACTCGCTTCAGCGGGCGAGCGCCGAATACGGGATCGAACCCCTCCTGGGCCAGATACCGTTTGGCCTCCTCGCTCACCTGGAGGGTGATCTTGTAGTCGGCCAGGCGCTTCTCCAGATGCACCAACTGGATGTCCACGATCTTCACCAAGTCCTCCAGCGATAGAGAATGGAAAATGATGATCTCGTCCACCCGGTTGAGAAACTCGGGACGGAAATGCTGGTTCAGCGCCTCCAGCACGCGACGGCGCATCTCCTCCTCATCGGCACCAGCCAGATCCCGGATCCACTGGCTGCCGATGTTCGAGGTCATGATGACCACGGTGTTCTTGAAGTTGACCACCCGGCCGTGGCCATCGGTCAGCCGCCCCTCGTCCAGAATCTGGAGCAGGACGTTGAACACCTCCGGATGCGCCTTCTCGATCTCGTCGAAGAGGATCACGGAGTAGGGCTTCCTGCGCACCGCCTCCGTGAGCTGTCCGCCTTCCTCGTAGCCGATGTAGCCGGGAGGCGCGCCGATCAGCCGGGCCACGGTGTGGCGCTCCTGATACTCCGACATGTCCAGCCGGACCATGTTCTCTTCGTCGTCGAACAGGAACTCGGCCAGTGCTCTGCCCAGTTCCGTCTTGCCAACGCCGGTGGGGCCCAGGAAGATGAAGCTGCCGATGGGCCGGTTGGGATCCTGTAGCCCAGCCCGCGCTCGTCGTACGGCGTTGGCCACGGCCACGATGGCCTCATCCTGACCGACGACCCGCAGGTGGAGCCGATCCTCCATCTTGAGCAGTTTCTCCACCTCACCCTCGATGAGCTTGGAGATGGGGATGCCAGTCCACTTGGAGACCACTTCCGCGATGTCCTCGGCGTCCACTTCCTCCTTCAGCATGCGCTGGTCGGCCTGGAGCTCTCGCAGGTGGGCCTCGCCCTCCTTGAGGTGTGCCTCCAGTTCCGTCAGTTGGCCATAGCGCAGCCGTGCGGCCTGCTCCAGGTTCGCCTGGCGCTCGGCCTGCTCTACCTGCAACTTCGTCTGCTCGATCTGCTCCTTCTGCCGGCGTATCTCATGGATGGCGTCTCGCTCCAGTTGCCAGTGCGCCCTCATGCGGTTGCTTTCCTCCTGGAGCTCCGCCAGGTCCTTCTCGATCCGCTCCAGCCTCTCCTTGGAGGCCTCATCCTTCTCCTTCTTGAGGGCCTCGCGCTCGATCTCCAGTTGCATAATCTTGCGGTCGATCTCATCCAGCTCCGCAGGCTTGCTGTCGATCTCCATACGCAGACGGGAGGCCGCCTCGTCGATCAAGTCAATGGCCTTGTCCGGCAGGAAACGATCGCTGATGTACCGGTCGGAGAGAGTGGCCGCCGCAATGACCGCAGAGTCCTGAATGCGCACGCCGTGGTGCACCTCGTACTTCTCCTTGAGGCCCCTCAGGATGGAGACCGTCTCCTCCACCGACGGCTCGTCGATGAGGATGGGCTGGAAGCGTCGCTCCAGCGCGGCGTCCTTCTCGATGTACTGGCGGTACTCGTCGATGGTGGTGGCGCCGATGGCATGCAACTCCCCCCGGGCCAGCATAGGCTTCAGCATGTTGCTGGCGTCCATGGCCCCCTGAGCGGCGCCCGCGCCCACCACCGTGTGCAACTCATCGATGAAGAGGATGATTTGCCCCTGGGATTCGGTTACCTCGTTGAGGACCGCCTTGAGCCGCTCCTCGAACTCGCCCCGGAACTTGGCACCGGCGATGACGGCGCCCAGGTCGAGGGCCACCACTTGCTTGTTCTTGAGCCCTTCAGGCACGTCGCCCCGCACCACACGCTGCGCCAGACCCTCCACGATGGCGGTTTTTCCTACTCCGGGGTCGCCGATGAGCACCGGGTTGTTCTTGGTGCGCCGGGAGAGGACCTGGATCACGCGGCGAATCTCCTCGTCGCGACCGATCACCGGGTCCAGCTTCCCCTGCCTCGCCAGCTGGGTCAGGTCGCGGCTGTACTTCTCCAGCGCCTGATACTTTCCCTCCGGGTTGGTATCGGTCACTCGCTGCGAGCCGCGGATGCTGGTCAGCACCTGGTAGATGGCCTCCTTGCTTACACCCAAATCCGTCAGGATCTTATGGGCGGGGCCCTTGGCGCGGCCATCGGCAAGCCCCAGGAGCAGATGCTCCGTGGACACGTACTCGTCTCGCAGGCGCCCGGCCTCCTCCATGGCCACGTCGAAAACCTGCTGCAAACGCGAGGACACGTATACCTGCGAGCTCGCCCCTCGCACCTGGGGCATCCTGCCCAGCTCTTCCTCCAACCTCTGCCTGACCAGAATGGGGTCCACTTCCAGCTTGCGCAGGATTTGCGGCGCAATGCCGCCCTCCTGGCTCAGCAGAGCCAAAAGCAGGTGTTCTGGTTCTATCTCGCTATGATTGTGACTTCTGGCCAGCTCCTGAGCGGCCACGACCGCCCCTTGAGCCTTCTCCGTGAGTTTGTTCAAGTCCATATTCTGTAGGTCTCCTACAAGACAAGTTGCCTCAACTCATATCATCCAGCAGGCTGCGCAGGCGCTCTATCTCAGCCTCGAACTCAGCGCGGGTGCGATCCATTTCTGCCTGCATCTCTTCCATCCTCCCTCTCATGTGGAAAACCACCTCCACTCCCGCGAGATTGACGCCCAGTTCAGCCACCAACCTCGTTATCGCCCGTAGAAGCTCAATGTCACGGGGGGAGTAGAGGCGTCGATTGCCTCCGGAACGCTGAGGCGCGATGAGGCCCACTCGCTCGTAGTATCGCAGCGTCTGTGGGTGCAGTTCCACCATTCTGGCAGCCACGCTAATCACGTAGCAGGGCGCATCGTATAAAGAATCCTCGTTTGCCACTAGTCCTACCTCCTGGCCAGGCTACACACTCGTCTCTGCACGGAGGGCCGGCCTATCGCATGTTGGCCAGCTCCCTGAAGAGCTGTCTCTCCTTGTCGTTCAGCTTCTCCGGCACCTGAAGGCTTACCTTGGCGTAGAGATCGCCATGTTTCTGAGCATCCTTGAGGTGAGGCATACCCTGCCCCTTCAGCCGAAAGGTCTTGCCGCCCTGTGTCTCTGGGGGGATCTTGAGCATGGCCCCACCCTTGAGGGTGGGCACTCGCACCTCGCCGCCCAGCACGGCGGTGTAAAGATCCACGGGGACGTCGCAGTACAGATCATCGCCCCGCCGCTCCATAGTGCCATGGGGCAAGACCTTCACCCTCAGGTAGAGATCCCCCTTGTCACCCCCGCCATAGCTTCCGCCTCCCTCGCCCCTCATGCGGACTCGGGACCCAGTCTGCACTCCAGCGGCGATCTTGACCTCCAGGCGCCGTCCATCCTTTTCCATGACCCTGGTGGTGCCAGAGAAGGCCTCCTCTAGGGTGATCTCGACCTCCTGCTCGTAGTCCTGACCTGGAGTCGCATAGGGCTGGCCCTGTGTTCTCCGGGTCGTGGAACCTCCCCGGCCCGCACCGCCGAAGATGGCGCTGAAGAAATCGGAGAAGCCGCCGCCCCCACCAAAAAGGTCGCTGAGGTCAGCGTACTCCACGTGTACCCGGCCACCACCGGGCTGCGTAGACCACTGGCTCCAATCGAACCCGCCGGGCTGGCCGCCCGTATGCTGATACTGTCGCCAGCTGGCGCCCAGTTGATCGTACTTCTTCCGCTTGTCTGGGTCGCTGAGGACCTCGTGAGCCTCGTTGATCTCCTTGAAGCGGTCCTCGGCGGAGTCGTCCCCTGGGTTGACGTCAGGATGGTACTTGCGGGCCAGCTTCCTGTACGCCTTCTTGATCTCCTTCTCGCTGGCCTTCTTATCCACACCCAGGATCTTGTAGTAGTCCTTGTATTCCATGCTCCTCCTAGCCCAGAACCCCCGTCAGTCGCAGTGCAGCTAGTGTTATTATACCCTTTTCTGACAGTTCCGTCAAGTCAACAGTGATGATACTTGACTAAATCATTGTAGGATACTTGACAAACCTTCAAAAACATATTATACTAAGGATAGATGGGGTCTGCGCGAGCAGAACGAGAAGAAAAACAGAAAGGAGTATGGAGCATGAGCATCGTACGTTGGGAACCCTTGCGTGACTTTATGACCTTGCGAGAGGCCATGGATCGACTCTTCGAAGACAGCTTCGTTGGTCGCCGTCCCCGGGAGTGGGCTCCCGCGCTGGAGGGCACTTTGGCGCTGGACATGTACCAGACTGACGACGCGACGGTCATCAAGTCATCGGTGCCGGGAGTCAAGCCAGAGGAGATCGACATCAGCATCACCGGCAACACGCTGACCATCTCGGGTGAGAGCAAAGAAGAGGAAGAGGTCAAAGGGGAGAACTACATCCGCCGCGAGCGACGCTACGGCTCCTTCTCCCGCTCTGTGGTGCTGCCCGAGGGTCTTGAGCCCGACAAGGCTGAAGCCTCCTTCGAGGATGGTGTGCTCACCCTCAACATCCCCAAGGCGCCAGAGTCCATGCCCAAGGTCATCAAGGTCAAAGGGAAGAAGAAGTAAAACCGAATAGATAGAGTGCTGATTCAAGAAAGAAGAAGCGGGCCCAGCGCCCGCTTCTTCTATTCAGCCCACCCGACCCGCTGCCTGGAGGCTCCCCTGCTAGAGCCCCATCATCAGCCTGGCGAACCCTTCATCCTCGCGGATGTTCTCGAAGTCCTCATCCACTGTGGCGTCCTCACGCAGGCTCGGCTCCAGCACTACCGCGCGTTCCAATGACTGCACTGCCTCCCGTTCTCTCTTGAGCAGCGAGTAGGCACAGGCCAGGTTGTAGTGGGCAGCAGCGTCAGTTGGCCCCAGTTTCACCGCCGTGCGGCAGTCCTCCATGGCCTTCTTGGGCAGCCCCAGTTCCAGGTAGGCTACTCCCCGGTTCAAGTACGCCCTCTCCGACGACGGCTCCAACTCGATGGCCTGGTCATAATCTTGCACAGCCTGCGCGTGGCGCCCCAGATTGGCGTAGGCCACACCGCGATTGACATAGGCCAGCGAGAAGCGGGGATCCAGCTCCAGCGCCCGTGTGTGATCCTCGACAGCAAGTTCGTGTTGACGCAGAGAATCGCGGGCTACCCCCCGGTTGGTGTATGGCAGAGGATCATCGTCCACGAGCGCGATGGCCCTGTTACAGTCAGCCATCGCCTTCTCGTAGTCGCCCAGGTCGATGTAGTTCTTCCCGCGGTTGACGTACGCCAGGGCGTGCCGTGGTGATAGCTCGAGGGCCCGGTTGTAGTCTGCCAACGCAGTCTCCAGGTCGCCCTTCTCGTTGTAGGCCACCCCCCGGTTCACGTAGGCCAGCGCGTACTCTCCGTCCAGCTCGACCGCTCTGCTGTGGTCTCTGATCGCCTGGTCGTACTGCCCGAGATTCCGATAGGCCACGCCCCGGTTGGTGTAGGGCAAGGGATCTTCGGGATCCAGCTCGATGGCCTTGCTCTGGTCTTCGATCTCCTTGCGGAGCTGCCCCGATTCTCCCCAGGCAACCCCCCGATCGATGTAAGCCAACGAGAAATCGGGCTTCAGTTCTATGGCTCGCGAGTAGTCCCTGATCGCCTGCTCGTAGGCACCACGCTCGCTGTAGATCAGCCCCCGCTGGTAGTATGCCTCCGCATTGTGGGGGTCTCTCTCGATGGCCTTGGTCAACTCCCAGATCTCCCTGACGTCCTCGGGCACCTTCCCGCGAGAGCGGCGCCACTGCCTGAGCACATAGATAGCGACCACGCTCAGCGCGGCGATCAGCAGCACTGCTGCCACCAAAACAGCAACCCTCAACATCTCTCCCACCCCCAAACTACCAAGGGAAAGCGCAAGCTGCTACCTGGTTTGGCGCTATCCAGATGGCTAAGCGGCGCGGGATGAAGCGGGCATTCAGGGGTCAGAAGGGGAGTAGGGGCAGCGAGCGAAGCGACAGACCCCTGCGTCGTCGGGCCAACACGGGAAGCAGTCATATCCCAGGCTAGCGAGAGCGAAGCGTTCACGCTTCTCCTGGCACCTCCTCGACGAGGTCTTGGGCATCACGACGATGTCCTCTGTCTCCTATTCTACCACATGATTCCATCAAAAGCAATAGTGGCGCACCTACGCCTCGATGGACACCTTGAGAACCGCCACTGAAGCGTCTCCATCGTTACCTCCCACCTCCTGCTTCCGAAATGGCGGCAGCCTGATCCTGGCGTATTCTTCTAAGCATAGCGATCCATCTCTTCTCAGAGTCTTCGACGCTCGGCCCCTAAGAGAAGCACGGGTTTCGACCCCGCTGCTCCAACTGTACGTGTTTCCGTCCTGGGCTGTGAATGCAGGCCGTGGTCCCTACTTGAGATGCCTCCTATGCATAAGGGAGAGCGGAAGCCAACGTGCCTACTTTCCACAGCGTTTCGCCTACCCTCTCGCGAGATTAACTCACAAACTTGAAAAACGCGCTCAAATATGGTACAATACCATTAGTAGGAATAAGAACAGCGTATTGGTAAAGGCGAGAGGGTACCGAGATGAGAGAATCGGAGAAATGGGTGGGCGAAGAACTACAGAGGATGTACTCCGAGATGCATCGTATGATCCGGCAGTTCGTCCCCCGGGAGCAATGGAACGACATCCTGCAACACAGAGGGTGGCGTCCACCCACCGACGTCTACGACACCGATGCCGCAGCAGTGGTCAAGGTGGAGATCGCGGGCATCGACAAGGCCGACGTCAACATCACCTTCGCCAATCGTATCTTGACCGTCACGGGCACCCGTCGCGATCCCGCAGACAAACTCACCTATCAGCAAATGGAGATCAACTACGGAGTATTCCGTACCGATGTCTTCCTGCCCTGGACGGTCAAACAGAACAGTATCGAGGCCAACTACGAGGATGGGTTCCTGATCATCGTGCTACCCAAGGCCAAAGGCACTCACAAAGTACCCATCACTGTGGTCGAGGAGAAGAAGTAATGAGTATAGAAGGCAAGAGCCTACTCAGCATGATCATGCAGACCAAGGAGGAGAGCACCGAGATCGCACGGAAGGAAGACACGGAGAAGTCGGCGATCCCAGCCGAGTTGCCCATCCTGCCCTTGCGACAAACGGTGGTCTATCCTCTGACCTTCTTGCCCCTGAACGTCGAGCGTCCCGAATCGGTCAAGCTCATCGATGACGTGGTCCTGGGCAACCGGATGGTGGGCCTGTTGACCGTGAAGAACCCCGACGCTGAGCGGGCAGTTCCAGACGATTTGTATACAGTGGGGACAGTGGCGGTCGTGCACCGTGCCGTCAAATCCCCCACCGGCAACGTGGGAGTCATCGTCCAGGGCATAGAGCGCTTCAAGCCCACTGAGTTCACACAGACTGAGCCCTACCTCAAGGCGCGCATCGAGGTGGTCCCCGATCTTGGGGAGGAGAGCATAGAGGTGGAGGCCCTCTCACGGAACACAATGGACCTTTTCCAGCGGCTCATCGCCCTGGTTTCGTACCTGCCCAACGAGTTGATGGTAGCCGTGTTGAACACGGATGAACCCAGACAATTGGTGTATCTGGTGGCGAACGCCGTGCGCATGGACACCGATGCCGCGCAGCACCTGCTGGAGATCGACTCCGTCAAGGAGAAATTGCACACCCTGAACGCCGTGTTGACCCGGGAATTGGAGGTGCTGGAGCTGGGCCAGAAGATCAAGGATGAGGCTCAGTCAGACATAGAAAAGACCCAGAAGGAGTATTTCCTGCGGCAGCAATTGAAGGCCATTCAGAGGGAACTGGGCGAAGAGGACGAGCAGGCCAAAGACGTCAACGAGTTGAAGGAGAAGATCGAGACTGCCGGTATGTCCGAAGAGGCCAAGAAGGAGGCCTTGCGGGAGCTGGACAGGCTCTCCGGTATGCCGCAGGCGGCTGCCGAGTACTCAGTGATCAGAACCTACCTGGACTGGTTGATCGAACTCCCCTGGCAGGTGAGCACCGAGGACAACCTGGACATCAACCGCGCCCGGGAGATACTGGACGAGGACCACTACGACCTGGAGGAGATAAAGGAGCGCATCCTGGAGTACCTGGCTGTCCGCAAGCTGCGCCTGGAGCGCGACCAGGATAAAGGCACCAAGGAGTCGAAGGGCGCCATCCTCAACTTCGTAGGGCCTCCCGGCACGGGAAAGACGTCCCTGGGGCGATCCATCGCCCGGGCGCTGGGCAGGGAGTTCATCCGTATGTCGCTGGGCGGCATGCGGGACGAGGCGGAGATAAGGGGACACCGCCGGACCTACGTCGGTGCTCTCCCTGGGAGGATCATCCAGTCCATCAAACGCGTCGGGTCGAAGAACCCCGTGTTCATGCTGGACGAGGTGGACAAGATCGGGACCGACTTCCGTGGCGATCCCTCCTCAGCGTTGCTGGAGGTGCTGGACCCGGAGCAGAACTTCACCTTCCGCGACCACTATCTGGACGTGGACTGGGACCTATCGCCAGTGATGTTTATCACCACGGCCAACGTGTTGCACACCATACCGGCGCCGTTGCTGGACCGCATGGAGACCATCGAGCTGGACGGGTATACCGAGGAGGAGAAGGCCAAGATCGCCCAGCGTTATCTCATCCCGCGCCAGATGGAGCAGAATAGCCTCCAGGAGGGCGAGGTACAGTTCGAGGAAGACGCCCTGCGGGTGATCATCAGCGACTACACGCGCGAGGCAGGGCTCCGTAACCTGGAGCGCGAGATCGGCTCTGTCTGCCGCAAGGTAGCCACCAAGATCGCTGCCGGTGAGGAGACAAAGGCTGTGATCACCAAGGACACCGTCTCCGATTTCCTTGGCAAACGCAAGTTCTACAATGAAGCTGCGGAGCGAACGGAGGTCCCGGGCGTGGCCACCGGCCTGGTGGTCACCTCCACGGGCGGGGATATCACCTTCATCGAGGCTACGAAGATGAAGGGCAGCAAGGGGCTGACCCTCACCGGCCAGTTGGGAGACGTGATGAAGGAATCAGCCCAGGCGGCCTTGAGCTACGTGCGCTCGCGGGCCAAGGAACTCGGTATCGACGAGGGCTTCTTCGACGAGACGGACCTGCACCTGCACTTCCCTGCGGGAGCAATCCCCAAGGACGGTCCGTCGGCCGGCGTGACCATCGCCACGGCGCTAGTCTCGCTGATGACCGACACGCCCGTGAACTGCGACGTAGGCATGACCGGCGAGATAACCCTTCGCGGGCGCGTGCTACCCATCGGTGGGGTCAAGCAGAAGCTGCTGGCCGCAGCCCGGGTGGGGTTGAAGACCATCATCCTGCCGCGCCACAACGAGAAGGACCTGGACGACCTGCCCGAGGAAGTACGCGAGAAGATGGACTTCATCCTGGTGGATACTATGGATGAGGTGCTGAAGGCGGCCCTGGGCGAGGGGTTCGACAGGGCGGTGTGTGATGTGAGTGACGAAGAGAGCGCAACCCCGTAGGTAACTCTATTCGGCTCGCCGCGTATTCAACCGACGCGGCGATCCGCAGATTACCTGCTGCCAGGCCCGTTTAGGAAGTAGCCTGCTTGCGCGGCACGAGCGCTCGTTGGTATGATCGTTGACAGAACTGTGGTGGAGGTCTGAGCGGTGGAATACCTCTTGCCGATCAAGATAGAACCTCTGGAGGAGGGGGGATACCTGGCTACCAGCGAAGTTCTCCCCGGCTTTCTGGCTCAAGGCAGAAGCATTGCAGAAACCCTGGAGATCGCCCAGGATGTGGCGCGAAAGCTCGTCGAGTCCTACGTGGAACACGGTGATCCTCTGCCAGACGAGCTGCTTGTCGAGTCTGACCGGAGAGACAGCTTCGAGTTGCGCATCCCCGTTCCCGTTGTCCCATGAGTTCCCGGCTTTCCACCCTCAGCGCACGAGAGGTGATAGAGCGATTACGAAGAGCTGGCTTCGTGTTTGACCGTCAGGCCAAGGGGAGTCACGAGATCTGGTACAACCCCACTACCAAACGCCGGACGGTGATTCCCAACCATCCCGGTGCAGCCATACCCAAAGCCACGCTGCGTGCCATCCTGAAGCAGGCCGGCATATCACCTGAGGATTTCCGGCGACTCTAGTTCACCGCTACCATATTCACTGTCTCCTCGTGGCCGAGCGAGCCAAGTGGATCACGCCCTGGCTCTCATGGCCACTTGCAGAACGCGCACAGCATCGGTACTATTAGTCTCAGCGCAGATCCCGAGAGGAGCACGCAAGTCCCGATGACCACTCGAGCCAAGGTAGCGGTTCTGTTCACCCAGCCGGAGACCGTCCTCGAAGATTACGAACGCCTGGTCAACCTGGCGGGGATGCAAGAGGCCCTGGATCCCCAGGCCACCACCATCCTGAAGGACAACATCTCCTGGCACTACCCCTTCCCGAGCGCCAATACCACGCCCTGGCAGCTGGAAGGCACCATTTTGGCCCTACGCAAGGCAGGCTACACCGACCTCACATGCGTGCAGAACGAGACGGTGGTCATCAACGCCTTCAAGGGTGAGGACCTCTGCCTCTTCTCCCCTATCTTCCGCCGCTACTGCATCCCGGTCCTCTACAACTTCAAAGATGAGGACATGACCTGGGTGCCCTACGAACCCCAGGGCGAGATGCTGGTGTTGCACGACATCTATCCGGATGGCATCCACATCCCCGATTACCTCTTCGGGAAGAACATCGTGCACCTGCCCACCGTCAAGTGCCACATCTACACCACCACCACCGGTGCCATGAAGAACGCCTTTGGCGGATTGCTGCACACCTTCCGCCACTACACCCATAGCTGGATCCACCAAACCCTGGTGGACTTGCTGACCATTCAGAAGGAGATTCACCCCGGCATCTTCGCCGTCATGGACGGAACCACCGCCGGGAATGGGCCTGGACCGCGCACCATGACGCCCGAGCTGAAGAACGTCATCCTGGCCAGCGCGGATCAGGTGGCTATCGATGCCGTAGCGGCCAAGATGATGGGCTTCGATCCCATGTCCATCGACTACATCCGCCTAGCGCACGAAAGAGGTCTGGGTGTCGGCGACGTGAGAGAGATGGAGATGGTGGGCGACGACGTCAGCGGCGAGAACTGGCACTTCCAGGTGGGACTCTCGTTCCACAGGTTCCTGGGCTGGCTGGGATGGTACGGGCCCACCAAAGTGCTGCAGAGGCTGATCTTCCGCACGCCTCTGGTGAAGATACCCATCCTGATCTCAGAGATCAACCACGACTACGTCCATTGGCCCCTGAAGGAGCGCAAGATCTACCGGCGCTGGAGGGAGACTACCCCCTGGGGTCAGTTGTTCGCCCAGTACGAGGAACAGGAGTGTCTGGGTCTCGCGGCTGGTCGTGGAGACCTTCACCAGCCCTGCAAGGCTGAGGTTGCCCAGCCCTGATGGTCACCATGCCCGTGAATGGGGGCCACGCAGCCACAAACGAGGAAGAGGAAGATGGGTAACTGCCTGTCCGCCTGCCTGACCGTCGCCATCCTGATCGCCCTCTTCGCCTGCTGTTGT
>Ga0307379_10000971_pt1 | contig 46427 bp, 72 predicted proteins | sample UN2MG_FD_202237 | JGI IMG/M metagenome (GOLD analysis project Ga0307379, IMG submission 202237) | Soil microbial communities from Risofladan, Vaasa, Finland - UN-2 | ecosystem: Environmental > Terrestrial > Soil > Coastal area > Acid sulfate soil | place: Finland: Risofladan, Vaasa | collected... | reverse complement strand
AGAAAACAGCCCAAGCCCATGAGGTTGAGCAAGAAGGCGAAGCTACAGATCATCATAGAGATCCTGACCAAGCAACCCGGCATACACCTGAAAAGAGGGTTCCAGGTGCAGCTAAGAGAGCAGTTCAACGCGCTATATAACACCAGATTATCGGTAGGATACACGAGCGAACTGGTAAAAGAGGCACTGGAGAGCCTGGAGAGGGCTAAAACCTATTTACACAGTAAGCGCTGGTACATGCTGCAACACCAGCGATTGTATGAGGAGGAGGTCAAGGCACAAGATAAAAGGGGGCAGAAGGAGACGCTTCGGGATATGGAGAAGCTGGACGGGCACCTGGTGGACAAGCATTCGATGGAGATTGTCGACACGCCGGAGGGCAAGGCGCTGGAGGATTTCTTTGACAAGAAGACGGGGAAGAAGAAAGCGGCAAGTTAAACGCGGGAGGGGATAGTGAGCAGGACAAGGATGAGCATGATGGTGGTGGACACGGGGATATGGATCGCGGCGGTGATCTGGACGGTGGGCCAGCTGGGGGCGATGTATCTTGCGAATGAATACGTGGCAACTCCGGGGGAATATCTGATACTCTACGTAGCGAACGGCGCCGCACTCTATGCGAGGCGAGCGCTGATTCATTTAAGGGACGGCGAATAACGCGGGAGGGTGACATGGGAAAGAGCAGGATGCAGAAGCTGGAGGATCGGGTAGCGTGGCTGGGGAAGTTGATGGTGCTGGCGTTGGGGCTGGTGGCGCTGACCGGGCTGATGGTCTTGATCGACCGCATCAACGAGAATGTTGTGGAGACGGAAGCTTACATGATTGCCGAGCACGTGTCCGGGCCGGACGTGCTGCTTTCTGAAGCGGCGCCCACCGAGCCAGTGACCGACGCCCTGGCCATAGCCTCGCTGAAGGACTACGCCGGCTTGGAGGCCGAGCGGATGGCGAAGATGGCAGCCGCGCTGATGGGGCTGGGAGGGAGATACACGGCCGAGTGTGCTGCGGAACACAAGCCAGAAACCAACAGCGCGATAATGACTTATTCCATTACGTGGTATCGGCAGCCAAACTGGGGCGAGGAAGCCAAGGACAAAGCCGACCTGGGAATCTCGAAGACGTGGTCGGGCGCGAGCTGGTCCGAGTGCATCCAGAAGATGCTGGCGTGGAAGCAGGGGGGTGAGTGATGGATCTTGGAATAGTGCTAGCGCGCGAAGCAAGAAGGAAAATGCGCGAATTTGTGAAAAAGACCGACTCAATGATTATAGACCTGATGCCATTAACTCACGCTGAGGTGCTGTGGTTGGCCAGCAAGAAGGGCAAACGCATAAGACTCGTCTTTGCGAAAACCGGAAGCCGCAAAGAGAAAACACATGATGTAAGCAAGACGGTGCTGGAGGTAAAGGCTATGGGAATTGAAACGAAAGGGGTTGAGTGATGGCCAAGTGGGAAGACCAGCAAAGAACTCCGAAGCTGGCGACCAAGGAGGTTGACGCAGAGGAGATACGGCGCCGGGTAGAAGTTATAGGAGGAGTCAAGCTAACTGGCCAGGCCAGAGAATTGACGAACGCACTGCCCGGGGTGATTCAGGAGATAGTTGCTGAGCAGATAGGCAAGCCGACGGCGATGGTTATGACCAACGAGCAGGTGGACGAGCTGGAGCGCCGGGAAAAGGCCAGGGCGAGGACAGAGCTGCGCGACCAGTTCGCGGCCGCGGTGCTGACGGGCTTGCTCGGGCTTCGCAAACCGGCATCAGTGGTTGACGACAAGAAGTTGGCCAAAGAGGTATACAAGATAGCCGACGCGATGCTGGCAGAGCGCGAGAAGGGAGGCAAGGGATGATAGGCTGGCGCATAGCCTGCTGGTGGCGCCGAACCTGGTGCGGCATCAAGGGCCACGACTGGACGCGCTGGTTTGACCTGGCTTATGATCAGCAGGGCCGGGCATGTGAGGGGTGTGGCAAGGTGAGATATAGGAAACGTCCGAAGGGAGCCAAGACATGATCGGCAACGAGCAAGAAGCGCCCGACGTGCTACGGGACAAGATGGTGATGGACCAGGTGGAGGAGCTGCGCAACCTGCTAGAGGAGCGCGGCGTCGGCAAGGTGATCAACTACGCCTCAGACATGATCGTCAACCTGCGGATCGAGCTGGCCAAAGCTCAATTCGTCAAGCCGACCAAGTTGGATCCAGGCACGAAGCCGGACCTTGGCGTCCACAGGAAGGACGGAGTGCGAGGGTGAGGAAGGGGCCGCGCACAGTGATCTGCCCTTACTGTTACCAGAGAACGCGGCTAGACCAGGTGGTGATGAAGGACGGGGTAAGGTATTATAAATGCCACGAGTGTGGTAAGCTAATCAGGGAGGGAGAATGATGATGAAGACCAAAGCGCAGGTAGGAGTGACGGTGATGTTCGTGTTGGTGGTGGTGTTGTTGGTGGTGGGGGCGCTGGGCTGTGTGAAGTCACAGGCGCGCAACAATCCCTTTGACCCGGCCGTGGTGACGCCGACGCCGGAGTGAGGACATGGGCATCGAGGTAATCCAGGCGGAGGTAGAGGCCGGGGAATACAAGACGATTGAGAAGGGATCCAAGTGCGAGCGGCGGGCGATCGGCCTGGTGGTCAGGGGGATCACCAGAGAGGGCAAAAAGCTGGAGCGCCAGCTGCTGATGATCAGCAAGAGCAACGCGCAGGACCTACAAGACCAGTTGAGGAAACTCCTACGTCGGATGATCTAAGGACAGCCCAGGGTGAACGAGCTCGGCGCAAAGATATATGACCAGCCACACATACTCGGGCACTTCCTGGGGTACGACAAGCTAACCGAGGACCACGGCAAATGGATCAAGGAGTTCTGGACAGCAACCAAGGACGTATGGAAGCAAGCCCACCGCGGTAGTTTCAAGACGACGGCCGTCACTGTAGTGGGGCCCATCTGGCGCCACCTATTCAAGGCTGAAGACAGGATCCTACTCAGCCGAAAGACCTACACCAATTCATGCGACACGCTCGAGGAGATCGCCGGGCACTACCGCGGCCCAAAGATCAAAGAGCTATACCGGAAGGTCCGGGGGATAGACAACTTCAGGCTGCGGGTAGACCGCCGCGGCCGGATCGTATTGCCTACCAAGAAGGAACCCAGCAAGGAAGGATCAATCGACTGCGCCGGCCGCGACACAAAGGTGACCGGCAGTCATTTCGAGTTCCTGATCAACGATGACCTGGACACCATCAAGGACATGGTATCTAAGGCGGAGCGGGAGGCGACCAGGTACTACCGCGACGAGCAGCAGAACGTGCGCAACCCTGGTGGAGTGATAGGCAATCTTGGAACGCCGTGGCACCAGCAGGACGGATGGCATCGGCAGAATGATGATGGCCAGTGGAAAGACAAGCCGGGCATCATCAAGCACCCGATCGGGACGCTGGCTATCCCCGGATTCACGCCTGAATACTTGCTGCAACTTAAGGGGAGCATGAGCGCGCCGATGTATGCGCGCAACTACCTGCTGCACATCATCGCTGACAGCGAGCGCCTGTTCCCTGATCCTGTTGAAGCCAAAGAATGGCCGAAGCGCTGCGAGGGCAGGGCCTACGAGGACCCGGCATACAAGGGGACGCATTTCACGGCCGTGTCAGTGATCGGATTCTGGGAAGGGAAGTATTACGCGACCGGGAAGATGTGGCGCAAGGACAGCACGACGATCTGCGAGGAGGTAGCGGAGTTCATCAGCAAATACAACACCGGCACGCTATACGTCGAGAGCAACGCTGACAAGGGATGGTGTGCGAAGGAGATGCGTAAGTATTGGCCGGCCGTGATGGAGGTCAACGAGGTAGAGAACAAGCACATCAAGATCCTGACCTACGCGGTAAAGAACTTCAGGCTGCTGCACTGGATCCCCGAGACGCAGCCGGAGTACATGGCCCAGGTGCTGGACTACCGCGAAGGCGAGGAGCCCGACGACGCGCCGGACAGCCTGGCCAGCCTGATCAGGGCGATGCGGATAGGGATGCGGCGCCGGCTGGAGGACAGATATTAAGTGAAAAAAGAATGGACAGGGAACCCGGCGATTGCTAAACTAACAATGGTGATGGCAACTGAAAGGAGACGCTATGGCGATCAAGATAGTGAGTCGGTTGAAGGCCGCGTTTGATGCTTACCAAGACCCACTGACCGGCCGCGGTGGAAGTAACGACAGGACGCAGCGGCTGCAGGGCGGCGCGAATGTGTGGGGCGATCAGGATCTATACGACCGATATTCTTCCAACGGATTCATGCAGCGAGTGATAGAGGCTCCCGCCGACGATTCAACCCGGGCCGGGTTCGAGCTCGAGACCAAGAAGCAAGAAACCAACCTATACGTCCAGACGCGCCTGAAGGAACTGGGCGCCAAGCACGTGATGCGTGAAGTGGTGAAGCACGCGGGGATCTACCCCAAGGGCTGCGCCGCTTTCATCGGTGTTATCGCGGAGAACCTTGACGACCAGATCAACTACTGGAAGCCCATGCCCGAGAACATCAGGCGGGTGGACTACATCAACCTGCTCTCCGAGCCAGGCGAGTTCACCGTCAACGTGCGGCGGGCGCTGCACCCTACGGCAAAGAACTACAAGGAGATCTACTTCACCGTGCAGGGAGTGGAGGTCCACCAGAGCCGGATGATATGGGTGAGCAACGAATTCAATACCCGCACGTCGATGGGGATCAGCCGGGTCAACACCGTATGGGACGCGATCAGCGCCCAGGACAGCGCGTTGTGGAGCGTGTCCCACTTGATGCAGGTCCTGTCGATGCTGGTATTCAAGAGTGATGAGTTCGTCACGCTGCCAAAGGAGAAGCAGGCCGCGGTGCTCAAGAAGATCCGCGAGTGGATCGACACCAGCAGCATGATGGGCGTGGCGAAGGATGAGGAGCTGGGCCGGGTCAACGTGCAGCTGAGCGGCCTGGGCGACATCCTGGATTTCATCTTCAAGAGCATCGCCGGCGCCACGCAGATGCCGGTCAACATCCTGCTGGGCAGGGTGCAGGGCGTGCTGACGTCCGCCGAGGAAGACAGCATCAACTACTACAATTCGATCTCGGAGTTCCAGCAGGACAAGCTCGAGCCTGAATGGCGCAAGCTGATCGACCTGGTGGTAAGGGAGCGGCAGGGCCCCGCCTACTCATCCATGGGGGGCAAGCTGATCTACAATATCAAGTTCAACACCCTGTGGGAATTGTCGCCGAGCCTGAAGTCCGAGATAGAGAAACGGAATTCAGAGCGCGACGTGCTGGACACGCAGAGCGGCAAGGTCAAGACCCCCGAGGAGCTACGGGGCCGCGACCCATACTTCTCGGTACTGGACCAGAGCCAACCGGCGGAAGATGGCGATGACGAGAGTGACGACACCGACAAGCCCGACGACGAGACGCAGCAGCAGGACGGGCGCGGCAGCATGGTGGTGGACGGCAAGCGAGTCGGCGCCGGGCGGATAGCGTTCGACCGTGTAAACCTTGGCGGCGAATGGCAGCGCCTGCAGGTGCGGCGCCCTGGGCTATTCAAAGCCAAGGGGTTCAGGATAGATAGCAGGCGCGAGGGGGAAGGGGTGCTGGTGATCACCGGGCTTATGGATTCGACCGACCAGCTGGCAACCCAGGCGGTGCTGTTCGGCAAGGGCTGGAGCGCGGAAGCGCAGAAGGCATGGGCCGACAAGCATCTGCCTGGTGTAAGGCGGGTAGTGGACTACTCAGCCGACAAGCTATCCATACTCGAAGTCGACCGGCTGATGATCCAGGCGGACCCGGTAGAGACAACCGAGAACGAGATTCGGATCCGGCTCAAGAGCCCGAGGCTGTTCGACCAGGATCACGGGTTCAAGTCGCAGAAGGTTGCCGGAGCGAAAGGGGTGCGGGCGATCGTCGGCAGGTTAAAAGGGAAGACGGCGGCCTCGTGGCAGTCGTTGCGCTTCGACCGTGAGCAATGGACCGCCGGAGAGGCGCAGCGCTGGGTGAAGAAGCACAAGATCACCGGCGACAACTACCTGCCGGAGCCGCGCGCGACAGAGATCAAGCTGCTGCCCTGGGCTGAGTTCGAGGATGAGCCGATGATGAGACACGAGGAGCTGGACCTGGACAAGGGAGTGATCGCCTTGCAGGGTGTACTACGGGATAATGGCGAGGTAGGGTTCCAGAGCATCCGCTTCACCGGCGACCAGTGGGACAACGTGAAGGCCGAGAGCTGGCTGGCCACCGAGTTGTCAAAGGTGCCGGCACAGTTCGCCAAGCTGGAAGCGTCAAGGCGGATAGCAAAGAAGCGAGGCAACAGGGATGAGTAACGCAGGGCCAAAAGGTAGATTGATCCTGGTGGAGCAGGCCGCGCTGGACACGGTGCATGCCGTGGTGGCCGAGGCCCGGGCGTACATGACGGTGCCGGTGCGGCTGGACGCAGCGCGGCGTTCCTGCGTGATCCAGGTGGTGGACGGGAGAAACAAACCAGAGGACGTAATTAAAGCGAGGAGGAACTGAGATGGACGAGAAGAAAGAGGCGAAGAAACCCGGGGCGAAGGAAGCGCCCGCCAAGAAGGAAAGTTCGGGCTTGCAGGTGTTGAAGGTGCAGGCTTGGCAGACCAAGGCGAAGCGGACGGTCAACACCATCGACGGGCCCCGGGTAGTGCTGCCGGGCGAGTGGATCCTGGACCTGACCGAGGGGCATTACGCCGTGGCGAGCGATGAGTGCGCGCAGCGGTTATTGAAGTAAGCGCCGACTGATCCGAACGGATACGGGCGCTTGGCCCGCCTGGCGAGAGCGCGAAGCTGAGAGGTGACGCGACGGCCGGGAAAAGGCGGGCCAACTACTCCGGCAGCACAGCGCCGGATGCAAGCCGGTTCCTGGGGAGAATTGACAGCCGGTAGAGCGCGGGAATGCCAGGTAATACGCCGCGTTCAACTACTACGAGGACCCATGCCGATAGAGGAACCCAGCCACAGATATCCCTTTCATCTTGAGCGCCAGTTCGAGCTGCTGTTCGAGCGATACGTCTACCGCTTGGCGTCCGCTACCCTGCCCGGGCTGGAGAAGCAATACAAGCTCGAGGTCCGGCCAACCACCGACGACATCTGGGACAAGATCAACGACCTGGAGAAAGGCATTGTCGGCCAAGCCGATCCGGCGACCAGGGGCCGACTTGTCAACTACGGCGGGGTGATGATCCCCGTCACGATGCGTGATGAGATCGTCAAGCTGGTGAAGGAGCTGAACGAGTGGAACATCAAGCGGGTAGCGACCGCCATGCGCCAGCTGGGAAGCGCGGGGAAACTGCAGCGGCCACGAGATCTCATCATCAGCCTGGCCGACGAGACGCCGGAGATCCAGCGGGCGATGCTGCGCGCCGCGGAGCTGAACGCCAACCTGATCACCACCACCAGGGCCGACTACCTGGATGAGATAGGGAAGCTGACAGAGGAAGCGGTCGGTAAGGGGATCAGCGGCAAGGCGCTGGCCGGTAAGTTCCAGCAACTAACCGGGGTGACGACGAGCCGCGCAAAGTTCTGGGCCCGCGACCAGGTAGGGAAGATGCTGGGCGACTTCAGCCAGGTACGGCAGACGCAGGCCGGCTTCCCTGGTTACATCTGGATCACGTCGCGTGACGCCCGGGTGCGGCCCGATCACGCCTGGCGGCATGGCAGGTTCTTCCGGTGGGACGGGCCCGGCCTGAAGCCTGGCGAAGATTACAACTGCCGGTGCGAGGCCAGGGCGTCGCTTGATCCTTCTGATCAGATCTCCAAGTCGCAATGGGCCAAGGACATCAACATCATGAATAAGGACCGGCGCAAGATAGCGAAGCTGCGCAAGGTAGAGCCGGTGCTGCTGGACATCGAGGAGCTGCGGGAGATGGCGAGGGTAGGAATCTAACAAAGGAGAGGTCATGGCTAAGGGAGAAAAGGAAAACGCAAAGAAGGAGGCTGCCGGCATGATCCGCAAAGACGCGCTGCTGATAGACGTCAAGGCGCTGCCGGTGGTGGAGCGGAAGATCGTCAATCGCAGGACCATCGACCTGGTGTCTTTGGATTCCGTGATCGACCTGGTTAACCGGAGCGGGTGAGGAGGGGAACGTGGTCGACGATAACGGCAAGCTATACACGCTGGAGGAGGCCGCCGACTACCTTGGTGTTTCGCGCCGGACCGTGCTGCGTTGGTGCAAGGAGAAGCGGATCGATTACTTCAATGTCAGCGAGCGGTGCTTCCGGATACCGGAGAAGGCGCTGCGCGAATTCCTGGCCAGGACCAGGGTGAGCCGGACAACGAAGACGCAGGGCCGCTGATATGGGACATAGGCGCCTTTATGAGACATAGGAACACAAGATAATGTAGTCTGGCGACCAATACAGATTGACCCCGAAGATGCTCATGCTAGAATAACTGCATGAGCATTTTCATTACTGATCAAGGCCAGTTCGAGATCGACCAGATCGGCGCGGACTTTCTGAAGGGAACCATCACACTGAGCAAGGTTGGCGTCTACGATTATTACGTGGACGGTAAGATGGTCAAGAAGGCGAAGCTGCCAGAGGATCTATTCAGCGCGGCGACCAGGGCGAGCGCCGACCTGGCGCCGATCACCGACGGACACCCCTTGGACGCAGACGGCCAGCCGATGCTGGTTAAGCCGGACAACTACAAGCAGCTGGTGCGCGGCACGATCGGCAAGCCGTGGGTCGATGGTCTTTTCCTAAGAGCGCCGGCGATCGTCTATGACGCGCAGCTACAGAAGGAGATCAAATCAGGTGAAAAAAAGGAGGCATCTATAGGATTCTTGACCGAAGACGATGACACCCCGGGCAGCTATCAGAGCGAAACGTTCGATAGCGCGCAGCGGGACATACGAGTAAACCACGCGGCGCTGGTGAAGGCCGGACGGGCCGGCCCGGAAGCGCGCTTTCACGTCGACATGAAGGAGGATGTAATGTTGAAATTCAGGACTGACGAAGGGAAGGAACTTACCATCGACGGTGCGGACGCCAGCTCCATCCACGGCTTGCTGACCACGTTGAAGCAGGAGCGCGACGAGGCGAAGAAGAAGCTGGAGGGGGACAGTGGTGGTGCGGAGGTCGAGAAGCTGCAGAAGCAGATCGACGAGCTGCAGACCAAGCTTGACGCCGACAAGGCAGACGACGTCAAGAAGCTCGAGAAGGATCTCAAGGACGCCAACGACAAGCTCGAGACCGCCAACGACGCCAAGAAGAAAGCCGAGGATGAGCTGAAGAAGGCGGCCGACGGCAAGCCCGCCGAGATCCAGAAGCTGGTCGCGGCCAGGGCCAAGCTGGAAGGCGACGCCAAGGACGCCGGCATCGAGGCCTTCGACGGCTTGGGTGACCGCCAGGTGATGGAGCAGATCATCGCCAAGCACATGCCCTACAAAGAGGGCGTGAACGTGGATGAGAAGTCTGACGCGGCCATCACGGATCGCTACGAGGCCATCGTGGACATGCTGCATGCCCAGGCCAACGAGAAGGGCGCCGGCCAGGTTGGCAAGCCGGTAGTGACGGCGGACGCCGTGCAGGCCAAGCGGAGCATGATCGGCGACTGGCACGCCAAGCGGGAAGCGGAGCGGCAGGCGGCGGGTAAGTAAGGTAACCATTTAACTGATCTATCTACCTAACCTATAATGTAACTTGTAATCAAACGGAGGAATACCATGGACATGAAGAAAGGCCAGATCACCGACCAGCCCAACAGGTTCGGCGGGCCCGGCGAGCTGCAGATGGCCGACGAGATCATCCGCACCTACATCGCCGAGGACGCCTTCCTGTTCGGTCGGGCCGTGATGGTCGGCTCAACCGGGGAGCAGGTCAAGAACTTCTCCGGTGCGGGCGGCGTGCTCAAGGGAGTGGCTTCCTGGAGCTACGACGCGACCAACGCCGACACCGAAGCCTATGCGGCCCTGGACGTGGCGGGGATCATAGAGAAGGGGAGCGGTGTTGTCTTCGTCGAGGAAGACGTGCTGAAGGGCGGGGCGGTCCGGATCCGGCACACGGCGAAAGCCGCGGCAGCCGGTTACGGGACGCTGAGCTCGGCGCCGCTGACCTTCGTCGGCGCGACCGTGCCGGCCCTGGCGAGCGCCACCTACGACATCGACATCGAGATCGACGGGACCAACTACCCCTGCCCGACGCCGTTGCTGGTCGGTGATGACTGGGATGGGATCGCCGCCAAGATCCAGGTGGTCTTGCGCGCCCTGACCAGCTCTACCGAGACGGTGGCGATCGCTGCGGGGAAGGTCCTGGTGACAAGCGCGACGACGGGCACCAGCTCGAGCGTGCGCATCACCGAAGGCACGACCGGCAGCGCCGGCGGTGGCCTGATCGACGCGATCAACCAGGTGACCAACATGACGGTGACGGTGGACGTGCCGATCGACGGCACCCTGTTCCCGGTCGGTGGCTTTGCCACCACGGCCGAGGCCAACAAGACGGTGCTGGTGACGGGCATCAGCTTCGTCCAGGCCAGCAAGGTGATCAGCCTGACCGGCAGCGTGCGGGCCGCGGTGGTTCGGCTGGAAGGGATATTCACCACAACGGCGGACACTTGATCTTAGTTAGGTAGAGTAACTTGGCCACTAATGTAGTGAAAGCGAGGATCAGTTCTCCCGGGAAGGTCGGGAGTGTTCCATCGGATTACGATGCAGAGCTGGTGCGCACGTTCATCGCCGAAGGCACGGTGAAGTTCGGGCGCGCCGCCTGTATCGGATCTGACGGAGATCACGCCAAGGTCTACGCCGGCGCCGGCGCGACGTTCGCCGGCTTGCCCTTGATCGCTGAAGACGCCGAGGGAGTAAACACCGAGGACACGGTGGCCAAGACGGTAGGGCAATACGAGGACAAGGACGTGATGGGCCTGATGCAGACAGGGTTCGGGACCGGCTTTGTTGAGGAGGCCGTGACCGAGCTTGATGCTGTAAGGGTGCGGCACACCGAGGAGGCGGCCACGTCCGGCTACCAGGCGATCAACTTCGATGAGGCGATAATCGGGAGCGCTGTTCCCGAGATACCCGCCGAGACATACGACCTGGACATCACGGTTGATGGGACGCTATGGCAGGTGACCTTTGACCTGTTGCCAGCTGATGACTGGGACGGAATAGCGCTGAAGATACAGACGGACCTGAGAGCTCAGACAAGCGAGGCCGAAACAGTGGTGGTGGCTGGTGGGACTATCCTGGTGACATCGAGCACCACAGGGGACACCAGCACGATATTGATAGCGGCCGGCACGGCTGGTAGTGGGGGAGGGGATTTCATCACTGCCATTCAGGTGTTGTCAACCACCGGGAGCCAGGGCGTATCATCCACGCCGACCACGTTCATAGGCGCGACAGTGGCGGGGATCAGCGCCGAGGACTACGACCTGGACGTAAAGGCGGATACGACGGCCACCAGGCAACTGGTCGTAAGCCTGACGGCGACTGACGACTGGAACACTATAGCCGCGGCGCTGCAGGTGGCGCTACGGCTGGAGACGGGCAGCACGGAGACGGTAACTATAGCTGGTGGACAGATCCTGGTTACGTCTGCCAAGCAAGGCACTGGATCAGCTATCAGGATCTCCGCCGGGACCGCGGGAAGCGGTGGCGGGGACTTGCTGGCGGCCATTGACGCCTTGGTTGGCTACGCCACGACTGTAGAGGATCCGGCTGACGGCTCTACCACCGCCAGCGGCGCCACGATAGGCGCCGCCCGGGCGGGACAGAGCAACCCGTCGCCCTTGATGGAACCCGGCAATTTCTGCACGACCGCCGAGCCAGGCAAGACGGCCAGGCTGGTGGGCGTGGAGTTCCGGGGTGTGACGAGTGGCGCGGGCCCGGTGGCCTTGCTGCTACTGCAACCAGTAACTGTAATAGACGACTAGGAGGAGACGATGGCTAACTTGATCCCGCAAGAGGACCTACTCAGCATCGAGAGTGTGCTGTATGAGCCGAAGGTGGAGGAGCTGATGCACCGCGAGATCTTCGGCATCAACACCAACTTCGACCCGGGCGCTGACGTGATCGGCTTTGACGTTTACGACCGCACCGGCGCAGCCAAGGTATTCGCCGGCCGGGCCCGCGCGAAAGACCTGCCCACCGTGGGCGACAAGAAGGAGCGGCGCAAGCAGGGGACGTATGAGATCGGCGACGCGATCGAGTACGACCGCACCGAGATCGCCAAGGCCGCGGCGGCCGCCCGGATCGGGCATGGGCCCACCATCCGGCTGGACATGCTGCGCCCGATGACGGCGCGCCGGTACATCTGGGAGGAGGAATCCCGCCTGGTGTGGGTTGGTGATTCCGCTCTTGGTATCACCGGCATCCTGGACAACAGCTACTACGGCAACGACCCCAAGACCCTGGGCAAGAAGGCGGACGTCCAGCAGGGCGCCTACTCCGGCACCGTGGCGCAGAAGCGCCAGTGGGAGCACAAGACCCCCCAGGAGATCATTGACGACTTGACGACCGGGCTGACCTTCGTCGAGGACGGCAATATCTTCAAGGGCCGGACCCTGGTGCTTCCCAGCAAGCAGCGGATCCGCCTGCGCAAGCCCTTCGGCTCCGACACCCCGCAGACGATCGAGAGCTTCCTGGTGGGCCCGGGCGCTTACTTCGAGAACATCGTCACGGACAACCGCCTGAAGGCAGGCACCGCGGCGACAGGCGGGAACGGTGACACCGTGGACTATTTCATGATCATCGACAACCGCCCCGAGGTCGCGCAGATAGCTACGCTGCAGGACATCAACCTGTTCCCCCCGATCTATGATGAGCTGGGCAGCTCCCGCCAGGCGGTGACGCTGATCACCGGTGGCATCATGTTCCGCTACCCGATGGCAGCCTACATCGGTAAGGGGATCTAACATGGCGTATGCCGAGGTCCGCAACTATTATGGCGGGCTGGCAGCCGTGACTGACGCAACGCTGGGCGTTCACGTAACGAACGCCCAGCAGCGTGTCGCGGATGACGGGGTAGCGGCCAGCGACTCGCACTACGACCAGCTCGTGGCCCTGGCGGCCGGGGCGTTCATGCTTTCCGCCGGCGTCATTGACGGGCAGCTTACCTCCAAGCGAGTGGCCGACGTAGCGGCGACCTACGCCAGTGTGGCCGGAAGCACCAAGTCGCAACCTACCATGTGGGATTCCTACCGGATAGTCCTGGGCGCCGCCGTTGGAATGGAGCACAGGTTTAGCGGAGTAGAGTTAGATGGCACGTGAGGACCAGGTTATAGACAGGAACAACACGCCGAAGCTGCTGAGCAGATTGCGTGAAGCCGGCGCCGCCGAGATCCGCGTGGGGATCCTGGGCGACACTGCCAGCGAGCAGGTGGGCGATGGGCTGACGATGGCCGGGCTTGGCGCCGTGCATGAGTTCGGCACCGACCGGGCAGGAAAGAATCACAACGTGGTCATCCCGGAGCGCAGCCACCTAAGGGCGACCTGGGATGACCGGGCTGTGATGCGCAACACGGTCAAGCGGCTCAACCAGGTCTATGCCATGGCCGGATCGGTCGGGCAGATCATGCTAATGACGGCGATAGTGCTGGCCGACGCGGTGAAGGAAAAGATAGACCGGGGGATATCGCCCGAGCTTAACGAGAAGTACCAGGCGCGGCGCGGCAGCGGGACCACGCCCCTGGTGGACACTGGGCGCTACCGCAACAGCATACAGGGCCAGGTGGTAAGCGGGAACGAGGCAAGATGACAAGCGGGATAGGAATGCTACAGTCTGTGATCCAGGAGCATGTGGCCACCTACGTGGTGCGGCTGGACACCGGCGAGACCGATTCGGGCGGCCGGGCGCAGCGTAACCTGCAGCAGGAAACGACCAAGGACCTGGCGATCTTCCGGCTGGGCTACCGGGACCTGATGTCGCTGCCCCAGGGGCAATACAGCAGTGAGGACATCAAGGCTTACGAGCTGGGCGCCAAGACGATCACGCTGCAATCAGTCATCGTGTTCGAGGGCAGCGAGTTCCGGGTTACGAGCAACAGCGACCGCAACAAGGACGGCGGCTTTACCATGTATGTAGCGAAGAAGGTCGGCGATAACGAAACGAGCGACCAATGATCAGCCAGGCAACCATAGACACCATCTTCGGCGAGACGATAGCGACCGCGCTGGGGGTCGAGTTCAAGCTGGCCGATCAGAAAAGCAAGAAGCCGACCAGGCCATACGTGACCTACAACCCGATCACCGAATCCCCGGAGTCGCTGCATCAGAACGTCTACACCAGCGAGGACAACGGCGCCGACAACATCAACGTGAGCCGCTGGGAGGCCTCGCGGGTGACGGTCAGCCTGCAGTTCATCGGCGACAGCAACGATGACATAGACACGCTGCGCCAGCTGGCCAGCAACACCATCAACTGGATCTACTGGAACAGGATCTCCGGCGTGGTGCTGCGGGTGCTATCCCCCCAGGTGCGGCGCATGACTGAGTGGATCAACCAGAACTACGAGCAGCGGTTGCTGCTGGACGTGCGAGTGGACGCGGCCGAGGAGCGCGTGGAGAGCTTCGAGCGCAACAAGACGACCGAGATGACGCCGACCGTGGATGGCGACGTGAAGCCGAAGATAACCGTGACGGTAGTTTAACAGGGAGGTTGAAATGCCTTTTCTCCAGGACATTGATGTAAGCATAGCCAGCGGAAGCGCGCGAGTTTCCCAGGCCGGCTTCCGGCCGCTGGTGATGGGTAGTGGAGTGGCTGAAAAGACGATGGTGGTGGTGGAAGACCTGGCGGACGTGATCGCGGCCGGTTACCTGATCACCGATGATGAGTATTTGATGTGCGCCCAGATGTTCTCGCAGAACCCCAGCCCGACCGAGATCACGGTGTACCGCAAGCTGGCGGCCACCGCGTATGATGCGGCACTGACGGCGCTGGTGCCGATCGTTACCACGGCCAACGACTTCTGGAGCATCTGCATCGCATCGCGGACGCTGGCGGACCTGCTGCTGGTGGGGACGTGGGGAGCCGCCAATGATCGGCTGTTTATCGGCTGCGTTGATGACGTGACCGCCGGGAGCGCCCGGTCGGTCGATGAGGCGTTCCTGATCAGCGACAGCGCAACGGAGTTTCCGGAGTGCGCATGGGTTGGCGAGACCATACCCCAGCTGCCCGGCAGCTTGACCTTCAAGTGGAAGCATCCGAGCGGCATCACGGCGGCCGGATATACCAAGACGCAGCTGCAGACCATCCGGACCAACAACACCCAGGCGCCGCAGAACCAGGCCGGGGTGATCAACATCAACGAGGGCATCTGCACCAGCGGGGAATACATCGACGTGATCTGGGGCCGCGCCTGGGTCAAGGCCCAGCTGGAGATCGAGATCCTGCAGTTGATGCTTAACAACCCCAAGATCGCCCTGGACAACCCCGGCATCGCCCGAGTGGAGGCGAAGATCCGCAAGGTGCTGGACCAGGCCGGGGCCAACGGCATCATCGCGGCCTGCACCACCAAGGCCGAGCAGGCCAACAGCGACGACAACATCTACCAGTACAAGGTCAACATGCCGCTGCGGGAGGACATCTCGACGGCGGACCTGGCAGCCCGAAAGCTGACCGGCGTGACGTTCTCTTATATCCTGGCCGGCGCCGTGCATGAGGCGGTGGTGGTGGGCGTGGCAACGATCTAACGCAAAGGCAATCATCTAAATAGCAGGAGGGATACCAATGGCACTGACATACGACCCCAAGGACGTGCAGCTCAACTTCGGTGATGACTTCGTCAGCGGCTATGCCGATGGCACATTCATCGTGATAGCGTTCGCCGATCCGGAACGCTACAAGAGCCACGAGGGCGCGGACGGGGAGCAGAGCCGCACCAAGAACAACAAGCGGTATGGCACCGTGACCTTCCGGCTTAAGAGCACGTCGCCGGCGCGAGTGGTGCTGGACGCGGCCAAGGAACTTGGAGCCGTCGTGCCTTGCTGGGTCAAGAACAACAGCGACCAGAAGCACCTGGCCGGCGGCCCAGAGGCCTGGATCGCCAACGAGCCGGAGGTCAGTTACGGCGAGGAGGAGGAGATGGTGGAGTATGTGATCGGCGTCCGCCAGCTACGGTCTAACGCGATCGCAGGGTAGGGTCAAGCAGCCTAAAGAGGAGGAGTGACACATGAGCGAGAAGGTGAGCAGGCCGAAAGCCACACTCGAGCTGGACGGGATGGAGTATGTGCTCCAGCACCCGGGCAACCGTGCGTGGCTTTCTCATTATCAGAAGTACATGAGCGGGGACCAGCCGGACGTAGTGGCTTTCCTGGACTGGTGCTTTGAGCACGTAGTCCATCCGAAGAAAGGTCTCAAGCTAAACCTGGACACATTACCGATAGGAGGGCAGCAGGACTGGATCCCCCTGCTGCTGGGCTTTCTTGTCCGGGGCGAGCTGGAGGCCGGAAGGAACTGGTCAGGTTTTGAAGGTTCAGGACTTGTTGTTGCCAAGGGAGAAGGCGACGATAGCGGCGAAGGCGGCGGCGGAGAGAAACTGGATGACGTGGCTGGTGGTGCTGGAGGGAGCGATGACGGCTGAAAAAGCCGAGGTGGCAACAGGGGCACAACTGCTGGAGGCGGTGGCAGCGATAAAGATGCACGAGGATATGAAAAAGGCTTGGTGGCAGAGTGTGATCTACGGGCCTTGGAGAAAGTAGTAGCATGGCAACAATGTCTATAAGAGAGCTTTTCGTCAGCCTGGTGGTGCGAGATAAAGCCAGCAAGGCGGTACGCGATACCAACAAGCAGATGGACCGTGCCAAGGACGCGATGCGGAAGGCCACCCGCGAGACTAAGCGCGTTCGCGAGGAACAGAGCAGACTGAAGAAAAGCACCCAGGGCCTGGGTTCTGCGTGGAGGTCATTCGCCGGGATTGCCGGTGTTGGTTTCGTGCTTAATCAATTCAGGAAGATGGGAACAGAAGCGGTTACGCTGGCAATCGACTTTGAGCAGACGGAGATATCCTTCGCGACGTTGCTGGGCAGCGCGGAACGTGGCAGGAAGGTGCTGCAATCTTTACAGGACTTCTCGCTGGCCACTCCGTTCGAGCCGGATCCGATCATCAGGGCTGGTAAAGCATTGTTGGCTGCGCGGCGGCCGGTTGAGGGCGTCATTGACGACCTGAGAAGGATAGGCGACATCGCCGCCATCTCGGGTGTGCCGATCCAAGACCTGACAAACATCTTCGCCAAGGTATTCAGTAAGGGCAAGGCCCAAACCGAGGAGCTGCTGCAGGTGGCAGAGCGAGGGATCCCTATCCTATCAACCCTGGCTGAAGTGATGGGAGTGGACACCACCGAGCAGATACTGGAGATGGGATCCAAGGGTGAGATAACCTTCGAGAAGTTCAATGAGGCCTTCAAGAAGATGACCGGCCAGGGGGGCGACTTCGAGGACGGCATGCAACGTCTGGCGCTAACTACCGGCGGTGTGCTTTCTACGCTGACTGGATTTGAGAAGATAGTCAAGCGCACTCTTGGCAAGGAGGCATTACAGCCGCTGAAGGAGATAAGTCTGCTGATGATTGAGATGGCCAAATCTACACTGGATTGGCTGAGGGTTGAAGAAAACATTGAAGGACTCCGAGATACGATGAAGGATTTAGCTGACGTATTGAAGGGGACGCTAAGACTCATGGCTGTAATAACCAGGGTTTTTGCTGCCTACTCTCAATTCAAAAGAACGCCGTTTGGACAGCTACTTGAAAGAATATCTCCGATACCATCAGCCGGTAAACTACTCGGGGCGCAAGCTACACAATTTCGTTTACAGGAACAATTATTTGGTGGGCCTCGAGCTGATGGTGGTCCTGTTGATGCAGGCAAATCATTTCTGGTCGGCGAGCGCGGCCCGGAATTGTTTACGCCTAGTGCATCTGGAATGATCACGCCAGGGGGTGGAGGTGTTTCGGTAAAGATTGGCCAGGTGGTGGTGCATGCCAACGACGCGGCAGGTGGCAGGCGTGCCGCGCAATCGTTCATGGATGCGCTGAACGATCTGGCACCACAGATAAGAATGGAGGCCGGGTTGCAATGGGCACGCTGACCGCGGTATCAAAAGCCCTGCAGGGATTCGCAACCAGGTGGCTGCTGACTGACGGCACTAATGAAGTAGTGTTCGATGTTACAAATTCATGGGGCAAGACCATGCCCGGGCAGATAGCGGAGCACGCGGTTGAGGAAGGGGTAGATCTTACCGACCATGTAAAGCGTGGCAACCGAGAGCTGCGTCTGGGCGTTATGCTGGTACAGGAAACCGGCCCTGGAGGAGCGATTATAGGCTTGGGCTTGAGCGGGCTTTTCCAGACAGATCCTAACGTGAGGGCTGAGCAGCTTGAAAGCTGGTGGGAGAAAGGCGCGGTGCTGACGCTTGACGGCAAGGAGACGGTTGAGAATGTAATGATCGAGTCGCTATCTACCAGCCGGGAAGCGGAGACGGCAGACGCTAGAGTATATGATCTGACCTTGAAGCAGATCAGGATAGCCGACACCGACGCCGTGAGTCTTGGCGGCGCCGGAACCCGAGACCAGGAAACAGAAACCATACCATGACCGATTATAATTACATCCCACTGGCGGCGTCGGAGGTGCCGATAAAGATACAGCCCGAGGTAGACGGGAAGCGCTACATCTGGAACGTCAAGTACAACGAAGACTTCGATCGCTACACGGTTGAGATCAGCGACGCCGACGGCACGCTGCTTTACACGACCAGGCTGGTGATAGACGGGAACATACTCTCGGCCGGGATAGTGCTGGAATTGACCAGCGCGATAGTGCCGCGGGACCGGGTTGACGGATCAAGCGAGCACGTGACCAGCGACAACCTGGGTGACCGGGTGAAGCTGTATGTGGAGGCGGCATGACCAGGCTGCTAAACAGAAAGATCAAGGTGTTCTTGGACGGCAGGATATTCTCATCCGACCAGGGGCTGGACATAGACGTTGACCGGCATGAGGCTTTCAACAAGTTCGCCGTCACGAGCGTCACGCTTTGGAATCCCAACCCCGACACCATCGGGGCCTGTGACTCCCGCCAGGATCCGCTAGACCCGGAGCTCGAGGTCAAGCCTTGGATGGTGGTGCATGCAGGCTATGAGCCGGCGCCGGGAGAGAAGCGCAGCGAGGTCCTGGCCCTGGGATATGTGACCAGCTATAAACTCGAGGAACACGGCGCCGACAAGGCCCTGGTGATATTGATGGAGGACGCGGCCAAGCTGAACGTAACAGGCTTGAAGCGCGAGTACCGTGTGCCGATGTCGGTGGTGGAACTTCTGACCAGGATCGCCACGCCGTATTACACCAGGATCAGCGTCGGGGAGAATAAGGTGCTGCCGCGGTTCGCTTTCACCGATGAGATACAGGCGGTAAGGAGCCTGGTTAGCGCGAGTAGCAGCGTATTGTGGTATCGCGGTGGCCTGCTAACGGTGATACCCAACGACCTGCCACTTGAGGAGCCGACGCTGATCAACGAGGACAGCGGGCTACTAAGGCGGCCAGAGAAGCTGGCGACCGGGTTGAAAGATGAGCGCGGCTACGAGTTCCGCACGTTGTATATTCCCGGCGTGAGCCTGGGGCGCACGATGGGCGTGATCTACGGCAACGGGAAGAAGCGCATCGACGGCCGGATATTCGAGACGCAGACGGTGTTCTCGACCTATGCTTCTAACTATCAGATCCACAAGATGAAGGCGGCGGCATGAACTTCAACAGCGTGATAGAGGAATGGATCTTGGCGCGGCTCAAGCAGGCCCAGCAGGGGCTGGTGGCCAAGGTCGTGCTATTCGACAAGGAGGCCATGCGGGCCGATGTTAAGCCCTTCCTGCAGGACAAGGCAGGATCGGAGCTGATCGACTGGCCGACGCTGCCGAAGATCCCGGTGCAGATGCTGATAGCGGGGGACTTTTATATCCGCCCGGACTACCAGCCCGGCGACCTGGTATGGGTGACCTTTGCCACGCATGACATCGACGATAGCCTGGGCGAGAAGCAGCTGCCTAAGAGCGTCAAGACGTTCGATCTGGCGAGCGCCTGTGTGGTCGGGGGGGTGACGCCTGACGGCTGGACGCCACCGACCGAGTTCGGCGCCGAGGATGGGCTGCTGATAGGACACAAGGACGGCGATGCTTATCTGAAATTTGAGAGTGACAAGGCGACGGCTGTATTTGGCACTAAGAAGGTGGAGATGTCAAATGGCGGGGTGCGTGTATTCGATGGCGCTGTGTGGACCAACTTCATGACGCACGTTCATGTCGAAACTGGCGTGAGCACACTAGCGCCTACAGTGGGATCATAATGGGAATCATAGCGCTGAAAATAGTCGGGGATGAGATAGAGTTCGCTGATAACGCCCTGACGGTGATCACCGACGCGGAAGCCTTGCGGCAGCGTTTGAAAAACAGAATGCTGTTGTGGCTTGGCGAGTGGTTCCTGGCGCCAACAGTGGGGATAGACTGGTTGGACATACTGGAGTCAAAGCCGGCGAACCTGGTGGAGGTTGACCGCAGGCTAAGAGCAGAGCTGATAAGCGACCCGGCCGTTACCGGGATAACTGAATACGAGAGTTCGTTTGACAGGTCGGCAAGGAAGTTAACCGTAAGCTGGGCCGTCACCACCGATGTTGGCCTGGTCAGAGGGGAGGCCGCGATCCCATGAGTGGAATAACAGCAGCAGGATTCGAGCGCAAGACGCGTGCCCAGGTGGTGGCCAGCATGGAAGCTAACTACAGGACGCTATTCGGCGCCGACGTCGACCTGGGCCCGCAGGCGGCGCTCAGTTATATCCTGGGGACATCCGCCGATGAAATGGATGAGCTGTGGCAGCTGGCCGAGGACGTGTTCTATAACAATTACATCTACACCGCCGAGGGAGTCACGCTGGACTTGGTGGCCGGCCTCGGGGGGATCGCCCGCAACCCAGCTGTGCAGTCCTCGGTGGAGCTTGAGGTATTCGGGACCGCCGGGACCGCGGTGCCGGTGGGGCTGATCGCCCAGACCGCGACGGGCGTGCAGTTCATTACCACCGCGGCGGCGACGATCGCGGCCGTGGCCGGATACCAGGAGATCGCATCTACCCCGGTAGACTTCAACGGGATCACGGTGCCGGCGATAGCGGCGAACACCTATGATCTTGACGTGACGATCGACGGCGGGGCTTTGAACCAGCTGGCCTTTGCGATCGCCGTGACCGATGACTGGGACGCGATAGTGGCGGTAATTGAAGCGGCCCTGCAAGTAGCAACTGGCAGCACTGAGACCGTAGTTATAGAGGACGGCCGGATCAAGATCACGTCAGCCACCACGGGACCGGCATCGAGTGTGTTGATCGCGGCCGGCACGGCTGGGTCCGGCGGTGGAGACATCCTGGCTTACATAGACGCCAGTGTTTCAAACATGACCACGGCTATCCTGACGGCCGTGGTTGGAGATGACGGGCGGGCCGATATACCGGCCCGGGCTATCCTGACGGGCCCGGACGGCAACGTGCCGGCGGACACGATCACGCAGCTGGTGTCTACCCTGACCGGCGTGGACAGTGTAAACAACCGGGCGGAAGCGAGCGGCGGGGCTGACATAGAAACCGACGCGAGCCTGCGATCGAGGTACCTGCTGCGCGGGACGTCGGGCGGATCCTCGGCCGTGGCGATACAGACCGCGCTGAACGAGTTGGACAGCGTGATCACGGCGACGGTGTTCGAGAACGCGACCGGCGCGGTAGTTGACGGGTTGCCGGCCCATTCGATCAACGCGGTGATCGACGGCGGGAACACGACCGAGATCCTGACGGTGCTGCTCAACTACAAGCCTGCCGGGATCGAGAGCTTCGGCTCGGTGAGTGGTGAGATAGTGGACAACGCCGGCCAGACCAGGACCTTCTACTGGGATACGCCCACGCCGGTTGACATCTGGGTTGACGTCAATATCACCAGCAACGCCCTGTGGGATAGTAGTTATGAGGACACCGTGAAGGCCCGGGTGGCGGAGATAGTCGGTGGAACTTCCGACGGCGTGACTTACGCCGGGAAGGGGATCGGGGCTGACGTCAGGAGTTGGCAGATCATAGCCAACTTCGACGACATCCTTGGGATCGACTCGGTGGTGGTCGAGGTCGGGCTGGCTGCTTTCCCCGCCCTGGACATCGTGGCGATAGACAACGACGAACGCGCGCGGACTGACGACGCGAAGATAGTTATAACGGTGGTGTAATGCCGGCAATAGACGCGATACAGAAGCTGCCTAACAACATCCTCTCGCGGGATACTAACACGACGCAGTACAAGGTCTTCAAGCCGATCGCCGACGAGCTTGATGAGCTGGCCGCGGTGTTTGCCGACCTGCGGACCATCAACTCTATAGCGGCGATGGCCGGGCAGAACCTGGACAACCTGGGCCAGAACCTGAATGAGTTGAGACAAGGGCGGGACGATGAGACTTACCGGGTGTTCTTAGGCGTGGCGATCCAGCAGCTGGCCAGCCGAGGTGACATCAATTCAATCAACTCTATTGCCACGGCGCTGGGCTTTACCAACATAAACATCCAGGAGCTATACAACGGCGGGCTTAGGTGGGACGGGACCAGGCTGCTGGACGGCAACACTCTGCTTAACGGCCAGGACAGGTCGGCCGCGTTCGCTTTCTTCCAGGACCTGAATGTTGATGATGCCACCGGGGACTTCGCGATCAGCACCAGCATCAACGCGGTGCGGGCGGCCGGGGTCGAGGCGATAATCGGTTTCATTTTCAACATGGATGAGTCGCAGGGAGTGGACTACACGGATTATAGTTCGCTCTGGGACGGGACTGTATTGCTGGATGGCGAGACGGCGCTGAACCCCACCAGCCGGGATTTCACACCGAGCTTTATTGCCGTAGGCGACGGTGCGGCGGGAGAGCCGGGCGGCGGGGACGTGGCCCTGGTCAACGAGTTGCTGCGCAAGCCGGCGGTCAGCTTCACGCAGAACGGGGAGAAGTACCACCAGATAACGATTGAGCAGAGCGAGCTGGACACCAAGACGATAAACGAGTTCGCGCTATTCAAGGGGGCCGAGATGATGTGGGCGGACGCTTTCACGGGAAAGCTGAAGGATGATGAAACAATATTCATATTCAGAATGAAGGAGACCGACTGATGACCTACAATCCAGCTCAAGTAAGGACCTGGGACTTGACCAGCGATAATGACGGGACGGTGCTCAACAGCGAATTCGCCAGGGTGTACCAGAACATCAGCGAGATGATGCTGGGGATCGCCAAGAGCGTTGATTATACGATACTGGCCGCGGACAAGGCCGGCCTCGTAAGGGTGACAAACGCTAACACCAAGGAAACCACCAAGGCGTTCAGCGCCGCCACCCCGTCTGTGGTGTCTGATGTGGCACACGGGCTGGTGACCGGGGACACGATAGTGGTGTCTGGCTCTACAGTCGCGGGGGAGATTGGCAACATCCACTACACCGTCACGAGAATAAACGATGACACCTTTTCTCTCGACGGCACGGTCAACGCAGGTGGCGGCGGCGGCAACCTGGACTGGCGCAAAGATGTCACCATCACGCTGCCGGCCGCCGCAGATACAGACAATATCTATACGGTGATGAAGGTAGACGCGAACGAGGGTGCCGTCATGATAACGGATGGCTCGACGGACTATTTCCTTTATGGCCAGTATGATTCGATTAAATTCAAATCGGATGGAACTAACTGGATCCACGTTGACCCACTGCTTCGAGGCGGCGTGTCTCAGGTGCAGAGCCAGGTTGTTACCGAGTATGTTATCGCAGATATTGGAATAGATATACAGGCAAAGCTAGACGCAGTCGGGGTCGTCGCCTCCGATGTCGCTATTACTCAGTTGCCACAAAACACAGTTGAAATACTCCTATATATCAAGTTTAGCGACGTGGTCGGTGGCACGACGATTTCAATGGACTTCTCGCAATCAGGAACAAACAGACAGAACATCGGGCTTACGGCTACACCGACCGGGGCGACGCTGGTGCTCGAAGGAACATATTGGTTGAGGACGAGCGAGGCGGCGAATAGCGGGAACGTATTGAGGGCGAAGAAAAACGGTGCCAACACGACGGTGAATATCGCCAGGGTAATCGGTTACAAGGTCAAGCGATAGGGGCTAAGAGAGGACATCGTGGAGAAACTAGCGGCAGCGATATCTGAATACTGGATGGTGATCATGGGCGTGCTATTCGCCATCTTTGTCTACTCCTTTTTGCAGGCGCTGATCAGTATGCTGCGCGACTGGTGTCTGGTGACGTTCTTCAAGAAGAAGCTGAATGGCAACGGCAAGCAAAACGGGAAAGTGCTGGAGACCAAGTTTGACGAGCTGATCGAAGTCACCAAGAATAACGGCGAGAAGCACGACAAGAGGCTTGCCGCCATCGAGCGCGACGTAGGAGACATGCACAAGCTAGTTACCGAGGAAGACAACAACAACTTCCCGAAGCTCCGGGTGATGATGGTGGAGGTCAAGGAGCTGTGGGACAAGCTGGTTAAGGGGAGGGCTATCTGATGGTTGACAAGGCAAAGGAAAATCAGTTCATCGCTGCGGTGCATGAAATCCTGGTTCCCGCCGGCTGGGACCCGCTGATACCATACGCGCACGCGGCGCACGAGAGCGGCTGGTTCGAGAAGATGGTCGGGCTTAACAACTTCTGGGGCCTGCAATATCCCAGGACGCAATGGCGCCGGGACACGATCGACCTGGAGCCGATTCGGATTCCGACGACCGAATACATCACGTCCGGCAGGGCTGCCGCCGATCCGAAGTGGTTTGCAGGATGGATAAACTACCACCTGGAAGACATGATCAGGATCAGCTACGACACCAGGCTGGAGCGGTTCAAGTTTGGCGTCTACAAGAAGTTCTGCGACTGGTCGCGGGAGCCGCTGGCGGTAAAGTATTACGGGGCGCATATCAAGAGTCTGTGGCCCGAGGCATACGCCAACCGCCAGAACGCCGAGAGATATTTCCCAGGGCTATTCAACGATGATTACAAGTTCGCTACCGATGATCCAGAGGAATACTGCAAGAATTGTATGAGCATTTACCGGCAGCTGAAGGCCGCGCTCTAAGGAGCTGAGACATGCAGACAATGAAAAGCACAGCGCTCCTGGTCCTGATCTTCTGCGGGATAGGTGTGGCGGTCTGGGCAACGGCGGATATAGTGGCAGAGGCCCGGCGCCAGCAAGCGGAGCGCGACCTGGTTGATCTGGCCGATGCTTGTCATAAGCGCTGGAGCAAGAACGGGCGGTATAGGCCGATGCCAAAGGAGGTCCGCAGTTGGCTGGAACTGGTCGACCAGCTGGACACGGTTATCAAGGACGTGGAATGGTATGCTGCCTTGATAGACATTGAATCGCTCGGCGATGCAACTAACAACGTCGAAGAGGGGACGGGCCGCAGCTATGGACTGGGAAGCATCACGCTGGGAACCGGTGGGAGTATCTGCCGGCGTGAGGGGATCGAGGTCACCAACTTGCGTTATGCCCTGCTCAATCCCGGATTCAACATCAGGCTCATGGTGCTGCACGTCGAGGGATTGTATTACAAATATGATGGCGATTTGCGCCGGGTGTTGCTGGCGTATAATTCGGGCGAGCCCAAGGCGGATGCGTTGATCGCTCAAGAAGAAGCGGGAAGCGTGAAATTGACCTATACACATCATCTGAATCACAAGGAGCGGCTGGAACAGATACGAGCGGTAATCTTTCAACAGGGAGCGAGACGATGAAGAAAATCATCACGGCCATGCTGGCGGCCGGTTTGTTAGTGGTCAGCTCATGGGCGGCGCCGCGGGCAGAGGTAGCGGCCCAGGATAAGTACAACTACAAGGTGGAGATGGGCGTCTACGACGCCGGGAGCGGCAACCTGATCCCGCTCAACGTCCGGCTAAACGTCAGCGGCCATACCATCGTTGACGCCGGGCCCAACACCATCACGGTGGCCGGGCCGCAGCTGGAGGCGATCAAGGACGCGACCCAGGCGATCGAGGGGATCGGGAACACGACGCTCGCCGAGCTCGAGACTCAATCCCTGCAGCTGGGAATCATCGAAGGCAACGGTACTACCGCCGTGGCCAACCAGGAGATCATGAAGCTGCAGCTCGGAGTCATCGAGGGGAACGGCACGACGCTTAACGTGACAGCGTCCACGATAGACGCCGGAGTAACCGCGATCAACACAGAACTTGATAGTCAGTCGTTGCAACTCGGAGTCATCGAAGGGAATGGCACAACTGGAACTGCCAGCCTCGCGGCAATCGAGCTAGAGCAGATAGCACAGTCATTACAGCTGGGTGTCATTGAAGGCAACGGAACGACGTCCGTGGCCAACGAGGAAATAATGAAACTCCAACTAGGAGTCATAGAAGGCAACGGCACAACGCTCAATGTTACCGCCACCGCAATCGACGCAGGAGTGACGGCGATCAATAGCGAGCTGGATGCTCAGTCTTTGCAGCTAGGCGTGATCGAAGGGAACGGAACGACGTTAAACGTCACGGCGAGTGCGATTGATGCAGGGGTGACTGCGATCAACACTGAGCTTGACAGCCAATCTTTACAGCTCGGGGTTATTGAAGGGAACGGCACCACGTCTGTAGCCAATCAGGAAATCATAAAACTCCAGCTTGGTGTGATAGAGGGGAACGGCATAACTGCAGTGGCGAGGCTGGACAGTGCGTTGCTTGAACTTGGGGCGATAGAAGGGAACGGCAATACACTTCTGGCAGAGGTAGAGAGCCAGTCCCTGCAGCTCGGGGTGATAGAGGGCAACGGCACCACCGGCACCGCGGCTCTGGTAAGCATCGATGGCAAGATGGTTAGCGGCACTGATATAGGAGACGTCACTGTAAACAACGCTACTGGCGCCGCTGGTGTTTATGTTCAAGGACAGCAGGCGGACGGTGCAGCTGCGGTTGGAGGTAGTCTCCGCATAGCCGGGAGAGACAATAGCGATAATGCTCAGGATATCTTTACAGATAGCGGCGGGCGAGTGGTCGTTGTTGGAGGTGGTGCTGATGGCTCGGGCGTTGTCGGACTCCCGCTTCGCATTGGAGGAAAAGACGGGGCCGGAAACACCCAGGATATAATGACTGACACCGATGGCAATTTGCAGATGGACGTGGTGGCCGAGCTTCCGGCTGGGACGCAGCAGATAGGAAACGTGGCCATCGCCGATGGTAGCGCTGTAACGGCCGACGTTGGTGATGGCGCGGTGGTGGACTATCTCTATGTAAGGCTAACCGACGGCACGGATTCCTCGAGCCTGGATGGCAGCGGCAATCTGGAAGTGGTCGGCGAGGCTGGCGGCGATGTCAAGGTGACGCTCGATGGTGAGACGGTAGAGCTCGCGGCTGGAACAGCGAGCATCGGAACGCTAGGCGCCAACTCAGGCGTAGACATCGGTGATGCTACGATTAACAACGCGGCCGGCGCTTCTGCTGTAAACATACAGGATGGCGGAAACACGATTACGGTAGACGGCACGGTGATTATCGCCGACGCTTCCGCTAACACGATTGGAGCGCGAGCCGTCCTAGATGGGTCGGAGTGGCACTTTGTGGCCGACTGGGCCGCGGCTCAAACGAACACTGTTGTCATGACCTGCCCCGCTGGCAAGCGAATAGTTTTCACCTATGCCTTCTACACAGCGAACGATACTCAGACATTCCAATTTCAAGATGAAGACGATACTGATGTTTCTCCCACCGTCTACTGTAATGGTCAGGGGTCTGGTGCTGTCGAGCCTGGCGCCAAGAATATGCCGCTCTGGATTTTGGATACCGACAAAGATCTTGAGATCGACACGACGCAGGCGGTTGATCACGGGATCAGGGCAACTGGGTACATCATAGACTAGGAGGAGCATGCTTAGAAAACTGTTGTTTGCAGTTTCGGTGGTCTTACTGCCGGTGGTGGGCTATGCGGTGACGGCTCCGGTTTTTGATAACGCATCGACGAACAACGGGACCGCGAGCGTCTTTGTGCAATCGCATACGTGCAACGGCATCAACAGGTTTCTGCTCATAGAGATAGGCTATGATCCCACCACTGCAGATCCGGTGACGCTGGTGACTTACAACGGGACCACGGCGACGGAACTTTTCAATCTCGAAAGCGCCAGCGAAGGATTGTATGTCTATTATGTGCTGGATCCAAATCCCGGAGCGCATCCGGTCAGCATCTTTCTTTCGGCCTCGGTGAAGTGTGCGATCGGGGTAAGGAGTTATACTGGCGTATGCCAGGCGACACCGCTTGGAAACAGCTCCGGCGTGACAGTGAATGCGGCGAGCGGCGCTGTTACGGTCACGACCACGGAGGACGATTCGCTGGTGCTTGGGACTGCGGCGTGGGAGGGCAGCGGAATAATCACGGAGGATGTCAGTCAAACAGAACGGTATACGGTCTTGGCTACTTTGGGCACTGTAATATCCAGAACGAAGATGCTTGGTGATGACGAGGGCAAGGCGGTTGCTGGCGCTGTGGTTATGAGTTACGGCTACACGGCAAGCAATCCCGGTGTCATACACGCGGTAGAACTACACCCACCTTGCCCCGAAGACACACCAACGGCCACTCCTACTATAACGAACACGCCCGCAGTTACGCCGACCCCCGTATACCAGGACTACAAGAGGCTCATCTGGAAGGGGCATCCGGTGACGTTTGCCGAAGGTACTGCGTCACTGCTTCACCTCGAGAACAACGTGGTTGACGCTACTGGCCTGGAGGATAACTGGGTAAACACCGGACCGGTTCCGTTCAACGGAACGACCTATAAAGTGGGATCATATTCTGCTGGGCCGTTCGCTATTGCTGAATCTATTACCAACACCGTCGTTGCCACGATCAAGACAGTGGAGATGTATGCCCTCGTATTTACCGGCGGCGACTTTGCGGATGATAGAGCGTGGGAAACGAGCGACGGCGGGGTGCAGATGAATCTGCGGTTTGACAGGGTCGGCGGCCAGGTAAGCACTCGCATCTATTCTAACGGCTGGTCCGGCACTTACAATCTTTCCACGAACGTCTGGTATCACTTCGGACTGATCCTGGACGATGGGAGCGATGTGTATCTTTACATCGACAACACGGAAAGGCTAACGCTGGCGACCAACAATTCCCCGTCGGACACCCTGCACTATCTCGGGTGCGGCCTTAATAATGGCAACGTGTTTCAATACGGCCTTATAGACGAAGTGCGATTATCCACCGACGCAAAAACAAGTTTCCCAACGGAAGATTAGGAGGATAGATGAAACAGCTGGCGCTTATGATCCTGGTGGTGGCGGGTGCGATGTTGGTGGCGCAGTCGTTTGATACCAGCAAGGCGGCGGACCCGGTGAAGACAACGGATGAAGTCATTGCCGTGCGGGTCCCGATCAGGTATGACGGCAGGTTGCATCCGGCTATTCCGCGAGCTCTGCGGGAGCTGCGGAAGATGGACATCGTGCTTTACGATTCCGAGAACATGCGCGACGCGCGGTTTGCGATAGTGGTGATGGTGATCCCGGAGGAGAACGTAGTGGAATTCAACAAGCGGCTATCTCTATATCCGTCGGTCGAGAAGCTGACCGAGCAGGAAGTCAGGGACAACAAGGCCGTGTATCTACAATGCGAGCTGGCGCTTGACCACCTGAAGGACCGGGTGGAGTTCGCGCTGACTCCCTATGAGGCGGTAGGGGCGTTCAAGTAATTCTAACCAAAGAGGAGGAGTGAAGATGACGTTGGCAAGTTGGATTCCGTTGGTGCAGAAGTTGATCGGGTTCCTATCCAAGAGACTGGGCTCGGTCGTCGCCCTTGGCGTGGTGTTCGTGCTATGGGGAGACAAGCTATCAGATACCAAGGCCATAATCCTGGCCGCGCTGGTTCTTGGGTTCATCATCTCGCAGACCATCGAGGACTGCGTGGCGCTGCGCAGTGGTAAGCCGGCGCAGAACGGAGCGAGTGATAGTGGCGAGAAGGGGAGCGCGAAACTGCCCGCGTTGCTGGTCGGGCTGTTGCTGATCGGCACCATGGCCAGCGCCGAGCTCCTGCCGCTGATCGACAAGCTGGACCTGCAGGCTGGTCCCGGGCTGGCGGTCGTGGACTACAAGCCGTTCCGCGTCGAGACGGTGGGGATCGCCACGGCGAAGATCTACGAGCGGTGGGGATTCCAGGCGCGGCTCGGTGGGCTGCTCAACACCGATCACCGGGCGCTGGTGACCGGGCTGACTTACAAGCTGGTGCTGGCCAGGACGCGAGTGGACGGCACGACGACCAAGCCGCTGATCCCGGCCATAGGTCTTTGGGTTGCCGGCGAGCTTCTGAATACCCAGGAGGCCGAGGAAGACAAGGGCCGCGTCGGATTCCTTTGGGGCTGCATGGGCGTGATGATAGAGTATTGAGTTGGCGGGCGCCGAAGCTCGGACCGAAAGGCTGTGAACTCCTCCTCTCGGCGAGAGTCCGGCGCCTGCCTTAGGTGGGCCTGTTGATGGGTCCAGGTCATGGGAGCCCTCCCGCGCCTGGTCCTGTCTTCCCGAAGGCGTAGCCGACACGCCGGAGGGGCAGGCCCGCCTTTATTCTACGTAGGACCATCCACACGGGCCCCACGGGGCCGCCATTTGATCCGAATAGCTGACGGGCGTGGTCATATGCCCGGCCTTCTGTTCGGCCGCCACAGGGCAACCTCGGGGCAAATCCGCTTTATATCTCGGTGGAACAGCTGCGCCCGGGCGGATCTCGGGCGGGGATAACCCCTAGGAATAAATCGTAACTATTTGTAATATATCCCTTGACAGGGTATCGGGCCAGTGGTATAGTTGACTCATCAAACGAGGAGGAGTCATGAGCAAAGACAGGATGAAGGAAGAAGTGGGAAGCATCGTCGGCCCTTTCGAGTCTGGACCCCCAAGCGAAAACGAAAAGCAGTATCAGGTCGTCAGCGCGCGCAACGCGGATGACAAGATGACAGTTCGCGGGTTGATGGAGGCGACGAGCGAGGCGGTTCGCCGGATGGTAGAGAGTGGCGGCGACGAGCAGATCATAAGCGAAGTATAATTGCAGGAACACGAGCAAAAACAGGGAGGCGACATGAGCGAAGATAGGATGGAGAGGCGGAAAGAGACCGCGGTAGTGAAGAAAGCGCTGAGGGCGTATGGTATCAACGCGTATGTCAGCCACGGGAAGGGAACTGGCTGGGGATGGTTGAAGGTTAACGTAGGGACGGGCAACGGCTATCTGCACGAGAAGGTCATCGAGATCACCCAAAGAGCAACCGGCCGGCATGGCGAATATGATGGGAACATCAACGTGCATTGCCAGGCGCACTGGAACGTTCGGCTGGAGAAGGCTGAGCCGATCCTGCAGCCCGGGCAACCGTTGGAATCAGCGACGCCCAAGGAATCGCCATGCTGCACCGGCTACTGGATGAACGTATGGCACGACGTGGATGGTTATTACTTCAGGTGTCAGCGGTGTGACAAGATCGAGCGGATCAACTAACCGAGCAAAACAGGAGCAACCATGACCGACGAGCAAGGGCGGGCGATCGCCGAGACGATCACGAAGGGAGCCAGCGCCTACATTCTGGCGCACGGGCTGAAGGATCAAGTCGACTACGGGCAGGTGGCAGAGAAGGTGAAGGAGCTGGCGCGGGCCAGGATCCCCGGGTTGGTGGAGGAGCACGCCAAGGACCTGGCGAACACGGTGGGGATGGAGGCTGTGGTGACGGCCAGCTTCCAGCTGGACCTGGCGCAAATCGGGATTGATGCGGTGAGGTCAACGGCTAGACGGTAACACTTAACGAGGGAGGTAGACGATGGCTTACAGCAAGGAAACCTACGAGCGGGCGATTGAGCAGTTGGAAGGGAACGGGTCGAGCCACCACACCGAATTGATTGCCTGGTTCAAGAGCGAGATAGAGAAGAACGAAAAGAAGGCCACGGCCTGACCTTCTATCGGCATCCCCTCGCTTGAGGGGGTGCTAGTAGACGGCTAGACGGTAACACTTAACGAGGGAGGCGAGGCGATGCGCTGTCACTACTGCGAGCGGGAATCACCAACTGATATCTGCTGGGATTGCATCTGCCTGATATTCGAGGCGGTGAGGAACTATCTAGCGAGAAAGGGGAAGTGATGCCGAAGGACAAGGGAACGACGCGAAGGCGGGCGGCAGATCTGCCGACGACGCTGGATGAGTGGGTACAGGCCGAGCTTAACAAGAGGCCGGGGACCAAGTTCTCGCCGTGGCTCGTGCAGGTCCTGTATAAGGTGAAGGAGCTGCAGGAGGAGAAGGAAGCAGAGCGCGGGTGAAAGCCAAGGAGGGGTTATGAACGAAGCCAAGAAAGAGACGCAGCGGGTCAGGGCTTATCGGCTTGTGCTGCGCGGAGCGACGAACGGGGAGTTGACCAGCCGTAAGCACGGCCTGGCGTCGACATACAGGACCAGGATCTCGGAGCTGCGGCTGGACATGGCCGCTAAGTATGGGCCCCACCCGGAGGGCGACTGGATCCCTGGCCGCCAGATCGGCAGGGACGAGGACGGCACAATATTCATCTGGAAGCTGATCGTGCCGGCGACGGCTCTATTCCCGGAAGATCCCCTGGAGTTGCTGCCGGAGAATAAAGAAAAACCTTTGACCGGAAGGGGGGAGCAGCGTTCTAATACCACGCAGTCGGCATTTTCATTCTAAGCGCGGGAGGGAATCATGGCGGACAAGTCGGCAACGAAGGAGAAGAAGGCCCCACCTAAGAAGCACCAGAGGAAACCCAGGACAGCGATGGTAAAGAAAGACGACGGGCCCAGCGTGGAGCTCGAGCTGGCGCGGGAGATCGACGTGCGCACCGATGCCTTCTGGGCACCGCGGCGGGCGGAGATCATCAAGGCGCAGTTCGCGCCGAAGACCGACTGGGATCAGTTCTCTATCTATATGGACATTTGCAGGATGAGAAACCTGAACCCGATCGCCAATCAGATCTACTGCGTCATCCGGCCGACGAAGGTCAAGGAAGGCAAGACGGAGCGCTGGGAAAACCGTATGTGCATGCAGGTCAGCATCGACGGCTTCCGTCTGATCTCTGAGCGGACGGGCAAGTACCGGGGGCAGACGCCGCCGGAGTGGTGGGATCCTTACAAGATGAAGTGCAAGGTGGCGCAGATCAAAGAGCTGAAGGAAGCTGGGCTGATAGGCCCCGACGATATGGTCAATGACGATTCCGGCGACAGCGAAAAGAAAACGCTGAAGCAAGATGAAGTTTATATCTCTGGCTGGGTGAGGGTGTGGACCAAGAAGTATCTGCCCGCCGCCTCGCGCGTGGGTGTATACAAGGAAGGAGCGCAGGAGCCCTTCTGGGGAGTCGCCCGATACGCTGAATACGTCCAGATCTCCAACGGCGAGCCGACGGCCATGTGGCGCAAGATGCCGACGACGATGCTGGCCAAGTGCGCCGAGGCCCTGGCCCATCGCAAGGCCAACCCCCAGGAGCTGAGCGGGTTCTATAGCCACGAGGAGATGCCCGACACCGCGCAGATCCCCAGTGGACCGGCGGTCGATAAGATCAGGGAGGATTACGAAAAGACCTTGACGAAGGCCTGCCAGAAGATGTATATAGCCGGGACAAAAGCCGGCGGCAACCACGAGAAGATAATGGGTTGGCTCAGGGAACGCTATGGGGTGAAGGACAGCGCGAAGGAGCTGAGCCTCGAGCAGCTGAAGGAAGCGACGTTGATCCTGGAGAAGAAGGCGGAGAAACAGGGGACCGCGACGCGCCGCGGGCTGCCGGCAGCAAAGGGGGAGAAGGATGGCGAAAAGAAAAACTCCTAAGGGCTACATCAGCCACACGCAGGCGCTGACGTATTCTACCTGCCCGCTTCTCTACAAGCTCAAGTATGAGGACGGGATCATCCCGCCGACCAATTACCCGATGAAGCGCGGCGCCGTCATGCACACGGCGCTCAAGGAGCTCAACGACCTGGCGGCGGCCGAGGCGGCGGGGGTTGAGGACGTGGAGGGGCAGGTGGGGCAGCTGGCGTATGAGGACGTGACGCGGATCTTCAAGAAGGCCGTGCGGGCGGAGACTAAGCCCGGGGAGATCGAGCCGCGGGACATGCAGGAGATGATGGTCTCGCTGCAACGATCGGCCGAGAGGATCTACCGCACGACCGGCACGATGATAGAAGCGGAGTGTGAGGTCCAGGTTGAGTTCAAGAAGGGTCTCAACCTGTTGGTGATCATCGACAGGATAGATACCTGGGAGGAGAACGGTGCGGAGTTGACCGACTACAAATACGCCTTCAAGATCCTGAGCAAGAAAGACCTGCTCAGGGATCCCCAGCTGAATATCTATTGTTACGCCTATAGCATCATCAACCCGCATCTTGAGCGCTTCAAGTTAACGCAGGACATGCTGCGCTACGGCTTCAAGAACTCGGTGGAGGTCAACCGGGAGGACGTGGCGCACATCAGGGAATACCTGGAACACGTGATAGAGGGCATCGAGGCCAAGGACTACGAGCCGAGGATCAACGACTGGTGCCACTCATGTCTGCGGCGGGTCCAATGCCCTGCTTACAAGGACCGCTACGTGGTCAACAAAGAGGACCTGGCCGACGTCGAGAAGGCGCACGCTGAGTGGGTTGACCTCGAGGCAAAGAAGGCGCTGATCCAGAACCGCCGCGAGCAGGTTAGATTATTCATGGCGGGCAAGGTGGAGAAGCACGGCCGGATCCCGGTGGAGGAAGGGCTGCGGGAATGGTACTACTGGGAGACCGAGGGCAAGGAGCGGAACGCCAAGGCGACGGTAGAATTATTCATGCAGAATGGGCTTGATATAACGCCGCTGCTTACGGTATCATCCGCGGTCTACAACGAGAGTAGGAACCAGCTTTTCGCCCGGCTGCCGCAGAGCAAGATCACGAAGTTCCTCGAGGCGGAGAAGGGGTTGGTTAAACGCAAGGTGACCACCAGGCTGGCGCCGCGCAAGGTTAAATAGGAAAGATGATATGAAATCTACGATGCTGTCTGGTGAGTTTGGCGCCAGCTTTTTTGAGAGGGCGCTCTCGTGGAATTCAAAGGGGATATATCCTTACCTTGAAAGAGCTGTTTGTTACCAGGGGACTTGTGAGTACATACCGGCAAAGATCCACGTCGACGCCTTTGGCGGGGACCAGCCGCCGCGTGCTCCGAGCGTGGACGACCTGGTAAAAGCGATTGATGAGATGTGTAAGAGCGAGACGATCGAGCGGTGGAAGGATGCAAGCGGGCGTGAATGGTTGTTTCTCAGACGATGGTTTGGTGATAACTATTTCAAAAACAAAACAAAGCCAAAGGCCCCGAGGCCACCATCGCTGGCCAGGGCTGTGTCAAACGCTGAATGGGAAAACGGGAATTGCAGAAAGTTGTTTGAAAAAGGTAGAAAAGTTTCTGAAACTTTCGGAGTAGAAGTATTAAGTAAGAAGGAGAAGGTAGAAGTAGAAGAAGAAGCAGAAGGGCAAGAAGTAAAGGCCGTTTTCTCGTATTACAAGCTTAAGATTCAGCCAAAGATCCAGGACCTGCCGAAGCACCGGCTGGAGATAGCCCGGGCGATAAAGAAGTTCGGAGTGGACCGCTGCCTTAAGGCGATAGACAACCGCGAGCACGATGAGCGCTTCTGGAAAGGCGGCAACGGCTTTGCGCCGAACTCAACCAGGGGCGCGGCCTGGTTCTTTGGAGACCTGGTCAGGTTGGAGAGGTATATAAACCACAAGGCTACCCCGACGAAGCGGGATGGTAAATATCAAATGGCAGACCTGCAGGAGAAGATATGAACTGGCCGATCCCGAAGGACGTGCGCGACGATGTTAAACGGATACTCAAAGCTGGTGGTGTGTTCCCAAAACTCAAGATGGACACGCCGATCACCATCCTGTACGGGAGCGCCGGCAGCGGCAAGACCAGGTGGGCGGTCGGCATAGCCGCCGGCGGAGCGGGCTGGGAGTACTGCAACGCCCGGGAGCTGATCGACGAAATGCGGAACGGGTGCAAGACCGACGGCGGGGTAGTGACGAGGGAGGCGCATCTGCAAATCGCGCCGCGGCTGGTGATAGACGACCTGGCCGACGAGGGGGATGATCGTTTCAGCAAGAGGTGGACAAGCTATAGCCCGAAGGAGATATTCCGCCGGACCTTGATGGCCAGGTGCCGCTCCAACTACCGCACGATTATCACGACCAACATTACGCCGGAGCGGTTGGCTGAGCGCTACGACCACGACGACCCCGAGGAAGGGAACGAGCGAGGGGATGACCGCGGCAGGATCTTCTCCAGGTTCTGTGATCACACCAGGATATACTTCTTCCAGGGGGACCGGAGAAAGAACGAGGTATTCAAATTCAAGGAGCGCACGCACCTGGATGAAGGGAACGACAAGGATGGGAAGCCGCGCAAGCGGATCGAGCTCGGGGACAGGATCCCGGCGCTGTTCCCCGTCTACGAAGAAGTGGTGAAGGAGCCGGATCTTCCCGACGCGACCGAGGCCGACATCACCAAGGCCATTGACGATGTAAACGACAAGGGAGCGCTGGAGGTCAGCTATTACAACTGGCTGCTGGGCGGTAAGTTCAAGCACCTGATACCGGAGGCGTGGCATGAGCGAAAAAAGGCGCGGGATCGAGAGGCTAAGCTGGCGGAACGAGAGAGAAAGAGGCGGATTGAAAAGGCAGCTGGCCAAGAAGCTGATGCTGTTGTCGGCGTTGTTTGTGGTGGTGCTGGCGGTGATGTACCTGCTGGGTTACGCCGCGGGCCTGGCGAAGGGGCAAAGCCAAGCCCGAGAGAGAGTGGTGGTGATGGAGCAGGCGACCAGGTAGACCCAGGGGCCATGCCCGACTGGGATTAACCAGAGGGAAGATATGAAGTGTCCCAAGTGCGGTAGCGAAAAACTGATGCAGATCCATTCATCGCCAAGCGGGGACAGGCAGACGATAAGCTGCGATGAATGCGGCCACAGCTGGATCGAGCAGGACTGCGACGAGAACGGGAAGCGACCAACTAAAAGGTAGGAGGACCGATGGCAGACACGACCAAATGCTTGATATGTGGCTGCGAGGACAGCATGGCCTGCATGACAGACATGGGTCCGTGTTTCTGGATCATGAATGACGGGGCCGACGGTGTTTGCTCTGCTTGCGAGGAGAAGGCGCTTGAGATTGTAAAGGCGAATAAGGAGAGCAAAAAGTGACCATCAACGACAGCGCACGGCAGGCGATCAACGAGGACCTCAAGCGGGTGAAGGCCGCGATCCGGAAGAAGGAAGACGCTCGCAACCGGCTGGACCGAGATATTGATATCTTGCGCCAGCGGGCCGACGACCTAGACAAGAGCCTGGAGGATTGATGAGCAAGATCTCGAAGCATGAAGCCGCGAAGCGGAGGAAGGCTTACCGGGACACGCATCTATTCAGCTGGGCGCCGATCCTGGGAGAGAGGGGCTGGAGGCTGAGCTTGAAGAAGCCGGCGATAGTCCATCACATCGCCGGCGGAAGGCTGGTGGATGAATACGAACGGCCGGAAAACTATTTCCCGATCTCCGACTTCCCCGTAGCGAACGAGCACATGGGCTGGGCGCATGGCCTGGACGCGAAAGCGGCCAATCCTTTCTGGGATGAGACGGCTACAGAGCCCGGGCAGATGAAGCTCAAGGGCTACTGGCAGGCGCAGGCCAGGATCCAATGCTGGGCCCTGAAGCTGCTCGCCGGCGAGACGCCGGTAGTAGTGGCAGAGCAGCTGATGCGCGGCCGAGGACTAACCTGGTGGCTGCCGACAATGGGAGAGGACACCAGCCTGGAAGACGTGATATTGTCGGCTGCTGCGGTATTCGCAATGGACATAAAAGTCTTTCCTTGCCGGAAGGGGGTGATGCTGGTATAATATGCGTCGTTGATTGATGGGCGCTCGTCGGCAAAGCTGAGCGTCAGGCAGATCGGTTATCATGTTAAAACGGGAGGGAGCGATGGTTGCGAAAACAGGAACCGCGATGGCGACGGGCACTGCGATGATTATCCCACCGAAGCTCGAGAGTCTACAGAAGGAGGGCAACGCCTTGCTCGCCCGGGCTCAAGAGATCAAAGTCACCAGCGAAGCGACACACGAGGAGGCCGTGATATTCATGCGGGGCGTTAAAACGCTCGAGCGGGACATCAAGGCCGAGATGAAGCTGATCAAGGACCCGCAGAACGAGGCGCTGAAGCGCATGCGGGAACTGGAGAACAAGCTGCTGAGGATCCCCGCGGCGGCCGAGGAGCTGGTTGACCCACAGGTTCTCGCTTGGCGGAGGAAGAAACGGCTGATCCAGGAGGAGCGCGACCGCAAGGCCAGGGAGGAGGCCGAGGCAAAGGCGCTCAAGGAGCGCGAGGCCGAGGAGAAGCGGCTGGCCAAGCTGGCCAAGAAGGATCCGAACGCCGCCGAGAAGCTGGAGGAGTTGAAAGATGAGCCGCTGGTGGTCGCCGCGGTAGACACCAAGCCGGCACTGAAGAAGGTGGACGGCGGCGCGGCGCGGCAGGTCTGGGACTTTGAGATATTCGACAAGACAGCGCTGCTCCAGGCTGTGATCGACGGCAAGGTCTCGAGGGAGTTCATCAAGATCAGCCGGGAGGAGATCGGAAAGGTGGTCCGGGCGTCGAAGGGACAGGTAAGCATCCCGGGGGTAAGGCCATTCCAGAAGGAGAGCTCGTCTTACTCGAGCTTGTAACACGGGAGGCGCGATGCCGGATTTCCAGCAGGCGATGGTGATGGGCCGACTGACGAAGGACCCGGTGCTGAAGCGCGTGGGCGCGGAGGATACGCCGGTATGCAACTTCACGGTGGCGATAAACTCATACAAGAAGGGGGGAGAGAAGAAGGTTCATTTCCAGCCGGTGACGGCCTGGGGAACACAAGCCGAGAATTGCGCGAAGTATCTGAGCAAGGGTGATCCGGTTTTCGCGGTCGGCGAGCTGGAGACCAGCAAGTGGAAAGACGATGACGGCCGGGAGCATAGCATGACCAAAGTCATCGCGCGCAAGGTGCAATTCCTGAGGAGTAAGACGGCGAGCGAAGGAGGGGAGCCGCCGGAGCCTGGATCCAACATGGACCAGGTGGAGCAGCAGATGAAGGGCGATGGTGAGGATGACGTTCCATTTTAAGCGGGAGGGGAAATGCAGGACACACAGACCGCGAGGGTGGAGTTGGCGAATATACAGACGTCGCCGCTCAACCCGAGGAAAACATTTGACGCCGCCGCTCTCAAGGAACTGACCGAGAGCGTGCGGACCCACGGGGTGCTACAGCCCATACTGGTCCGGAAGCGCAACGGCGGCTATGAGATCATCGCCGGCGAGAGGCGCTACCGGGCGGCCAGGGCGGCCGGGCTGAAGCAGATGGACGTGCGGGTCGGAGAGTTCGACGACGAGCAGGTGCTGGAGATCCAGCTGATAGAAAACCTGCACCGGGCCGACGTTCACCCGCTCGAGGAAGCGGACGGTTACAAGGCGCTGATCAGCAAGCACGGATACGCCGCGGCGCAGGTGGCCAAGGAGGTCGGGAAAAGCCCGACCTATATTTATCAGAGGCTCAAGCTGACCGAGCTGAGCGAGAAGGCGCGCAAGCTATTCCGGGAAGGGAAGTACTCAACGACCGTGGCGCTATACATCGCCAGGATCCCGGACGCTGGCCTGCAGGACAAGGCGGCAGAGCACATCGTTGATGAGGCTCAATACATGGATGGCGACGGTGACGCCAGGGACCATATCAAATCCACGTACATGCTGCAGCTTGCCAAGGCCTCTTTCAGCACTTCGGACAAGGAGCTGGTCCCCGAGGCTGGAGCGTGTAAGGACTGCCCGAAGCGGACCGGCAAACAGCCGGAGCTGTTCCAGGACATCGGGAAGGAAGACCTTTGCACTGATCCCGCCTGCTTCCAAAAGAAGGTCAAGGCCCACATCAAGCGAGCGATTGAGCAGGCGAAGAAGCGCGGGGAAGACGTCCTCGAGGCCAAGGAGGCGGCGAGCGCCAGGCCCAAGGGATACATGGGAGTCGGTGGCAACTGGACCGACATCTCGGGTCAATGCGAATACGACGAGAAGCACCGCCTGTGGGCCAAGGTCCTGAAGGCCGACGACAAGCTGCGGCGTGGCGTGGTGTTCGGTACCAACGGCAAGAAGTACACGGTGGCCAAGACGGCGGAGCTGCGAGAGGCGATGAAGCGGCTCGGGTTCAAGCGGCTGCCGTATATCGAGCTTCAGCATCGCGCCAACCCTGCGGAGCAGGCGCGCGACGAGAGGAAGGAAGCGATAAGGGACCGCTGCCGCGAGATGCTTTACATTCAGATCTATGACCGGGCGAGCAGGTCGAAGGAGCTTGCCGGCGATGAGCTGAAGATGGTGATGGTGGCGTTGACCAGCGGCTACGGAGGTATCAGGTGGCGGGTTAGAGAGGCTATGAAACGGCTGAAGATCAACGCCATCCCCAAGTCCAGGCCCAACGTGCTGGTGGGGATCCTGATGGAGGCGCTGGCAAGAGACGACGGCAACGGATGTAAGGCGATGGCCAAGTTCTACAAGATAGACCTGAAGGTCATCGGAAAGAACGGGGCGCTGCTGGTGGATGAGGAGATCAAGGCGGCCAAGGCCAAGGCTGACAAGGAGGCCAAGGCCAAGGAGAAGAAGACCGGCAAGAAGAAAGCGGTCGCTTCGTAACCTTAACGGTGCGGAGACTAAGACGGCCGCAGGGGCCCGGGATGTTCCCGGGCCCTGGAGCCGGGAGGGAGATCATGGCCAAAGGTAAGATGAAGAAGAAGCTGGACCACGTCGCGCTCTATTGGTGGCGCTCTCAATGGGAGAAAAAGCCGAAGAAGGAAACGGAAAAGACCAGCTACGGCACATACCAGGTGAGTTTCGCGTGGCTGAAACTGGAGCTGCTTATCTCGTGGGACTTGGTGGACTAGCTTGGAGGAGTTTCAAGAGGGAGGAAAGCGCATGCTTAAGGGATTGAAGACTGACGTCAAGCGACTCGCGAAGGGACGGTATCTGGTGACGGTGAAGGCCAGCGACACTGGCCGTGGCAAGCTCAAGACCACCTATGACAACGAGGGGATCGTGGTAGACGACCAGGCCGAGGCGATGGAGCTGCTGGCCAAGGAAACCGCAATAGCCGCGAAGCATGTTGCGAACCTGACACTACCGCTGCCCTTCAAGAAGGACAAGAAAGAAAAGCCGGCCGGGTGAGCTAACCCTCGCCTGGTCGGCCAGGGGGAGGGTAGGATACAGCCCCACTGCCCTCCCCCAACTTCTTTAAGACTGGAGGCACAATGAATATCTTTAAGATGTCAAGGCGACAGTTCGAGAGACTACCCTCGCGCGAATGGGATGAGGATGTAGGTGAGTTCGACAGTTTGGTAATAATGCCCACCCGCCACGTGCATGATAGCGGATTCAGATGTATTGAATGTGTTGCTGCGATAAAGGGAAAGCCGATATGCCGCTTGGCCGGCGGCAGCGATGTAATTAACCTGGATGGGATAGGAGGGTATGGGCATAGGCCTTGGAATGGTATACCGAGCATGGTGCCGCCGAAAGGATGGTCTGTGGATTGCTTGAAGAAAAGCGGACTACTAAGACTGTTCGCCAATCATCATAAGTTGGAAGCAGGACCATCACTGTCAAACTTCGAGATATACGCTACGAGGAATAAAAGATGACCAACTGGCTCGAGAGAGGCAAGAACTTCAGCGGCGCCTACCTGAAGGGACAGGTGGCGGCGATGGACGGAAAGAATAAGAGCGCCTGCCCGTATGATACCTCGGTGATGGGCGGTTTTTCTCAGAGGTACACCCAAGCGTGGCGCGATGGTTTTGACAGCATAGCGGAGGAGCGAAATGATCGAAAGAGACTTCCACAAAAAACTTAAGAAGCACTACGAGAAGCAGGGCATCATGGCCTACAAGCCGCCGGATACCTGGGCCGAGATGTCCGGCAAATGTAAGCACTGCGGATCGGGGTTGGTGTGTGATCGCTGCGGCCGCGGCGCCGGGGATGATCCTAACCAGCGCTTCACGCCTTACAAGCCGGCCGACATCGCCCTGGTGAGCCAGTGGATCGAGGTCAAGACGGTGAAGGCGCGAACGGAAAAGGGCATGAACTTCAGGATCAATAAGCTCAACGCCGTGCAGACCAGAACGATGGAAAAATATGACGGGCTGGTCGGCGTGGGATTCGTCCAGGTGTGCAAGCCGGAGAAGGACAAGTCTGTGGGCCTGTACCTGATCAGGTGGGCGAAGATCAGCGGCAAGGAGGTATGGACAAGGGCGGAACTGCGGGACCTGGCCGAGACGATAGTGGAGGACGTCCTCGAGGTCGTGCCGGTGAAGGTGAAGAAGGTGACCGATCCGGTCTTCGAGTACCTGGGGAAAGAATAAATATTGCCACCGCCGGCAGCCGTGATATACTGTCTGGCGAGGAGGAGAAGATGGCCAAGGGTAAGATCAAGATCAGGTGTGAGGGGGCAACCTCAATCGACCTGCAGGAATTGACCGCCTTTCAAGGCGAGCTTAAGAAACTAACCCGCGACAATTTCAGAAAGCTGCGCAAGGAGATCCTGGAGCTGGGCTTCAGCGAGCCGATAAGCGTTTGGAAATCGGCCGGGACCAACTACGTGCTCAACGGCCACCAGCGGCTGCTGATCCTCAAGGAGCTGAAGAAAGAAGGCTACGCGATACCGAAGCTGCCGGTCAGCCTGGTCCAGGCGAAGGATTACAAAGACGCGAAGCGGAAGGTGCTGGCCATGGCGTCGCAATACGGACGGGCCAACATGAAGGGCCTGCAGGGATTCATCGAGGACACGGATATCACGATCGAAGAAGTGAGCGACAGCTTCAGCTTCGGGGAGATAGACGACAAGGTGGCCAATATGGTGGCTGGTATAGTGGCCGCCGGGAAGAAAGACGAAAACGACATCCCAAAGGCCCCCAGCAAGCCATCTTCCAAGGCGGGGGATATCTATAGGCTGGGGGAACATCGGCTAACCTGCGGAGATTCTACAAAGCCCCAGGTCCTCGAGGCTGTGATCAAGGGGGAGAAGGCCAAGTTGTGCTTCACGTCGCCGCCATACAACATGGCCGGGGCGATGTACAAGAACTACACCGACGATCTGAAAGGCAAGGAATACATAGACCTCAACCTGGCGGTGATCAAGAACGTGGTCGGTCACCTGGCCGGCTTTCTATTCTGGAACCTGAGCTATAACAAGAACGCGTGCTGGGAGTGGATCGAGATCTACTACAGGATCATCAAGGAAACCGGCCTGATGTTCCTGGAGAATATAGTCTGGGACAAGGGGAAGGCCATGCCGGTAGTTGGCAAGGGAGGACTGACACGGCAGTATGAGAACATCCTGGCGATGGGCACAGCTGAGGACGTGGCCCAGGATCTCGAGCTTTGCTTCCTGGGGACCAACCAGAAGGCGCACTACTTCAACAAGAAGGCGCTGCGGGGAGTGAGCAACTACTGGCGGATCACCACGATGGACTCGCAGACCGATGACAACAAGGCCTGTTTCCCGGTGGCGCTGCCGGTGCAGGCGATGCTGTTGATGACACAGCGAGACGACTTGGTGCTGGATCCATTCGCCGGGTCCGGGACCACCCTGATAGCGGCCGAGAAGATAGGGCGGCGCTGCGTGGCGATCGAGATGGCGCCGGCGCAGGTGGATCAGATAATCCAACGGTGGGAGGAGTACACGGATAAGAAGTCGGAGAAATTGTCCGGGTCCAGATAGTGCCCCCCTGGATCTGGAACCGGGCTGCGCGCCTTGGTAGCGTGGCCCGGGTTAAAGGGAGCGAGACCTAGCGGCCGCGCGGCCACGCCGGAGGATCCTGTCCTTCGATAGCTCAACCGCCGGCCGGGAACGCGTGGGATAACCGGCTGCCGCTGGTCCGCTCTGATCCAAAATGGAATGCGATCCATGTTACATAGAGGCCGGCGAGGAAGTGAAGATGGTCGAGCACCCCAACGGCGAGGTGTTTTTCTGCCCGACGTGCGGGCATGAGGCGGCGAAGCCGGACGTGGAGCCGGAGATAACAGCGGAACCTAAAGAGGAGGAGAAAATGCCAAGAGGACATTACGACAGGAGCAAGGCGAAGAAGCGCGGCGTGGTAGGAACCGAGAAACCAAGGAAGGCGCCGCCGACGGTGGAGGCTGTTAACCTGGTGACGGTGGAGCAATTCACCAAGGCGCTCGAGGACCTGAAGGAGGGGATGGCTGACCTGCAGCGGCTGGCCGAAGCCCTGGGGATGGAGGTCGTGCTGCGGAGAAAAGCCAAGGGTGAATAAGACCAAGATAGAATATTGCACCCATACCTGGAACCCGATGACGGGCTGCCGGCATGGGTGCGATTTCTGTTATGCGGCGAAGATCTGCAAGAGGTACGGGCGCAGCTTCGAGCCGGCATTACATCCCGACCGCCTGGATCAACCCGCCAAGATGAAGAAGCCGTGCGTGGTGTTTGTCTGTGACATGGGCGACATATTCAGCCCGGGGACCAGGACGGCATGGAGGGACCGGGTTAAGGCCGCAGCTGACGCGGCGCCATGGCATACCTATCTGTGGCTGACCAAGAACCCGAGATATGATGAGAGTTGGATCCGGTCGAACTGGTGGCTGGGCGCGAGCATCACGGGACCAGAGGACGCATGGAAGCGCGAAGTGATGGAGGGCGAGAACATCTGGTATAGCTACGAGCCGCTGTTCGGGGTGCCGGATCCCGAGAACGTCTGGAATGCTCAGCAGGTGGTAATAGGTCGAGCGACTAATCACAAGTCAGAGTGGAGCGATACCTGGGCGCGGCAGTTGACGCAGTATTACCAGAGCGTCGGCACGAAGGTTTACTGGAAGAATAACATCAAGGCTGACGGGCCGAGAGATTTATGCTGGAAGCTATATGACCCAGAGAGCAAAATTAGGAAACAAGTCGAGGAGGCAACTAATGGACGCTAAAGCAGCGGCGGTGGAAGCGATAAGGGATAAGCTAATTGAAGCGGCAAATCTCTATCGCCAAGAAATGAGCGGGGAAAAATACAATGGCGAAGACCCGGAGCAACTACGGAGGATAAGGTTTGACAACATTCTTTTCGCAGCCCTCGCGGAATACGAGACAGCTATCCGCCAGAGCATAGCGGAGGAGGTGGGGAAGCTACTGTCAAAGCGAGAAGAGTGCGGGACGTGGACGGTAAGGTTAGACAAAGTCCTCAACCTACTACAGCCTAACAAGGGGGATTAATGGACGCTAAAGCAGCGAAGCGCGACAAGCTAACGCTAGACGAGGCGGCGGAGGAGATACTTGAACTATCGGACAAACAAGGATTGCGGCTGGAACAGGAAAGGTGGGGATTCTTTATGGAGGCTTTAAAAGCAATCCTAACCAACCTCCAACCCACACCGAGCATCGGGATAGACGAGGCGGTGGAGGAACGAAACGAAAGAGCCGGGGCTGCCGTAGAGGAGATACGGAGAGCGGTAAGGAAAAGTTGCGACCTAACCGATGAGGATGCCAACTTCGTCGCGGCGGAAGATATCTGGCCGACATTCCACAAGCTGATGGAAGAAGGGCTACTCACCCGCCTACAACCAGACACAGCGGCGGTGCTGGAGAGGTTGTATGTTGTGATGGGGTCGCTAAAGAACGGGGCGAGGAACGCAGTGGAAGCTATGGACTATCATTGTGGGGCGAATGACGCAAGATTGTCTTGCCAGCGAATTGTGAAGCGAGCGATCGACAAAGCAAAGGGGGAGGACTACACCCCCAGCACCGAGGAGTGCGAAGCAGCGAAACAAGCAAAGGGGGAGTGATGAGCGGAAAGAAATGTAAGTGCGGCAGGTTTTTGAATCAAGACAAGCGCGTTGACACCGACGGAAGATGCCCGTCCTGCTTTGTGGCTTACTACGAGGGTTATCGGGATGCTATGTTGCGGCGCGATGAACTTAATGACAGTTTGTTTATGGCGATAAGAAAAAGAGTTGTGGTGAACGGGAAGTCTTTATCGCTCGCCGAAAAAGCAAAGCGATGGTTAGAGCAAGCAAAGGGGGAGCTATGACCAAAGCCGAAGAAATCCGTGCCGACCTATCACCCGACGACGTGGCGCACCTGGCCGATGAAAACTGCGAGTGCTACGACAGCGAGACACCGGGGGTTGTTCACAAGCACGGCGACACACACAGCATGTGCTGGACGTATTGCGAATGTGTCGAGCGGCGGCTTGCGGAGCGTGGGGATAACGAGCGCACACACTAACAGGACAGAGGAGAAGAAAACCGCGTGACGCCCAACGCCAAAAAGCCCAGCAAGCCGAGAAAACAGCCCAAGCCCACGAGGTTGAGCAAGAAGGCGAAGCTACAGATCATCATAGAGATCCTGACCAAGCAACCCGGCATACACCTGAAA
>Ga0307379_10000970_pt1 | contig 46428 bp, 38 predicted proteins | sample UN2MG_FD_202237 | JGI IMG/M metagenome (GOLD analysis project Ga0307379, IMG submission 202237) | Soil microbial communities from Risofladan, Vaasa, Finland - UN-2 | ecosystem: Environmental > Terrestrial > Soil > Coastal area > Acid sulfate soil | place: Finland: Risofladan, Vaasa | collected... | reverse complement strand
CGATTGCTGTATGGGGGTAAGGGGCTGTTGTGCGCCGAATGTGTCAAAACAAGCCTGCTGAACCAACTTTCAGCCAAAATTACCCGTCGCCGCTGATTTTGATTCCCCTGTGAAATATGCGGGCTAAAACAAAGAACGTTGCTTGATTTCAATTGACATAATTGCCAAAATTGCTCTCCACTTACCATAGAACCTGACAAAACATATTCGTCTATTCATGCTTAACTCCTCCAAAAAAACCACCTTTTTCTGAGCAAGAAGCCAGGGGTTCGATGATGCGTCCTGTGGGAGCAGACACAAAGTATCCGCCGGTGTCGGGTCGATGCAGATATTTGCCGCCCAGGGCGCGTCGTATAGGGAATTCTCGTCGGCGTGGTCCGGAGCATACGCCCTTCTGGGGGCGATGAGCTTTCTGCGCAACAGCGCAATCCTTCTCTAGACCAAGCTGGAACGAAGCCAGAATCACCCTAGTCACTCCTCTTCAAACTATCCTTAAACCGAGTACCAGATTACCGCGCCGGCATGGCAGAATCAACAAAAAAAACGCCCGAATTTTAAAAAAAGTCCTGCCTTTGATACTATTGGGCCTTGGGGCGATTGGGGCACTGGTTGGACGCATCGGCTTCAGCAACCCGCTTGCCAGTGCAGAAACGAGGGTTCTTGGGTTCCCTCGCAGAGAGCCGAAGAATCAGGCCTGCTTAAGTACCTGTGACGGCGGTTCCCGGTCAGGCAATGCGGCGCGGAGCAAGGCTGCCGGCGGGAGAATTGGTTTGTACTTTCCTGTCTGTTGTCGTAATGTTTGTTACTTCCGAATGTCCTGCGACGGCAGAGTCAATAATGTTGGTTGGCACTTGCGATGGCGAAGTCTGATTTGTCTGTAAACGTACAAGAGATGCTGGGGGCGGGCGGCCCGGTCTCGCAGTCAATGCGCCGCTTTGAGGTCCGGCCTCAGCAGGTCCAGATGGCCGGTGCGGTTCAACGGGCCTTGGCGAGCGGCCGCAACCTGGCGGTGGAGGCCGGCACCGGTGTGGGTAAGACCTTCGCCTACCTCATTCCAGCGATAGATGCCGTGAATCGGACGAAAGCAAAGGCATTAATCAGCACCTATACTATTACGCTTCAGGAACAACTCTGCAACAAGGATATACCATTTCTCCATGACTGTATGCCGCAAGGCTTCACCGCTGCCCTGGCAAAAGGCAGAGGAAATTATCTCTGCCGGCGCAGACTCGATTTCTTCGTTCGAGCCGAAACAAGGCTGTTTGCCGACAGCGACTCGGAGCTTCGGGCGATCAGCGCCTGGGCCAGGACCACCGAAGACGGCTCACTCAGTGACATCCCCTTTGCACCGAAGAGCCATACGTGGGACAGGGTAAAAAGCGAGCACGGCAATTGCCGAGGTCGAAAGTGTCCTTTTTTTCGTGACTGCTTCTACCGACGCGACAGACGGCGCCTGGACAACGCAGACATCATCGTCGCCAACCATGCCCTGCTCTTTAGCGACCTGAGCCTCAGAGAACAAGGGGCGTCGGTTCTGCCCGATTACAGGTACGTGGTGATAGACGAGGCCCACAACGTCGAGCACGTGGCCGAGGACCATTTCGGAATAGATATCAGCAGCGGCAGAGTCAGATTTCTGCTCGACCGTCTCTACAACCCGCGGACACGAAGGGGCCTGCTGGCGTACACCGATGCGCGCGACGCCATGGGATTGGTAAGCCGGGTAAACAGTCAGAGCAAGCTCTTTTTTGAGCATGTTCAGAACTGGTATGAGCAGAACAAAGACGAGACAAACGGCAGATGTCACATGAATTTTGTTGACGACCCCGTCTCTGGCAGCCTTGGGAGCCTTAAGGTGCAGTTGCTCAGTCTGGCCAAGGAAACAGACGACGCCGATGAAAAACTTGAAATGATGCGGTTCGCCGACCAGTGCCAGTCGCTTATAGAAGACTTCGATGCGTTTCTAATGCAGAAAAAGGCGGGTCACGTTTACTGGGTAGAGGCCGATGCCGAACAACAGGCACGTATTCGCCTCAGAAGTGCGCCGGTGAACGTCGCAGACGATGTCAGGCGATGTCTGTTCGAAAAGTATGACTCTGTGATTCTGACCAGTGCGACGTTAAGCACGGCGAATGGAGGGGCAAGCGAGGGCTTCGAATTCTTTGCCGGCCGAATCGGCCTGGAGGATTTCGACGCCCTCAAGCTCGGCTCGCCCTTCGATTATCAAAGACAGGTCACGCTCTATATTGAAAAGGACCTTCCAAATCCGAACGACCCCGCTTTTGTAGAGGCCGCAGCGGAAGCGGCGAAAAAATATCTGCTCAAAACCGCCGGCAGGGCCTTTCTACTCTTCACCAGCTACGCGATGCTCGATCAAATGGCGGAAAAACTTACGCCCTGGCTGGAATCGAACGGCATTGAAGTGCTGCAACAGGCAGCCCAATGGGACAGGACTACGCTACTGAAGTACTTCCGTGCCGAAGGAAAAAGAGTGCTCTTCGGGACCGACAGCTTCTGGCAGGGCGTCGATGTCCCCGGCAAAGCACTTTCCAATGTGATTATTGTCCGCCTGCCCTTTGCCGTGCCCGACCAGCCCCTGCTGGCAGGCCGAATGGAACAGATAACCGAACAAGGCGGCAATCCCTTTTACGATTACCAGCTACCCTCCGCGATCATCAAATTCAAGCAGGGCTTCGGCCGCCTGATTCGAAGCAAAAATGATACCGGCATCGTCGTCGTTCTCGACAGTCGAATAATTACGAAATCCTACGGTGCAACGTTTTTGGCGGCCGTACCAAAATGCAGTACCGAGATTGTCGCCGCGCAAGAGAATAAATCCGCGGACCGCACCGGCAGGTAACATGTTGCGGCTCCGGCCCGGCGGCCGACAGGTAAAGCATTACGGCTCTTTGCCAACCAGCATAATAGTGAAAAAGAACGGCGGGATTATTATAGCAAACCGTCCCCATGTGGGGGAAAATACATGGTTTTACCCTCATTCAAGACCCGAATGACTGCTGTCTTTGGTTCCTGTGGTACGCGATTGGTGAAGCATTATTTGTGGTCCGCCCTGATGGGCGGCATCGTAACGCGAAGTGTTGTTGAAACGTAGGAGGTGCTTTTTTATGAAGAAGTTGAACGTTCTACTAATTGCACTTTGGCTGACTGCCGCAGGGGTATCTCACGCCGATTCCCAGGATGAACTGTCCAAACAGAACGCCGAACTCCGCAAGAGAGTTGACAAAATGGAAAAGGAGCTTGCGGACCTCAAGGCAACCCTGATGCAGCAGGCCAAAACATCTGAGACCGAGGCGAAAGCTGTCGAGTCACAAAAGCCGGAAAAGGCTGCGGCGGGTATGAAGATAGACGCCGCCGAGAAAAAGCCCGTCTGGTCCAATCTTGATATCCAGCTTTACGGTTACATCAAGCTTGACGCGGCCTACGACACCTCTCGCGTTGACACCGGCGACTACGCCAGATGGGTGGAATCCGAGAGCGACAATGAGGATGATGACCAGTTCAACATGACTGCCAGAGAAACTCGCCTTGGCGCGCTGATCAGTGGGCCTGAGGACGATGAGTTGAAAACAAGCGGGCGTGTTGAGATCGATTTTTACGAAGGAGGCGCCGAAAACAAGCCTCGCGTTATGATGCGTCACGCCTATCTCAACATTCTCTGGCCCGAAGACCGATTCAGCATTCTGGCCGGTCAGACGGCGGATGTCATATCGCCCTTGTACCCGAGTACGATCAACTATACCGTTGGCTGGTGGGCAGGCAATATCGGCTATAGGCGCCCGCAAATACGTCTTACAAAGGACCTGGCGCTGAGCCAGGATGTCGATCTGAAGCTGGAAGGCGCACTGGCGCGCACCATAGGCATTTCGGACACATTCACCACTGATTCGGGAGCGGATGCCGGCTACCCCGGCTTGCAGGGCAGAGCGGCCATAACATTCCCCTGGTTCGGGTACAAACCCACAACTCTGGGCGTTTCCGGACACGTCGCCAGAGAGGAATACGACACCTCCGCCTCCGGCGACTCGAAGCATTTCGACAGCTGGTCGGCAAACCTTGATGTCACCCAGCCGATAAACGAGTGGCTCACCATTAAGGGCGAGATGTTCACCGGAGAAAACCTCAGTGCGTATTTGGGGGGAATCGGCCAGGGCGTCAACATAGACACGTTCAAGGAAATCGGAAGCAACGGCGGCTGGATCGCCGCTGCGCTTGGCCCCTGGGACAAATGGCAGTTCAACGTCGGTCTCAGCGCCGAGGATGTTGACGGCGATGATTTGAGGGGAATGAGCGGCGACAAACGCACGTACAATCGCTCGATATTCGGCAACATGCTATACTCTCTCAACAACAGCACGCAGATAGGCTTCGAACTCTCCCAGTGGCGTACAGATTATCAGGGCCAGGATGACGGCGACAGCGTACGTGCTCAGGGGGCGCTGATATACAGGTTTTGATTTTTTAGCTTGACCGGGGGATGCAAATCGAATATAAGAAATGGTTTTACCAGTGTGCTTGAAAAACAAGCACTGACGGCATAATAACCGGCAATTAGCGATAAAGGAGAACACTATGGATGACACGCAAAAAGCTATCAGCTCACTTATGACCGAGGGAAGGACTTTTCCGCCCCCCGCCGGAATCGCGGCAAAGGCCCATATCAAGAGTATGGCACAGTATCAGCAGATGTGGGAAGCGTCCCTGGACGACCCTGACCGCTTCTGGCTCGAACAGGCCGAGACCCTGACATGGTTTAGGGAGCCGACCAAGAGCCTCGAGTACACATGGGATACGAAGAGCCGAAAGATTGAGCACAAATGGTTTGCCGACGGCGAGCTCAATGTCGCATACAACTGCCTCGACCGCCATCTCGGCACGCCCGTCGCAAAGAAAACAGCCATCCTCTGGCAGGGTGAAGCCGAAGATGCGGTAATAAAGCTTACATACGAGCAGCTCCACAAGCACGTCTGCAAGTTCGCCAACGTGCTGAAATCCAAAGGCATTAAAAAGGGCGACCGTGTCGCTATTTACCTTCCGATGGTTTGCGAGCTGCCGATAGTGATGCTCGCCTGTGCCCGCATCGGTGCAATCCATTCGGTGGTCTTCGGGGGCTTCAGTGCGGATTCTCTCAAGGACCGTATCAACGATTCCGACTGCAAGGTGCTCATAACCAGCAACGTCTCGTTGCGCGCCGGCAAACACATACCGCTCAAGCGCATTGCGGATGAGGCGTTGAAGGATGCTCCGAGCATCGAAAGTGTCATCGTTGTAAAAGTGAATAATGAGCCCTGCGAGATGACCGCGGGGAGGGATTCATGGTATCACGACGAGATGGAGCAGGCGGACGACGAGTGCGAGGCTGAAAAAATGAACGCCGAGGACCCGCTCTTTATCCTTTACACTTCCGGCTCCACGGGCAAGCCTAAAGGTGTTGTTCATACCACGGCTGGTTATCTGCTGCACACTGCTCTGAGCCATAAGGTGATTTTCGATATTCACGATGATGACATTTACTGGTGCACCGCCGACATCGGCTGGGTGACCGGTCACAGCTATATCGTATACGGCCCGCTGGCGAACGGCGCTACGTCCCTGATGTTCGAAGGCGTCCCCACCTATCCGGATGCCGGACGCTTCTGGCAGATTTGTGATAAGTTCGGCGTGACCGTTTTCTATACCGCCCCCACCGCGATTCGCGCATTGATGCGCCTTGGCGACGAATGGCCCGCGAAGTACAAGCTCGATACAATGCGCGTTCTCGGCACCGTCGGTGAGCCTATCAATCCCGAGGCGTGGATGTGGTACTATGATAAGATCGGCCGAGGCAGGCGCCCCATCGTCGATACCTGGTGGCAGACCGAGACGGGCGGCATTCTCATCACCCCCCTGCCCGGCGCTCATACACTCAAGCCCGGCAGCGCAAGCCGACCCTTCTTTGGTGTTGACCCGGTCATCCTCCGCGATGACGGCAGCGAATGTGACGTCAACGAGGGCGGCAAGCTGTGCATCCGCAGGCCCTGGCCCGGAATGATGCGCACCATGTGGGGCGACCACGACAGATTCGTCGATACGTATTTCGTCATGTTCGAGAACGTCTACTTTACCGGTGACGGCTGCCGAATCGACGACGACGGCGACTACTGGCTGATGGGCAGAATAGATGACGTCGTCAATGTCTCCGGACACCGCATCGGCACCGCGGAGGTTGAAAGTGCCCTTGTAAGTCACGAAAAGGTGGCAGAAGCCGCCGTGACGCCGATTCCACACGAGATTAAGGGACAGGGCCTCTATGCCTTTGTTACCCTCGTGCAAGGCGTCGCAGAAAGCGAGGAGCTCAAGAAGGAACTCATCATGCACGTCCGAAAGGAAATTGGGGCCATCGCGGCGCCGGAGGCCATTCAATTCGCCCCCGCACTTCCCAAAACTCGCTCAGGCAAGATCATGCGGCGAATATTGCGCAAGATAGCCGAGCGCAATACGGATAACCTGGGGGACATCACCACCCTTGCCGACCCGAGCGTCGTTGAGGCCTTGATTAAGGGTCGCGGCAAAGAGTAGATTCGCGTTTAGTCGAAAAGTCCGGGCGGTCGCACCGTGCACGGTGCGACCGCCCTGTTCTAACTCGCAGGAGCATTTTATGACCGAAAAAACCGCTTTGCCACAGGCCGGTATTGAGAACCACGGATGGCGCGTCACCTTTGCAGGAATGGGTATAAACCTTGCTCTCGGAATCCTTTACACCTGGAGCGTTATCAGCAAACGTATACCCGAGGGATGGGGCTGGAATGAGGATGACAAGTCACTGCCGTATATGTTTGCGTGCCTGGTTTTCTCGCTCATCATGGTGCCCGCCGGTCGAATGCAGGATAAGATCGGCCCGCGCATCGTAGCCAGCATAGGTGGTATTCTCGTGGGTATAGGACTTATAATCGCCGGCATGAACACAACGCTTGCCGGTTTTGTAATCGGCTTCGGTATACTCGCTGGCGCCGGTATCGGCTTTGGCTATGCCTCTGCAACCCCGCCGGCGGTAAAGTGGTTTCCAGCAGCCAGGACGGGCCTTATTGCGGGTATCGTGGTCTCCGGTTTTGGTCTGGCCAGTGTGTATGCCGCTCCGGTTACGAGCTTGTTGATGGACCGCTTCGGCTTCCAAACCGCAATTATGATTTGGGGAATTGCCTTTCTAATAGTGGTTGTCGGGCTTGCCCAGTTGCTAAGGCCCCCGCCGCCGGGATATATTCCAGCCGGTTCACCGCCAACGCCGGTCGCCGCTGTCGGCAGCAAGAAAGAAGAATTTCTTCCACGAGAAATGCTTCGTACCGGCCAGTTCTACGCGATCTGGTTCATGTATGTCTGCGGCGCCGGCGCCGGCCTTATGATTATATCGAAACTTGCCGCTATCGGCGACAAACAGGCAGGCATAAACCTCGGCTTCGTGTTGGTCGCCGTTCTTGCCGTCGGCAATGGCGCGGGCAGGATTGCGGCAGGGATGCTCAGCGACAAAATCGGACGAAAGGCCGCCATGTTTATATGTTTTGTATCACAGGCGCTCTTGATATTCCTCCTTTCCAGAGCGACCAAGGCAAGCGGGCTGGACAACATACCGGTCTTGGCCCTTATTTCCGCTCTCATCGGAGCAAACTACGGCGCAAACCTTTCGCTCTTCCCGTCAATCACGAAGGACTACTACGGCATGAAGAACTTCGGGATGAACTATGGACTGGTCTTCACCGCATGGGGCGTCGGAGGATTCATGTTAGCCAAGCTGGCCGGGGCAATGTATGTCAGGCATCAGACGTTCAATGTAGCCTACTACGGGGCCTCGGTCCTCTTGATACTCGCCGCGGTAATGGCCGTCCTGCTTAGAGCGCCACATCATACGATCAAAGAAGCACAAGTCGAATAAGCCGGACGAAGTGCGGCCCCTGCCTGTGGTCTGCGCCGACTGACAGAAGAGGCATGTCGTCTGAAGCGTCAACTTCCGTCTGCGTCCGGGAACCTCACAGACCGTGCAGGGGAAAAACGTTTGCCTTGATTGTCTCTATCGTTTTATCCAGGACCACAAGCACCATTTCTCTTTGTTGGCTTCTGACCACAAATTCTCTGTCTCGCAGTCCGCCCTGCCAGTCGGTGTTTTCGAGCATTACGCCGCCGATGCCGAGACTCATGTCCTGTCCGGTATTCGCTCCACACAGAACACTCCACGCAAGGGCCCAGGCCCGTGCGGTGTTTTCGACGTTGTACCCTCCTCCACCGGTTGCAAGGATGGGCCTGTTAAGACTCAGCAGGTGTTCTATGATTTCGGCGTAGGTGTTGTTCGTCAGGCAAAGGTGTGCAAGAGGGTCGCCCGCCAGCGCATCGGCGCCGAGCTCGAAAACGATTACATCAGGATTGTAGGCGCCAATCAGCGGTACAACGACTTGGTTGAAGGCCTTCATGTACATCTGGTCATAAGTGCCAATGGGAAGCGGAATGTTTACGCAGTAGCCCTTTCCCTCGCCTGCGCCGATTTCGTCCGCGAATCCCGTACCCGGAAAAAGCGCTCTGGGCGTCTCGTGCAGTGATATTGTCATTACATCGGAGCGGTCGTAAAATGCGTAAGCCACTCCGTCGCCGTGGTGAACGTCCACATCAAGATACAACACCCTTTTTCCCGCCTCTGCCAGCACCGTGCAGGCCAAAGCAACGTCGTTGATGTAGCAAAAGCCCGATGCCCGCTCGGGACCTGCGTGATGGTACCCGCCGGAAGGATTAAATGCCGCGTCGGCTGAACCCGACAGGATCAGATTTGCCCCGACCAGTGTACCGCCCGTAGCCAGCACTGCATAGTCGTACAGACCCTCGAATACCGGACAATCCGAGGTGCCGATTCCCATCTCCAGCGCCTCCGGGCTCCAGTGTCCCTTCGTTGCGGCCCTCAAAGCGTGCAGATATCGGGCGGTATGAAACTTCTTCAGGACTGCTCTTTCGGCCGGCTCAGGAGGCACTTCTCTCCTGCCCTGGCCTGAGAGAAGCCCTATGGAGCTTACTATCTCCCGGGCCTTTTGAGCCCGCGCTGTGTTGAAAGGATGCTCCGGCGGATAGCGGTACTTCTCGAGCTCCGACGAATATACAAAAACACATTTTCTCATCGGCAAATAACGGGCCTATTCTTCCGGTTTGACCAGGTCATAATTAATACTATACACCTCGCCGTCGAATTCGGTGTTTACCCGGTAGCCGGAGTTGTGAAAAATCGTCAGCATCACCTTGTTGTTCGGCAGCACTTTCGCGTAGAAACGCTTCACCCCTCGCTGCTTGGCGATTTGAGTGATGTAGTCCAGCAGAAAAGACCCCATCCCCTTTTGCTGCCATTCGTCCTGCACCAGGAACGCCACCTCCGCGGCCTGCGTCTTGGGGTCCAGAAAGTACTGCGCGATGGCCACAATCTCTTCTCCGGATACGCCCGGAACCACCCCTACAATGGTGAGGTCCTGGTGATAATCGATATTTGTCAATCTCTGCACGTCCTTGTGCGGGAAGGTCATGGTATGCGTCATGTAACGGGTCCGCACGGATTGGGCGCTAAGCGAATAGAGCATCTCCGCCAGGGCCGGCTCGTCGTTGGGCCTTACCGGCCTGAAGAATATTTCCGTCCCGTCATTCAAGGTGGCGTAACGCTCCAGCTCTTCCGGATAAACCACTTTGTCCCAGGCCAATTCTATCTGGTCTTCATAAACGTATTTCTGGGACTTGGCTGCCTGAATCAGCTCTTTTCTGAACTTCGGATGGGCGATGTTGATAAGGTCAAGCACCCGTTCCCTTATGCTCTTGCCGTGCAGGTACGCCACTCCGTACTCGGTAACAACGTAGTGGACGTCACCCCGCGTGGTGACCACTCCCGCCCCCTCGGTAAGATGCGGCACAATTCTCGAGACCTGCTCGTTCCTCGCGGTCGACGGCATCGCGATAATTGCCTTGCCCCCCCTGCTGCGCGCCGCCCCGCGGATGAAGTCCACCTGTCCGCCGATCCCGCTGTAGAACTGGTAGCCTAATGAGTCGGCACACACCTGACCCGTCAAGTCTATTTCCAGCCCAACGTTGATGGCCGCCATCTTCTCGTGCCTGCTGATAAGATACGGGTCGTTGACGTACTCGCTCGGATAAAACTCGAAGAACGGATTGTTGTCAATGTAATCGTAAAGCCGGCGAGAGCCCATGCAAAAGCTCGCCACAACCTTGCCCCGGTTGATGGACTTCTTGGCGCAGGTTATGGCCCCGCATTCGACCAGCTCAATAATCCAGTCGCTGAACATTTCGGTGTGGACTCCGAGGTCCTTCTTATCCTTGAGAAACTCCGCCAGCGCCTGCGGAATGCGCCCTATGCCGCACTCAATCGTGCTGCCGTCCTCGACAAGCTTGGCGATATTCTGACCGATTCTACGGAGCGTCTCATCCGGTTCGGGCACCGGGATTTCCACGACTTCTTCCTCGTGCGGCACCAGCATATCGATCGTGTTGACGTGAAGAAAACTGTCCCCGAATGTCCGAGGCATACGCGCGTTCACCTGGGCCACCACATACTTGGCGTTGGCCGCCGCCGACTTGACAATATCAACCGAAACGCCCAGGCTGCACAGCCCGTTCACGTCCGGCGGCGTCACCATAATCAAAGCGACGTCAATCGGTATCCCGCCGCTCTCGAACTCATGCGGAATCTCGGACAAAAAAATGGGCGTGTAGTCGCCGATGCCCCTCTTGAGCGCGTCGCGCACGTTGTCGGCTATGAAGAAACTGTTCATCTTGAACTTTTCTCGGAACTTCTCCTTGGCGTAGGGGGCGGTTCCCATTGTCAGCAGATGAACAATGTGCGCATCGAAAATGTGGGCCGAGTGCTCCACAAGCGCATCGACCAGGTGTTGCGGCTGCCCGCAGCCCGTCCCTATGAAGATGCTGTTGCCGGATTTGATCAGCTTCATTGCCGAAGGGGCGGTGCCGAGCTTCTCTTTATACCTTTCTTTCCAATCGAACTCTTGCATGACCTGCCTTTTTCCTACACTTGCTCGACACTCATCCTCGCATCCACCGCAATGGGCGGCGTGCCTTCGGGACCTACAACATACGGATTTATATCCATCTCCTGAATCGCAGGAAATTCCGTCACCAGTTGCGACAGCCTTTGAAGCCCTTCCGCTATCGCATCGATGTCCACCCCCTCCTCGCCCCGCACGCCTTCGAGCATCTTGTACGTCCTGGTATTAACGAGCATCTGCCTGGCTTCTTCCGCAGTCAATGGTGCAAGATAAAACGAGACATCTTTAACGACCTCGACCATCGTGCCGCCCATCCCGAACATCATCAGGGGGCCGAAGTGCGGGTCTCGCTTCATGCCCAGAATGACCTCTTTTCCTCCCGTGCACATCTCCTGAACGAGAACGCCCAGGATATTCGCTTCGGGGCGCTTCTTCGGTATCCGATACATCATCAGGTCGAATGCGTCCATCACTTCTTTGACGCTGTAAAGGCCTACTTGAACTCCCCCAACATCCGATTTGTGCAGTATATCCGGCGACCAGATCTTCAGCACCACCGGATAGCCAAGCTGCTCGGCAATGTTCGCCGCCTGCTCGGCCGTTGCTGCAATCGAGCCTTTCGGCGTGATGAATCCGTACGCCTCCAGAATCTCCTTCGACTCGCTCTCCGGGATTTCCCGAATCCGCTGCCGAATATGTCTTTCCACGATGGCTTCCACTTTCCGACGGTTCACGGCAAACAGTTTCACCACACGCTTGGGCCTCGAGCGCCACCGCCCGTAATCACACATAACTTTGATCGCCGAGACAGCCTCCTGGGGTGAATCATAGTGCGGAATATTTCCCGCCCTGAGCGTCTCAATACCCTTGCCGACCTTGCGGGCGCCCAGAAAGCACGCAAGCATTGGTTTATCGCCTTTCTTCTTTGCCACATTGACGACCGCCTCGGCGGTGCCGGTTGCATCCGTCATAGCCTGGGGCGTCAGCAGCACCAATACTATATCCACATTCGGGTCATCAACCGCCGCGTGCAGAGCAAGCTCATAACGGTCCGCCGGCGCATCGCCGAGAACATCTATGGGATTGTGCAGGCTCGCAGCCGCCGGCAGTTTCGCAGCCAGGCCCTCTATGGTTGCATCATCCAATTTGGCAAAATCAAGACCCTCCCGCTCAATCGCATCGGCAGCTATGATGCCGGCGCCACCTGCGTTGGTTATGACAGCGACCCGCGGCCCCTTGGGAATCGGCTGCGCTGCAAAAGCCTGCGCCAGACCGAACTGCTGGCGAATTGAACCGCATCGAATGATTCCGGCTCGTTCGAATCCGGCTTCATACGCCGCCTCGTTGCCCGCCAGGCTCCCCGTGTGTGATGATGCGGCCTTTGCACCTGCGCTTGTGCCTCCTGACTTTATGAGCAATATGGGTTTGTCGTGGGATATTTGTTCGGCCTCTCGCACGAAGATATTGCCGTTGGCGATGCTTTCCAGATAACCCGCAATAACCTTCGTGTCCGAATCCGCCCCGAAGGCCTTTAGGATATCAAGCTCGTTCAAATCCGCCTTGTTCCCGAAGCTTACCAGCTTGCTGAAACCAATTCCGTTGGCGTTTGCCATATCGAGAATCGCCGTCAACAGGGCCCCCGACTGCGAAAGATATCCTATGCTCCCCACCGCGGGCAGGTCTGCACCAAAACTTGCATTTACTTTGTTGGCAGGTGCAATCACTCCGAGACAGTTCGGCCCGATTATCCTTATCCCGTTTTGTTTTGCAATTCTAACGACCTGCTGTTCGAGCTCTTTTCCCTCGGGGCCGACCTCCTTGAAACCGGCCGTTATAATCACCACCGATTTCACTTTGACCTTGCCGCATTGCTGCATGACCACAGGCACGGCCTTGGCCGGCACGACCACAATTACCAAATCAGGAGTCTCGCCGATAGAATCAAGGTCCGGATAGCACCGCAGCCCTTCTATGACCTCGCTCTTCGGATTGACCGGAAAAATCTTCCCTCTGTAGCCGGCCCTTATCATGTTCGTCAGGATTTCGTATCCGACCTTGCCTTGCTGCCGGGAGGCGCCGACTATAGCCACGGACTTGGGGTCAAAAAAGTTCTCAAGGCTCATCTTACAGTCCTTTACCCGTCTGCACCGGCCCCAGGACGATTCTCGCATCGACCGCGACCGGTGTTGTCCCCTTGGGACCGACCACATACGGGTTTATATCTATCTGTTGAATCTGTGGGAATTCGGTTACCAGTTGCGAGAGCCTTTGCAGCCCCTCAGCTATCACCTCGACATCCACGCCCGGGTCGCCGCGCACACCTCGCAGCATCTGGTAGGTCTTGGTGCTCATAAGCATCTGCTTTGCTTCCGCCGCCGTAAGGGGCGCGAGATAAAAACATACGTCGCGGAGAACCTCGACCAGCACACCGCCCATCCCAAACATCATCAGCGGCCCACAGTGCGGGTCGCGATTCATCCCTAATATCACTTCTTTGCCTGTTGTGATCATCTCCTGAACAACAACGCCGAGCACGTTGATGTTGGGCAGATTCTTCGCGATGCGATACGTCATGAGGTCGAAGGCATCCATTACCTCCTCGGCGGTGCTCAGATTCAGCCGAACACCACCCACATCGGTCTTGTGAATTACCTCCGGCGACCAGATTTTTACTACCACCGGGAATCCGACCTGCTGCGCGATATTCGCCGCCTGCTCGGCCGTGGCTGCCACCGCCGCTCTTGGAACTGCGAAGCCGTATGCCTCCAGTATTTCTTTCGATTCAACCTCACCGATCTCGTATGTCCGCTGCCGTACATGTTTTTCAACTATGGTCTCCGCCTTTCGGCGATTCACGGCAAACAGCTTCACGACACGCTCCGGTTTCGAGCGCCATTTGGCATAGTCGGCGATAACCTTAATCGCATTTACAGCGGCCTCGGGGGAATCGTAGTGAGGAATCTTGCCCTCCTGCAAGACCTTTATCCCCTCTTCAACCTGACCAGCACCAAGAAAACAGGCAAAGACCGGCTTTTCCTTATGCTGTTGTGCCATCCTTACGACCGCTTCGGCGGTGACATCAGCTTGTGTCATCGCCTGAGGCGTCAGCAGCACCAGCACTATATCAACACCGGGGTCGTCCAGAACCGCGTTAATTGCAAGCTCATAGCGGTCGGCGAGCGCATCGCACAAAATGTCAACGGGGTTGTTCAGGTTCGCCGCGGCCGGAAGATGGGCCGCGAGTTTCGCTGTGGTTTCCTTCGCCGGCACGGCGAAACTCAGGCCTTGGCGCTCGATGGCGTCGGCCGCCATAATACCGGCGCCGCCTGCATTAGTGATGATTGCAACACTTGTGCCCTTCGGAAGCGGTTGATTAAATGCCTGCACGTAGTCAACCTGCACTTTTACCGAGCGACAGCGAATAATCCCGGCACGCTCAAACACGCACTCGTAAGCCGTGTCGTTGCCCGCCAGGCTTCCGGTGTGTGACGATGCTGCCGTCGCACCTGCCGTGGTGCCGCCTGACTTTATCAGAAGTATGGGCTTGCGATAGCTGATTCGCTCGGCCTCTTTTACAAAGGCGTTGCCGTCGCTGATGTCTTCGAGATAGCCGGCAATGACTTCGGTGTCCGCATCTGAGCCCAGCGCCTTCAATACTTCCAGCTCATCAACGTCGGCCTTGTTGCCTATGCTCACCAGCTTGCTGAAACCAATACCGGTCGACCTCGCTATGTCGAGAATGGCCGCAAGCAGTGCTCCCGACTGAGAAATGTAACCTGTTTTCCCCGACGCAGGCAGCTCACCGCCAAAACTCGCATTCAGCTTGTTTGCCGGCACTATCACACCCAGCGAGTTGGGCCCCACCATGCGAATGCCGCTTTGCCTGGCAAGTTGAACCACCTCTTTCTCGAGGTCTTTTCCGTGCCGACCCGTCTCGCCAAAACCCCCGGTAACAACTATAACCCATTTTGTACCAATCCTGGCGCACTGACGTATGATGTTTGGAACATCCTTCGCCGGAACAATGACAATGGCAAGGTCCGGGATTTGGCCGATAGATACCAGGTCGGGGTAGCACTTCAGCCCCGCCAGTACCTCAGCTTTGGGATTAACCGGAAATATCCTGCCCGTATAGCCGCCCCTAATCAGGTTCGACAGGACCTCATAACCCACCTTGCCCTTGTGACGAGAGGCCCCGACCACGGCAACCGATTGCGGATCGAAAAACTTATCAAGACTCATAAAAAAGCGGACACCACTTAACCCGGACCATCAAAATTCGCAGCTGGAAACAATATATTCCCAAGGGCTCTTAATTTCAACCCTTTTCTCGCTAATCACCACCCGCTTGGTGCGTTTCACCTTTGTAGGTGGATTTCTTGCCGAACCGTCTCAACTGCCCCATTGTCATTCCCGCCCAAGCGCGAATCCACCTTCCTCACAAGTCTTGCACGACTATAGAAACCCAATAGCCTGCATCCTTACCTACAAATATGAATTGCACCGCCTGCCGCGGTACCCCCGCCTTTTCTCCTCATTCTGCCCCCCCAGCAGGTATGGCCCCGTGCTGAGCTGCGCAGAGGCGGCAACGCGGATTTCCCTTTCTCTTGCGCAAACCAAATGTTATAAATGTCTTCTGTTATGGAGCCCTATCAATCCACTACGTACAGGCCGTGCCATATCATGTCTGAGACCCAACGAAAGTCTAATCGCATACGCTACGGAAAGCAGGAGTTCTCGATTCGTGACTGCAACGGCTATATACTGACCTTCGCCGGAAACATTTAGGTATCAAAATTATGACGAAACCAGATTTGAAACAGTTGAAGCGGATTCCTGGTGTTGGTGAAAACATCGCACAGGATTTGTGGAATATCGGCATTCGTTCTCGCAACGATCTCAAGGGCCGCAGTGCCGACCGGCTCTATCGGAAGCTCTGTGACTTCAAGGCAGCCCCTGTCGACAGATGCGTCCTGTATGTATTGCGCTGCGCGATATACTATGCATCCAACGCCGAGCATGACCCCGAGCTGCTGAAGTGGTGGAGCTGGAAAGATGGAACCTGAACTTTGCAAATTCGTCGTACATAAACACACCGGCGCCGATCAGTCCGTTCACTGGGACCTGATGCTGGAGGTTGGCAGTGTCCTGCAGACATACCGGCTTGAGCTGGCCCCGGAAGAATTGAAGCATGATAAGACCACAGCCGTCAGGATTTTTGACCATCCGTTGAAGTTTCTTACGTACGAAGGAAATCTGAGCGAAGACAAAGGGTCCGTGCAATTTGCCGATATCGGTACTTACAGAATGTTGAACGACACGCAGAATGTGCGCCGGCTGCAACTGAACGGAGAAATCCTGAACGGCACGCTTACACTCACTTGCATCGAGGCCGACAGATGGGAGTGTTCATTTTCTCAGGGCCGGTAGGTCCGGCTCCACGTGAACGATGATATTAACCGGGTGTGTTATCTGCTCATGTATGGCCTTTTCCAGATTCTCGGCTATTTCGTGGGCCGCCGCCACATTCAGCTCGGGGGCAACCAGTATGTGCAGGTCCAGAAAAACCTCCCTCCCCACCATCCGGGTACGCAGCTTATGCCACTGGCGTATCTGGTCATTTGAGTTGACAATCTGCTTTATGCTGTCCGTCGTCCCTTCATCAACGGCGCTCTCGGTAAGCTCATTCAGGCAGTCGAGGATTATGCGCACCCCAACCAGCGCAATCATAAGCCCCACCGCCATAGCGGCTATATGGTCTCCGTATGTGAAGCCCAACATTGCCGAGGCTACGCCTATCACCACTGCCACCGAGCTCAACGCGTCGCTGCGATGGTGCCAGGCGTTCGCGTAAAGGGCCGTACTGTGCGTGGCCACCGCCACCTTCCGGGTCGCTCGATAAAGCGCCTCCTTGCTGATAATAGAAATGACGGCCACGCAAAGAACAGCGACCCCCGGTCTTGTTTTATGAGCCTCGGTGATGTATTTGCCCGCCTGGTAAGCCATCCCCAGCCCCACCAAAACCAACACCAAAGCAACTCCCACCGAGGCAAAGGTTTCGATTCGCCCGTGCCCGTAAGGATGTCTCGGGTCTGCTTCTTTTGAGCCGAAATAGACGCCGACCAACACGGTTACATCCGTCACCATATCCGAGATTGAATGCACTCCGTCCGCAACCAGCGCCATCGAGCTGCCCAAAATCCCCACAACGACCTTAACCATGGAAAGAGCGATGTTTGTGACGAGCCCGACGTTGGTTATCGAGCGAATCTTCCTGTTAGCAATTTCGTATTTGTTCACTTCGGCCATCGTTCAATCCGGTATCGCCTTGCGCAGGCTCAGAACCTGGTTGACATATCCTCTGGCGGCGCCCTCGTCCCTTGCCTCTGCTATCACCCTCATCACCGGCTCGGTATTGCTGGCCCTCAAGTGCAGCCAGCCGTCCTCAAAATCGAATCGGCAGCCGTCTCGCACATCTACTTCTGCCCCGGCGAAAACTTTTTTCGCCATATCAAGGATTCTCTGCGACGCGGCGCTGTCGGCGGAGAATTTGTCCTTAATCATCCGGTACCGCGGGATTTCATCTATTAGCTGACTTACGGTTTTTCCGGTCTCGGCCAGCAATTGCAGAACCAGCACAATGCCAACCAGGCTGTCCCGGATGGGACTGACCCTCAGGTCGATCACACCGCCGTTGCCTTCCCCGCCTATAATGCAATCATGTCCGAGCATGGCCGCCGCCACATTGGCCTCGCCGACCGGTGTGCGGATGACCTTTCCCCCGGCCCTGGCGGCTATCTCGTCAATCATTCTCGAGGTGGACAGGTTGGTTGCCGCCTCGCCCGTTCCCTTGCTGAAAGCATATTTTGCCGCCAGCGCAAGCGTATATTCTTCCCCGATGTATTTGCCGCTTTCATCCACGATTGCCAGTCTGTCCGCATCGGGGTCCTGGGCGAAGCCGATATCAGCCTTTGCGTTTCTCACCACGTCGCACAGTACAGTGACATTCTCGGCTGTTGGCTCAGGTGTGTGTGCAAAGACGCCGGTCGGTTCGTCATTTATTGCGCACACCTCACACCCAAGCCCGGCGAGCAGTTTTTTCGTGACCCGCCCCCCTGCTCCGTTAACACTGTCGAGAGCGACCCTGAATTTCCTTGCGGCGACAGCATCCGTATCAATGAGCGCCACAACTTTCGCGATATGAACAATATCGGTCCGGTCGTCACGAGTCAGGCCGCCGGGCATGGAGGAGTCAACCACATGGAAGTCTTCTTCCAAAAAGGATTTTTTGATTTGCCCGGCTGCATCAGGGGGCGGCGCCATGCTGTTATCAAGAAGCAGTTTTATGCCGTTGTACTTCGCCGGATTGTGAGACGCGGTAACGACCGCTCCACCGTTGCATCTTAGTTCCTGTGCCATGATACCTACGCCCGGTGTAGTCACTACCCCCAAATCGGTCACATTGATTCCGCCTGCACACAAACCTTCGGTCAGGGCCGATTGCAGCATTTGGCCGCTGGGGCGGGTATCTCGGCCAACACACACAGAGAGTCTGCTTTCACGCCCGGGGTGTCTGTTTTTCAAAAAGGCGCCGAACGCACGACCATACTCGCAGGCGACGGAGGCAGTCAGGTTTTCACCCACTACGCCCCTTAGTCCGCTGATGCTGATTATTAGCTGTTCTGCCATAGGGTCCCGCCCCCTCATCTTAGATTTTCCGCGATTTCTCGAGGACGGTTTTGAGCCTGCTGATGACGACGTCCACCTGTTTGTTCTTGAGCGACAGAATATGCTGCAGGGCCTCGCCGATGTAGGGCAGGTATATCTCGATGTATCGTCGCTTGTCCATCTCCTGCTGGATACGTTTCTTCTTTCGCAGGTACATGCCGAGTTTTCTTCCACAGTCCTGGACGGCCAGTTGTATCTCTTTGATGATTTCCGGGTAGTGGGCGATAGCTTCTTTGCTTTCAGAGGTGAACGGGACCCATACCGACGCCATGTGCACCATCAGCACCACGGGACCTGCGGGCAACGCCCCTTTGCTCTGGCTCAGAGCATAGTTGCGCCAGTTGACGTCCATAACCGACTTATAAATCGCGCACGCTGACTGCTGGTAGAGCAGTGGCACGCGATTGGCAATGCGTATCAGCCGCAACAGAGGTTCCTTGTCCGGCTCGCCATTACCCCCGTCCTTGGCGCCGTAGGCGAGGGCGGCTTCGATCAGGAAAGGATTGCCCCGATAGACCGCGGGACTTCGCGAGCAGGCGGTGTAGAAATCCGCCTCGACAACACGCTTGAGCCCGTCCTCCAGTGGCTCCTCGCCTATCGGGCTTATGCAGTCGGTGGCCGGCGCCATAATCTTCGTCTGGTTTATCGCCGAATGCAGCGCCTCCGCCTGTTTTATGCTTATGCTCGAAGGCCTGAGCGTCGCCCGAAGCTTTGCCTTTTCGCAAATCTGGTTCGCCACGCGCGAGCTTACCCTCGAAAACTCTTTTTGAAGAAAAGCGGAAATCTGCTTTGTAGAGCTGTCGCGGGCCATTTTGAACAGCAGCCCCAGCTCGACGCCATAAGGGTGAGGTCTGATTTCACGCGGGGCAAAAGGCAGCACCTTCGTTTGGCGCGGGTATTCATATTTATTACCGTCCGGCGCGCCGTACACAATCGTTGCGTGAGGATTGGCCATAGCTGTTTGCCAGATGTATTCATCGACCGACTGGCGCCCCTTTTGGTATTTTCCCTCGAGCGTTATCGTGACGCTCGTACCGGTGGGCAGGTCAAAGTCGCATTCCTCGTCCAGCACAATTTCAGGTTTATTCTTGGTGGTGTCAATCTGTACGTGAAAAAGGTGCGCATTCTTGTTGGCATTCGTTCGCGAGACGATCCTCACCGGCTCACCGGTGGTCAGCAGGCCGTACATGCCGGCCGCCGATATGCCGATGCCCTGCTGGCCCCGGCTCATCTTGAGCGCGTGAAACTTGCTGCCGTACAACAATCGGGCAAAGATGTTTGGAATCTGCTGCTTAACAATCCCCGGACCGTTGTCCCTGACGCTCAGTACGAATTTATTTTCGGCAAGAGGCTTTATTTCAATCAGCAGGTCCGGCAGAATTTGCGCCTCCTCGCACGCATCCATGGAGTTATCGACCGCTTCTTTGGTTGCGGTAAGAAGCGCCTTGCGGGGATTATCAAAGCCAAGAAGATGCCTGTTCTTTGCGAAGAACTCGCTGACGCTTATAGAGCGTTGCTTGGCCGCCATCGATTCGGCAGTGGCGGGAGCGGCGGCCATTTTGCGCTTCTCAGAAGCCTTCACGCGGGCTCCGAGCGTCGGCGCCTTCGACTCCGCTTTTCCCGGTCTCTTCCCCGCCGAAGTTTCTGACTTCGCTCTTTTGGCTTTCGCCTTCTTATCGCCCGTCTTTTTTTCCTTTGTCATTGTCTTTCCAAATGCAAAGCTCAATTGCTCTGCCGAATCTCTGCTTCTTATCATATACCGGAAACTCCAACGCGTGTTCCGCCGGCCCTTTTCGCCGCAGAATACGTCAACGCCGGTCTGTCCACAGGACGATAGGCCAAGACCGCATCCGTCTCGGCCCGGCCTGAATCAGTCCAGCTTGCACATGTAAATCTCGTTCACGAAGTCAAGTTTGCCGAGTTCTTCAATAACCTCGGCGCCCGGCTCCTTGTCGAGACTGACCGCCAGAATCGCTTTCTGCTGCTCAGGCTTCTGTCCAACGCCCATGGTACAGATATTGATGCCGTGCCTGCCGCAGATGGTGCCGACCGCCCCGATGACGCCGGGCTTGTCCTCGTTGAATATTACCACAACGGCGCCCTGCGGCGTCATTTCAATGTTGAAGCCGTCGATTTCTATTATTCGCAGGAGCCTTTCACCGAAGACCGAGCCGGTTACAGTCCGGGTGACCTTATCGGTTACGACCTTAGCGCTGAAGCTTGCGGCTACATCCTTTGACTCCGTGTTCTTCGTCTGGTCGATACCTATACCCCGCTCTTTGGCCAAAACGGGCACGTTGACTATATTCAGGGGCATGTCAAAGTGCCGCTGAAGCAGGCCGATTGCGAAATTAAGCGTAATCGGCTCCACGGCCATTTCGGCAATCGTCCCCCGGTACTGAACTTCAACAGCTTTGATGTGACCGGGACCGATGGCGCTGATGAGTGCTCCGATGCGTCGGGCAAGCTGCGAGTATTGGCTTACGGTCGGGGGCAGAGCTCCTGTGACGGATGGAGCGTTCACGGCGTTTCTGACCGCGCCGCCCATTAGAGCATCCACCAGAATCTGGGCGGCCTCCACCGCCACTTCCACCTGCGCTTCTTCCGTGCTGGCGCCCAAATGCGGTGTGACCAGGCAATTGTCCAGCTCGCTGAAACGGGTGTTTTGAGGCGGCTCGGTAGAGTAGACATCCAGAGCAGCGCCGGCAATACGCTTCTCGGCCAACGCGTCGTAGAGGGCGTCTTCATTGATAATGCCGCCCCGCGCACAGTTGATTAGCCGCACCGTAGGTTTCATCATCTTCATCTGCTCGGCGCCGATCATATTCAGGGTCTGCTCATTTTTCGGAACATGGACGGTTATGTAATCAGATTCTTTGAAGATGCGGTCGAGGTCCTCGGTTATCTCAATGCCGATTTTATCGGCGTCGGTTGGCGCGGCAAACGGGTCATAGCCCAAAATCTTCATATTGAAAGCGGCGGCCTTTTTCGCGACGGACATGCCGATTCGTCCCAGGCCGATGATGCCCAGCACTTTCCCGTTGAGCTGGTTACCCATGTATTTCTTTCGGTCCCAGGCGCCGCTCTTGAGGCTGTTGCACGCGGGCACAATATTTCGGCTCATCGAAAGCATCAGCGCCATCGTGTGCTCTGCGGCGCTGAGCGTATTGCCGCCGGGAGTGTTCATAACCAGGATTCCTTTTCGGGTCGCCTCGGGGACGTCAACGTTGTCCACACCCACGCCGGCTCGGGCGATGCCCCTGAGCCTGCCGGGATTCACCAGGACCTTCGGCGTGACCTTCGTGCCGCTTCGCACTATCAGCCCGTCGTGCTCGCCTATAATCTGAGCCAGCTCTTCTTCGGTTATGCCCGTCTTGACGACCGCCTCGACCCCGTCCATGGTATTGAGCAGGTCGATGCCCTCCTGTGCAAGTTTGTCTGTTATTAGGACTTTAATCATTGTATATCTCCGATAATGCTACTTCTTGTTGGCGGGTTCTACCACTCGACGGCGCTCTTGTCGTCGCTGATGCCGAACTGGGCCTGGGGGCAGTCATAAAGATACCTCACGATGCAATGGGCGGCGGCAGCCGCCAGACGCTGCACCGCCGCCTCGCGCGAGCGGGACTCCATGTCGAAGCCGACCCTGACGGTTTTGCCGTTTGGTGATTCGGGCCACAATTGTGCTGCGGTCGCCGCATCATAAAGAGCGCTGCGAACGCTCATCGCCCCCCTGTAATAGCTTGTTTCGGCCACTCTCTCAAGCTGACAGGCCTCTATCATTACGAACAGGACCACATCCGCATCCAGGGCCGACGCGACCTGCGACGGCGAGAGCGAAGCGAAATCGGGACGGGCCGCGCGGAGCCCGGACAGTTCTTCATAGGACGTCAGATGCGGAACAGGAATTCGGACGCTTTTCAAGAGCTTGTCGTTGAGCCTTTTGGTCAGATGGTATCTGAGGTTGACCTCGCTATCGAGCCATGCGGGCTGGTCCACCAGCACGAGAATCTTTTCATTCCTGCGGCCGGCCAGGTCGTATTCGGCCGCAATCTTCTTCTCGTGACGTGTCGGAGTACCGAAGATGCTTACTATCCCGCAGCCGCCGCACGACAAGGCCGCTGCCATTGAAGCAACGGCAATAAGCAACCGAGTAAAACATTCTTGTCGCATTTTCCTGGTTCTCGTTCTTTCTCGCAGCCTCTATCTTGCTGCCAGCGCTCGCGCCAACGTAACCGCCCAGCCTGCACCTGCAATGATTGCCAGAGCCGCCAGAATATATCCTAACTTTACTTTAGCGTACACGGATTTCAAAACTACTGAATATAGCCCAAAGACGGCCTGAAAGAAAGCGAAAAATGCCGCGATTGCCAGAATCGAGCACAATAGCGCAGCCGCCGGCTGCATATAATACGCCGCCGCGAAATCGCCGCTGGCAAACGCCTCCGCCGAGCTGGTCCATCCGCATGTCGGACACGGCAGGCCGTATCTTTGCTTGAAGCCGCAAGGGCCAACCAACAAGCCGATATCAATGACGCGAGCCGATGCCAGCCGCACAAGTACAAAGACAACAACCACCCCCACAAAAACCAGACCCGCTACCACACGCCCTCTGGCCGAGGCCCGACAGAAGATTTCGCCTTTTTTAACCTGTTGGCTTATTTCCATTATTACGTTAGAATAGGACCAGATCACCATTGTGTCAAGCTGACGCACGATAGGGGCATAATATGGAATTCGAACAGAAAGACCTCAGTGCCATGCTGGAGACGGCCCTCGTGGCCGCGCGCCTGGCGGGCCAGCGGGCTATGGAAGAAATCGATTTCGTCAAGGTCTCAGTGAAGAACGGTTCTGAGCTGGTAACTCAGGCGGATGGTCGGTGCCAGCAGATAATCATCGCTCGAATTAAAGAGGCCTACCCGGACCACGGCTTCATCGCCGAGGAAGGCGCCGACGGCGGGATATTCAAGCAGCCGCCCAGAGGTTCACAGCCCGTCTGGTGGGTCATCGACCCGATAGACGGCACGACTAATTTTGCGCACAAGATGCCGGTTTTCACGGTGAGTGTGGCGGCCATGTATTCGGGCAAGCCGATTGTAGGCGTGGTTTTTGACCCGGCCACCGAGTCGATGTTCACCGCGGTAATCGACGGCGAGGCACAGTTGAACGGCAGGCGAATCACCGCCGGCGATGAAACCATAAGCAAATTGGCTTGCATCGGCCTGGACAGCCATTATGACGAAGGCGTGCCCGCCTGGACCTGCGAGCTTATGCGCAGGGCCCGATTTCGCAATCTCGGCACGACGGCGCTGCAGTTGGCATACGTTGCCAGAGGCAGCCTGGTCGCCGCCATTGCCAACCAGCCGCGGATATGGGACATAGCTGCCGCCGCCCTGATTGCCGAAAGGGCCGGCGCTATCGTCAGTGATTGGCAGGGCGCCCCGATCTTCCCAATTGATCTGGATGCCTGCAAGGGTGAGCAGCTCAGGGTCATAGCGGCCAACAGAAAGGTCCACTCCGAAATACTGGACCTGATGAAATAACTCACCTTGGGTCCGGCACCGGGTGCACGGCGCGGATTTTTACCCGACCGATGAACCCGCCCTTTCCGTCCGGATAGACGTTGCTGCGGTCCAGTATGGCGACGACCCTTTTCTGCGGGCCGTTGACGCCGATCCGCACGAGAATGTAGGCGCTAAAGACATCGCTCCGCACCGTAACCAGATTGCTGAGCCGGGCGAATATCAGGTCCCGCTCCTCGAGGTCGTCTGCGGCGCCGTCGCCTTCGGTCCGGCTGGGCGTCGTCAGGTCCGGGAAGCCCTTCCAGTCTCCTTCAGGGTCCCCGGCGTCATTTCGTAGATAATGTCGGATGTCGTATGCCCAGTCATATCTGGCCCCTCCTAAACCCCAAAGGTCGTGCGTAACATTTACGAGCTCTGCCGTGCTGGCAAAGCCCGGCTCTTCGCGGACGGCAGCACCACTGACCCTGTCCCACATGCCCAATTCCCTGCCCAGTGAGTAGTCCACAGTGCCCGGGACCAGTTTGAGCTTGTCCCGGTAGGCTACGACGGCCTGGGCAATCTCATCGGTCATCCACGGCAGTTGTGCGATCACATACCACGGCGCCGTGTTGATGTTGATTCGTCCGGCTATCTTCCATTCAGGGGTCTCGGATAGCACATTTTCATCTATCAGGTTGACCAACATCCCATTGGCATCAGCCACGTAATCGCCATCGTTGTTAATGCCGTCATTGCCGGGGTCGAAGACCGTCAGGTAATCAAGCAGCGGCTGGAACACAGGGCTGTTAAAATCGATGCGCAGGCGTTCTTCGGTCTGGGGAACGTAGCCGATTATCCCCAGACTGCATGGGTCGTCTCCGACCGTATAATACGCTGGCCTGCGGAAGACCATACCTATCTCCCCGATGTTCCTCAGAGGCGCATCGGCAGGATGCGCCTGAATGGGATACGGGTCATCCAAACCTATATCTTCATCATCATTCTTCTTGCCCAGCGTTTGAGTCAAAGAGTCGTATTCGCTCGCGTTGTCCGGCCAGATCCGCTTTATGCACTTGTGCAGCTTGATATCACGCTGATAACTGCGAGTTCCTGACAAGCCCTGCTCACTGAACCAGGACGGCAGGCGCACCGCATCGACTATCACGTAACCGCCGGGAGCACCGGAGACGGGACGCATCAGCATTACAACGCTGCCTGCAGCAAAGGCGGTGTAGCCTCGGCTTATCCGAAAAACATTAGTGTTCGGGTCGCTCGAATTTGGGTCATTCGGGTCGTTCGGGTCGCTCGGCTCATTCGGGTCGTTCGGGTTGTTCGGGTCATTCACATCGAAAAACCACGCACTCGGGTTCTTCCAATAAGTTACCTGGAACTGGCCTGTACCTGACCAGTTGAATACCCTGTTCACGTCGCTTACGTTGCCTGCGACGTCGCTGTTATCGATGGAGAGCTTCCAGCCCAACGGGCCCTCGTCCTCATCGTAAGGCTTGTAAAGCTCGATGGCGTAAGACTTGTCGTACAGGGTATTTGGGTCGTTGGCGTCAACATACCTGATAGCCAGCTCCGAGATATACACACAGGGACTCTCGAAACCATAATACAGGGCCGGCTGCCGACCGAAGGGGGTAACCTCCGAGTCGGCGTCTATGTAGTCCTTTATGTTGACCGCCATTTGGATCGCCGTCAACGAACTAACGCCGCTGCTCGCTATGGCCCCAAACAGGACGTCCACATCGTTCAAGTCATAGATGCGGTTGACGTTGATCATCCGTCCCCCGTCCGGCGTGATAATACGGTCCATATTGTAGGTCGTCGCTATGTGTCGATACGCATAATTCGGATCGAGACCCTGCAGCGCGCATGCAGTTGGATACCATTGAATTAGTTCCCCGCCCGTCTCTACGGGCGTCCTGAAACCGTACTCTCTGAAGCCCCATGGCCGCGCCGGCGCTCCCAACACCTCCAGCGGGGTCTCTATGTCGCCGTGGTTGACAAGGTATCTGTAGCGAAGTTCCAGCTCATCTGAAATGTCAAAAGGTGTGTACATGCCGCTCGGCTCGCCGTAATGCCAAACAACGTCTTGCTCATATCCGGGCAAACCCAAGGGGTTGCGTGCTGCCAGCAGGTCTGCCGCCTGTTCAAGCGTGGGCGAACTCTCGCCCGGCTGCTTGGCCAGCGCCATCAGGTTTATCTGCGCCAGCGTCGAGCCGTCGATGAGATTCGCGTCCGTTTCGGTCGGGTCGAATTTGAAAGCGGTGTTTGCGTTCAGCATCGCGCCGTTGTCGATAATCCTGATCGCCCCGTAGATGGGCCAGCCTCTGCTGGAGGTGATGTCCTGCAGTTCTATCCATTTGGAATCGGCCACCCCGTCGCCGTCCGGATCGGCCGGCTGGTCAATCAGCTCTCCGGTAATCTGGTCCAGTAGTATCGGCCTGTGGTCGTCTATCACCACATACTCGGCAGGCGCTGCCGGTATCGGTATATCCCGGCTCGCCCAGCCTCGCGCCCCAAGATACCCGTTGACGTCGCTTATCTGGCCCCACCGACATTCGTAAACCAATGGATCCGGATTTGTATCGTATGGCTCAAGCGTAGCCAGCCACGCATTGCACGGGTCGGGGTAATCGTAGTATTCCTCGATCGGCAACTTGGTCACAGGATCAAGGCGAACACCCGGAACGTCCATCGCCAGTTCATCCGATATTCTTGCGATGACCGCCTCAACCGCCGAATTTAGCTGTCGGTTGTCCGCGATGGCGCTGGTCGAGACCTTCTCCACCCGCGCCGCCAGGACGAACAACACGCCGACCATCGCCAGCAGACTGGTGAGCACCACCGCCAGGATCAGGGCTGAGCCGGCAGAGGACCCTTTCTTACCGGCCGCGTTTTTTCTGTTCCTTTTTGTGTCCATGGCTTCTTTCCTTTTGTCTGTTTGGGGGTCAACTGTCTAAATAGACAATGTGTGTAAAGGTCCTCCCCTCTCTGATGATGCCCCTCGAATCGTACAGCGTAAACGTAAACTTCAACGCCCGACCCAACCCGGGTATCTCGTTGAAATGCTCCTCGTTGAGCAGGCTTTCAAGGTACCTCCTCTTTGCCTGCCCTTCAACCGACTCCGGATCCGGATCATACCAGAACTCTCCGCCTAACTGAACAGCACCGTATAGTGGATGTGGATAAAGTACGCCGGGTACTCCACCTTCTGGAATACCGTCAAAATCACCGTCTGCAAGTTCCGGAACCCACCGCTGCTCGCGCTCATACCAGCCCTGGACCTTGAATTCCCCCATGCCCTCACACAATAGCATGTGTGTGTACGCGGGATTCAAAGGCTCGACAGTGGCCCCCCCGCCCAACCCTGCATCATCAACATCAACATCCATTATCACAGAAAGTGCGATCTTCTTATCCGTTTCCCAAAGCATGTTTTTCCACTGCTGCATAGTAATCCTGTCGTACTCGTATGCGTTTCGCCAGTTATCAAGCCCTTCCTCCCCACGCTGATTGGGGTCGAGCCACGGATCGAGATCTGCGTTCGAGGTGAGAATATGCTGGCTCCTTGAGAGCACGCGTCTTTCACGTCTTATTGCGTACGGCCGCGTTTGGTTCCCCCACTGACCGATGTTGGCGAGCATGTAACAGATTCTGGCGACGTCGCCGCGGATCTTCCCGTCCCGGTAGGTCTGGAAGTCGCCGTTTGCAAAAAACATTATCCTATCGAACCTGATAAACCGGTTGGGGTCGTTCATATTGGGGTCGCCCCACACTGCCGACCAAATGACGAAGATTTCGCCGTCCTTGCGCAGGCCCGCAAAATCGGCGTTGAGCTGGTCCGTTATCGCGCGGAGCTTCTGCATTATCTCCGCGTTCGCCATCGCCGCCCGATGCGAATCCACGCTGACGGAAAAAATCGCCCCGGCAAAAGACGATATCAGCGCCAGCACCGCCACGGCAACCACCAGCTCAAGTAGAGTAAATGCACGTTTCATTTTCGAGACCCGCTCAAAATCTCATTACCTTCTGATAAACCGCTATGCAGGGATACCGAGTCTTGCCGGCCGCCGGCACCGCCCATATCCGCCTGGGCTCTCCCCTCTGCCAGGGCCGGTCCAGCACGATTATCGCCGGATTGTCGACCCGGCGCTCCAGCACCCGATATATCTCCCCGGTCGCGCTATCGACAATCATATACCCCTCGTTGATAAGCGTCGTCTCGTCCGGCTCACCCGCCGGAACAAGGTCACTTATCACAAGCTCGCTCGCGCTCTGCCGCGAAACATCGAAATAAATCGGCCCCGGGTATGGGTCGTTGGCCGAAAGCGCATGGTTATTCGGATTCCGGAACCAGTAAGACCCCCCCATCCCCACCTTGCGGCAGACAAATACCGTCGCCTGAATCTCCGACGCGGGCTCACCGTCCGGACGTGTCCGCCGGCAGATTGCCGACCAGAAATACGACTTCCCTTCCGGTCCGACCTCATCCAGAGAAGGGTAAGCAAACACGTTGTCGTCCAAGCGAGTAGATGCCGGGGGTTCACTCAATATGTTATTGACCACAATCTCAAAAGAACTGGACTCACCGAACCAAAAATTCGCATCCGAAACCAATGGCACATTTGTGTCATCTGGGTGAGGGCCAGCCGCTATGAGTCTTATCTTTGCAAAGGCCTCGTCCGCCACCACCGCCGCTATCGTCCGCTCCGTCGCCTCGGTGGAAAAATGCAGCGCGACCGGAAAAGCCCCGGCGATGAAAATCATCCCCACCGCCAGAGTCGCCACCGCCAGCAGCACCTCCGTCAGGGAAAAACCGTCTTTTTGACTTCGCCTTGTTTCCATGGCCCTGTTACTCCGTCGAAATCATCGTTCCCATGTAGGGATTTATGTAAATGCGGGGCACTTGCACCAGATACCCGGAATAGCCCTGCCCATCCCTGTACGCCTGCTCGAATCTTTTGCGGTCGTAGATGATAAGGCTGTTGCCGCTCGGCTCCTGGTCCTCGGGATTATCCTCGACAAACATACCGGCAGGATTCACGGCGGCAGTAATTCTCGTCAGCGTATTGAACACGTCATCACTGCCGCTTGTCCTCGCTACCCGCACATCGTGTATCACCAGCTTGCCCGCGGGGGTGAAGACTATCGAAAAGCTGGTTAAATCGGTCACTTCCGCATCGGACGCAGGTTCCCAGCCTTCGTTGACGTCATCCACGAGGCTTGCATCCATCACACCCACCGAATCCGGCAGCTTAATCGGCTTAAGACCCTCGATGGCGCGAAATCCATACGCCAGCCCCGTCGCCTGCATGTCATGTATGATGAATATCATGTATTGGGGCGCCCGCAATGATCCCTGCGGACTGTAGGCCTTCTGGAAGCGGATGCCGACGTATTGCTGCTCTCTGGCGGAAATCGCCCTGGCCGACGCCATCGCCGCCCCTATCATCGCGCGTGTGCTGCTGCCCGATTCGAAGGAGTGCACCAGCGCCCGCACCGCCGGCACCCCCACCACCGCCAGCAGCACAACGATGGCCATCGTCACCGTCAGCTCCACAAGCGTCACACCCGATTGTTTCAGTTTCCTTTTCATAGCCTCTTTTTTCCGGGGCGCAGCATCGCGCCCCTCGCCTGTTTCTGCTTATCTGCTCGTTATATCGTCGGGCGTATTGAAAATCCTGTCAGGCCCGGCGGATCGAAGCCTCGGAAAGTTGTCGCCCGCCACGTACCTGTAATCGACCGGCACATTCCATGGGTCGAATATCATCGGGGGCTCGCCGCCGCCGCCCCTAAGCATCTTGCCGCTGATTTTTTCCAGAACCACCCGGCAGGCCGCCACGCGGCTCAGCTCAACGTAAAGGGTCTGCGTCCCGTTGGGGTCCCCGCCGGGCGCCTCCGGAAAAGAGCCCGTGTAATCGTAATATTCCTCCAGCGCCCCATCCAGCAGCGAGAACGTGCTGCGCACAAGCTGCTCGTTGTCCCGGTTGTGCAGGCGCACGGCTGCGGCAAGGACTATCGAGACCAGCAGCGAGATAATCGCCACCACTACGACCATCTCCACGAGCGTAACGCCGGAGTTGTGCCTGCAGCTTTTCATAAAACCAACCTGTCTTACGGGTGTGGATGGGTGCTTAGTTACCGAAATTACATATATCATCGTCGGTCCCGTAGATGCCGTCGAAGCCCGCCGTTATCAGCAGGTAGGAATCGGGCCGGTAAGGCCAGCTCGACCCCGGCGTCCGCGGGTCCGCAATGTAGTGATAAAAGTACTCGTAATTGTTGAAATTGTTATTCAGCGGGTGCGTGCCTATTGTGCCGTCATCCTGTATGTCATCCAGCACGATCAGCGGGTCGTTGTCCCAGCCCTGGTAGAGTCGCACGTCGAGATTCGCGCCGTCCATCATTATCCTGCTCGATGGATTGGCCCGGAAATAGAGAACCGGCTTGCCCGCGTTGACGACTTCCCTGATAGTGCCGTCGGGATTGAGCAAAGCCACTCTGGTGCCGGGGAACACGTCGCAAAGTACAGACCGCCCTGCAACTGAGGCCATGGGATTCGTACCCGGCACATCATAGAGCCCGTCATTCCTGCCCGGCAAGCTTGTGCCAATCCTGAAGACGTTCGCGCTCTCAAGGTCGAGGTACCGGCTTCTTCGCTCGTATAAAGTGTCAGGAATGCCATCCATGTTGTCGTCTCTCACCCTCCCTGGGTCGTACACCAGGGGCCCGCCTCCGTCGGCAGTCCATGTGGATTGTGGGTGAAATCCCATCAGGTCCCACCCGAAAAGCGCCTCGGTCAGCTTCAGCGCACCGCAATAAGGTATTGGCTCGCTCACTCCGGGGGGCTCCCGGTATATCCAGCCGTCCGAGGGCGGGTAGTCCCCGTAATCGTTGCGAAAGACCGTCAGGGCGCTGTCAATCGCCGTCAGCATGGCCCTTTGCTTGGTCTCTCTGGCCGTGCGCCGAACCATGCTCAGCGACGGAAGCAGAAGACCCACCAACAGCGTGATGATTGCCAGCACCGTCAACAGCTCTACCAGCGTAAAGCCCTTCTTCTTGTTCCTTTTCTCAGTCATCTCTAACCCAATCATTTCTTTGATTATGCCCTGTGCCTTCGAGACAGGCCCGGGGCCGTTCAATATCCGAAATTGAATATATCGTCGGGCGTTCCGTACTCGTTGTCGAACCCCGCCGAAAGCAGAATATAAGAATCCGCCCGGACCGGCCTTACCGTTGTCGTGATCTGGTTGTCCTGTGTCATCGTATAGAACAGGCTGACGTTGGAATAAAGGTCGTGCTCCGGACCACCGGATGTAGGCGGCCTTTCCCACGGCATGCCCAGTCCGGTCAGCAAATGATTGTCGCGATAATCGTAGATGCTGTTGTTGTTCATCGCATCCGCCGCGCTGTGTCCCGTTAATGACGGATTTGCCCGGTAGTAAAGCACCGGCATTCCCACAAGCTGGCCCGTTGTCCGGTGCGTCACCTTGGCGTACACGTCGCATAACACGAACCTGTCGCCTCTCAGGTCTATCAGATGCGTGGCGGGGTACAAATCTTCGAGCTTATAGGCCTTGGCGTTGGCAACCGGCAGGTAAGGCCCTCGTCTTGCCTGCAGGTTTGCTCTGTACACGTCGGGTGCCACGTCGGCCTCTGCCGGGTATAGCTGCGTTGTGGGATCGTCATTTATTTGACCGTCGCCTCGGAAACGCGAGCCCGGATGAAAGCCGAGCAAATCCTGGCCCATCATCGCCTCGGCAAGCTTCATCGCCCCGCAGTAGTCCCCCGCCGGCACCAGCGCGCATTGCGACGGCGGATACTGGTCCCACTCCGTGTTGAACAGGTCCATCGCCACCTCAATCGCATGAAACTGGTTCTTTTGCGTCACCTTCTTCGCCACACGCTTGACCATGTTCAGCGCCGGAACCAGCAGGCCGATCAAAATGATGATTACGCTCATCACCGTCAGAAGCTCTATTATCGTAAACGCCGACTTTCTCTTCAGGTTTTTTAATACAGGGCTCACTTTAGTCTCCTTTGCATTATCAGCAAACCTCACTTACATATTGCTCAGACCGGTGATGACCTGCATCATCGGCATGAATACGGCCAGCACTATGGTCATAACGATAACACCCAGCACCAGAATCATGATAGGCTCGAGCATCGACATCAGAGACGCCACCAGCACGTCCACCTGCTCGTCGTAGTTGTCAGCCACCTTCAGCAGCATCTTGTCCAGGTCGCCTGTTTCCTCCCCCACCGAGACCATGTTGGACACAATCAGGTCCACCGTCTTCGACTGCCGAAGCGGATTGGCGAACGTGTCGCCCTGGCGAATGGAGTTGTGAACGTTCGCCAGCATGTTTGCGTACACCTCGTTTCCGGCCGTCTCACGCGTGACGTTAAGCGCGTCCAGAATCGGAACACCCGCACTGACCAGGGTCCCCAAAGTCCTGGTCCACCGCGACACCGCTATCTTGCCACTCAGCTGGCCGATCACCGGCATCTTCAGCTTGACTGTGTCGAGAACCATGCGCCCCCCGCGAAACTGCCGCACGAGTTTGAGTATAATAATTGTTACGATGGGAACGGCTATAAGAATGGCCCACCCGAAACGGTACGCAACCCAATCGCTCGCACCAAGCACTATACGGGTTATGATGTGCGGCTCTTGGCCTTCGAGCATCTCATCCAGAACGCTGATAAACTTGGGTATCACGTACTTCATCAGAAGCAGCAAAATGACAAATGCGGCACTGATCACCAGAACCGGGTAGACCATCGCACTTCGGACTCTCGCCTTGAGCTTCTGGATCTTCTCCAGAAAATCGGCGACCCGTGCAAGTATCAGGTCGAGCACCCCACCCGTCTCACCCGCCGCCACCATGTTGACGAACAGACGGTTGAAAGTGTGGGGGAATCGACCCATCGCCTCCGACAGTGTCGCGCCGCCTTCGATCTCGTCGGCGACGTACCCGATCACCCTTTTGAATTTGGGCGACTTCTGCTGTTCCTGCAGTATCCTCAGAGAACGAAGGATCGGCAGTCCGGCGTCCTGAAGCGTAGATAGCTGCCGCGCAAACTCCGTGACGTACTTGACCTTCACCCTTCCGCCGGCGCCGCGCCGACGCTGCACCTGCATCGTCGTCTTCGCCGCAGGCTTCTTCTCGCCACCACGGGCCCGAACCTTCGTCGGGAAATACCCCAGGTTGCGTATCTTGCTTATTGCTTCCTTCTCGCTCAACGCTTCGATCTTGTCTTTTACCTCCGCGCCACGCGAGTCCAACGCTACGTATTGGAAAATAGGCATTGCAAACACCTCCCTTGTCTTGACGCTTGTCGTCTCTTACGCTTCGGAAATAGTCTCTTTAACCACCTCGTCTATGGTCGTAACACCGTCGTAGATTGCGACCAGTCCGCAATCCCGCAGAAGCTTCATACCACCTTTTTGTGCCGCCGCACGCAGGACATTTGTCGAGGCCTGGTTCATGATCAGGTCCCGCATCTCGTCATTGAACGTCATTATCTCGAAAATCGCGGTTCGCCCCCTGTATCCTGTGTTGTTACAATTGTTGCAGCCTCGCCCATAATAAAACTTCGTGCCCTTGACGTCTTCCGGCGTGGCGCCCAGCTCCATCAGTTGCACGTCGGTCGGCTCAAACGGCGTCTTGCAGCTCTCGCAGATCCGACGGACCAGCCGCTGGGCGATTATACCTTCCAGAGTCGCCGTCAGCAAAAAAGGCTCCACTCCAAGATCCAGCAGTCTCGCAATAGAGCTTGGCGCATCGTTCGTGTGTAGCGTCGTGAACACCAAATGGCCCGTAAGAGACGCCTGGGCCGCAATCTCCGCCGTCTCAAGGTCGCGGATTTCACCAACGAGAATAATATCAGGGTCCTGACGCAGAATCGAACGCAGGCATCTGGCGAACGTCAGGCCGATGTCAGGCTTCATTTGAACCTGAATAAGACCGTCAATGTCATATTCTACCGGGTCCTCCGTCGTTATCAGCTTCCTTTCGACGTTGTTCAAGGTCTTCATTGCCGCGTAAAGGGTCGTCGTTTTACCACTGCCGGTGGGACCGCAAACGATGATGATACCGTTGGGTCTGTGAATAAGCCGGTGGACAATCTTAAGATTGTCCTGCCTAAGACCCAGCTTCTCCAGGTCCAGGCTGACCTGAGTTCTGTCCAGAACACGCAGCACCACGCTTTCGCCGAACATTGTCGGCAGGACGCTTACGCGCAAGTCCACCGGGTTGCCTTGAACAGTCAGGGATATTCGGCCGTCCTGCGGAACCCGACGCTCGGCAATATCGAGATTTGCCATTACCTTTATACGCGAGCTTAGCGCCGCCGCGATGTGCTTCGGCGGAGGAACCATCTCATACAGAACACCGTCAATCCGGTAACGCATCTTGTACTCGTTCTCAAATGGCTCGAAGTGGATGTCGGACGCCTTATCGCGAATCGCCTGCAGTAGAACAAGGTTCAGCAGTTTCTTGATGGGATTTGACTCGGAAAGCTCCTTCAGCTCATCAAGGTCGATGCTTTGGTTGCGCCCCTCGAACTCGGCAAGGAAGCTGTCGCCCTGTATTTCTCCGATAAGCTCGTTAATGTTCTCTTCCTCCGACTCGTAATATTGCGCCAACGCCTTCTCAAGCGCGGCCGAATCCGTTATCTTCGCACTGACTCTGAAACCCATCAGGGTGCTTAGGTCGTCCGTTGCCCTGAAGTTGTCCGGATTGTCAAGTGCTACGGTTAGCTTGTTTTCTCCCTCGTCATATTCTATCGGTACTATGTGATACGTCTTCGCCATTTGAGCCGGGACTTTCTCGACCACGCCTGGAGGAATGCTGATGTTAGCGAGGTCTATGTACCCCATTCCTCGCTGAGCCGCCAGCGCCAGTTGAAGCTGATTATCATCGACCAGCCCCAGCTCCAGAAATATCTGGCCTATTTGCATGCCCCCGTGTCGCTGCCTTTGAATTCTTAGACATTCGTGAACCTTTTCGCGGCTCAGGGCCCCCATCTTGATAAGTATCCTGCCCAAGGTTCTGCCCTGCAACTGTTCTACCGGGGGAAGCGTTTTTGCCGCTTTGACTTTATCCATAGGTTTTCTACCTTACAATCAACAACTGTTTCACTTCATACTTATTATATAACATTAACACCTTTTTCACAAAGAAATTACAGTTTAGACAGTTAGTTTGTGAGACTATGGCAAGAAAACGAAACAATCCGTTGTTGCCGGCCAATCAGGACCTGCGTCGAGTAACTTAAGTCTTTTGTCAAAAAGCTCTTAGGTCAGTTTGTGACCAAGCCTCGCGCCGGCTGCTTAACTTGGATGAGAAGTCACAACCATGCTTCCTGGCAAGAGGCTGCCAACAGGGGCAGTTTTGAGCTTTTTGCCGCTGGGTAGTTAGTAAGGTGGCAGCTGTTGGCTGACAATAGTGGGCGCGAGCAGGGCAAGACCGTCCATGGCGAGCAAGTGTGGGGCGCGATGTGGGTGGTCGCACAAGAACATGGCCGGTACTGTGTGTGCCGACAGACTATCGCAGGCAAAGGCCGGTCTGTGACAGGACGTTAGGTGCGCAAGATGGGCCCGATATCCTCCGCTTCCACCCTTGCCTGCTTGCCCCTGAGGCTCTTTAGCTTGGCCATTGCCTTGTCCTGGAGCATTCCGGGCTGCCGGCTTTTATCAAGCATTTCCTCGAGCGTGATCTTGCCGGTGTCGTACAGTTGCCAGAGGTGGTCATCGAGAAGCTGCATTCCGAACTTCTTGCCGGTTTGAATGCTCGAATCGATGCGGTATGTCTTGTTCTCGCGAATCAGATTGGAAATGGCGGGAGTTACAACCATGAACTCATAGGCTGCCAGTCTGCCTTTTCCGGTAGCTAAAGGACAGAGAGCTTGACTGAGCACCGCCATCAGGTTGATGCTCAACTGGGTGCGAATCTGTTCCTGCTGGTTAACGGGGAAGACGTCGATAATCCTGGTGACCGTTCCGGAGGCGCTGGTAGTGTGCAGTGTGCTGAAGACAAGGTGGCCGGTTTCCGCCGCTCGGATGGCCGACTCAATCGTTTCGAGATCACGCAGTTCGCCTACCAAAATGACGTCAGGGTCTTGTCGCAAGACCCGCCTCAGCGCTTCGGCGAAACTCGGAACGTCGATCCCGACTTCCCGCTGGTTAATGATGGATTTCTTGTGTGTGTGATAGTACTCGATGGGGTCTTCAACTGTCACAATATGGCGGTCAAAGTTTTCGTTAATATAGTCTATCATTGTCGCCAGCGTCGTGGTCTTCCCGCTTCCGGTTGGCCCGGTAACGAGGAACAGGCCTCTGGGCCGCCGACACAGAGCCGCACAGATCTTGGGCAAACCTATCTCCTCGAACGACATGATCTTCGTCGGGATTAGACGCAGCACTATGCTGATGCTGCTTTTTTGTCGAAAAATAGCCACGCGAAATCTTGCCTTATCGCCGTAGGCGAAGCCGAAGTCCGTGCCGCCTTCCTCCTGAAGTTCCTGTTGGTTGCGCTCGGGGGTAATGCTTTTCATCAAGGCCACCGTGTCATCCGGGTCGAGCACTTTTGTTTCGAGGGACCTGAGTCTGCCGTCTATTCGTAAGACGGGCGGTCGCCCCGTTACCAGGTGTATGTCTGAGGCCCCCTGGCTGACACAGGCCTGCAACAATCTGTCCATGTTGACGGTTGGCATTTAAGTGTCCTCGAATGTTCCTAATCTACAAGTGCTTCTTCAGTTTGCGAAATCTTGGCGACCTCCTCCGGGGTCGTAATCCCTTTGAATATCTTGACTTTGCCGTCATCGAGAAGTGTCCTCATGCCGCTGGCCTGGGCTGTTTTCCTCAATTCGGAGGCAGGCGCTTTTGCAAAAGCCAGCTCTCGAAGCTGGTTGTTCATCTCGAGCATCTCGAATGCGCCTATTCGGCCTTTGTAGCCGGTGTCCTGGCATTGCTTGCATCCTGTGCCTTTGTAAATAGGATGTTTCTTGATGTCCTCCGCCGTGATGTTAAGCAGTTGCAGGTCGTGCGGGTCCGGGTTTTCATCGACTGCCTTGCAGCCGGCGCAAATGAGTCTGACCAGTCGCTGCGCCATAATCGCCTGGATCGAGCTGGCCACCAGGAATGGCTTAACACCCATGTCTATCAGACGGGTGATGGCGCTGGGGGCGTCATTGGTGTGCAAAGTGCTGAATACCAGGTGCCCCGTGAGCGCCGCCTGGATGGCGGTATCCGCAACTACACCGTCTCGTATTTCGCCGACGAGTATTATGTTCGGCGCCTGTCGAAGCATTGCACGCAGAATCCTGTCAAAGGTGAAATTGATTTCTTCTTTGACCTGGCATTGGTTCATCCCGTCGAAGTTGTATTCCACCGGGTCTTCCGCCGTGATGATTTTCTTGTCCGGTTTGTTAAGCTCCTGCAGCGCTGCATACAGCGTCGTGGTCTTGCCGCTGCCGGTGGGGCCCGTGACCAGAAAGATACCGTTCGGTCTCTTGATTATCTTAAGAAATCGCTCATAATCGTCCTGCTCGAAACCGAGCGATTGGATGCCGATGTTGACCGCGTCGGGACGAAGAATTCGCAGGACCATACTTTCGCCGTGGTAACCCGGCAGGGCGGAGACACGAAAATCGATGTCTTGGCCGCCTATGTTGCGCTTGATCCGGCCGTCCTGCGGCAGTCTTTTCTCGGCCATGTCCATCCCGGAGAGGATTTTTAGTCTTGCAATCAGCGGCGCCTGCATGTTCTTCGGGATGTTGTCCTTCTCCAGACATACCCCGTCAACCCGATACCTCACGCGCACCCTGTCGCCCATGGGCTCAACATGAATATCGCTGGCGCGCATATAGTAAGCATTATCAATGATAAGGTTCACGAGCCTGATAATAGGACCTTCCCTGTCGCCTTCCGCTTCGGCGCGAAGGGCCTCAGCCTGAAGTTCATGGCCGGCCTCCGCCAGCTCGGCGGCCGTGGCGTCAATACTGTGTTTGAGCCGGTCGTCTTCTGCTCTGGTCGTCTTGCCAAGCGTCTGTTCGATATGGCTGCGGATCTTCGAAGGGTTTGCGAGGTAGCACTCAAGCTCCGTATTCAGACGGAACCGTATGGCGTCCATCGTATCGAGGTCTGACGGGTCGCTGATGACCAGTTTCAGTCTGCCGTTACTCATGCCAAGCGGCAGAATGTTATGCCTTTTCATAATGTCCACGGGGATAAGCCGTGCCGCTTCTGCTGAGATCATGGCTCGATCCAGGTTGACATACTTCAAACCGAACTGTTTCGCTAAAGCCTTGGTTAGTGTCTCTTCGTCCACGAGGCCCAGCTCGAGCAATACCTGCCCAATCCGTTTGTTGCTCGCTTTGGCCGTCCTGATGGCGTTGATCAGGGCGTGCTTTTCCACCAGCCCCGTTCGGTAAAGAATTTCGCCTAAATGTCTGCGTTTTTCCGGCATAGAGACCCTATACTTGGCTAACTCGGGCATCACTATTATAACATTATTTACCGCTTCAGTCAAATCATCAGTTTCAACCGCAGGATGTTAAGAGCCGTTTGCGCCGCCCGAAGCCTGATGGAATCTCGATCCCCTGAAAAGAAATACCCCTTCGTTTCCGACCGGCCGGCCCAGACCACGCTGATATATACCCGCCCAACCGGTTTTTGTTCAGTGCCGCCGCCTGGTCCGGCAATGCCGGTTATAGCGATGGCATAATCTGTGCCGCCTTTCCGCCTTGCTCCCTCGGCCATAGCAACGGCAACCGGCTCACTTACGGCCCCATACTTTTCAATCAGTTCAGCACCAACCCCCAGCTCGCTGATCTTGGCGCTATTGCTGTACGTGACCCAGCCCAGCATGAAATAGTCGCTCGCCCCCGGCACGTCCGTCAAGAGAGCCGCCAAAATTCCCCCTGTGCATGACTCGGCCACGGCGAGGGTCTTGTTGCCCTGCCTTAGTTTTTGGCCCACAACCTGGGCCAACGTCTGCTCTCCAGTGCCATAAACCAGCTCTCCAAGCATATTGAGCAGCAGCTTTTCGTCTTCGTCAGCCATTTCTTTTGCTGCATCCTCATCTCCGGCCGTCGCAACAATGTGCAGAGTAATTACACCGTGGCACGCTGTGGAATTGATTAGAGGGTCCCTTCCTCGCTGCATCAGAGGCCCCAGCAACTCGGCAATACTCGACTCCCCTGCTCCAAAACACTTCAACTTCCTAACTGCCAGCGCCTGCCCGCCGGCTACCTCTTTCAGCCTCTCAAGAACCGACTCTTCGAACATCTGCTTCATTTCAGAAGGGACGCCGGGCAGTGCAATAATCAGTTTGCCCTGTGCTTGGGCCATAATGCCCGGTGCGGTCCCGATATTGTTCTCCAGCGCCTTGCTGCCCACAGGTATATACGCCTGAACCTTGTTTCGCGGCGACATCTCCACGGTTCGACGCTCGAAAAAATCTTCTATCTTCCGCAGAAGTTTCTCCTCGAATACCAGCTTGCTCCCAAGGAATTTCGCCAGCGCCTCTCGCGTCACGTCGTCATCGGTCGGGCCCAATCCCCCTGTTGCCAGAACGATGTCCCCATCACCCGCCGCAAGGCAAAACGCTCGTGCAATTGAGTCTATGTCATCGCCGATGGCATAGACGCTGACGACCGGTATGCCTATAGCCAACAGTTCGCCGCTCAGATATGAAGCATTGGTGTCAATTGTCTGACCGCTGAGAACCTCATTGCCGATGCTGACAATACTTGCCGTTTTCATAAGGTCTGTTTTACCGCCGAGCTCACAGAGCCCGCCGAGTTCTTATTGCTTTTTTAATAAATAACGGAACAGACGTCCTGTCACTCCTGCGCAAGCAGGAGTCCGGAAAACCTTGATAAAATGGCTGGATTCCCCCTTTCGGGGGAATGACAACTTTCTCTTGTTTGTACCGGAACGTTCCATTTAATATTCAAAGGTCAATAATATTGTCATTCCTGCGGAAGCAGGAATCTGTTTTATTTTTCATCTCTGTGTTCTCGGCGCTCTCTGCGGTTACTCTTTTTTTAAGTGCTCCGATTTTAATCCCACACTCTGCCGCAAACAAGCAAAAATCCTTCCTGCCATTGCCGAGCAGTCGAAGTCTCCCCTTCTCCTCTCTTCTTGCCAGCGTGAGTAACAACAGACATGTTTAGGCTGCGGTTGCGCTATATGCTGTCGTCCACGCTCCCGTTCGGTAGTCACTGATCATCTTTCTGTGGGGCGAATCCTTCGCAGCGAGCATGGCTAACACTCTCCTGCGCCAGCCTGACTATCGATTACGTTGTTTCCGCATGAAACCTGCCGTAAGCCATGGCTTACGCCATTTCGTCCGGCGGATTTGCCGTATAACACGTATCGGATGTTATAGTATAAAGCGAGGATTTTCAAGTAGAAAAAAACCAGGAAAATTGTCGATATGCCATCGGCAGGCAGGAGAAGTCCGGCGGATTGATTTGCTAAACGGCAATCCTGCTTATTTCAGATTTGAATTTGCCGAATACTCTTATAATATCGGTTACGAGCGATTCGATTCTTTGCGGGTGGAGGTCGAGAGCGTAAGCATGAATAACAAAGTGTCTAAAAGCAAGATACTCCTTGAGCTCATCTGCCAACTGTTGAGAAATTATTTTTTCTTTTAATGCTGTACGCAGCAAATTTTGATGCCATGATTGCCCGGTGGGAATCTTAAGAGATTTCGCCTGAAATACCTGCTTTATTATATTTTCAATTCCGTTATAGAAATTATGTATTAAGGTTGCCACGCCGGCGACCTCCAATTCTGATAATTGTTCCAGACGTTTGTCAGGAAGTGAAGAAAGAGTCTTTTCTATAGCTTCGTATTCGGCTTCGATTCGCATCTTATAATCAGCCATACAGCGTAACTCCTTCCTGCTGAATCAATCTGGTGAATTTCGAGTTCCCTGACAGATCAATTACATCGATGGGTTTGGAAAGTGTTAGCATAAGTTCGCCGTAGTATTTAAAAAAATCTTTAGGAGAAATTCCTTCTACGGCGATATCAATATCTTGGCTTTCCCTCGTGGCATCTATGCTGGAGCCAAAAAGGAGCACGCGTTTGGCGTGATATTTTTTCGAAACTTCTCTGATTTTTCGCTTATCCGCTTCACTAATCATGGACCGACATCCTTTATTCACAATCTATTGTATCATATAATATTCTTAATTCATTATCAACTAAATCTAATGAAGAAATCTATAATTCAATCAACGCCTTGACCACCCCGTCCCTGTAACCGGCAACCATATCGAACGCTTCCCGGGCCTGCTCAAGCCTGAACGTGTGAGTCGCCATGAAATCAACGTCGATTTTGCCGGAAGCCACCGAATCAATGGCTGCCCTCGCACACTCATTCTGCCGCCGCACATTGATAAAGCTGATTTCCCTCCTGCGGGCCTGCTCAATTATAAAGGAAATCCTCTCTATACGAGGAATCCCGATCATCATCAGTCTGCCCCCCGGCTTGAGCAGCTCAATCGCATGATCCACCGTCTCCTGCTGACCCGCGCATTCGAAAACCGCATCCAGCCCCCCTGCTTCCTGACCAAGGATATTCGAGACAACATCCTCATCAACCGGATTGCCCGCCCACGCGGCCCCGTTCTCACGCGCAATCTCAACTCGCTCTTTGACCTTGTCGGTCACATAACAGGCCCGCGCCCCTTCCGCCAGCGCACTGACCAGACAACTCAGCCCGATCGGGCCTGCGCCCAGAATCCCGACTACGCAGCCCTCATTCAGGTGTGCCTGCCTGACTGCGTATACTGCTATCGCCAGCGGCTCGCATAGAACCGCCTGAGCAAACGTGACATTCCTGGCTATACCGAGGCAGCACTCCTCCGGCATGACGATATACTCACACAAAGCCCCGCTCACCTGTCCCGGACAACCCAGAAACCTCAGATTCCGGCAGGTATTCTCCCGGCCCATCCTGCACTGGTCACATTCATGACAGTATATCGCCGGCTCAACCGCCACCCTGTCGCCCACCTTGACGCTGCTCACCCCCCTGCCGACCGCCTTGACCGTCGCAGCGCATTCATGCCCGATTACGAACGGATACTCCACCACCTCCGTGCCTATCTCGCCCGTCTCGTAGTAATGCACGTCCGAGCCGCAAATCCCAACCATCCCCACCTTCAGCAGAACATCATTGTCCTTGATTATCTTCGGCTCCGGGACCTCTATCATCCCCATTTGCCGGATACCCGTTAGCGCAGCCGCCTTCATTTAACTTCTCCGAAATAACTACTCAAATATAACAACACCAATTTTGCATTTTACACTTTGATTTTTGCGTTTTCAAACTAACCCTCGGTCAGTGTGAGTATTATAGACTCCACTCCCACGTTATGCCAACTTATCTTCAGCCCCCAAATCCCCACCTGCTCGCACAAAGTCTTTGGATAATCCCCCCCTCTGGGCAATGTATTGAAAGATTAACAGACCTTAATGATGACAAGATAAAGCACCTGCTCCGGGATGCGCGAAAGATTCTTGACACTACCGACTTGCCACTTATATTAACGATTTGTATGTCTTCACCATAGAAATAATAATAAACGCCCAAACCCTCATTTCAGAAGGAAGCCAAGTATTGTGTAGTATGCCGAATCGATCTCCATAGACTCACTATTGTCAACGTCAATATTATTAAACGTAAATAACTAAACGAAAAAAAGGGTGAACTTAAAGGTCCACCCTGATAATTATACGTGTTAGCTTTTGTTGAAAACCACTTCTATTTTGATCTTGCACAAGGCAACTGAATCAACTCGAATGCGTTAAGTATCGCATAACCACCTTTGTGATGTCGCCTCAGGTCCTCACTCTTACAGCAGCCACCGGCATATACCACGACCAGCGGCGAACCGTCAGTTGTAAATTCGACAATCGATGGTTTGAGTTTGGCATCGCTTGTCACCTGCTGAATAACTACGTCTTTTGCCTCAAGGGTCTGCTTGACATTGCCCGTACCCTCTTTACCGGCAACTATCATTTTATCCGCAGGTGAGCCATGACCCTTACCCTCGACGTTGGCATCAGCTGTCCAATTGAAGTAGTCCTCAAGGATCGTTTTCATCGGATAAACCTTGATCGACGGCATCGGAGGCTCGGGCTGTTTTTGCGCGTCATATTCCACACCGGTAGGATTGTCACCGACCCGGCGGCCATTGTAATTATTATGGTAGCTCTTGAGCCTGTACTTGCCTGCCGGAAGATCATAAAACGAAAGCAGAAGATCGCTGCCCGGATTAATCGGAAAATCAGACGCTGCTACCCACGTATTGCAGATCGGATCATCGATCGGTTTATTGATAGGCTGTATGCCACCAGCCAGATACCTTCGCATTCCAGCCACAGAGACGGTCATAAGCCCCTCGTAGCGGTTGGTTATCGAAGCATGCACTCCACTACCGGCAATACCCGGCTTATCTTTTGGATATTTATCCGTTCCATCCTCCCACTTAAGATCGCTGCGATACTGCTCCCAGCAAGGAATAACCCACTCCCACCAGCCGTCCTTCGTCGTACCGGCAACAGGGTTGGGATTATCTTTGCCGCTCGAAACCGTAAAATCAACCTTAAGATGCAACGGACCAGCCTTCGCAGAACAAGCCTTCGTGGCCTCCTCAGCCGCCGGTATCGTCGCACAAACTGCCAATAACACAATAACAACCACCGACTGCAATACTACACTGTGTCTCACAATCACTACTCCTTCATAATCTAAAACTAATTTCTATTAACTCAGATTTCCATTAACACTCTCACAGTGCACAGTTTTCTCCGTACGCTTTCAGCAATCTTACCCTGATCTTCCAAATACTCAAAGAGTTCTTTTTCCCAAGTTTTCTTTGAGGTCTCCTGCTTTATTTCAAGGTACTTCTACATTCCAGCCAGGATTCTATCTCTACGCTGGCAGTGCAAGGAAGAATCTTTCTGCAAGACTGAAAAGGCACAGCTTAAAAACAAAACCGCTTCGCTGGCATATTGATTACCTTTCTGTTAAAGCCGAGATACTTGGTGCAATTATCCTGAATCTTTTCCTTAAGCAGAATATTCATTTCATCTCCGTCTATATATTCGTTAATCGTGTTTTCATATTATTAGCCAGAGCCATAAGTTTTTTATCCAGATCAATTATATACTCACGGCCATAAGGGCCGTTCTCCAATCCATTTATAAGATTGGCCGGTATGTCATGTTCTAGCTGTTCGCAACATGATGCTGGCCCCATCGCAATAGCTGCAACAGTATCAACATCACCGCTAAACCTGATACAACGCTTTAATACTTCGCTTAACGTTTCTGATTCAACAATTGCAGTAATCGCCGCTCGAACGCATTCAATGCCTTTAACGGATACAAATCCACTCCATGGTTTATCCCAATCACCAGATATACATTTTTTGATAAATTTACCCACTTGCGACTTTGGCCCCTTGTCATATATAAAATAATGAACCATTAGCGCAGCTGCATTTGCCGCCGCAATTCCATCCGCTGTATTATGTGTCAATGAGGCCTGTAAGCTACATTTCTCTACAACTTCCTCAACGGTGGAGAAGACTCCAACAGACGCTGCACGCATTGCTGATCCGCTTTTATCACTTGTGGGACGCATTTGCTCAAGAAAATCCACGCCATTTGTGACATTACAAAGGAATTTATAAAAACCACCTGCATAGCCTGTCCGTTGATCACGTTTAAAGGAATTAACGAAGCTATCGGCCAGCACTTCCTTTGTCCATGGCAGACCTTTGACGATTACTTCAGCAATCGCAATGCTCATCTGGGTGTCATCAGTATATCTGCCATGCATTTCTCTGGGATGTATTACTTGCTCACCCATCCTGAGCAAGTCTACATTCGCACTTGAAATATTTGGATGAGTCACGTATTCAAGATTATTATTAGCATATATAAACTCTTTGCCCACAAATTCAAAGCCTGCACCGTATGCATCCCCAATTGCAATTTCTAAAAGCATTTTCTTTTCCTTTAATCTTCTTGTATAACAACACCTACTTGTTTCATTTCTTCTATTGCTTTTTTACGGTCACCCGGATTTAGTTCAACGCCGCGACATCCTTTTAATAAAAGGGTTGTCTTAAATCCAAGTTTCACTGTATCCAATATTGTAAACTTTACACAATAATCTGTGGCTAAGCCCATTACTGTAATCTGAGATTTCCCATTTACACTCTCACGCTGCATAGTTTTCTCCGTACGCTTTCAATAATTTTACGCTAATCTCCCAGAATCGCCACCAATTTCCTTTTCGAAGGTTCTTTTTGGCGAATTTACACGAAAACACGGGTTCTTTGGCCCCATACTTCCTGCAATGCTTCGTCGGGCAGAGATTCGACACAAGAACCTCCGCCGTTGAAATGATGTCTATGAATCGCACATTTAATCTTGTGGAGGAGGAGGTGAGTATTTCATTATATAAGGAGTGAGACTTCTAATTTCCTCTGCACCTCCTAAGTTTAAATAGTCTTCCATACTATGTTCTGCAATAAAATCGTTCGCAGCCATTGAATCAATAGTATACGCACATAGTCTTGTCGCTTTCTTCGTTTTTAAAACACGATTAAATTCGTCTTCATAAATATTCTTGACTATACCTAAATTGTCCGATTTCCTTGTAAATACAAGCCCTATCATGGCGGCATTTCGTATATACTCAATAACTTCACTTTTATCCCAGTTTTTCTCTGGCCAAAGTTCTTGGTTAATCCAGTTAGACGCAATTTCTATAGCGCCATCCTCGGTGACAGCATTTTTCAAGATTTCGTCGGCCTGTTCCCCGCCGATTTTACCAATAAACGCAAGACTCCATATCTTTCCCACCAGAAGACTTACGTCTCCCCCCTCGTCTCTCTTGAAGTAGTCTAAAAGTAAAGGAATCGAATTCGCATCATCACTTACATACCCAATGAGCCTTGCCACATTGTGCCAATAAGGAGCATAGTTTATACCCCTACCCATTGTCAAGACAGAAAACTGGTGTTTTTAAGGTGGATTCATCACCGTGTGTTAAGGCCGGTGGCACGGAGGGAGCCCGAAGGGCGACCGGAGTGCCAACGGCGACGCCGTACA
>Ga0307379_10000964_pt1 | contig 46522 bp, 37 predicted proteins | sample UN2MG_FD_202237 | JGI IMG/M metagenome (GOLD analysis project Ga0307379, IMG submission 202237) | Soil microbial communities from Risofladan, Vaasa, Finland - UN-2 | ecosystem: Environmental > Terrestrial > Soil > Coastal area > Acid sulfate soil | place: Finland: Risofladan, Vaasa | collected... | reverse complement strand
GCGGTTGAGAGCAAGATAGACGGATGAACGTCTCTAAGTTCGGCCAGGCAGCCAGAGGATCCTCTAATAAGCGTCACCTCCAGAAAGGTAACACTTGGCAAAGCGGATCTGTGCCTGTGTGAAGCCACGAAAGGACGCACTGCAAAAGAATCAAATTGCCTTCGGCAGCTCAGGAGGGATCTTTTCTCTTGACAGGCTTTTCCATAGACGGAGGTTCAAACTTGCAGTGCAGAGGTTCAAACTTGCAGGGGTGTACGAAAATCGGGCACCCCTTGGATTTATCCGGAAATAACCTTGTTCCTTGAGTTCTTGTTTTCCAGGCAGTTATAAAGATGAGCCTGCTTGGCACCATTCGTGCTTGTGTTTTTGGGTATGCGGGTTCCGAGAAAACATATCCTGATTCCCCACTCTCCTTTCCACAAGATCTGGCGCTGCCACGACCGTGAGTACTTGCTTCAGTCTCACGCAGAGAAGCACGCCTACCTCAAGTGCATCCACGACGACTACCAGAAAAAGTGCTCGCAGGACGACTTCGTTATCTATAGCTACAACGTAATGAGCAACCATTGTCACGAGTCAGACGAAATCAGGGGTGATTCGAAGGTTTTCTCAGAACACATGCGCAGGGCACACGGTCTTTTCGGCCTGACCTTCAACAAACGTCACAATCGCCTCGGCAAGGTTGCCCACGACCGGCCCAAGACTTTGCAGGTCCAGGATAACGAACGGCTGAAGAACCTTATGTTCTACATGGACTGCAATCCGGTACGGGCCGGAATCATCGCTCGTCCTACGGACGTCCGTTGGAAGGAATTCTCGAGTTGCCGATTTTACTGCTTCGGCGAGAAGAATTCGTATACCGATATGTTAACCATCCCCGAGTGGTATAAAAAGCTCGCTCCGACCGCCCGCAAACGCCAGAACAGGTACCGTTCAATGCTGGACCGCTACATGGTGGAGCACGGCATGAAGCGGGACCCGACCATGGGCAGCGGTTTGTTCATCGGTGGGGAGCTGTGGATGGACGAGATGAGGAAGAAGCTCTCTAAGTTGCTCAAGGAGAAATCTACGGGTCCGGACCCACCCGACTCCGGCTAGATCGATAACGAAAAGAAGAAAAGCAGGGGGAGTAAGGGAGACTTGCGTCTCCCTTTTGCGTTTCATTACGAAATCTGCGCACAACTACGACTCGAACTCCGGATCCCATTTCAGTTGAACATGCAGTGGCTGTATGTTCAGCAGTCAGCCGAAAAAGCCGAGAAAGAAGAGGTTAGAAATGAGTCAGACACGAATATCGTCGTGTCGACGCGCGGTTGAACCTCCGTCCCTTCCTTTCGCTTCCTTTCGTCCACAACCAGTGCACAATCAGCAAGTAAGAAAAGCAGGGGCGGAGGTTCAAACTTTGCAGGGTCCTACAGTATCAACATAACGGTTTCTGCGACACATTCTGATCAAAGGAGGCCCCCTGCCCGAAACCCGAACAAATCCCCCAACCAGAACTCATCGCCTGACGCTAAGAAACTCACCGGCCTGGCCTCGCCATTCACATACGTCCCGTTGGTCGTCTCCAGGTCCACCACCACCAGCCTGTGATCGTTCAACAGAAACACCGCCGCATGCGCCCGGGCGATGCGGTTGCTTTGGATGAGAATGTCGGCGCCCTTCCCCCGCCCGATGATCAACCGCTGACCGGTCGCGATCTCGAAGCGCGCACCGGCCTCGAACACTACAGTCGCCGTGGTGCCTTCGGTCAACTCGCGCTGACCCAGATACTCTATGAATGCGAGCGGAGAGTCGGTGTCCATAGTCAAGGAAGGTTATACCACGGGTTAGGGTCTACGAACAGATCCTCCGTCCCCGTTTGTTCGTCCCGTTTGTTCCCGTTTGTTCGAATTGTTGATCCCGCCCGGCAGCCCCTTCTCGAATACAGCTGAGCGCTTCTAGAAACGATACTCGAGTTCGAGCCTGAGCCAGTGGGCCGGGTTGGGATCGCGTGCGACGGTCGAGGAGCGATCGTCGATCCAGGCGTATAACTCGTAGCGCAGCTTGACCCTGAAATCCTTGGCGTAGCGATAGGCTGCTTCCAGGTAGAACCAGACCGATTGCTCGAGGTAGTCGCCCTCACTGATGGCTTCGTTGAGGTAACGCAGCCTGGCCCGTAACCTGATTGCGTCGGTGGGCCTGTACATGACAACCAGCCACAGGGCCATATCCTGGCGCATGCTGTCTGCAAAACTGGCCCGCCCGTCGTCCAGAAAGCGGTGCTGATACTTGAGAGTCAGCGAAAGATTCCTGAACGGCAACAACCTGGCTTGCACCCCAAGCTGGACCTTCTCGCCGGCGCAGGGAACCGGTTCGCCCTCGACCTGGCCGAAAGGCACCTCGAAGCAGTTCTCGCGCCCGGTTGTCGCAAGATCCTTGTCCTGGTACTCGGCCCACAGGCCGGGAATCAGCCAGCGCTCGAGTTCGTAGTCGGCTCGCACCCGGAGGCGCATCTTGGGCGCCCGGTCGGAAAGCTGAGCCCAGAAATCCAAGAGGCTTCTAAGCTGCAGGTCGCCGAGTTGGCCTGTGTAACGCAGGCGCATGCCGGCCTCGTCGCGAGCCCTGAGCCCGTCATACTCGTCGGCCGCCGAGACCGGACGCGCGTAGGGGTTTGCGAAATTCTTGTCGTAGTAGCGCACGGTTCCCTCGAACTCGTGCTTGCGCAAGGTTAACGTCGCCCGGGCGATGGCCCCGTAACCGCCTCCGGCGGGTTGCCCGTCGAACGAGCGGGCGGCTTCGAAGAACAAGTCGAGCATGCCCACGCCCCAGGCGCCGTCGACCCCGACCGCCCCGAACGGGCCGCCGTATGGCAAGCGCGACCATTCCTGAAAATCGAGATCGAGCCCTTGAGTCAGCCAGCTAACCGAGGCCCCGTAGCCGGTAACACCGAGATGGCTGCGGCGATTGAAGAAGTAGCTGAAGTTGCCGCCCCCCAGAAGCTCGTTGTACATATCCGGCAAGGTTTGGAAAGAGAAGCGCGAGGTGGGATCGAGCAGGTCGGCACGGCGGCGGTACACCCAGGGGGCCGCGCAATCCGGATCTGAGTCGTCAAGCGGGTCGGCGCAGCGCCCGCGATCGTAGATCTCATACTGGTAGATCGAGCGCGTCTGGTATGAGAAGAACCCGTAGGCCTGCATCCAGCCCGTTCCGGTCTCGATGTTTCTGAGTCCCACGGCCAGCCCGCGCAAGCGGTCGGTCCAGCGGTAGTCGGGCGACTCGTAGGCGCTCGCATCCGCCCCGGCGCAGGGCGACTCGCCCTGCTCGGCGGCGGACTCCTTGCAAGTGCGGGAGAGATCCTGGTTGTAAGATATTGTGTCGTCGGCCCGAATGCCGTTTGGCGCGTACCAGGTGGTGTTGTCGAAGGTCAGCCGCTGACCGAAACCGATACGGTAGGTCCCTGCTAACAGGTGCCATTTCTTCTCTTCCCATTGCAGGTAGAACTTCGGCACATGCAGCTGCACCGAGGCCGGTCGCGCCGACAGGGCGTCACGGTTGGGATCGTAGACGACATCCGCGATACGGTTGCGGGTAATCACTCCGGTCAGTTCGATATCGAGATTCTTTAGAGTCGAGACTTTGCCTGAGAGTACCATCGAGGGGACATCACGATCCCCGGCCACCCAGGTGGTCAGGTAGCGAAAGCGGCCGCGGGTGGCGAACAGGGCCGGCTCTCTCTCGACCACCAACAGAAAGGGCGCGATGGCCTCGAGCTTGCGCTGGCTGATGACGCTTGCCGTTACCAGCGCCAAGGGATCGCTGATCGAGCCGGCATCATCGCGGTAAGCCAAAATGGCGTCGACGTCGGCATAGGTCAGGTTGGGCAGCGCGTAGATCTCATCGCGGTCGGCCGTGTTCAGATCCACGCCGTCTTCGAGCAACTCTCGCAGGGCCTCGTAATCCTGATCGTCGATCTCCTGGGCGGACAGCAGGTCGAGCAGATCCTCGTCGGACTCCACCTGGATGAAGCCGCCGTAGTCGTTGGCAAGGCTCACCCCGGGCCAGGCAAACAGCAGAAAAAACAAGAAGACCCGGCTTGCCAGCCTTGCGACAGCGGTGTAGCCTTGCCGCTCAAGGAGGGTTTCCATGCGCAGCTTTATGTGCCTGATCACATCAGCCTTCTTGGCCACGGCCTGTTCCTCCACTCCGCATCATGTGTCGCGGCACCCGGCCTCGGGCGCCCACATTCCCAGCCTGGCGCGGCTTGCGATAAAAAGCCCGCCCGAGGAGTGCCGCATCAAGTACTGGGAAGACGGGGACACGCCGGTAGTCTACTGCGGCCAGGATGCCCAACCGACCGTCGTGCGACTGATCGGCATCGACACGGCCGAGTCCGGCTTCGACGACAACTCGCGCCGGCGCGCTCACATGCAGGTCAAGCAGTGGGGCATGACACTCGAGCAAGTCTTTGCCTGCGGCAAGGCGGCCACCCAGCGTGTGTGCGAGCTGTGCCCGCCGGATTCCAAGGTGCAGATCGTCGGTACTGAGCGCGGAAAGTACGGGCGCCGGCTGGCTTACCTGTTGTGCAACGGGGATAACATGAACCTGTTGTTGGTGCATGAGGGCCTGGCGGGGCGCTACCCCTACCCCGACCCGCCTGAGAAACCTTCCGCCTGCCCGCTCGATAAATGAAGCCGATATCGCCCGGCAGCAGTCATTTATCGCAGCTAACGACATCGCACGCTCCCCACATGCCGCGCTCGGCGGCCTCGGCCTGGGCCTCGATCGTTTGAAACTCGATTTGGCGATCCTCCCCGTTGGGCGGAATGTACAGCACGCAGGCATAGCCGTACTCGACCAGGCGCGAGTTGACTTCCTGGCTATCGACCTTGACGTAGGCTAGAAGCCTGCCGTAGAAATCCTGGCACTCGACGTCGTAGGACAGCTCGACTTTGCGATCGAGAACCAGAGCGGCGTTGTATTCCGCTGCTTCTGTGCCATAGCAATCGTTCTTGCCCCCGGTCGATTCTGGAGTGTCGATCATCAGATAACGAACTTTCTGTCCGTCCTCCAGTTCGACCGTGTCGCCGTCCACAACTCTCGTCACCTTGGCCCGTGTAGGTCCGCAACGTCCACCGTCAGAACCGCAACCGCAGGCAGATAGAGCAGTCATTAGCATCAAGCCGGTCGACAGTTGGAAGCGCATGCCCTTTTCGTCTCACTGACAGGTGGGATTATCCGCGCCCGGGGTGCCAAGATCTCCGTCGCCGTAAATACCGACTGCGGGGCACCAATGTGCCCAGTCGTCGTTGGCGGTCGTGTCGCGACTGCCCGGATCCAGGCTCGATGCCTTGCCTGCCGCAGCCGCCCCGTACGGAACCTGGTCGAACACCAGGTCGTCAAAGCCCACGAAGATGCTTCCACCGGCGTTGGTCAGGCCGAAACCGAGTATGAAGTCGGCCCGCGGCAGGCCGCCGTTTTGGGCACTGTCGGTCGAGGCCGCGAACACAACGTAGCTTCCGGCAGCAACCGGCAGGCAATCGCCGCCGGGAAGGCTGAACTCGACCGCCGGCGGAGTCTTGCCCACTTGCAGCCGATTCAAATCGACGTCCGCTCCGACGTACAGCTCGAACCACTCGCCGGCGGCGTCTGCAACCTTGCTCGGGTCGGCCATGATCTCGGTAATAACCAGGTCGCCCGCAACCGGCAAGCGCTGGTCGCGCAGCGAATCACCCTCGCGGCATTTTCCGGCCGGCGTGATACCGCACGAAGGATTTGCCGCCCCCGGCGAGCCCAGGTCGCCGCTGCCGTAAACGTCCGTGCCCGCGCACCAGTAATCCTGGTTGTCGTTCTCTACGGGATCGGTCAAGGTGGGCTCCAAAGCACTCGAGGCACCGGTGTGACTCGAGGCGTAACTGACGGCGTCGATAATTTCTCCGCCGTAGCCGATCATCAGCGAGCCTCCGCTGTTGGCCAGCGTCAGGCCGAAGACCCGGTCGACCGCCGGCAGGCCGCCGTTTAGCAGCGTGTCGCTCGTACGGGCAAACAGCAGGTAAGAGCCAGCCAGGGCCGGGATGCAATCAAGCGAGGAGATCTGCTCGTCCCAGGCGCCGGCCGTCTTGCCGAGTTGCAACCCGTTGAGATCGATGTCGCGCGCCACGTAGACCTCGAACCACTCGCCGTCGGTGTCGCCGACTTTGCTCGGGTTGGGCATGAACTCGGTGATCACCAGGTCGGATACGACCGGCGCCACCACGTCGCGCACCTGGCCGCTTTCCTTGCACGATGTCGGCGGCAGGTCGCCTTCACAGCCCTCGTTGGCCGCGCCCGGCGTGCCGAACGAGTCGGCGGCGAACTCGACCTTCGAGTCACACCAATTCTCCAAGGTGTCGTTGACGATCGAATCGGGTGTCTTCGATCCGTCCAACACTCGCGATGCTCCTTCGGTCGTATCGGTGTAGATTACCTTGTCTACCAGGGCCTCCCCGCAACGCAAGCTTATCTGGCCGCCGGCGTTACGCAGGCCCCCCAGGTCGGCCCCGTAGGCGTAATCGACGTAATCCGGCTTGACCTCGGCCAGCATTCCGCCCAAGACCAGGTATTGTCCCGGCTGGATGTCGGCCCCGACCACCACGTGTGTTGCCCCGCCCGAGCCGTCGGCCCGGGCGGCCTCGACCAGCACGCCGGTCAGATCAATGGTGGCCGTCGCCGAGGGGTTGTAGATCTCGAACCATTCCTTGCCGTCGTCCTGGCCGGTCGGGTTGGCCATGATCTCGGTTATCACCAGGTCGCCGGCCAGCAGGCCGGCCGTACACTTTTCCCCGCCGCCGCCGCCCGGGCAGCCACCGAGAACCAGCGCAAGGCAGACCGCCAATACTGCAAGAAGCAGCCAGACCGTGGTCGAGCGAAAATTCTTGTCAATGCTTTTTCTTGACATTTCCACGCTCCTTCTGTCTCTCCAGCCGGTCGGCCTCGATCTCAGCATTCTCGGCCGCTCCCTCGGTATCCCAGCCGGAGTAGTTGGGAACCAGGCGCGAACCTTTTATCTGACCGGGCAGGGTGACGACAATCTGCAACTCGTCGCGCTTGAAGTACTTGCTGTGGTAGCTGCCGACGTCCCCCGTTACTCTGATGTACTCTCCCTTGTAGCGGGCGATGCGGGAGCTTCCAAAGACGTCCTTGTCGAAGAAGATCACTGGAAAATCCGAGTTGAGGCGCCGGCCCAAAAGCACCCGCGTGGGCCCCTTGTCACCCAGTTTGATCTCGCTCACCAGGCCAAGCAGCACCACTTGCTTGCCCACGTTTTTTTCCAGCCGGCGCATTGAATCCCAGTTGGTCAGCACTATGTAGTTATCCTTGCCCTGGCCGTCGTTTTCGAACTGCTTGATGAAATCGGCCCGCGAGTTCCACCACTCGAGGCGTTCGGCGTAGTCGCGATAGTGCTCCTTGTTTGGATCCCAGATGCCGATGCCTTTTCGGCGCGCCTCGTTCTGGGCGGCGATGAACTGCTTGTGGAACCGCCGCGAGTAGGCGTACTTGGCGAAATAGGGGCTCATCCCGGCCCGCACACACTCGATGTTGTAGTTCACCCACTCTCCGTTCTTCTTGGCAAAGACGTAGGCCAGGTAACGGTTGTAGCGCCCGCGAACCTCCTTGGGATGATCGCGCTCGAGACGCACCGTATTGACCCCGGCGAAGAACTGCTGGGCGAAATGCTTGGCATCTTCACCCAATGGCGTTGCCACCTTGACCGGCTTGATGCTGCCCTCGTGCTTGATCTCGAGGTAGGTGTCGAACCCGGATTCGTACAGACGCCGGTCGGCGTCGTTTTTGAAGGTCTCCTCGGTATCGATAGCCAGCAGCCTGAGAGTGCTCGAGAGCCCGGACACCTTGATGGTGTCGCCGTCGATCACGGCGTTGCGCGCCAGCGGAAAGTCTCCAATCACCAGGCCGGGAGTCTCGAGCTTCTTGAGCCTCTGCTGCACCTCGGCACGAGTCAGCCTTCTGGCTCGCTTCGAACCTCCCAGACAACCGCGCGCCGCAAAGGTAACGAGCGACAGCATGACAACCGCTCCCAGCAACTTGCCATCGATCATGCGTTTCTTCATTCGCATGTCTTGTTCCTCTGACCGGGTGTGCCCGGGATGCCGACCTGGGTTGTCCCGCCGTCGCCCGGATTGTAGGGAGTGTCATCTATGCACCAGTCGCTCTCGTTGTCATTGGCCGCGGCGCTGAGCTCCAGTCCTCCGTTGAACCCCAGTGTGCCGGCGGTCGGCAGATCGTGGTAGACCAGGTGGTCGATCACCTCGCCGCAGGAACGCGCCTCGAGGATGGCATCGGTGTACAGGTCGCCGGAGTAGTCGTCCTCGAAGCCGTAGTCAATATACTCGGGCCTCTCGAGCGGGTCATCTGTAAAGCGGCCCAGCACAACGTAGCCGCCGGCGCTCACTGTAAGCGGCCGGCGAACGGCAATCTCGTGCTCGCCGCCCCCGGATAGCATCTTGATGTCCAGCACCAGGCCGGCCAGGTTCAGTTCGGATGCAGACGCGTTGTAAAGCTCCACCCACTGGCCAAAGCTATCGGCTCCGTTCTGGCCGCCGCGCAGTTCCGAAAAAGCCAGATCGCCTGCGCTCATGGGCGTGCAGACAACATCGAGCGGCTCGCGGGCGCAGCCGCAGGCCATAGCCGAGGCAAACAGAAGGCCGAGAGACAGAAACCAACGCCCGTAAGGGCCTGTCATATTTTGGCTCAGGTAACCCACAACTTTTATAGTCTCGCGGATTTACTGCGATTCGTCAAGGGATCTGCCGGGTTCGCGATAACATGCTTTACCTGCCTGCGGCACTCGACGTATGCTCTATCCATGGTCTCCCCAAAGACCAGCTTCAACCGACGCGAGTTCTTGCGCCTGGGTTCCGGACTCGCCGTGTCCATCATTGCCGGCGGCTGTGCGACGGGGCGCTCAGGATCCGTGCGGACTGCCGCGCAGGGGAGCGCCTATCCCCTGCCCTTGATCGAGGTGTCCGGCTCGCCCTACGAGTGCGGACGGGCCATCGGCCGGCGCTTCGGCGCCCAGATCAAGACCGGCATCGCGCGGCGCAAGGCGTGGTTCATCGAGTTACGCACCTTCATGCAGGCCGACTTGCCCGGGCGTTGCAACTGCTTTCTGGACGCCGCCCGCAAGCACCTGCCCGACGCGCTGGCCGAACTGCACGGCTGGGCCGACGGATCCGGGGTCGACTTTCTGGATCTGGCGGCGCTGAACCTCAAAGCCGAGTTGGGCTGTATGCTCCTGCGGGCAGCGGAAAAGAGCGGAGAGAGCGAAAGCTGCGCAGCCTGTTCGACGCTGGCCCTGGTCGACGGCCAGCGGCGGCTCTTGGCCCACAACGAAGACGGGGACAGCGAATATGCGGATCTCATGTTTTTCGTCAAGGAGTCGCAGCCGGGAAAACCCGCCTTTCTGGGTCTTTCCTATCCCGGCATCCTGCCCGGCAACGGACCGGCCATCAACCAAGCGGGGATCGTTCTGACCACCAACTTCATAGCCTCGAAGAACTGGCGCGCGGGGGTGCCGCGCTACTTCATTGACCGGGCGGTGCTCGATACCCGCAGCCTGGCGGAGGCCCGCCGCGTTGCCTGCAATCCCGAACGGGCCTTCGGCTTCCATTTCAACCTGGCCTCGGTCAAAGAGAAGAAGATCGTGTCGATCGAGACATCTCTCGATCGCCAAGAGCCATACGAAGTGCGGGGGCTTTACGTCCACACCAACCACCTGCTGCTGCCGGGCATGCGGGACGTGCCTCAGGACATCGACACTGTCGGCGGCTCTTCCTTTTCGCGCTATAAGGTCTTGACGGCGATCAAGGCCGAGTACGACAAACGCCTCTCTGAAATAGGCGGCGCCGATCTGGTCAAGGCTCTTTCCAGTCATGACGGTGCGCCCTACTCTCCTTGCCGCCACCCGCAGGGCCAACTGCACGGACAAACGCTGGCCTGTTCGTTGTTCGATCTCAACGACGGCAGCTGGACCTTCTACCCCGGCAATCCCTGTCGGGCCAGGAGTCATAAGCTCAAACCGTTTGATTTCACTTGATCGACCCCAAGGAGCTGGAAATGGACTTACACGAGTGCATCAAGACCAGGCGCAGCATGCGCAAGTACGAAGACGATCCCATAGCCAAAGACAAGCTGACAAGGATTCTGGAGGCGGTCCGCTGGGCCCCTTCGTGGGTCAACCTTCAGCCATGGGAGATCATCATTGTCGACGACGCCAAGGTCAAGGCGGCGCTTGCCGAATGCGTGCCCGAGAGCAACCCGGGACGCAAGTCAATCCTGGCGGCGCCGGTGGTGCTGGCCGCCTGCGGCCGCCAGGGCATCTCGGGAAGCTATAACGGAAAGCCATCCACGATCTACGGCGACTGGGTGATGTTCGACATGGGCATCGCCTGCCAGAACATCTGCCTGGCCGCCTGGGCCGAGGGATTGGGCTCGCTGCACCTGGGACTGCTCGATCACCACAAGGCCGCTGAGGTTCTGGGTCTACCCGACGACCTCAAGCTCTACGAGTTGATTCCGATCGGCAAACCGGCAAAAGAAGGTACTGCTCCCAAGCGCAAAGAGCTTGCCGAGTTCACCCACCGCAACAAATTCGGCTGCCAGGTTCAGAACGAACCTTCCAGGTAACAGGTCACCATCCGCCTGAGCAGGTCTCCGCCGTAACTCTCGCCGTCGGGCGTCAGGCCGCCGCCAAGCTCGTTATAGCTGAAGTAAGGCGCCGAACCCGGGGATATCGGCAGAAACAGCTTCAGGCCGACTTCCAGTTGACCGCGCTCCGAGGGCGACCAGCGATAGCCCAGTCTGCCCAGCACCAGAATCGACGTCTCGAGGTGATCGCGCTCGAAGGGTTCGAGAATTCCCTTTGGATTGGCCACCCAGAAGTTCCAGAACTCCGAGCGCGAAAAGGCGTACAGGCTGCCCAGCAGTCCCCACTCGGTGCGGAAGCGCCCGCCCAGAGACAGGAGGTTCTTGGGGCTGATGTTGCTGTAACGGTTGAGTCCTTCCCGGTGGGTCCAGGAGGCTTGCACTAAAAAATATTTCGACGGCGAGTAGCGGATGGAAAACTCGCCGCCGGCCACGTAGAGCGGATTGCCCTCGTTGTAGTTTCTTACCCGGCTGGCCTGAAGATCCGGCAGCCCGCGCTCGTTATTCTTGATGTTCGAAAAAAGGGTCACTTCGTTCCGGTAAATATTGTAGAACAAATCGGCGGACATGCTCAGGTGCCCATTCAGAAACCTGCCCATGTATCCGGCCTCGATGGCGATCAACTCCTCGTTTCCGAGGTCGCTATCTCCCAGCACGCGGCTCATGAACTCCTGGAATAAATCCCGGTCGTCTCCGGTCAAAGGACTATCGGACGGGAAATCAACCATCGGGTGGATGCTGGTTTCGAAGAAAGACGGCTTGCGAAACGAGCGCGCAACTCCCAATCGAACGAACTGCTCGCGGGCCGGCCTGAAAACGGCCGCCAGCCTGGGGCTAATGAAGGTATCGGTCATGGTGTTGTAATCGAAGCGTGCCCCGCCGGTCACGGTCACCCAATCAGCCGGCGCAAGTTCGGCATGCACGAAGGCTCCGGCGCGCGCTTCGAAGTGCTCGATTCCCGGCTTGTGATAGCCGGGGCTTGCGACGTCGGCATAGCTGTCTCCGTCCAGCAGTTCGTCGGAAGCGGCCCGCGAAAACCGGCCGCTGGCGCCCAGCATTATCATCAACGGTGAATAGAACCGCGGCAACGTCCACTGCACTTCGCCGTCCAGCACGTCTCCGATCACATATACAGGCCTGAAGTCGGCCAGGTGGATCCCCGCGTAGTAGAGCGAATCATGAAAATCGGCACTGAAGTTGCCGCGGGTCCAGAAAAGCTGTCCATCCAGGTCGTCCGATCGGTAGGCCAGGCGCAAGGATCCGAAACTCAGTTCACCGTCGATCCCGCTCAGCGTGACCGACATCTCGCCGGTTCCAGTAACGAACCCCCCGTCGAGCAGCAAGCGGCTGCTGTCTGTAAGAGCATATTCGGCCTGGCCGGACAACCTCCAGGCCTTCATGCCAAGCAGTCGCGGGTCGCTGAAAGAACCGGCATAGTTACCGCCACCGGACACCGCAAATTTCATCTGGCCGCTTCTGGCCGACGCCCGACCGGCAAGCGCGTAGGTGCCCACCTCACCGCCCCTGGCGGCCACCCAGGCAGAGGTCCCGTCGGGAATCGGCCTGGTTGTAATGCTGATGACGCAGGAAAGAGCGTTTGCGCCGTACAGTGACGAACCCGGGCCGCGGATCACTTCGATTCGCTCGATGTCGTTTACCGAGACCGGCAAGATCTCGAAAGTTGTCGTTCCCAGCAATTCGTTGTTGACCTCGCGCCCGTCGATCAGCACCAGGCAGTGGTTGTTCTCGGGCGTCCAGTCGAGCCGGGCGGCAACCGAGGTGAAGGCCGGCGAGGTTATGATCACGTCCAGACCCGGCACCAGGCGCAATAAGTCGCCCAGGTTGGTCGCCCCTATAGTCTCGATGTCCTCGCGGCTGATGACGGTGATGGCCGAGGGGCTCATCCCGATGTCCTGCTCGTGCCGCGCGGCGGAGGTGACCGTCTCCTCCTCGGAGAAGAACATCTTCATCTCGACATCCTCGCCGTCGTCGCCCTGGGCAAACGCATTCCCCGGCACCAAGGCAAGCGCGAGACATATTAGAATCTTGAGCCCCCGGCCCATGAAGCGATAATGCCTGCCAAACATGCCAGAATCAAGCCCGGCTTCGAAAAGCCGTCCTCACCCCGCCAGGCTCAAAAAGTAAGCTCCCCTGCCTGCTTTACAAGATAGAACTACGATGGCAGACTGCGTGCTGACGACCAGGAGATAACATGAAAAGAACCCTTTGCGCGCTGCTATTGATATCGGTTACGTCCGTTTGCCCGCGAGTTCTTGGCGGCGGGTTTCAGATCTATGAGCATGGGGCTTCATCCACCGGAATGGCCAATGCCCGCACCGCGGTCAGCGGTGACGTCAACTGCCTCTACTTCAACCCGGCGGCCATCACCGAGCTTGCCGGCATCCAGCTTCAGCTCGGCGCTACCGCCATCCTGCCGTCCATCCACTACGATGCCGCCGGGCGGCCGGAAAACCCGCGGCGCTATGAAAGCTTTGCCGACGGCGCCTATATCGAGAAGATCGTCAACGACGGCGAGAACTCCACGGACGCCAAGCTGAAGCTTTTCACTCCCATACACCTTTACGCATCCTACCGCATCGACGAAGCGCACATCTCGGTCGGCTTCGGCCTGAACAATCCCTTCGGGCTGGGGACTTACTGGCCCGGCGGTTGGGACGGGCGCTTCATCGCTACCGAGACAGAGATCCAGACATTCTTCAGCCAGCCGGTTGTGGCGGTCGACCTGGCGGGCCTCCTGGGATTCAGAGACAAATTGAAACTTTCGCTGGCCGTGGGTTACGACTTCGTCTACGGTACCGCCCGCCTCGGCCGCCAGACCGACCTGCGGGCGGCCGATGCTCCCAGCCTGGGGACGATTTCCGACCCCGAGGGATCCTTGCGCATGACCGGCAGTGCCTACGGCCACGGCTTCAACCTGGCCCTGTATGCCGAGATTCCAGGGCTTGTCTCCTTCGGCGCTTCTGTCAGATCGGGAGTCGGCCTCGATTTTTCGGGCACGGCCCGCTTCTCTTTCAACGCTGCCGGGCTTGCCGCCGTCAATCTTCTGGGTATGGCCGTGCCGGACGAGACAACCGGCCACGTAACAATCAATCTGCCCTGGAACATGAATTTCGGCCTGGCCTTTCTGGGCATAGACAACCTGGTCATCGCGGCCGATGTGTACCTGGCGTTGTTTTCGAGCTACGATAAGCTGAGTATGACCTTCGACTGCGTGGCCGACGGAAGCTGCTCCGACTCGCTGAACGCCGACCCGATCGTCAAGGACTGGGGCGAGTCTATCCAGTTCTCGCTGGGCGCCCAGTACACCTTGCTCGACTCGTGGACGGTCAGGGCCGGCTGGGGAATGGTGACAAGCCCGGTGCCCGACTCGAGCTACGATCCCTCCCTGCCGGACGGCTTTCGTAACCTTATCTCTGCCGGCCTCGGTTATCGCGGCGGTTCCTGGGGGGCCGACATCGGTTACATGCTGGCCTTCTGGGAGGGCAGCAAGAACAACGACGTCGGCGGCGGGGATTTCCTCAATCCCGAGGGCAAGGCCAACGGCAACTACAAGACCGTCTCGCACCAGTTGGCGCTGTCTATCTCGTCCTGGTTCTAGTGGAGCCGATGATGAACAAGAAATCTTTTTCTATCATGGCGTCGATAGTGCTCGCTGCTCTTACGCTTGGTGCCTGCGGCTCCGGAGAAAGCACGCAGCCGGACCAAACCCGTCACTATGTCTTTCGGGCCATCGGCGGCGCTTCGATGGGCGCCATGACCGCGGCCGAGCTCGGCCTGCGCTACCACGAGCAGTTTGACATCATCGCTCCTTCGGGCGGGGCGCTCGATCTGGGCATGCTGATCCACTGGTTCAAGGACGGCATGCTGGGTGGCTTCTGCTCCCCGCCGGAGATCGGAAAGCTATGCCGTGACCCCAGCCAGATCCAGGACTACGAACACATGGATTGCGGCGGCCCGGCGGGCGGCGGCTTCGACCGCGAGTCGATGATCGAAACCTTCCTGGACATGTTCACAGCCTACGGAAACCTGGCCTCGTTCAATCCTCGAAACCACTACCTGGCCGCGGGCATGCCGGCCGAGTACCTGTCGCGATCGAAGTCAGACAAATGCAAGAATCCGGTGCGCCTCGAAGACTACTATGACTGGCGATTCAATCCCGAAGGCCAGTGGCCTGTGATCACATTCTGCGAGGGCGACGGACCCGAGCAGGGAGTATTCGATCCGGATGTTATCCCGACCCAGCCGGTCGAAATCACTTACGCAGTCGACATCAACGACAACGGCAAGCGCGACTCGGGCGAGCCTGTGATTTTCCAGCTCAGCGAGCGCTACGATGACGTGGGCGAAGACGGCCTGGCGGACGCCGACGAGCCCGGCTACGATCCCGAGAGAAACCCCGATCCCGTGGGCGACGACTACGACATCCTCGAAAACGGCACGGGAACCGAAAACAACCACCTCTACGACGAGGGTGAGCCGTACCTTGACTACGGCCTCGACGGTGTCGCCGATACCGCCGACTCGCCCTACGACTGGGGCGAGGGCAACGGGCACTTCGACTACAACCCGCACGTTTTACGCACCGCAATCATGTACGACCCCTCTCAACTTGTTCAGAACCTGAGCGCCCGTGAGCTCGAACGCCTCGACTTCTATATCGATGTCGGCATCCGCGATCACCTGGGTTTCAAGTTCTCGTCCGAGGCCTTCGCCGGCAAGATCATGGCCCGCGGCCGTCCGATTGATCTCAGGCATCGCTACTCCTCGGTGCTCGAGAAAGACTACGACGGTCCCTACGACATCCACTACATCGACTGGGACAACATCGGGCGCGACCTGATGATCATCTACGGCAACCCCGATGCCACCCAGCAGGAGATCGATGCCGGTGACGGCGGTCACGTCGGCAACGGATCGCAGATCTTCTACCGCTTCTTCACCATGATGTCCTTCATCTCCCAGCGCTGGCCGGACGGCGACTTCGAGGTGCTCGATCCGCCCGACCCGGCCCTGGTGCTCGATCGCAGCTACCACTCGGAGATCCTCGGCCAGGATCGACAGTACTACGTTTTTCTCCCGCCCGGATACGACGAGCATACCGACAAGCGTTATCCCGTCTTCTACCTGATCCACGGCATCGGGATGGACGCCGACGTGCTGACCACCACCGCCCTGTTCAGCGACCCGTGGATGAACGAGGGCACGCTGCAGAAGTTCATCATGGTCTTTCCCGACGGCCGCTGCCAGGACGACTGCAACTCGGGCACGTTTTTCGCCAACCAGATGGGCCGCGACAAACCCCCGCGCCGCTACGAAGATTCGTTCATCCAGGAGCTGATACCCCACATAGACGCCACCTACCGCACCCATGCGCCCAAGGACATTCGCTGGCCATAAGATCTTCTTTACCTGCGACGAAAGCCGGGTACAATCGGCCCCATGCACGAAAAGCTCATCGCAAAGGCCCGCAAGAAACGTATTTCCCCGCGCCGCCGAGTGCAGGGAATCGAAGTCGCCGAACATTCTCCCGTTGAACATCCCGAACAGGCGGCGACCTCAAAGTCACATCACCCGCGCCTCGGCCAATGGTTCGCAACCGGCATCTGCGGCAACGACATCACCTCGTCCTGCCTTTATGTCGCGGCCATCGGCATACGTTTCGCAGGCCGCCTGGCTCCCTTCTGCCTGCTGGCGGTGGCCGGGCTGCTCTACCTGTTTCGCAAGATCTACGGCGAGGTGGTCGGGGCGCTGCCTCTCAACGGGGGCGCCTACAACGCGCTTTTGAACTCGACCACCAAGTTCAAGGCCTCCATGGCCGCCTGTATGACGATTCTTTCCTACATGGCCACCGCGGTCATCAGCGGCAAGACGGCCGTGGCCTACATCAACTCGCTGGTGAGCGTCCCGGTCATCCCGATCGCCATCGGCGTGCTGGCCGTGTTCATGATATTGAGTATTATCGGCATCACCGAGTCGGCCCGCACCGCGCTGGTTATCTTCATCTTCCATATCATCACCCTGGTCGTTTTGTGCGTCGCCGGCGGGATCTACTTCGCGCAGCACCCGGACGTTTTCAGCGCCAACTGGCAAGCGCCTCTGCCGGCCGGCAGGGGCGTCGCCTTGGCCTTGTTTTTCGGCTTCTCGGCGGGCCTTTTGGGCATCAGCGGTTTCGAATCGTCGGCCAACTTCGTAGAAGAACAGGCTCCCGGCGTATTTCCAAAGACTCTGAGAAACATGTGGATCGCGGTCAGCATCTTCAATCCTTTGATTGCGCTGCTGGCGCTCGGCATACTGCCGATGCCCGCCATCACCTCCGAGGCCAACCAGGATTTCCTGCTGGCCACCATGGGCGGCCAGGCATCCGGAGCCTGGCTGCAGACGTTGGTAGCGGTGGACGCCGCCCTGGTGCTGTGTGGGGCGGTGCTGACTTCTTTCGTCGGCGTCAGCGGGCTGGTGCGGCGCATGACTCTCGACCGTTGCCTGCCCCAGTTGTTGCTCAAGAAGAACCGCCGCGGCACCAACCACCGCATCTTCATCCTTTTTTTCCTGCTGTGCGCCTCGATCATCCTGCTGACCGGCGGCGACCTGTTCGCCCTGGCCGGGGTCTACACGATTTCCTTTTTGGGGGTAATGGCGCTGTTCGTGATCGGCAACATCCTGCTCAAGGTGCGCCGTTCAAGGATGCGCCGTCCCGAGCGGGCAGGCTGGGCGACTGTTCTTTTGGCCCTGGCGCTGACCATCGCCGGCCTGGTGGGTAACATCGAGTTGGACAGTCGCAACCTCACATTCTTTTTGACCTACTTCATACCAACGGTGATCGTCGTCGGCCTGATGTTTTTGCGTATCCACATCCTCAAGATGCTCCTGGTCATGCTACGCGGAATCGCGGAACGAGTCGGCCGCTTACAAGAGCGCATGAGCACGCGCATCATGAGCAAGATCGACGCGATCAACTCGCTGGGCATCATTTTCTTCACCCGCGGCGATAGCCTGGCTTCGCTCAACAGCGCCATGCTCTACGTCCGGCAAAACGAGTTGACCAAGCGCGTGCGGGTGATACATCTTTTCGACAAGCGCGAGGACGTCCCAGAAGACCTCAAGCGCGATCTCGAGATGCTCGATGAGGCCTATCCTGAGATAAAAATCGAACTCATTCTGCGCAAGGGAAAATTCAATCCCAAGACGATCGAAAAGCTGTCAGAAGAGTACGGCGTCGAGAAAAACTACATGTTCATCGGCGCGCCGGGCGACAAGTTCCCTCACAACCTCGAAGTTCTCGGAGGAGTGCGGATCATCCTCGAATGAAGTCCTATTCGCTTGAATTCACTCGCGGCATCCATTATGCTGCGACGGTCGAATTGTCACGAAAGGTGTGCGATGCAAATCATCTGCTTATCGCGAGGGACGTTCGCCGGGGGCAAGAAACTGGCCGAGGCCCTGGCCGCCAAGTTGGGCAGCGACTGCCTGGCCCGTGAGGAGTTGACCGACGCGGCCACCGGGGCCGGCATACCGGTAGGCAAGCTCGAGATGAATATCGTCCACCGCCGGCCGATGAGTGAGCAGTTGGCCATCGAAAAGGAGCGTTACAAGGCCTTCGTCACCGCCACGCTCTGTGAGCGCGCCTTGAAGAACAACCTGGTCTACCACGGAAGAACCGGTCACCTGGTGCTCCCCGGCGTGACCCATGTGCTGCGGGTACGGGCGATAATGGACCCCGAGCAGCGCATTCAGGCTGCCATGCAACGCCTCAGGCTGGAACGAGAAAAGGCGCGCAAATACATCGAGGAAGTCGATGAGGATCGCCGTCGCTGGGTACGTGGCCTGTACAACACTGACTGGCACGATCCCGGCTCCTACGACATAGTGATCAACCTCTCGCACATCAACGTCGAGAACGCGGCGGCCGGCTTGCTCTCGATGGCCCAGCTTCCCGAGTTCCAGGCCACTCCGGCCGCGCTGCAGGCCGTCTCCGACCTGTGGTTGGCGGCCCGTTGCAGGCTGGCAATCGGTGCCGACCAGCGCACCGGCAACATGGACGTCAAGGTCAGATCCGACCGCGGGCTTGTCTCGGCAACCTACCTGCCGCGCGACGCCTCCCGGGCCGGGCTCATACCGGAGGTGCTTTCGAAGATCGAGGGCATCGGGGAAGTCCTGTGCACAATGGCCTCGACCAACGTGCTGTGGGTCCAGGAGCGATTCGACCCCCAAGGCGAATCCCTCGATCAGGTTCTGCAGGTGGCAGGCCGCTGGAACGCCGCCGTAGAGCTTGTCCAGCTCAAGGAAGAGGGCGGCCAGGAAGAGCCCGCGCAGCCCCGGGAAACCGGGGAGGCGTCCGAGACGGGCGGCATCCTCGACGATTCGGTTGTGGAAAGCGACTCCAACCTCGATGAAGGCATGCGCAAGACTCGCGAGCGCCTGATCTCAGCCGGACGCGCCGGTGGCTACCGCGTGCTTTCGGGCGGTCCCCAGGAGCTGCTGGCCAATATCGACCGGACCGTAGCTTACAACCTGGTGGTGGTCGGCGAGCTGTGCGTGACCAAGGGCGCCGCCGTCAGCAAGCGCCGCACGCAGGAAATGGTCAGCTACCTCAACGACAGCTTGCATATGCCGGTGATCGAAGCGGCCGACATGAGATCGCAATTCATGTTCGGCCCGGCGCAGCTCGTCAAGCTGCTGGTATTCGCCGGCTTGACGGTTCTGCTTTTCATCCTGGTCATGACGCACCAGGAGGAGGTGCTCGGTTTCATCAGCCGGGGAACCTGCTTCTTTACGAACTGCAAAGAAGTCGGGAGCTCCCAAAGGATCCTGAGTGCCGCAGTCGTGGTTGTCTTCGTGCCGATCTTCGCCTTTTGCTACGGCGGCTTCACCCGTTTCCTGTTCAGGTTGCTGCGTTTCGGATGATGCCGAGATTGAGATTGATGCCAGCTACCGGGACAACGTACGAGGGCCTGAACAATGCCTGAATTCCTGATGGGCAGCTATTTTGTGCAACTCGACTGGGCGATCATGGGCCAGATGGTACTGCTGGGCTTCATCGGCGGTACACTGAGCGGATTCATCGGCAGCGGCGGCGCCTTTTTCATGACCCCCGGCATGATGAACATCGGCGTGCCGGGCCCGGTGGCGGTGGCCAGCAACATCACCCACAAGTTCGGCAAGGCCATGATCGGCTCCCGGGAACACGGAAAGATGGGGCACGTCGACAAAAAGCTGGCTGTCTTCATGCTTTTCACCGCCGCACTGGGCATCAACCTGGCGGTCTGGGTGATGAAGATGATGTTTACAGGAGCCGGCGAGGGCGGCGGCGGGGGCGCCGGGGCCGACCTGTACATCAGCCTGGTCTTCTCGATCGTTTTGGCCTTCGTCTCGGTGTCGATGCTCAAGGACCTGATCCGCTCGAGAAAATCAGCGGATAGCAAGCCCTCGCGCAAGATAGTCGACTTCCTCAATCGCCTCAACCTGCACCCGATGATAAACTTCCAGGTGGCCGATGTGAAAGTCTCGCTATGGGTGATCATGATCTGCGGGCTGGCGACCGGCTATCTGGCCGGCACCATCGGAGTCGGCGGGTTCATCGGCGTGCCGGCAATGATCTACGTCTTCGGCATCTCGTCCCAGGTTGCCGCAGGCACCGAGCTGTACCTGGCCATGTTCATGGGCGCTTACGGGGCTCTCAACTTCGCCCTGCAGGGAATGGTCGACATTCGCCTGACGCTGCTGCTCTACCTCGGTTCGCTGATCGGTATCCACCTGGGCGTCTACGGCACCAAGGTCGTGCGCGAGATGTTCATTCGCCTGGTGACCGCCTTGATCATCCTGGTTTGCGTCGTCAGCCGGGTGATCGCCATCCCGGTCTACCTGCGCAAGCTCGGCTATCTCGACTTCCCGGCCGAGATGGACTCCTATTTCAACATCGGCAGCAAGGCGCTGCTATACATCAGCGGCATCGGCGGCATGATCATGATCCTGTTCTTCGTCTTCAAGGCCTACTTTCAGCGTCGCAAAGTGCAGGTGTCGCTGGTTGCCACTCGCGAAAAGGTCGTCGCCTGAGGGACACAACATGGAAAACAAGCTTTCTATAATGCTGGTTGACGACGAGGAGATCGTCGGCAAACGGCTGAAAAGAGCCCTCGAAGCCGATGGCTACGAAATCGAGGTTTTCCTTAGCGGCACCGCGGCCATCGAGAGACTCGCGCAAAAAAACTTCGACATCGTGGTCACCGATATCCGCATGGATGACGCCGACGGGCTCGAAGTGCTCGACGCGGTAATAAAGAACGCGCCGCAAACCAGGACGATCATGATCACCGGCTATGCCACGGCGGAGGTCGCCCGGGAAGCCCAGGCCAAGGGGGCTTTCGATTTCATCGCCAAGCCCTTCAGACCCAAGGATCTCAGCAAGGTCATTCACAAGGCGGCGCAGGAGATCAAGAAATCACGAAGCGGCTCCTCCCCGTGAGGCGGGAAGGCGGTCATGCCGGGAAGAAACAAGGAATCACAGCAAGTACAAAAAGCCCCGTCACTGGGCTCGGTACTGACATCGGAAGATCTGTCTTCCCGTGACGTCGAGTTCGAGGAGGCGGCCGACAGGGCGCTTCAGGAACGGCCCACCTTCAGCATCAGGGCAAGACTGCTACTGGCCTTCGCACTTTTTTTCGTGCTCACCCTGGTAACCGTTCTTTGGTCCATCAGTATCATGGGCGAGGTGCAAGACAAGATCTTGTTCCTCGAGGTTGCTGACGACTACAAGGTCGAGCTGCAACAGGCGCGCAGGTTCGAGAAGAACTTCCTGCTCTACGGCACCGACCTCGATGAAGCCCGCGAGCACGCCCGGCGCGCCCTGCGCCTGACGGCCAGGCACTCCGAACGCTTCCTCAAGACGGTTGGGCGGCGCCCGCTCGAGATGATGAATTCGCAACTCTCCGAGTACCTGAAGTTGCTTGACGCCGTCGGCCGGGGCGAGCGCGAGTTCAATGAAGATGCGCTGCGCGATCATGGCGCCAAGATGCTCAAACTGGCCCGGGACTTCGTCATCAAGGAGCGCAAGCTGGTGCAATCGATGATTGTACTTGCCCGCCGGATACCGTTTTTTTTCCTGGCGGCGCTGGCCGTGCTGATGGTGGTGGTGGGCGTCTTTCTGGCCCGCCAGATCATCGGGGCGCTGACGCGTTTCATGGATTATACAAAGCGCATCGCCGAAGGCGACTTCACTCCGATCACGCCCACCCGAAAATACCGCGACGAGTTTTCCAAGCTGGCGTTGACGCTCAACCGCATGGTACGTGAGTTGGACAGGCACCATCGCATATTGACTGAATCGCACAAACTGAGGGCCATGGGCACCCTGGTGGCCGGAGTGGCCCATGAACTCAACAACCCGTTGAATAACATTATGCTGACCGCCTCGCTTTTCAAAGATGAGTACGATTCGCTCGCAGAAGACGAGCGGCACGAGATGATCGACGACGTCATCGGCCAGTCCGAGAGGGCCAAGAAGATAGTAGCCAACCTACTCGACTTCGCTCGCCAGAGCGAAGCCAAAATGCAGCCGCTCGACCTGAGCCGGATCATCAGCGAGACGGTCCAACTCGTCGGAAACCACCTGAAAATGAAGAAGATCCACCTGGCGATGGACTTGCCCGACAAGCTGCCGGCAATCCACGGCGACAGGCAGTTGCTCAGCCAGGTTTTCATGAACTTGATCCTCAACGCCGTGGACGTCCTACCGGAGCAGGGCAAGATCAATATCTGCACGAGCACGGATCTACGTGGGGGATACCTGGGAGTGGATATCACCGACAACGGCCCCGGGATTCCAGAACACATGCTCAGTCAGATTTTCGACCCTTTCTTCACCACCAAGCCCACCGGCAAGGGAACCGGCCTCGGACTGTCAGTTTCGCGCGGCATCCTGCGCAAGCTGGGAGGCTACTTGCAGGTTGAGAGCGAATTGGGCAAGGGCTCGACCTTCACCGTGCTGCTGCCGGTGACGACGGTGCCCGCGGAGATATCCGCGGGCAAGGCCGCGGGCGCCTCGCCGGGCGCATCGGGAGAATAGTCATGTCCAGTATAAACATTTCAAGATTGTCCTACTCTTCCGGCAAGGAAATCGCGCACACAATAGCCACCCAACTGGGTTATGAGTGCATCGCCGACGAAGTCTTCGATGATGCCGCGCGCTTATCGGGGTTCGATCTTCAGAAGCTCGTGCGGGCTTTTTGCGAGGCGCCCTCGCTCTTTGGCATGTCCCTGACCGCCCGCAGGCGCATGAGTGCACATGTACAGGCCGCCTTGGCCCACAGGCTTGCCGGAGACAACCTGGTCTATCACGGCCCGTTCGGGCACCTGATGATCAAGGGAGTCGCGCACATCCTGACCGTCCGTGTGCATGCGCCCCTGGCCAGACGAGTAGCCGAAATGGTCAGACGCACCTCAGTGGATGCCCGGGATGCCGAAAAGTCGATTCTGCGCGATGACCGCAGGCGCTCGGAGACCGCCCGCCTTCTGTTCGGCGCTGACGATGACGACACCGGCAACTTCGATCTGATAATCAACACTTCCCAAGTCGACACCGAGACGGCCGTGAGCATCATCGCCGAGACTGTCAAGCTACGCCGCTACCGTCCGATGAACTACTCCCTGCGTTGCATGCAAGACACCGAGACGGCCTGCCGCGCCAAGGTGGCCCTGGTCGATCTCGACGCCGGCATCGAAGTGACGTCAGACGGCGGCAGGTTGCAGGTGCGCACCAGGCTACATGGCGGCTCTCAAAAAAAACGCAAGGCCGAGATCAAAAACAGGCTAAAAGACATTGAAGGCGTGGATGAGGTGGCCATCGAGGCGTTCGACGGAATATTGGGCCGCTTCTCTTGATGAAAATAGGGCACCCGAGGGCACCAGACTTGCTGACAGAAGCGTGAAAGACTTCGACAAACATGTCTGGCCTGTAATGATTGTGCCATATCAGGTGGTCTGGGAGGAATCATGGAAGCGAACAACAAGCGGGCGATCGAGGTGCTGGTAATCGACGACGAGCCTATTGTCGGAAAGAGCTTGCGCCTCGCCCTGGGCAAGGCCGGCTACACGGTCGAGGTTTTCGATGATCCAGTGCTTGCGCTGCGGCGGCTTGGCGAAAAGAGCTTCGAGATCGTCGTAACCGACGTCGTTATGGGGGACGTCGACGGCCTGCAGGTGCTCGAGCAAGTCATGACCAACTCGCCGCAAAGCAAGGTGATCATCATGACCGCCTTCGCCCAGATGAGCATGGCCCGCAAGGCCATGGAGAAAGGCGCCTTCGACTTCATCGCCAAGCCCTTCGACACCCAGCAGATCCGCGATCTGGTAAACAAGGCGGCCGATGCCGTGCGTGCGGACTCGTAGACTCAATCGGCCACTAACCTCCTGGCGATTACCAGGCGCTGGATCTGGTTGGTACCCTCGAAGATCTGGGTCAGCTTGGCGTCGCGGAACATGCGCTCGACCGAGTAATCTTTCGTGTAACCGTAACCACCGAGTACCTGGACGGCATCCGTCGCGATGCGCATGGCGGCGTCGCCGCAGAAGCACTTGGCCATCGAGGCCAGCAGGGTGTTTGGCTTGCCCAGATCGTACTGGCGGGCCGCGCGGTAAACCAACCCGCGGCCGGCCTCGACGGCCGTGCCGGCGTCGGCGATCATGGCGGCCACGAGTTGGTGCTCGGCAATCGGCTTGCCGAAAGACTTTCTTTCACGGGCGTGCTCGATCATGGCCGCCAGGGCGCCCTCGGCGATGCCCAGTGCCTGGGCGGCGATCGCCGGGCGCGACATGTCGAAGTCGCGCATGGCGATCTTGAATCCCTGGCCGACGCTACCCAGAACGTGAGAGAGAGGCACGCGCACGTCCTCGAGAACCACTTGGGCGGTGTTCGATGCGCGCTGGCCCAGCTTGTCCTCGTGCTTGCCGACAGAAAGCCCCGGGGTGTCGCGGTCTACCGCAAAGAAGGTCAACCCATCGTGGCGTTCTTGACCGGTACGGGCCAGTACCGAGTAAACACCGGCCACCCCGCCGTTGGTAGCAAACTGCTTGACACCGTTTAGCACGTAGTCGCCGCCCTCGCACCGGGCGCTGGTGGTCACGGCGGCAACGTCGGAACCGGCGCCCGGCTCGGTCACCAGGTAGGCCGCCAGGGTTCGCCCGGAGGAAAGACGCGGGAGATACTCTGCCAGGATCTCATCGCTGCCGGCGTACAAGATCGGAAAAGAACCGACCGCCTGGATGATCAGCATCAAGGCAGACGAGGCGCACACCTTGGCGATCTCCTCTGCGCAGACGCACAATGCGCTGCAGCGATCTACTTCCAGCCCGCCGTGGTCCGCCGGCAGCATGATCTCGAGTAAACCGAGATCCCACAGCAATTTCTCGACCTCACGATCGAACTCGCCGCGCCGGTCGCTCTCGGCCGCGCGCGGGGCGATCTTCTCGCGCGCCGCGCGAGCAACGTTGTCCCCAAGCATGCGAATCTCTTCTGTGAACCATTCCATCGGCCTATTTCCCCTCGAAGCGCGCCTGGCGGCGCTCGATGAAAGAAAGCATTCCCTCCATGGCGTCCCGGCTGCCCATCAGTCCCCGGGCCTGGGCGTTGAGTATCTCGATCACCGCCAGGCGTCCCTGCTCAAAGGGCAAGCGGGCCGAGCGCAGGATCTCGCGCACGGCCAGCGGAGCCTGCGCGGCCACGCGCGCAGCAATCTCCAGGGCGCGATCGAGAAGCACTCCCGGCTCGCACACCTCCTGGAGCACCCCGATACGCAATGCCTCATGGGCGTCGAACTCGTCGCCGGTGAGCAGGTAACGCATGGCATTTCCCCAGCCGGCCACCTGGGGCAGGCGCAGCGTGGCGCCCCCGAAGGGCATGATGCCGCGCTTGACCTCCATCTGGGCGATGCGCAAGTCGCTTCCGCCCAGGCGGATATCCGCAGCCAGCAAAAGCTCAAGCCCCGCCGTCAGGCAATAACCCTGGGCGGCGCAGACCAGCGGTTTCTGGCGGCGCGGGCCGGTTAGATCGACGATGTCTATACGATCGGCGGGGAAAATATCCTCGCCCTGGGCGACCGCCGGGCCGACCTCGGCCAGGTCGAGGCCGGTAGTGAAATGATCGCCGTGCGCGAAGAGCAGCGCACAGCGCAACTCGTCGTCGGTATCGAAGCGCTCGATGGCCTCGCCCAACTCGCGCAGCATCTGCAGGTTGAAGGCATTCATCTTCCGCGGGCGGTTGAGGCCCATCATGAAGACATGCCCGCGGATCTCCTCGCTGACCGTTTTTTCATCGCCCATGGATCTCTCCTGAAAAAACCGCTGATTTTGTCTGTAACTTCGAAGGGACCGCTGAAAAACGCGGGCCGCGTTCTAAAATTTGGTTTCCGAGATGGGCTCTAACATGATATTGCCTTTTTGTTCAACATCTGAAAAGGACGCCTGTCATGACACGGCTTACAGAATCGCCCGCCTGGAGGGCGCTGGACGAGCACCATGGCGAGATGCGCGCGGTTCACATGCGGGAGCTGTTCGGGAAGGATCCGCGCAGATTCGAGAAGTTCTCCCTCGAACTCGGCGATCTCCTGTTCGACTATTCCAAGAACCGCATTACCGAAAAGACCCTCGAACTGATGTTCGCGCTGGCCGACCAGGCGCGCCTGGGCGAGTGGATCGAGCGTATGTTCTCGGGCGCCAAGATCAACGTCACCGAAGATCGGGCCGTGCTGCACGTTGCTTTGCGCAACTCCCCCGAGCGTCCCATATTCGTAGACGGCCAAGACGTCATGCCCGCGGTCCAAGAAGTGCTGGACAAGATGCGCGCCTTCAGCGAATCGGTGCGTAGCGGCGCCTGGAAGGGGCAGACAGGCAAGCGCATCAGCGACGTGGTCAACATCGGCATCGGCGGCTCGGACCTGGGCCCGGTCATGGTCACCGAGGCGCTCAGGCCTTACTGGCAAGAGGGGCTGCGTGTCCACTTCGTTTCCAACATCGACGGCACCCAGCTTTTGGAGACGTTAAAGCCGCTGGATCCCGAGACCACTCTCTTCACGGTAGCCTCCAAGACATTCACCACCCAGGAGACCCTGACCAACGCGCGCTCGGCCCGCGCCTGGTTGCTTTCCAAGCTCTCGGACCGGGCGGCGGTGGCCCGCCACTTCGTTGCCATGTCCACCAACGCCAAGGAAGTCGCCGCCTTCGGCATCGACACGGAAAACATGTTCGAGTTCTGGGACTGGGTCGGCGGGCGCTACTCGCTATGGTCTGCCATCGGCCTGCCGATCGCCATCGTCATCGGCCCAGACAACTTCGAAGAACTTCTTGCAGGCGCCCGCGAGGCTGACGAGCACTTCCGCGACTCGCCATTCCAGAAAAACATCCCTGTCATCATGGGCCTTTTGAGCGTGTGGTACAATGACTTCTTCGGAGCCGAGACTCATGCTATTTTGCCCTACGACCAGTACCTGCACCGTTTCGCGGCCTACTTTCAGCAGGGCGACATGGAGAGCAACGGCAAGAGCACCACAAGAGACGGTCAACACATCGAAGACTACGCCACCGGCCCGGTAATCTGGGGCGAGCCAGGCACCAACGGTCAGCACGCCTTCTATCAGCTCATCCACCAGGGCACCCGTCTGATCCCGGCCGACTTCATCGCTCCCATCGAGAGCCACAACCCGCTCGGCGAGCACCACAAGATCCTGCTAGCAAATTTCTTCGCCCAGACCGAAGCGCTGATGAAGGGCAAGACCGGGGCCGAGGTCCGCGCCGAGCTGGAGTCGCAGGGCCTGGACGCCGAAAGCATCGCCAGGTTAGCGCCGCACAAGCTCTTCAGCGGCAACCGGCCGACAAACTCGTTTCTGATGAAGAAAGTAACCCCCTACAGCCTGGGCCGCCTGATCGCCCTTTACGAGCACAAGATCTTCTGCCAGGGCGTGATCTGGAACATCAACTCCTTCGACCAGTGGGGCGTAGAGTTGGGCAAGCAACTAGCCAAGGCGATCCAACCCGAACTAGACGGCGACGAGCAGATCGCCTCTCATGACGCGTCCACCAACGGCCTGATAAACGACTTCAAGCATCGGCGAAACCCGCCCGGGTTGCCCTGAGCGCCCCCGGTAACTCAACACCCATTTAACTTTTCATAAGTTTATTCGGAAAGAACGGAAGCCACACGAACCCGCGAGGTCAGCCGGTCGAAATCAGCCAAACAAGGGCCATGCTCAAAAGAACTATCATTGCCGGTCTCAATAGCCGCAAGGTGATTCGCCCGGCCGATAATCGCATGCTTTGTTGGGTGCTCATTGTGCCTCCCGTGAATCTGGTGTCAAAGTCCGTAATTTAGAGACTAGCAAAACCCGTGCCACGGGACTCTTTATTGAAATATAAGGTCTTTTTATGAAATACATTCAACCAGGCGTGAAACCTGATCACAGGGTGTGCCTGATTTTCACTCGCCTACTCCATTACATAGGCGATGGCCCAGTATCCCACCCAGTGCTTCAGTGAGAAGGGCGAGCAGACAAAAGAGCAGTACAAACGACAGGCCGCCAGCCTTACGATCCGTCGAACATCCACAACCTCCCCCGGCCGGATGCCCCTCATCGTTAGCCTCGCCGCCGTCTGATTCGCCGGAGTCGGCAGTTGTGCCCGCGTCATCATTTGCGTCCTGGCCGGCGTCCGGACCCGGGTCGGCAATGCCTCCGTCAGCGTCTTGCATCCCACCATCGGGCGGCTGGTAGGGCTCGGGACAGGACACGTCTGCGAGACTCACGGTTATGGTTCGCCCGCGGGCCTTGGTTCCCTCGGCGCTCACCGCAAGCGAGACGTCTCCGGCTGCAAGTCCGCGCGTATCCCAGCTTCCGTGCCACAGCACCGGAAGTTCGGCGTCGCGCGTCATGGCCACGCTCTCGCCGCCATCGACGCTGAAGTGTACTGCGGTAACCGGCTGGCGATCGAACACCAGGACGCGCACGGGATTGTTTTCGCCCGTATTGCAGACCTGGTAAGCGTATGGGTTCGCCTCGCCCGAGTGAAGCACCCGGTCGGCAGGGGCTGTGACCAGGATAAAGGGCCAAGGATCGTCGCTGTCTGTGACTGCGTAGGCTATGTAGTTGTTGTCCACCGCGATCACGGCCAGGTTGTCTTGCTTCGACTTGCCCAGGCTATTGACCTCGTAGGCCAGCACGCCCTCGTTCACATAGGCGTCGTACTCATGACTGTGTCCGTGAAAGTATATAGCCCCGTGCTGCCTCCACATGGCCCTGGCCTGATCAGCGTTATCGGGTTGGTCGGGCCGGTGATGGCCGAAGACCAGTATCAACTCATCGCCGTCGTGGGCCGAAAGCTGGCTTTGCATCTCGTCGAGTTCGTCGGGACTGAAAGCCTTTGTGTCCGTGAATGGCTTGGCCTCGTCGCCCGGTGTCGCGCAGGTGTAGATGAAGTAGTTGCCGAACGGAAAGGAGAGATCGAGCGAGCGTGTCGTGGTGTTGTAAGTCGATCCGCTCAACGACCATTGAAGGTAGTAACTGAGCCACGAATCTCCGTACAGGTCGTGGTTGCCGGGAATGTCGATGTAGAAATCGGCCGGCAGACCGGAGATATCCACGATCTCACGATAGCGACTCCACTCTTCCTCCACCTGGCCCGAGGCCGGCACGCCGGCGATCGAGGCGTCTATCAGATCGCCGCCGTTTATCACCAACTCGGGCTGGATGATCGGCAAGGCTTCCCGCAAGGCCCAGAAGAAGCGCGAGTCTTCGTCGTACCACTCGGTGCCGATGTGGGTGTCCGAGATGTGCATTATCCAGAAGATCCGCTCAGCGTCGTTGGAATAAACGGCGCTCGAAGGATCAGCGGCCCGGACGGACAGCGAAAAGAGCAAAAGCAAACAGGCCACCGCGACAGTCGACAAGTTCCTGTGGATCCCGATCATATAACTATTGTCTACGTTATCGACCCTGCCCGTAAAGGGGCATCTGCTATTTGCCGAGAACCTTGCGTACGGTGGCCAACTCGCCTGCCGTAATCGTAACCTTGATCTTCTGGTGAATGCCGCGGCCCTGGTTGACCAGCGTCAGTTCATGCCTCCCTGCGGGCAAATCGATCTTCAAAAGGGGCGTGATACCCAGCTTGCGCTTGCCCAGGTAGACCTCGGTCCAGGGCTTGGTGTCGAAGGTCAGCCATCCGGTCTTGGCTTTGGGCCGCTTGGCAACCGCGGCCTGTTTGATCGCGGGCTTGTGGCTCGTTACCGGCGAGCTGGGTTTTTGCGCCTTGGCCGGCGTTGCGGGCTTGCTCACCTGGACTTCCGGTTCAACGGGTTTCTGCTGCCCGGAGCCTGTTTCCTCAACCGGCGTTATCTTTTTATGAGTCGCCGGTGGAAACACCGCTGGCTGGACCGGCTTTGATGCCCGCCACCAGAAGAATCCCAGTGTGGCCAGTCCGAGCACCAGCACACCGATTACAACCTGCAGCCCGAGCAGAGACGAACGGGGCCCGCCCGCGCCTGTTCCAACATCATCGCCCTCTGTGCGGATACGAGTCGCGGCCTCGGCCAATTTACCGGAAGCTCCCTGGCCTGCCATCGATTGGGAAGGCAGCGAGTCGCTCTTGGGTTTCAGCACTCCAAGTGAGACGCTGTCCGCTCCCTTCTCGCGGATCTCCTCGAGCAGCTTCTTCTTCGTCCGCGCGCGTTCCCCGAGCACGTCGTGGGCATAGGCAGAGATCTGCTCGGCCTGGGCATCGATCGATTCATCCCGCAAATACTGCCTGAGCGCGGCGGCCATCTCGGCCGCGCTCTGAAACCGCTTTTCCGGATCTTTTTCCAAAGCGCGATCGGCGATGGCTGCCAGCTTCTCCGGCACACCTATCCGGGCATCGCGCACCTTGGGAATCGGCTCGTCGACGATGGCCCGGATCATGGCCGGCTCGACGTCCCGCTTGAACAAGCGCCTGCTGGTGAGAAGTTCCCAGAGCACGACGCCCAGCGAGAAGATATCCGAGCGCGCGTCGACCCCGCTTCCCATGCATTGCTCGGGGCTCATGTAGGCCAGCTTGCCCTTCAGCGTCCCGACTTGTGTCTGGTGCATCTTGGTGGCCGCCTTGGCAATGCCGAAGTCGACCACCTTTACCATGCCGCTGAAAAGCACGATGACATTGTGCGGGCTGATGTCGCGGTGCACGATGTTTAGCGGCTTGCCGTTGTCGTCCTCGAAGCTATGAGCATAGTGCAACCCGTCGCACACCTGGGCGACTATCCCGGCTACCAGTCCCGGGCTCAGCGGCTTTCGGGCGCCGGCGCCCTCTCTGGCCAGGTGGCCCAGGCTCTCACCCTCGAGGTACTCCATGGCGATGTAGTAGTCGTCCCCGGCCTGCCCCAGGTCGTAGATCTGAACCACGTTGGGATGATTGAGCTGCGCCGCGATAACGGCCTCGTCGAGGAACATCTCGACAAATGCCTTTTCGCGCGCCAGGTTGGGCAGAATGCGCTTGACGACCACCAGCTTCTCGAAGCCGCCGATCCCGGTCTGGCGGGCCAAGAAAATCTCGGCCATGCCCCCACTGGCCAGACGGGCTAAAAGTTGGTAACGACCGATTGTCTGGCTTGAATCCTCGCTCATGGGAGTCCATGGTAACCGCTCGGCCGGCCAAGCTCAACCCCGATCTCTCGATATTTGTCACTTTTGAGCTTGCAGGTTACGTATGCTAGACTGCCGGCCGTGAACGAAGGAGGATAATTACCATGTTAGTCCGCGCAATAGTTTTTATCGTCCTGCTGGCTCCGGCCGCGGCGCTGGGCCAGGAGCCCTTGCGTCAGGCGCAGGAGAAATTCGAGCAGCTCGACTTCGACGGCGCCCTGGCCGCGGCCGGGCAGGCGCTGCAGTCCGCCACGGACTCGCCCGCAGAACTGGTCGAGGCCTATCGCATCCGGGGACTGTGCCTTTCGGCGATGGGCCGCGGCGATGATTCGTTGCTGGCTTTTCGTGCGCTCTTGTCGATCGACCCCAATTTCAAGATCTCCGCCGACACCTCTCCCAAGCTGGCCGCACCTTTCTACCAGGCGCTGGCCATTTCACGCGAACTGAAGCCGATCTCGCTTGCGCCGCTCGCCACCAAGACGGATGTGCAGCCCCTGCCTCGCGTCAGGGTCAAAATCGAGGCTGATCCGCTTCGTCTGGTCAAGGGTTTGCGCCTGTGCTTCAAGATCGGTTCGGGTGACTGGCAAAAATCAGAGCCTCTTCAGGTGCATGAGCCGGGCGAGTTTTCCCTGCCCCTGCCCTCTACCGCGGCCGAGGGCAAAATTGCATACTACTTTGAGGCATTGACCGCGCAGGGCGGAGTACTCGCTCGTGCAGGAGATAAGAAATCCCCGCTGGGCGCCGGCGCTGCGCCGCTGGCCGCCGTCGTACCGCCCGAGCAAGTCACCGGCACTACCGAAGACCAACCACTCGGACACGAAGAAGACCAGTCCGCCCCGGCCTGGTACCGGACCTGGTGGTTTTGGACGGCCGTGGGAGTGGTGGTTGCCGGCACGGCGGTCGGCGTAGGTGTCGGTGTATCCGGCGGCTCTTCGAACGATCCCGTGGATTACAATGTAAGTGTCGAATGAGGACATGAGAATGAAACACTTTTTACCTCTTGCGACGGCGGTCATCATTTCGGCCTGTGGATCGAGCGGGTCTTTTTCTCTCAAGATCGTCCTGCCCGACGATGATGCCCGCAACCAGACGACAAACATCCGAGTCGTGGTCATCGAGCCTTCGGAGCAGGCGAGCTGCGACGATCTCACACAGCGCAAGGCGATCCCCGGCGACGATGGTTACCGCTTGCTGACCGAGATCTCCTTCGACTACCCCCCCAGCGGTCAGATCGAGCGCCTCGAAAACATCGGCCCCGGCGAGATTATTTTCTATGCCGAGGCGAAAAACACATACGGGGGTGTCATTCTCAACGGCTGCAGCCGCGTGGCTACCGGCAGCCAAGGACCGCACAACGTCACGATTGACCTCGACTGGGTGACCGCCTGCCTCGATACCAACGGAGGTGTCGAGACCTGCGACGGGCTGGATAACGATTGTGACGGGTATACAGACGATCTGTCCGCCACCGAGTTGTGTGATGAGTTGCCCGCTGCGGTGGCCAGCGCCTGCATGCACGGCTCCTGCGTCTACGCCTGCAGCGACGGCTATGTCAACGTCAACGACGACTGGTCCGACGGTTGCGAGTGCCGTATTACACACGCCGGTCAGGAGCTGTGCGACGGGCTTGACAACGACTGTGACGGTCAGACGGACGGAGCAACCTGCACAGCCTGCGGCAGCGACGCCGATTGCACGGATGAGCGCAACTGCCTGGTGGGCCTGTGCACAGCGGGCGTCTGCAGCCTGACGGCCAGCCCCGACGGCACAGCCTGCGATGACGGCGACAACTGCAGCGGTCACGACCAGTGCAACGCCGGGCTGTGCGCCGGTACTCCAGGCGAGTGCGACGACGGGTTCCTGTGCACTGAAAGCGACGTATGCGACCAGGCCGGCCACTGCGCCGGAACTCCTATCGAGGGCTACTGCGCCGCCGGCGAAGAGTGCCGCCCCGAATGCGCCACGGACGAATTCGGTTGCGTGCAGCGGCCGAACTGGATGCAACTCGATTGTCCCGAGCGGGTCGGTCTCGACCAGCCGGCCGTCTGCTCCGTCCAGTTGCACGGAGGAGAAGGCAGCGAGTCTTGCGCGCACTGCACGGTCAAGCTGGTGCCCAGCGTGTTGGACGATACCGATTTCTACACAAACGGCTGCGATCTCGGCGACTGGCAGTTCGAGGACAGTGGTTGTCAGTCGGGCGGTTCGGCCTGGTGTCCTTTCACCTCCGGCGGAGACGGACAGGCCTGTCACACCACGTCGGACTGCAGCGCCAGCGACCAAGCGCTCGATTTCAAGGCCATCCAGAACGGGGACAACGGCTGGCGCATCTCAAGGTTGTTTCCGGGAATTGACGCTTTCGACAGCCTGCGCCTGTGCTACCGGATACTCGAGCGATCTCCTTCCTTCGAAGGCTCGCTGGAAGTCCTGGCTGATAAAGACGACGGCTCCGATCCGATGGAGATCGGCTGCGATGGGGCCAACGACTGGTCGGGACAGCTTCCAACCGATCCCTGTATCGACCTGCCTCTGACCGTTGCCGACTGGCCGCAGGCGCGCCTGACTTTCTGGACCCAGGTGGCCCTGCAAGACAGCGAGATCCTGCTGGCCAATACCAGGCTGTACGGGTTCCCGCCCGAGTGCAAGCAGCAGACGGCGGTTGTAGATACGCATTTCACAGGTTGCGGCGTCGATGCCGCCCAATTCGAGGGCTGGAATTTCTACACGCCTGCGACCTGCGACGATACCCAGGAGACAGGCTGTGACATGACCGGCGGCCTGCTGCTCGGCACCATGAACGGCCAAAGCACGTCATCTATCAGCGCTTCATACGATCTCGATCTTCAGGGGGTCAGGGCGCCCGGTCGCCTGTGCTGGAAGCATTATCACAGCGCCGGCTTCGACGGAGGCTACACGGTGGCTTTCAGCGGCGGAACGGGAGGTGTCTGGTACGTGCAGGTGTACGAGTTCGTACCGCCGCCTATCGCGTTCAACCCGGTCTGTCGCGATATTTGCATCGACCTTGCGCAACTTGGCAGCATATTCGGCTCGACCGATTCCCGGGTCTCGTTTTCCGGCCAGGCTACAAGCGGCGGATTGCTGATCAACAACGTGCGCCTGGAAGCATCCAGCGCCTGCGACGCGACCGGCCTGTTCGATGTCGGCGCCGTCGAGCCCGACGGACAAGGAGGCTTCCAGGTCGAGGTGAGCGACACCCTGGAAAGCCCCAGGCGGGCACTGCTTCAGTGTTCATGGGGCTCGGGAGCCATTGGGGCCAGCCGGGAAATCGAGTTTACCCAGCCTTAATACGCAGCGATGGAGTGCGTCATGCGCAAACTCGGGCCGGTAACGGTATTGATTTCCACGTTGGCGATCTTTTCCCTGTCGCGGGCGACAGAGGCGCGAAAAGGCGGCCAGCAGCCGGCAAAATCGGCCAAGACCTCCTTGAACTTTCAGAAGGCATGGAAGCACTTGCTGGTCTTGCAGCGCCGGGTAAACAAGCTGCCAAGGCGCTCGGAGCCTGCGGACGATCTCGACCTGACCCTGCTGCAACTGGAGCAGGAGCTCAACGACATCTCCAAGCTGGCCGTGCGGAGCGGCTATGACGAACTTCTCGCATTCAGCCTCGAGGTCGAGGGCCGCCTGCTGGGTGCGGCCGGGCAACCGGAGGAAGAGTATAAGAAGTACGCAGAGGCCGCCCGAGTTTGCGACAAGGGCGCCTGCCCACTCCGGCGCCGGCGAGTGCTGGACCTCGCCGCCCGACTCTATGAAAAACAGGGGAAAATAGAGAAGGCCTTCGATCTATTCGCCGCGATCAACTCAGAATCCAGCGCCGGTCTACCCGCCGATGTGCGGCGCTATTCCAGGTCTGCCGATCTCGTTCGAGTCTGCCGGGCGCTCAGGAAAAAGAACGCTCCAGGCGCGTGCTACAGGATTGAGAAAAAAACCACCGGCAGCGCCACCTTCCCCGACTTTTCCAAGCGGCGCGAAAAAGGCATGCTCTCGAAAACAGCCATAGCCGAAGTGCACCGCGAGTACCTGCCGCTGTTACAGGCCTGCCTGTCCGCGGCCGCCAAGCGAAGGACAGTGCAGCCCGGAGACAACTTCGAACTGTTCTGGGCGATAACCAACCAGGGCCGCACAGACCGGTTTCAATGCAGTCCGTCTGATGATGAAGAACTAAGCGCCTGCTTCCGCCGCGCGCTGGAGATTTTCCGCTACCCGCGATACGCAGGAGAGCGCCGCACGGTAACGCTGCCCATGACCGTGAACCGCTGACATCCCACCCTAGCGCACCAGAATCGCATTTGACACGATACTTTTCCGTGGCTAGGCTTGGCGGCATGTCCAGCGACGACAGATCTGACAAACAGGAGGAAGACTCGCCCCTGGCATCTCCAGCCGCCAGCCTGTCAGAGGTGTTGCTGGCCGGCACACGCGACCTGGCGCTCAACCTGCCCCGTAAGATCTTCGAGATCGACTTCGACCTGTCCGACTCGCGGGAAGAGCTCAAGAAGAAAGTGGCCTGGATCATCCGCATTCGCTTCGCGATCAATCCGGCTGTCGTATTGCTGATGTTCTTTTCCAACTGGCAAGGCCTGACCAGGGGCGCCTCGACCCTGAGCCGCGAAACACTAATATCAACCGCTCTGGTGGCGATCGTCTCGATAGTGCTCAACCTGGCCTACTTCTATGCGCTCAGGCACGGCAGTTTCGAACTGCGCAAGTTCGTCGTCTTGCAGCTCCTGCTGGACGTGATCATATTCAGCGCATACTTCTGGCGCACCGGCGGTGTCACCAGCCCTTTCGCCTTCTTGTACTTTTTGCCGATCATCGGCGGCAACATGCTGCTCTCACCTGCCGCCGGCATGGCGATGGCCGGCGTCGGATCGCTTGCATACATCTCGATCATCGTGCTCGAGTCGACCGGCCTGATTCCCCATATCAGCTACTTCGTGGGTCTCGATCGCTTCGCCCAGCGCACCAGCTACATAGTACTGATGTCGATAGTCAACCTGTTCGCCTTTTTAGTAGTGGCCGCCGCATCAGGCTTCTTGATGAGAACGGTGAGTCAGAAGGCCCGCGAACTGAAGGAATCGAACCTGCTCCAGGAGCGCAAGGCCAAGCTGTTTACAATGCTTTACAAGGTGTCCGAGATCCTCCAGCGCCACGAGGGAATGGACCAGGTGCTGGACAGGATATGCGACGTACTGGTGATCGACATGAACGTCGATCGCGCCTTGATGTATATCATCCATGGCGATGAGTTGAAACTCAGACGGGTAGCCTACCACGAACGCGTGCCCGAATCCGATCGGGCGGCCTTGCGGGTATCCATACCTCTCGATCCGGCCGAGGGATTGACGGCCCGGTCGGCAATCGAAAACATGCCTTATAATGTCGCCGACGCCGGTAACCAGCAGGACATCAATATCGAATTGGCCAAGAAAATCGGCCTCAATCCGTTCGCTTTAGCTCCCATGAGCTTTCGCGGCAAGGTTCTGGGCATCCTGGGCATCGACCGCAGCCGGAATTTCTCGGCCATCAGTGACGATGAATTCCAGGTTCTGCAGATATTCGCCCGCCAGGCCGGCCAGACAATAGCCACGGCGGGCAATAGCTAAGTTGGACCTCCATCATTGACAGATCACGAGCCGATAGATTAGCATGATTCGTAAGCTACCGAGCTTTATCTCCGCGGAGGTTCCACCGATGCCTCGTATTTTAATATTGCTCTTTGGCCTGCTGCTGGCCGTGCCCGCGGCCGCCCAGACCGATGCCGACGGTGGGCAAAACGAGGGTACGGGCCTCGACCTAGTCCCGCTGGTTGACATGAAGGCCCCGCTGGTCGCCATCTGGTTCGTGGCCGATCCCGATGTGTCCATGGATGACGCCTCGGCGCTGGAGAGTCAGGTTTACGACGAGTTTTTCAAACGCAGCAAGATCCGGGTCCTGTCGCGCGAGAAGATGATCGACGAGCTTCAGAAGGCCAAGGCCGACGAGTTGCAGGGTTGCCGGGGAGATGACAACTGTCTCTATGAGATCGGCAAGACCCTGAAGGTCAAGCGTATTGTCGGCATCCAGATGGGCGGCGAGGCCAAGAACTACCGCGTGGTGTTGAAGAGCTTCGATCTCGCAAAGGACAAGCCGACCCAGTTGAATTCGGTCGTCGAGGGCAGTCTGGCAGAACTTCTGATAGGCGGTATCGGGGGCGGAGTCGCGGCGATCTTCGACAATCCCGACCAGTATGCCCCGCTCGGACTGAAGGCCCCGGCGACAGAGAAGAAAGCCGTCGCGCACGATTCAAACGTCGTTGTAAAGAAAGCCGAGCCGGCTCCTCCAGTATCCAAGCCGGCGACGGAACCCATACACCGGAAGACCAAGCCTACCCCGGTTGCCGTAAGAAGAATCGAGCAAAAACCTGCCCCTGCCGAGAGCATAGTTGCAAAAATTCCTCAGAAACCGGGTTTTCTGCGCCGCCATCTTTGGTCGGCCATCGCACTGGGAGCCTCGGTTGCGGCACTTGGCACCGGGATCGCCCTGGGGGCAGTGGGCCAAAATATTGCCGACGATCAGTCCGTGCGCTTCGACCCGGACAGCGATCAGACAGGAAGAACCTACACGACAACGGCCAACGCAATGTTCGGCATCTCGGGGGCGGCCGCTCTGACCTCGGTGATCCTGTTTTTCTTCCTCGAGGCAGATGACACACAGCCCGGTCGGGTGACTGTCGTTCCCGGACCTGCCGGATTGGGAGCGGTGGTGAAGTTTTGAAGTTCCTTGCTGCAATTTCGTTGACGACATTGATTTTCTGCGCCTGCGCCTACGATCCCACATACAATGGAGCGGCCTGCGGTCAGGGTGACAAGTGTCCCACGGGCTATTCCTGCGTAGCCGGACACTGCTTGGCCGATGCAGACGAACCGGTCGTCGACGCTGATGCCGACGCCGGCGCGGATTCGCGAGACGGCGCTGATCCGGCGCCTGCCGACGATGCCGGCGGCGACGCCGGTGACGAGGGTATCGACTCCGGTGACGAGGGCATCGACGCCGGTGACGAGAGTATCGACGCCGGTGACGAGGGAGGCGATGATCAGCAGCCGTGCGGAGGCGCCTGCAGCATCCAGGGGTCCAATAACTCCTACTGCGACACGACCAGCAACACCTGCAAGCAGTGTCACAATGACGAACATTGCGGGGACAGTTGCGCGGCCTGCGAGGCCGATGCTTATTGCGATGACACGTACGAAGACTTCTGCTGCAAGCCGGCCTGTGACGCCGCCCGCGCTTGCCAGATTATCTCATGCGACTACGACTGGGTCTGCCGGATCACCACGTTCGATCCCGTGATATACGAATGGAAGAGCCAGGGTTCGCCGTTTTGCAGCTTGTCTGAAGATCCCGGGCCGGTCGATGCCTTCCGCTCGTGCGAAGATGACAGCCGCTTGCGTTTCTACTGCCCATTCGACGGCCTGTGTGACGCGGGCGCCTGCGGGCCCAACCCGGTTGTCGACAGGTTCCACGACTGTGCCGATATCTTCGGATGCGACGCAGGCAGCGGCCGCTGCCGGATGCACCTGAAGGACGGGCAGACATGCAGCTTCAACTTCGACTGCGAAAGCTTCTGCTGCTCGCGAGATCAAAACCCCACCTGTATTCCTTACGATGCCGCAAGTTGCAAGATCTTCACAACCCAATACTGGGATGGCGTTACACAATATACATGGACGGCCAACACGGACGATCCGGCTACCCGCCACGATCTGGCGGCCTGGTCATGGGCCGGTGGGCATAATGGAGCCCGTTGCGATCACAGCCGGGACTGCGACTCTGGCAACTGTCGCTATTTCACGAGTGTCGGCGGCGATCGCTGTGACTTTCAAAGCTGCGTCAATGCCGGCGATGCAAGCAATATTCGCAATAACTATTTCTGCCCCGCCGGCGACCACGATCAGCACATGGCCGTCGTCACCAATGGAGATCCCATACCCCTGAATGACGACTGTCCACCGTGATAGTTTTTTGGTCATCCCTGCCCGACGTGGCTCACCGGCCACGGACGGGGGATGAACAGCTTCTTGAACAGGTTGATAGCATAGCGATCGGTCATACCCGCCAGGAAATCGCATACCATGCGCCTTCTATGCTCGGGCACGTCGGGCACGCGCTGATCCGACACCCGCCCAAATAGCACGGGTTGTTCCAAGAACAGGTTGAAAAGCTGCTCGAGCATGGTGTGGCACTTGATGAACTCGTCGTGCACCGTTGGGTTGTCGTAGACACGCTCCCAGAGAAAGTCGCGCATGTCTCGAATAGCCGCTTCCATGTCGGCGCCGATCCTGACCAGCGGTTCCCGATCGAGGTCGGTGTTGCTTAACACGTCCTTTACCGCCCGGGCGATGCGTTGCGAATGTGTACGGCCCAGCACGCCCAGCAAGCTCGAGGGAATGTCGCCCTGCTTGATGATGCCCCCGCGCAGCGCATCGTCGGTATCATGGTTGACGTAGGCCACTATGTCGGAAATCCGCACCAGCTGGCCTTCGAGCGTGGCCGGCAGGTCCTTGTCCGCCCCGCGCATTATGTTTCCGCGTCCTTTCGAGTGCTTGGCGATGCCGTCTATGACCTCGAAGGTCAGGTTGAGGCCGCGACCGTCGTTTTCCAACACCTGTACCACTCTGACGCTCTGGTCGACGTGCCGGAAACCTCCGGGCATCAGGCGGCGCAGTGCATCCTCGCCCGCGTGCCCGAAGGGAGTGTGCCCCAGGTCGTGTCCCAGGGCGATCGCCTCCGTCAGTTGCTCGTTCAGTCGCAAGGCCCGAGCCAGTGTCCGCGCTATCTGGCTCACCTCGAGGGTATGCGTCATGCGGGTGCGATAGTGGTCGCCGCGCGGCGACAGGAACACCTGTGTCTTGTGCGGCAAGCGCCTGAAGGCCTTGCAGTGCAAGATCTTGTCCCGGTCGTGTTGAAAGGCAGGCCGTACCGGGCAACTCTTGGCTTGCCTCTCACGGCCCCTGGACGAATCCGAAAAGGCGGCCGCCGGATGAAGCACCAGGTGTTCCTGTTGCTCGAGCATTTTCCTGATGTGCATGGAATTCTCCCGGTGGCTCGCGCCAACCTGTCAGTTTACGAAGACCAGATCCACCTGGGGCGGAAAAAGCCTGACCGCTTCGACCCGTGCCTTGATCTGCATTCCCAGGCGGAAAGTTCGCCCGCTGCGTTTACCGGTTAAGGTCATGGCATCTTGGTTGTAGCGATAGTAGTCATCACGCATCTTCGAAATGTGCACCAGTCCCTCTACGCCATGCGGCAGGAGTCTCACAAAAACGCCGAAGTCGGCCACGTGCGATATGCTGCCTTCGAAAACCTGTTCGATCTTCTCCTGCATGAAAGCCGCCCGGTACAGATCCGACGCTGCCCTGTCGGCCTCCAGGGCCAGGCGCTCGGTGCGCGAGCAGGCGTCGGCGATGCGCTGCATGTCCTCCTCGGTCATAACACCCGACTCGTTTCCGGTGGCGGATATTTTGCCATCGAGTGACAGTTCGTCCCCGTCGGCCAGGTCGATGCAGGCGCCAAGCTGCCTGTGCACGGCCAGGTCGGGATAGCGTCGAATCGGCGAGGTGAAGTGCAGATAGGCGGAGCTGGCCAACCCGTAGTGTCCTTCGCAGACAGGCGAATATGCGGCTTGCATCATGCTGCGCAACAACAATTGGCTCAGCAGACTTTTCAGGGGCTTTGCCTCAACAGACCCCAGGTAGGCGTTGAGCGCCGCCGCCCGCGGGCTGGCACCGAACGAGACCGGGGTGCCCAGGCTTTTAGCAATCTTTGAGAATGCCCCGATCTTCTCCGTATCGGGCGGCGGATGAACCCGATAAACGGCCGGGATCTCGTGACGCTCGAAGAAGGTTGCCACCGCTTCATTGGCGGCTACCATGAAGACTTCGATCATCCGATGCGCGAAGAAGCGCTCAGCGGGCAGGATCTCGCTCGGCCGGCCGTCCGTCCCGAGCTGGATTCGCGACTCGGGTAAATCGAGATCCAATGCTCCACGCTCAGACATCCTGGTAATTAGCGAGCGAGCGCAAGCCGCCATGTCGGAAAACTGAGTTCTATCATGGCCGTCCAGCGCCTGTTGCACCTGGGCATAACTGAAGCGGCCGGCGCTGCTCATAAGGCTGCGGAAAAAACGGGCCGCACGCACGGTGCCGGCCTGGTCGATTTCCATCTCGACCGTCATGGCCGGCCGATCGAGGCCCGGCGCCAGGCTGCAAAGATCCTCGGACAGGCGGGACGGCAGCATCGGATAAACCCGGCCCGGCAGGTAGACGCTGCAGCCGCGCCTGAGAGCCTCGGCATCGAGGGCGGAACCAGCCGCAACCAGGGCCGAGACATCGGCAATCGAGACCAGCAGCCGAAAGCCGCGTCCTTGTTTACTCACAAAAACGGCGTCATCGAAATCCTTGGCGTCTGGAGGATCGATCGTCACCAAGGGAATTTGGCGCAGGTCCCGCCTCGGGAACTCGTCAGGGTCGAAATCGACTGTCGCCGTCTCGGATTCCACCTGGTCAGGAAAGCCCTCATCCAAACCGTACTCGATGATCAACCTGGGAAGCTCGGTGGACAGCAGGCCGGGCTGGCCGAGCACGCGTAGCAGTTCTCCCCGCGGCCTTGCACGCGAAGCGGTATCGGCCACCCGGACCGCCACGATCACGCCTTCCGGGAGGCTCCCTGCCACTCGTTGATCCAGGGTAATCGGCCCGCTAAGGCCCTCGCCGTCGGGAACCATGACTGTGTAGCGACCCTTGTGCCTCAGAACACCTGTCACCGGACGCCCGCTGCGAGCCGCCGACTCGACCTTCGCTTCGGGTTTATTGTGCCGCCCTGCCAGACTGTATTGCCCTTTGCTGGGCGAAACCACACGTCCGACCTGCATCAACGAACGAACCAGGCGCCTGACCCGGCGTCTCTGCTCGCTGCCGATACCCAATCCGGCCAGCAGCTTGCGCATCGTGACAGGGAAGTCTCCCGCCCGCTTCAGATGAGCTATGATTATCTCGCTAACCTTTTCGTCGCTAAGTCGGCTCAAGGATGACCCAGAAATGTCTTGGCGTTGTCGTAGACGACCATACGAATCGTCTCTTCGGCAAGGCCGCGATCCCGCATGGCCGAGATGGCCGCCGGTATTCCAAAAAGGTATGAAGGATTGGAACCCATGTCGGTCGAAAGAACCAGGCGCGTGGGATCGTTGGCGGCAACAATATCGCAGGCCTCGGCGGGCGAAAGCTTGGTGGGGTGTACGCTCAGGCCCAGCAGGCATCCCGAGCCCAGCGCCTCGGGCAATACTTGCCCGTTCAAGTGATCGAGCAGCACTCGCTCCGGCGCGAGGCGGCTGTCCGAGATCATCTGAAGGATCCTGCCAAGCAGAACCTTTTTGTTCTTTCGGGGAGTGTGCAGTACGACCGGCAGGCCTACCTGTGCCGCAATTTCAAGTTGCGCGCTCAGCACCCGCTCCTCCTCGGCCTTGCCGTGCTGAAGCCCGATCTCTCCCAGGGCTGCGGCCTGGTAGCCGCGCAGTGTGTCTTCAAAAGCGCCCAGCAATTCATCAACTCCATGGGCCGGAATACCCGCGGGGTGAATCCCCAATGCCAGGTGGCACCGCACACCGGCAGCCTCTACACGGGGACAATCGACCCGGGCGAGCCTGTTGAAGTAATCGAGCACCGATTGTGGGCTCCGGAAGCCGCCTTCCTCACCGGCCACGGCGACGATGCCTTCGCATCCAACCGCTGCCAGGCGGGCAAAATCTTCACTCGATCGGTTATTGGCATGAACGTGCGCGTCGATGAATTTCATAGGAGCCATGAGCGGAGCAGATGGTATCCGCACAACCAGTACCCAGTCAAGAGTCCATTGACCCCGGTCCGTGGCTGGCATAGCCTGTTTGCATGAAGCAAGCCTTGAACTCTTTTCTGATTGGTGTCGCCGGCGGGACCGGGTCGGGCAAGACGACTTTAACACAGAAAATAATCACCGCCCTAAAGCACAAGCCGGTCAGTGTGCTGCGGGCGGACTGGTACTACCGCGAACAGTCCGACATCCCGCCCGAGGAGCGTGCGCGGCTCAACTATGATCATCCGGACGCGCTCGAGTTCGACATGCTGCGACGGCACCTGAAGGCCCTGCGGGCCGGCCAGGCGATCGAGGCCCCGCGTTACAACTTCGTCACCCACAACCGCGTGAAAGACAGCGAGACGATCCAGCCCACCCCGGTAATAATCACCGAGGGCATCTTGCTTTTCACGGACGAAGAGTTACGCGAGATGTTCGACCTGAAGATCTTCGTCGACACCGACGGCGACCTGCGTCTGCTCAGGCGCCTGCGCCGCGACGTGTCCGAGCGCGGGCGCTCGTTCGACAGTTGCATCAACCAGTACCTTGACACCGTCAGGCCGATGCACGAGACCTTTGTCGAGCCGACCAAGAAACACGCCGACATCATCGTTCCGGCCAGCCAGCCCAATGAAAAGGCCATCAAGATGATCGTCGACATGATCCACAGGCGATCTGAACAACTGAACAAGGGATAGCGGGAGGCGACAAGAATGAAGAAAATATTCTCGACTCTTTTTTTCGCCTTGCTGATAATGTTCTGCAGCTCGGGAATGGCGGCGCCTCCCGGAGGCAAGCTTTCCCGGGAACTGGTTGAGATCGTCTCCGGCCGGGCGCAGCCTGGCGGTCCCATCATTCTGCGAGCGACGACAGCGCGCGGCCGCAGGTCGGCTCCTGTTGCGCGCCTGGCCAGGTCGTTGGTCGAGCGATTTGCACCGCTCTACTCAACCGATGATGCCAGCGGCCGGGGCATGGTCTGGCTGCGTGTTTCCGAGAACCAGGCAGCCGCGGCGGCGCTGGAGTTGGCCTCGCATCCTGACGTCGTCTGGGTGGAGCGTTACGTATTGCCGGTGATACTCAATGACAACTCGACCTGGCTGATGCAGTCAGCCTCCGAGTCGGAAGGGCGCACCGTCTTCCGCAAGGGCCTGACCGGCTTCGGCCAGGTGGTCGGAGTGGCGGACAGCGGGCTCGACGCCGATGCCTGCCAGTTCCGCTACGGCGCCGACCGCGGCGACGTCACCCTGGCCACCGGTTTCCCGCAGCCGCCGGGTTCAATAAAAGACAAACCCGAAAACAAGGTAATCACATATTTCGTCGTCGGTTCGGCGGAGGCCTACGACGACGGCACCGGAGGTTTTCACGGAACCCACACCGTGGGTGACATGGCCGGTGACAACTACGAGCACCCGGCCACAGTGGGCGCTGCCGGCCACGATCCTCAGGACGGCATGGCGCCCGGAGCGCAGATAGTTTTTCAGGACATCGGCGCCAACGACGGCACTCTGCGCGGCCTGCTGGGTTTGTCAATGTACGACCTGCTGCTGCAGTCCTACCGGACGGGCGCCAGGATCCACAACAACAGCTACGGCAGCGCAAGTATCTCGGTCGCCTACGACAGCGACTCGGCCTCTATAGACGAAGCTACCTGGCGTTTCAACGACCTGGTCGTCGTTTTCGCCGCCGGCAATTCCGGCGCCGACAACAGTGGAAACATCATTCCCAGCAGCTTAGGCGGCACCGGCAGCACCGCCAAGAACACACTGGTTGCCGGGGCCTCGGGCCCGGTAGAGTTGAACCTGTTTGGAAGCATGTACTACCTGCAGAACGACCTGGTTTATTTCTCTTCTCAGGGGCCGACCGCCGACGGCCGTACCAAGCCGGATGTGTGTGCGCCCGGCATGGTCTTTTCGGCCACTACCGACAGCAACAACGTGATCGACCTGGGCTGCTGCGACTACGGCGGCCAGAACAACAAGCTGACCAGCAACAACGAGGACGATAACTGCAACGTCGATCAGGACTGGCCGACCATGGGAACCAGTTTCTCATCCCCCCTGACAGCCGGAGCCGCCGCACTGGTGCGCCAGTATTTCACCGACGGTTTCTGGCTGGCCGGTAAATCCAGCCCGGCGGATGGTTTCAACCCCACCAACGCCCTGGTCAAGGCGGTCGTGGTCAACGGCGCCATGCCTCTGACCGGCGAGATCGTCGGCATGGGCGGGAACAGCCCGCTCGAAGCCCCGCCTTCCTTCGCCCAGGGCTGGGGGCGGGTGATGCTGGAGGACAGCCTCTACTTCGAGGGGGACGAAAGAGTAACTCTGGTGCTCGACGACGTCCCCAACCCATTACCCGACAACCCCATGCTGGCCGGGGACGCCGAACTGCACCCCTTCTTTTTCGCGGGGCCGGCCATGCAGACTGGAGAAGAGGCAAGCTGGCAGTTGCCGCCGGTTGCCTCTGACGGTCTTTTGAAGGCAACCCTGGCCTGGTCAGATCCCCCGGCCGAACCGGGCGCCTCGGCGACGCTTATCAACGACCTCGACCTGGAGATCGTCTCCGCCCAAGGTGCAAAGTTTGCAGGCAACAAGAACTTCGATGCATCCGGGCACACGCAAGAATCAACGGGTGACGAGACGGATACGGTAAACAACCTCGAGAAGATAGTTTTACTCGATCCCGCCGACGGTCCCTATCTGGTAAGGCTGAAGGCCCCGAGCGTCCCCGGAAACGGAGAGGCAGGCAGCAGCGCCCAGGGCTATGCACTGGTGGTCAGTGGCCGATTCCTGGCGCCCGTGCCGGAAGGCATGGAACCGGCCACGGGCGTGCCCGCTACCGGGCTGGGCGATGTCAAGCTGAGCGGCTCCAACTTCGTACCCGGCATGCAGGTCGATCTGGGACCTGGAATCGAAGTCGGCCAGGTGGAAGTGCTGGACGGACAGACCGCGAACATCAAAAGCCTGGTAATCGCCGCGAACGCCGAGCTCGGCCCCCGCGACGTGAGCGCGGCGGTCTATCACACGCTGCGCGGCACGGGCCAGGGGCTATTCGAGGTGGTCGAGAACTCCCCAGAGTCCAGCGCCGGATGCGGCTGCGGATCGACGTCTTCGCCTTATGGCTGCCTGCCTTGTGTTTTCCTGCTCGTCCTCGTTGTGCTGCGGCGCCGTAAGTGTCAAGTGTGATTCCTGAGAAGGAAGCCTGTATTTCAACACAGGAAATTTCTACCCGCAGCAATTGCCTGATTTTCTGAGTCACATCGCGAAATTTGTGACGCAGGCTTGAGATCGTCGAAG
>Ga0307379_10000962_pt1 | contig 46553 bp, 45 predicted proteins | sample UN2MG_FD_202237 | JGI IMG/M metagenome (GOLD analysis project Ga0307379, IMG submission 202237) | Soil microbial communities from Risofladan, Vaasa, Finland - UN-2 | ecosystem: Environmental > Terrestrial > Soil > Coastal area > Acid sulfate soil | place: Finland: Risofladan, Vaasa | collected... | reverse complement strand
GTTTGTAGATATTATGATGCAGACTCTTCATTTAGGAATTCTAGAGTAGATATTTTTAGAAAACATTGTCCAACATGTAATTTGACTTTGGTTTCAAAATATAACAGGTGTCCCTGTTGCCACGACAAATTTGGAAAGGGTGATTATTGATGGGATATTGTTGTAAAGGAATTTGTGTGGAATTTAAAGGAGAAAAAGTACCAAACGGTTCACGATATGGGATTGGTCAAAAAAGATGTTCAATGTGTAGTATGTTTCTAACTATCACCAGCGTAAGATGTCCTTGTTGTGGTGCAATCCTGAGAACAAAATCAAGAACCAAGAAGATTTTATTGAAGCAAGATAGTTGGAATTGAAAATCTGCCGTACAAAGAATTTCAATAATTTTTGAAAAAAGACCATTTATAAAATCTGATATTGAACCTTTTGGCAAAGCAGGGTTAACTGTTTGACCTTTTGGTAAATTGCCTAAAAATTTCCGATTTTCAGAGTTTTTTAAGGAAAAAATTGTCCATTAGTATAAAAAAGCCGCAGTAGATCTCATCCTTAAAGGAGATGATAATTTGGATGGTGATTTAAAAAAAGATATTAGAAAATTTGCTTTACAAAATGCTTTTGAACATGAAGGACAAACTCAGGACAAAATTGTTTTGTCAAAAATTCTTGGAACTAAACCTGAATATCGCACAAAAGTAAAAGAGATTATTGGCGATATTTCTGAAATTGTCTCAGCCGTTAATCAACTTTCAATTGAAGGACAGAAAAAGGAGATTGATGAAAACTTTCCAGAGATATTAAAACCCAAAGAGAAAATAATAGAAAGAGAAGGTTTGCCACCTCTTGAAGGAGCTATACAAGGTAAAGTAGTAACTAGATTTCCACCAGAACCAAATGGATATCCACACATAGGGCATGGAAAAGCTGCAATCATTAATTCAGAATATGCAAAGATGTATGGTGGAAAATGCATTTTGAGAATGGATGATACAAATCCTGAAGCTGAAAGAATGGAATATCATGCAGCTATAAAAGTTGGATTGGATTGGTTAGGAATAAAATTTGATGTTATTAAAAATACTTCAGATGATATGGAATTATTCTATGAAAAAGGAATGGAGTTAATTAATTCTGGAAAAGCATACGTTTGCACCTGTAAAAGAGATACCGTTAGCAAATACCGAAGAGAACGTAGAGCATGTAAATGTAGTTTGGGAGATATTAAACAAAACCATAAAGGTTGGACAAAAATGTTTGAAAAATTCAAGCCAGGTGATGCAATAGTAAGATTTCGTGGAGATATGAAATCAGATAATGCAGTAATGAGAGATCCAGTTTTATTTCGAATCATAGTTGAAAAACACTATACCTTAGGAGAAAAATATCGAGTATGGCCTAGTTATGATTTTGCAGTTGCCATTGAAGATAGTAATGACGGAGTTACCCATGCATTTCGTTCAAAGGAATTTGAATTGAGAAAAGATTTGATCAATGAAATTTTAGATGCATTAGGAATGCGAAAGCCATATCAGGATTTTTTTTCAAGGCTTGAATTTAAAGGAATGCCCATTTCAAAAAGAATTCTAAAACCACTGATAGATGAGGGTAAAGTTTCATGGTATGATGATCCAAGATTACCAACTCTTGAAGCACTTAGAAGGAGAGGAATAAAGGCAGAGGCAATTAAAAAATTTATTTTATCTTTGGGATTAACAAAAGCAAACACCCTTGCTCCTTTTGATGCACTGGAATCATTTAACCGAAAATTTGTAGATGCAAATAGTATTCGACTTTTTATGGTGAGAGAACCAAAAAAAATGCGAATAAACAAAATTCCATTTTCCTCAGTTGAAATCCCCAATCATCCAATAAGAGATATGGGAAAAAGGACCATCGAAATTGATGAAGATTTTCTAATTTCTGGGGATGATGCCCAAAACCTCAAAGAAGGTTCTCATTTAAGGTTGCTAGGCTTAGGAAATATTGTCATTAATAGAGTAGGTGAAGAATTAGAAGGAGATTTTGTTGAAGATGGAGAAACTTCAAACATTCAAAAAATTCAATGGATTCCTCAAAAAAATTCTCATATGATTAAACTCCTTATCCCAAATCAATTGTTTATAGATGATAAATTTAATGAAAATAGTCTCGAGGAATTAGAGGCATATACAGAACCACATTATCTAAAATTAAAAGAAGGAGAAGAAATTCAATTTGTAAGATTTGGATACTGCAGAAAAGATTCTCAAAACCAAGCAATATTTACTCACAAGTAAGGGATCAAATAATGAAGATTGCAAGATTGTCACATGATAATAGTGAAACATATGGAATTGTCAAAGGAGATAAGGTTGCTACGAAAGATGAAATTACTTACCAGACAGGAGTACCCATTCCACAAAGTATCAAAGACTTTTTGTTCGATGGATGGTATGATGAGATTAAAGACAAAATAGAAGATCTGCCATATAATCAAAATATTTCAGATTTCAAATTACTTACTCCTATTCCAAATCCCAGCAAGATAATTTGCCTAGCCTTTAATTATATTGATCATGCCGAAGAGCAAGGTCTTTTGGCACCTGATGATCCATCAATCGTTCTAAAACCTAGAACTGCGCTAAATAGCTCAAACTCAGAAATTGAATGTCCAGATTTTGTTACCCAATTAGATTATGAGGTAGAATTGGCTCTAATAATTGGAAAAACTTGTAAGAATATTAGTGAAGAACAAGCAAAAGGAGCCATATTTGGATATATGATCTTCAATGATGTTTCAGCAAGAGATATTCAATTCAAAGACAAACAATTCACGAGAGGGAAAGGCTTTGATTCATTTGCCCCATGTGGGCCATGGATAACAACCGAAGATGAGATAAAAGATCCTCAGAATCTTAAAATGATTACCAAAATCAATGGAGAAATTAGACAAAATTCAAATACTGAAAAAATGTTCATAAAAATCCCAGAAATTGTGTCAAAGATAAGTAGAGTGATGACCCTTGAGAAAGGCGATATTATCTCAACTGGTACCCCAGCTGGTGTAATGTTGAATAAACAAAATGCAGTATTTCTTAAAGATGGTGACATAATAGAGATGGAAATTGAAAACCTTGGGGTTTTGAGAAATACCATAAAAATTGTTAATAGTCAAGATAGAAGTTTTTGCATCAAATGAAATGATAACTTCTGTTCTAAGTTTTTAAATTCCGGTAAAGTCTCTTTGGTTAATATTTGTAATCTTTGATATTTTTTCTCAAATCCATAATTTTGTAAAAAAGAGATAACATTCATAGTATTTTTTTTAGAACCAGCAAATAAAGTTACAATCAAAGTTTTTGAAAAATGTTCAGAATCTTCCAAAATGGCCACAGTCTGTTCTCCTTCCATTTTAGAAAAAATTATTTTATTTTGGGAATTCAGTTCCAATATTGTTTCTTTGGTTAAAGGTAACCATCTCCATGATTTTACATAGTGAGTAAACTCACCATTTTGAATTATATTTCCAAAAGAAACATCATGTGAAATATTTTTTTTAGGTAAAAGAGAATAAAAAATCCACGTTTGATTAATTGTGAACCCAAGATTTTTGGCCATAAAAAGAGATGGAGTGTTTTCAGTCTCAATTAGCATTAATAAAATTGGAATTTGTTTTTTGGTTGCCATTGATTCTACTTGTTTAATTAAATTTGAAGCTAAACCTTGTCGCCTGAAATTGGAATTGATACGAATTCCTTCAACCCATACCTGTTTTGGTAAAAATAGCGCATGGCAAACACCAATAGGTAAATTTTTCTCAATAACTAGCAAAGATCCTTCAGATAACCAATAATCCCAAACATCTTTGATATAATCTCCCCAAGAAAAAGTATTTTGGCAAAATTTTAGAATATCAAATTTATCAGAAGGTTTAGCATCTCTAAGTAACATATCATACAAAAAAATATTAAGAATAATAAATTAAAGGCTCCAATGGGTAAAATTATTGCTGGGAAGGTTTCAGATATATCTCCAGGTACAATGAAAAAAATCTCGGTAGATGGAAAAGACATAATGGTTACTAATATTGATGGTGAATTTTGCGCAATTGATGATTCCTGCACTCATTCGGGTGCAAGTCTATCTGAAGGGACTTTAGAAGGGTGCGTAATTACTTGTGGATGGCACAAAGCAGAATTTGATTGTAAAACAGGAAAATTAGTTAAATTTCCAGCAAAGATTAACAATTTAGGATCATATACTGTTTCAGTAGAATCTGATAATGTATTTGTAGAGATGTAACTATATACCTCTAATTTCCCAATAAAGTTGTAAAAAATGGCAAGTGAGACAGAAAACCAAGAATCTATGAAAGAGGCAATAGATACACTTAAACAAATTGTGTCAAGCTCATCTACGCCAAAAACAATCAAAAAATCAGTATCGGATTTAATTGTTGAATTGAAAAATGAAGAATTTGCATTAGCAGTAAGAGCAGCCAATACTATTAGCTTATTAGATGATGTTACCCAAGATCCTAATCTTCCATCATATGTTAGAACTCAGTTATGGCAAGCAGTCTCAAAACTTGAGGGTATAAGAGAATAAATTCTCCACAATCTTAATGTGAATATTGAAAATTGAAGAATATTTAGAATCTCTTCCAAAAAATATCCTTAGTGGGGAGGATGTTCAGCTATCTGATAAATCATTTAGAGAAATTTTTAATTTTGTTGGTTTGGGGGGAAATGACATTTTCTATCATCTCGGATGTGGGGATGGGAAGGGAGTAAAGATTGCAGTAGAAGAATTCAAAGTGAAAAAAGGAACAGGAATTGACAATAACGAACAAAAAATTAATCTGGCTAAAAATAATTCAGGGAAATTTTTGTGTGAAGATATTAAAAATTCCGATTTTTCTGATGCTAGTGTAATTTTATTTTGGTTTACAGATGAGAAAATTATTGAAAATATCATGGAAAAATTTGAAATGTTAAAACTTGGAACTAAAATTATTACAATTTGGGGACCTTTACCAAATTGTCTTCCTGAAAAAACTAATTTCCCATACATAATCAATACTTTACCATTCAAAAAGACAAGTTCTTTACGGGAACAGCTATTAGCAGTATTTGGAGTAAAATGTGTTGATTTTGTAACTGCTTGGGAATTTGCAGAAAGATACACCAAAGCTATTGGAGATCCCAAAGTGAACAATGATCGATTTCTCACGATAATTCAGACCCTTGTAATTTGGATTAATGCAAAAAATTTAGGAGTTGCATGCAGAGAGGTGGTTCCAGAATCAATAAAGACGTATATCGATATTATGAAAATGCATTTTGATATAGATTTTCAACACCTTTTGAAAGAATAACCCTTAATCCTTTTATTTTGTAAAAGTCTAGAATAGATATGGATGGTAAATTAAACATTAATGTTTCAGCTACAAATTACGATCACACTAGTAAAGTGATAGCTCAAAAACTCTCTCTTTTAGAAGAAATGGTTCATGGTAAAGATGACTTTGCAATGACCGATTCTGAATTTGCTTTTGGATGGCATTTTTTTGTGGTAAGCGTCAATAGATCACTTGTAGAAAAATTGGCAGTTCAGATGGGTAAAGATTTTGATAATCTAAAGGGGAAGGGAATGGAAAAAAAATTTCTAACTTGGATTTCCAATAATGTTGAAAGTAAAGAACATCGATTCAAGATTGCTATCAAAGAAGAGATGGAATCAAGCAAGTACGGGATTTTTTAATTATTAAATCCCTAGCGTGATGACTAAAAACTATAATATTTTTCTTAATTTTAGGCGTAAATCTAGGAGAAATTAGAATTTTCAGATGAAATGCAAATTGTATATAATTTAATTCAAAATTATCCACAATTTGTCATTTTAAAAAAATATTGCAGTTTGTTTAAAAAATATAATTTAATTTCTAAAAATTTAAAAAATATATCTTAAAACCCTCAAAGTTTCTTCATGTTTGGTAAGTATTACAATGAGGGCATTTCTTGTACTCTTTTGGGAAAATCGAATTGCAGTCGATACATCTTATAGATAGTTTAGGATTATGATGTAGTATTTTTTTTACCTCTTGCATCAATCCTACCGAGGCGGATTGTGTTCTGCTATTCATAATAAATTTCTCCGATATTTTGAATTGGGATTTGTCTGAAATAATAATTTAAATCCATGTTTTCCATAAATACAACAAGATCTCGATATTCAAGATTATTGTTTAGTTTTAATCCAGCAACATTCATGATTATTAACAATAATGCAAATTATTACTTAAGGCAGATCTTCTGTAACATCTTTTTTTTACTGTTGATCGAAAAGTCATGCCTAATATTTTTCATGTAAAATATTTTTGTTACAGTTTTTAGATCTCTTTGAAATTAATTGTAGTTTTAAAACATTACTGATGTTTTGACTTTAGGGTTTTTTATTAATTGAGAAAATTGATCAATAATGCATAATGAACAATGCGGTATTTGTTGGAATTTAAAATTTGATAATCAAGGCGAACAAACTCATAGCGATCTTAAAAACACCCATAATTTTGTTTCCTTGGATTACTGTGTAAAATGTAAAGAACCCGAGTATAACCAATCGGGTTTTCAAAGTCATTCTGATGAGACATATTATGTCATGCTTACACAAACTTCAAGAATACCCCATAAATTTATCTCGGGAATTGAGGCTGAATATCAAGAAAAACAAAGAAAGAAAAAACATGTTTTTACATTTATTGGAATCGTATCCATAGGAGTAATCCTGACTACCAGTTTATCTAATTTATTTTTCTAAATTTTTAGGCTAATCGTATTGATCATGTTTTTCACAAGGACATCCAGGATCTCTTAATTTAGGGGAAACACATGAACAGTGTTTACAACAACCATATTTCATATCCGTATATTATAGTCATACTTGTTTAATATAATAAATTTGTTGTTCATCTTAAACAACATTTTGAAAAAATATAAAATAGATTCATAAATATGATTAGATGTTTAGTTTTTTTATTTCTAAACAATAATTTTAAAATAAGATTTTTTCTCTGTTAGTTAAAAAATATGAGGAGATTATACTATAATTATTCCCTGCTCTACTAAATACTGAATTCCTTTTACAAAATCATCATCTGTGATTAGTTCCTTTGCCCACCAACCTGCAATGTTCTTAATCCACATTGGCACTTTGTTAATGCCATCTATCTTTACATCAAATGCAGATACTAGTATCTGATTCCCTTTAATTTCTGCAAATACTTGATAGTTTCCAATCAAAGATTCACTTGTTAAGGCCATGGTAGTCATAAAAGTTCCATCCCGGGAAAATGTAGTGATTGTTTCTTCTGAATTATCTGGTTTTACTACGGTTAAAGTCAATGTACCTTCATGTTTTTCTGTAAAGCTTCCAGTGATTTCTGCATACTTTGTAGATCGACTATCAGGAAGTGTATAGATGGTTCTAATGGATGGAAGATTTTCATTTTCAGAAATTGATATTTTTATTATTTCATTTTTTATCAAGTATTCGATAGCACGGAGAAATTCTGATTCTGATATATCGTCACTTGCCCACCACCTAGCATTGTTTTTTATCCAGTCTGGGATTATGATTTCATTTGGATTAACAGTTACAGTAAATGATATTGGAGTTGCTCTGTTTCCAGCAGAATCCATAGCGTTACAAATAACAATTGTCGAGCCTATTGGAAATATTGAGCCAGAGCTATAATTACAAGATGGTCTTATGATTTGATCTGTATCATCGATTGCCAAAACTTCAAAGGGTACTTTTGCTCCATTTTGACTCTCCGAATCGAGTACAATATCTTCGAATTTGAGAAGTTTGGGTGGTGTTGTATCTTTTGGAACATTTACTGGTCCAGATCCTTCACTTGTATTTCCAATAACCACTCCACTTCGGGTAATGTTTAGAACTCCTGTCATCCAGGGGTGCAGTGTACAAAAATAATTGATAACATCATCTTTCTCAAATTTATGTGAATAAATTGCACCTGCTAATATAACTCCACTATCAAAAGTACTAGTTGGTCCCCTAGATGCGGTACCACTTGTAACAGTATGCGCAGCGGAATCCATATTCTCCCAAGTAATTATAGAGCCTTTACCTGCATCGAATCTATAAGGAATGTAACAGGATCGATTCTCCTCACACCCTAAGAGGCTTGAACCTTGGGCAATTACAATATCTCCTTCTGATTCTATTTGTGTAGGCGCTATATCAGAATCAGAAAATGGTGTAGATTCTGGAGCACTTACAGAAAATTGAATTATTTTTTCTTGACATTCGCCCAAAGATGGAATCTTGCACTCATCAAAAGTACCTTCATAAATATGCAAAACAAAAGTAAGATTTTCTTTGGGCACTTCAAAACAGAATCTTGCATCATCAGAAATTCCAGGATTCAATTCAATGGAATGACCCCAAGGACAATAAGTTTCAGTTACAGCATGTCTTTTTTTTAACAAATTATAATAGATAGAATTAGGAAACTCTCTATTCTCAGAGTCATCAAGAGTTACAGATTCATAGTAAATCGTTACTGTTTCATCATCATTGTTTGTAAAGTCAGCCACGACTGCAATTACATCAGATGTTTTACCTGAAATTCTTTCTGATTTGTCAACAACCACATTTAGATTTTCCCAGTCTGCTTGTGCAAACGAAGAAGGAATTAGAGAAATCCCAAGAATTACAATTACTGCAAAAAGAATTTGTTTCGTACCTTGTTTTTTCTTAAAGATTAATAACATTTGGCAATACTTTCAAAAAATAATTTCAAGTTCAAATCTAAAGAGACGAACTATTTTTGGGGACAAGGAATGTTCGGTTCCACCTCAGGAGGGATTCACCTACCAAATGGGGGGTAAAAATGAACACAGATAGACTAGGGAATTAAATAAAAAATTGTTTATCTAATAAGATTAAACCAATTATTTTCAAATAAAGATTAAAACAAAAAAGAAATAGAGTTTTTCTTACTCTAGTATTGTTCTGCAGAAGTTGATGATATTCCTGAAGATATGGAAGTAGGTACGGTTGGAAATTTCTCCCCAATTTGACTTCCTGCAACTGCTGAGGCTTCTTGAAGGATCAATTCTGTTTCTTCATCAGATCCTACACTACTCTCAAAGCTGCCCTCAAACGAATTTGAGAAAAGTCCACCTAAAGTATCTCCCATAGCTGCAAATTCAGCATCGGCTTCTGGTATGAATTTTGCAAGTGCGGGTCCCATTTCCTTCATTGTAGACATTGCAGGTCCCAGTGCATGCATTACGTCGCCAAGCTCATTGACTGTAGATAGTCTCATCTGAGTCTTCTCTAGGGACAACCTAATGTTACCAATTACTTTTTCATGTTTGCGTAATTCTCCCAATTCAGTTGCAAGTCCTTTGGCCTTTACCTTGTCATGGCTTTGTTGTGCATCAACTATTCTTTGAAATAATTTTGCATCTTTTTGGGTTAATTGTTTTGCAATAGAATCAAGTTTTGCTATTGGTTGATTTAGTGTTCTAGTTGCTCCTTCTACCCTGGGCTTTAATGGTCCTTCCTTGTGAATGGCTCCACCAATCTTTTCTGTTATTCCTACAGTTGTTCTTGGTGACCACGATTGTTCAAAATTTACCATTTTTGAATAATGGTGAAAATAGGTCTTATGAAAAGGAGTGAATATTTGCGATCAATTTAGATCAATTTTTTTCTAAAAATAAATCTAGTTTTTCTCCAAATTCAATATTCAAACCCTTGGAGGCTTGAATCATTTATGGGAATAATTTTAGGCTTTCAAATGGTCTGTGTTTTAGTTCGACCCTACTTTCAGGTTCAAATCCAGAGATTCATCTACCAAATGAGGGGGTAAAAATGGACGCATATTTTTTTGAAATTGACCCGACCTGTAGAGCAACATGAATCACCGTTTTTATCACCCAAAGATAAAATTAATTATCAAGACTTTACAAATTCTAAAACTACTCTATCTAGCATAAATTTCAAAAATTGGGTTAGCGGTTTTTTTATCCAATGCTTTGCATTCCATTCTAGTACAAGTTCGTCATAAAACTTCCATTCATCTTCATCTTTTTTGAGATGTATTGACATCATTGCCTCAAATTCTTTAGTATCCCACTCAACAGGACACATCTTATCGCTCATCTGGATTAATTTTCCATTTTTCATTTGAAATGGATATGATTTGCATACACTTGGTTTAAAGTCATTTACGGTACATCGAAAGATATCTTTAGATTCTTCAAGAAACATGCAGCCGCTATCTTTTTGTTTTAAAGCAAGATCTAGCAAACCTTCTTTTACATTTATTCCAAGATCATAATCCTTTGCTCCGTAAATCTCAAGAAAACTCTCTGGAGCCAATCTCAATCCAACTGAGAGTCGATAAATGTCATGAGCGTTAACAAATATCACATACTCTTTGCAGCAGTTTGTATGACATGAAATACAAGGAAATTCTCCAGTCTTAGATATATCAGAATCATTTGTGATTACATTCAACTTCATAAATCATTTATCATATTTCATGTATTAAGTATGTAAAAAAAGTATTTCAAAACATAAACTTTACGATCTTTCATTTAGTTAATCGCTTAAGGAAATATTTCAAATTATTTTCGTCACTCGACCAGACCAGTAGAAGGAGTTGTATCTAGAAAAGTCCACTCCACGGGGATTCACCTACCAAAATGGGGATGAAAATGGACATAGATAGGCGTGAAAATTAATTTTAATCAAATTCTAAAGTTAAGATAATCTAGCTAAGCTAAGAGTTTTGAAAATATGAATTATATCCAAAAACACTCAAAATTATGAGATTTATTTCAGAACTTTGTAATGTAATTCAACAAGTTTCTCATAATCAGTGGTTTTCATCAATTCAAGTTTTGTTTCTTTTGTAATGTTCTTGAATAGAGGTATTCCAGTACCAAGTACTACAGGAATAACAGATAGTATTATTTTATCTACCAGATTTAGATTCATGAAAGCAGAGATTATTTCTGCTCCTCCAACTAACCAAATGTTTGTTCCATGGTTAGAAATGACATCTTTTACCAATTTCTCTACATCATGTACAAATTTTGTGTTTTCATCTTTGGAAAAATTATTATTTCGAGAAAAGATATAGGATTTTTTGTCTTTGTATGGATATGCACCAAAAGTCAGCACTTGATCATATGTTGTTTTACCCATAATCACAGTGTCTATAGATTTGTAAAAATCATTATATCCAGAGGGTCCACTTTCTGGAAGCCAATCAACATCTCCATTTTCTCTAGCAATGTATCCATCCAAGCTTGATGCAATGAAGAGGATAATTTTTCTCATAGTAATTGTGGGAATTTAGGTGATTTATAATCACAGATAAATCCTAAAAGCCTTGTTTTTTGAGATTATTCTCCATCGAGTATGGTCCATGACAATCCCATGAGTTGCTCCCAAGCAGGTGCGGATTCAGTGTTATTTTCCATACCTTGTTAATGCAAAATGTACTTAAAACACTCACGAATGAATCGTTCATAGAAATCATCAGTGTGTGCTAAATACTATTTTTGAAAACTATATTCAATTGGGACTTTCACCAAGTAACAATCGTTGTTGGTCTTAAGTTTCAATTATCAAAAATCTAGTTTTCATTCTCTTAATTCTCATCCTTCCCAAAAAATAATTTCAAAGCCGTCAAATGGACTATTGATTTTAGTTCGACCCTAAACCCAAATACGGTGTTGTAGTTTTAGTTTGATGTCCTCTCATAGATTCCATTTGAAGTGTTAACGAGTTTATCTACAATCAGTAATAATAGAATCCCCCCTTTTCAGGTATCAAAAGTCCTACAAATCCAGACTATAATGTGGAGTTGTTTTGTTGGAATTATTTTCTAAAAATAGAATGAAAATAAAAATGGAGATTTATTATATAACAAGTAAAGTTTAACGTAACATTAAATTACTTATTGATACCGATATTCGCACAAAAATTTAAGTTTTTATAAAATAAACTACTGTTGAAATATGTTGGTATCCAAGGAAGTTAAACAATTAGCAGCCGAGATTTTCAAAGTTGACCCAAAAATCCTTCATCAGGGTTTAATAGATTTGGAGGGAAATGTTTTACTTGATCAATCTTCAGCTGCATCTGAACCAACGGAACCTGATTCTGATAGAATTAAGTTTTACAATCAGCTTGGTCTAAGAAGGAGTGGCCGAGGAGACTTTGATGATGTCTATGGAAAAACAGACTATGTTCATATTATTAGAGAAAATATGCAGCAAATGATTCTATACTTGCCAATGATTACAATTTATCTTACTTTAGAGAAATCTATAACCCCTGAGGAAGTAAAAATCACTTCTCAAAAAATAAAATTTATAGATAACGAATTTATCAAAAATGCAATTAAATCTTAAATGTTTTCAACTTTGCCCAAACTGAGGCATTACAAGAAATTTAGTTAATTAAAAATTATCACCTTTCCCAAAAAATAATTTCAAATTACTCTTTATTTGCTCTGAACTTTACCAGATATACTCCAGCACCGATAAATCCTTCGAAAAATAATTTCAAATCCCACAAAGGGTCTTGGTATCTTGGTTCAGCACTCTCAATATTTTGAGGTGTTAACGAGATTTTCTGATAATTTTAAAATAAGCAATCACTCCCCCCACCACAATTCCTACCAAGATAATACCAAGTCCGATTAACCATACTTCAGAAAACAAGTCAGAACTTGTAATAATGATAAATCCCATTAAACCTGCAATAACAATTATCAAATATGTGATTAGGATATTCTTATTCATTTCAAATCAAATTCGATCCAAAATCTCTTTTTTCTTTGCCTCAAATTCTTTTTCGGTGATTATGCCAAGTTCCTTTAGTTTTGCAAGGTCGCTTAGTAAATCAAGACTAGATTTACCATATTGGGTGCCTATTCTTATCCTTCCGACAAATTTTTCAAACAACCCAAAAATTATATCTCTTACTTTAGCTAACCCACGAATAATTTTTCGTTTGTATTTGTTTTTATCTTTCTGATCCATTGTCCTCAGATAATCTGTTTTTGCTTGAACTTCTTGTACAACGGAACTTTCCTTGGTCTTTTGAATACTGTTTCGGATATTTTCATCAATTTTTTGGGAAGTATTTACTACAAAGTCAATTGAACTCTTCATCTTCTCATTTGCTTTTTGTTTTATTTTTAGAAAGGAATCTTCTCTAGTTTCCTTTCTGATAGGAATGTTTTTTGTGGGATGTTGATTTGTGGTTGCATCTTCTTTTTCGGATAAATTTTCTTTAGTTTCTTTTTTGGATTCCAATTTCAGGTGACCATTACATAGTGTCTAGTCTATTTTAACATGTATAATTTTTGAAAGCTTTAACAACACCTCTAGGAATTATTGCTGTAATTGGCAAAAAAGTACATAGTTGTAGCAATAATAATTGGAATTGCTATAGGCTCAGTTGGCACTTATTTTTCAAACTATGCCTTTAATTTCTTTGGGATTGAGGAACTATCAATACCCTCAATGGGTGAAGGAAGACCAAAGGATACATCAACACAAGTTTTTCCACAAGGCCTTCTTACAAACGAATTGAAATACAAACTTCTTGAAGTAAAGAAAATTGATTTTGGAATCAATGGTGAAAAACCACTGGAGGGAGGAGTCTTCCTAATAACAAAAATAGAAATTGAAAACTTGGCCAAATATGAAGTTACTGTGTATGGAGAAAACTGGTTTTTAAAAGACCAAGACGATAGAGTATATACTCCAAAAACATTCAATGCGACTCCTGAAAAAAATGAAAACATTTTCAGCATCAGAATTCCTCCAGGTTTTAAAATTGTCAAAGGGATTGGTTTTGAGATTCCATCTAATTTAGAGTCTACTCGGGAATTATATGTCGCAGACAGAGCGTTTGAATCTGAACCTGTTTTTCTAGGCATTGTGTAATCTTCCCAAAAAATGATTTCAAAAATAATAGAACTAATTTCAGATTGCCCTAAACTTCACCAGATATACTCCAGCGCCGACAAATCTTCACAAAAAATAATTTCAAATCCCATAAAGGGACTGTGTTTTAGTTCAAGACTCTTAGAAAAAATTTCAGTGGGCCCTCGAGGGGAATCGAACTCCTGTCCGGGGATCCACAATCCCCTATACTAACCACTGTACTACGAGGGCCACGAAAATAAAAAATCCTTTATCCAGTAATAATCTTTGATTTTAATCGGATGGGAATCAGCCTGTAGATTTATTATCAACCAAGTTAATTTCAAATTATGAGATGGTGGTGGGTAGGAATGGCAGTTGCAGTTGGGCTTACCTATTATGGTGCGATGTACCTAATGCCTTGGCAATAGATTAATTTCAAAGATAAATTATTCCCAGAGCTAGCGATCGCTTTAAATTTGCTGTATAAAGCAGTTGTTCAACTTGAAAAAAGGCTTTATCTCAAATCGATTACGTTCAGGAAAGAAATCTATAGAAGAGTCTATTCAACAAAGAATTGAAACCATTGAAGGAAATAGATTTTCATGGATTGATTTACAGAATCCTGATAGAACTGACGTCGAGGAATTAGCCAAAAAATATCATTTCAATTCCTTAAACATAGAGGATTGTATGACCAAATTTGAGTTACCCAAACTAGATAGTTATGATGATCACTTTTTTGTAATTCTTCATTTTCCCCCAGCTTCACCAAAATTAGGAATAGTAAAAAATAGTCAGCTTTCAATATTTTTGGGAAAAGACTTCCTGGTAACAATACATCAAGGCGATCTCAAGCCTTTGGTAGATCTTGTTGATTTATGCAAAACCAATTCTGACTCTCAAAGAAAAGAGAGGCTTTTTGGAAAATCATCAGGAGTGTTGCTTCATGAAATAATAGATGTTTTAGTAGATGATCTTTTACACACTTCTAGAAGAATTATTGCAAACTTGGATGATATGGAGGATGGGGTTTTTGATGAAACAAAATCTGTTGCAAGAAGCATTGCTCTACTTAGACGAGAAATTAACAGGTTAAGAAGAATAGCAAATCCCTTAAAACGATTTGTTCTTGAAATGGCAAACAATGTTAAACGATTCTCAGATGAAGGTGAAGACCTGGTATTATTCTTTGATGATGTAATTGATCACATTGACAAGGTTATTGAAACTTTAGAAGAGTCAAGAGAGACCATGGAAATTTATAAAGATACTGACTTTGTGTTGAGCTCTGAAAAAACAAATAAAGTTCTTGCAGTATTGACTATAATTTTCACATTAGCAATCCCAGCAACGGTGATTGGAACATTTTATGGAATGAATGTTAATTTACCAGGTGGGACAGGTGCTGAATGGATGATTTTAGGTCCATATACCTCATTCATTATTATTATCTTAGCATCTGCAATTCCAGTCGTCTTGATGTTTGTATACTTTAAAAAACTAGGGTGGATCAGTGGATAGATTTTTGCTAATCTTTCGTGTAAATTGATCTAATTTTTGTTAATAAAAGTTAAGAATCCTTCAGAATTGCCGGAAATAGACCTAATTAAATATTAGAAGCTGTAAATAAAAATATGGGAAAAATTAAAGTTAGATCCGGTAGAGGGACTGGAACTGTTGAAGTAGATGATTCAGGGAAAAAATGGTCTGGAGATGAATATAAAAAAATCCAGGCAGAAAAGAAAAAGAATGCTGCAAATAGGATGGTCCACACTGGAAGAGGGACAGGTTCTAGGAAATTAGGTGAGGTACCTGAACCAAAAGCAAGACCCTCAACAGAAGGTATGACTAGAATTACAGGTAGAGGAACAAGTACTAGAAAGAGTAAGAACACGGGTTCTTAATATTTTTAATTTTCTTTTTTTGTTTTTAGAAAATATATCAAGAATAAAATTTTATTATCTAAACTTTGATATTAGGATTTTGTGATTTGAGTTTTTCCCAATCCGCTAGAAAATTTTTAAGACCTATGTCAGTTAGAGGATGTTTTAACATTTTATCTAAAACTTCAGGTGGTAAAGTCACAACATCTGCACCAATCTTTGCCGCATCCACTACATGTAGTGGATGCCTTATACTTGCAACAAGAATTTGAGTTTTAAAATTATAATTTGAAAAAATTGTTTTTATTTCTTTTATCAATTCCATCCCGTCTTGTCCAATATCATCTAATCTGCCAATAAAAGGACTAACATATTTTGCTCCGGCTTTGGCTGCAAGTATTGCTTGATTTGATGAAAAAATCAATGTTACGTTGACTGGAATGCCTTCGGCAGTAAGGGATTTACAAGCTTTTAATCCATCTGGCGTCATTGGAACTTTAACTACAACATTATCCCCATAGTTACGCAAGTTTCTACCTTCATCCATCATACCGGAATATTCAGTGCTTAAAACCTCTAAACTAACATCGCCTTTGATAATTTTTGCAATTTCAGCCATGACATCTTTTGGATTACCTCCTTCTTTTGACATTAATGACGGATTGGTGGTTATCCCATCCAATAATCCCATATCGTTAAATTTTCTGATAGATTCCAAATTTGCAGTATCAAGAAATATTTTCATAATTTTTTACTCCTAATTTCTTTGACTTGTTTTACCATATTAAAAGATGTTATCCCATGCTTTTCTAAAAGTAATGGAATCTCATCATCACGAGCGGATTCTCCAAACATATCTTGAGCACCAATTCGTTTTACTGGTACTGGGTATCTTTCTGTGACAGATTCTGCAACAGCAGAACCCATACCCCCAAGAATATTATGTTCCTCACATGTTACTATTCCACCAGTCTCTCGAGCAGCTTTTTCTAAAAGATCACCGTCTATGGGTTTTACAGAAAACATATCCAAAACTCGACATGAAATCCCCTCTTGTTGTAATGTTTCAGCAGCCTCAAGTGCCATTCTAACAGTAATTCCACATGCAGCAATAGTGCAATCATTTCCATCTCGGACTGTAATGCCTTTACCTATTTGGAATTCTTGAGATTTAGAATGAACTATAGGTGTTTTTGATCTTGCCATCCTCATATAGAAGGGTCCATATTCATTTGCCATTAATCTGATTAATTTTGAAACTGCAATGGTGTCAGCAGGTATGAAAACACGAAAATTAGGAATTGCCCTCATTATTGCAATATCCTCAATCTGTTGATGTGAGCCACCGTCCGGACCTACAGTTAAACCTCCATGTGATACCACTAATTTTACATTTAGTCCTTTTTTCCCTGGTGGTGAGGGATATGCAATTCCATTTCTAATTTGGTCAACTGCTCTTCCAGGTAAAAATATTGCATAAGTACTTGCAAACGAAATTTTCCCCGATGCTGCCAACCCCGCTGATACTGATACTAAATTACCTTCAGCTATTCCAACATTAAAAAACCTATTAGGAAATACTTTTCCGAATGCGGATGTTTTAAGAGATTCAGTAGTGTCAGCGCCTAAGACTACCACATTTTGATTATCTCTTCCAAGTTCAATTAGAGTTTTTGAATATTCTGTTCTCATATCGCTCATTTCAGGTGGATTCAAATCAAATTTGCCTCCTTTGCTATTTTGGTGATTTTTTCTTTCTTTTTTCCAACAACATGCAAACCAATCCACTTGTTTACCAAATCTGACCCACCTAATTGATGAGCATTTTCAAGCAAAATTTTTCTTCTTTTTTTCAGAATTTGATGTCTAAATTCTCTAATTGCTTCTCGAACATTAATTTGTCCGATCAGAGAACTGCCACCAACAAAAGCTCTCGCTCCATCCCCAAAACAAGAGCCAACATTTTCAAGAGTAACACCGCCATCAGCTTCGATATATCCCATAAAATTATGTTCTTTTAAAATTGGATTTAGTTTACTCATTTTTTCATGTGTTTCTGGAATATATTTTTGACCTGATTTTCCAGGTACCACAGACATTACGATGAGCTGATCAAGTTTAGATAGGAATTGGTAAGACCACTCTGGAAGATCAGTTTCTGGATTAATTGCAAGTCCGACACTAACTTGATTTTGTTTTAGCAAATCATGAATTTCACCAAAACTTGATTCATCACAAACTTCAGCATGAACTGTAATAATATCACTCCCAGCTTCAGCGTAGTCTCTCACATGTTTAACTGGTTCAGAGATCATTAGATGAGAATCAAACGGAATAGAAGTTATGGATCTTAAATCCTTAATTTTATTATGATCAAAGGTTTTTGCTGGAACAAATTGACCATCCATTACATCAAGATGAATATAGTCAGATCTGCCATTGACGCAACGTTTAACTTCATTTTCTAAATTTGTCATATCCCCGGCAATTATGGATGGTGCAATCATAAATTGTGAATTCAGTTCTAAATTTATCAGAGGTACTATATCCAAATCAGGAGCTTTTCCATGCCATTCTGGATTATCTTCCATATGTTCAACTGCGTTTCCTTTTATGGTTCTACAAATAATAATTGTAGGGACTCCTTTTGTTGCATTTGCTTTTGCTATAGCTGAACTGATTTGTTCAATTCTATGACCGTCAATTTCAAGTACATTCCATCCAAAAGATCTCCATTTATCTCCAGTCTTCCATCTTGAGGCATCTTTCCACATTTCAGAAATGTCATCACCTACCAACTCTTCATCTAGTGGCATAACTTGTTCAGTATAGGAGTCTTGTTGGATAAAATTTCTATCCAAAAATGCTGTTAAATTATCTAATTTGTATTTTGAGGCAGTCATTGCAGCTTCCCAAATTTGTCCCTCATCAGATTCTCCATCACCAATGATGGTGTAAACATGATGATCTTTGTTATCAATTTTAGCAGCAAGGGCAACTCCAATTGAATATGATAATCCAGTTCCTAAAGATCCTCCACAAAACTCAACTCCCGGACATTTCAAATCAGGATGACCTTGTAACCTGCTTCCAAATTTCCTTAGAGTTTCAAGTTCTGATTCAGGAAAATAACCTGCAACTGCCATATTTGAAAACAATCCAGGTGACGCATGTCCTTTTGAGAGAACTAGACGATCTCTATCTTCCCAGGAAGGATTACCTGGATCAAATTTCAAATGTTTGAAAAATAGACAACCCAAAATTTCTGCCATTGAAAATGAACCCCCTGGATGGCCAGAGCCTGCGATACTAGTAGATTTTATGACAAGTTTTCTTGCTCGTAAAATATTCTTCTTTATATGATAATAATTAAGACCCATTGGTAATTCGTTTCTTTGGAAATTGAATAAAAATCTATTTCTGCAAAATTTTAATCTGATCGATACCAACACATATTGTGAAAATTAAGGAAAATGCCCCAATAGTATTATTTGATGATTTGTGTTACCTTTGTACAAAATTTGCAAATATAGTTAATTTCGTGGCAAGAGACAATCTAACGATTATTGGACATTATTCAAATCAAGGAGAAAAAATTAGAAATCAAATATTGGATGATTCTGCACTTGAAATGTTTTGGTTAATTGATGAAAAATTCGCATATGGTGGTAGAGCGGCAATTGTTCCTTTAATTCGCGCAATAATCACCTCCAAAAAGAAAAAGTCTAACAATATAAAATTTGAAAGCAAGTGTAAACAAGAATGTAAAACAATAAAATCTGTTTTCATTAGATCTGCAAGCCTGTTATCAAATAGTAAAAAAATAGAGTTAACGTAAATCTAAATAATACTGAAAAACTAATCTTTTCGTGTTGAGGGTAAAAATAGAAAATTCTAATCCAGTTACAAAAAAAACTGAGATGTTATGTGGGTTTGTTTTAGAGAATTCTGATAAAATACTTGGGTTAAATAAAATAAATTCAAAAATTTCTGATTCCATTAGACAATCACTTAGAGATAACGAAGGTGTGTTTGGTAGAGTTACAATTGTGCCCACCAATAATAAAACACCTGCAAAAAGAATCCTTTTAGCAGGAATTGGAAAAAAAGAAAAGATAACAAACGATACAATAAGATTTGTTTCAGGTAAAATTGCTCAAAAAGCTAGTGAACTAAAATTAAAAGAATTTTCTATCATTACTCCTCCAAGTTTTCTAATTGAACCTATCTCATCTGCTTCTCAAATAACAGAAGGATGTAAACTTACATTAAATAAATTTGATAATTTTAAATCAAAAAAAGGCGGTCCGGTTCCTAACCTGACTATTCTTGTTTCACAATCCAGTAAAAATTCTAAAGATATAAAAAATTCAGAGATTATTTCAGAGGGAGTAATTTTTGCCAGAAATATTGCCAACCTTCCACCTAATGAGTGCACACCTACAACATTGGCAACTTTTGCAAAAATAATTGCCAAAAAGAATAAAATGAAATGTATTATTTTCTCACCAAATGAACTAAAGAAAAAAGGATTCGGTGGAATTACAGCAGTAGGACAAGGGAGTAAAAATGAACCTAAACTGATAGTTCTAGAGTATATGGGTGGAAAACAAAATGAAAAGCCAATTGTGCTAGTAGGTAAGGCTGTTACCTTTGATACTGGTGGAATCTCTTTGAAACCTGGTGAAAAAATGGACGAGATGAAATTTGACAAGTGCGGAGGATGTACAGTTTTGGGAATAATGAAAGCTTTATCAGAATTAAAATTGCCAACAAATGTTGTCGGGATAATTCCGTCTGTTGAGAATATGCCAAGTGGAGAATCATATCGACCAGGAGATATCCTAAAATTATATAATGGGAAAACTGCCGAAATTCTAAATACTGATGCAGAAGGAAGAGTGATTTTGGCAGACGCATTGGCTTATGGAGAAAAACAGTATTCACCAAAGGCAATAATTGATTTTGCTACCTTAACGGGAGCATGTATTATTGCACTTGGAAACAATGTTGCAGCAATAGTTTCAAACAATGACAAATTGAAACAAAAAATCAATGAATCTTCAAAGAGAACAACTGAAGAAGTATGGGAACTTCCTCTAAATAATGACTATATGGATTTGATTAAATCAGATGTGGCAGATATGAAAAATGTTGGAATTGGAAGAGCCGCAGGAACAATTACAGCAGCTGCATTTTTGAGAAACGCGATTGAAGAAACTCCTTGGATTCATATAGATATTGCTGGAGTTGCATGGACACAAGCTGCAACAAAATCCAAACCTTACAATCCAAAAGGAGCTACTGGTTTTGGTGTAAGATTAATTTTAGACTATCTTAAAAAAATTTAAATTTTATTATTTTAGATAGATTTTCAATAATGAAAATTAATTAGTATGTCATTGTACAAAAATAATCTATCAACTATGGTCGAGAAAAAAACATGTGATTGTAATGATGTTCACCATACAGGTCATGATTTCATACATTACAAGCATGTAGGAGATCAATGTATTCATCCTGATGGTCATATTCATAAGATCAACGGAACTTGATGACAGTCAAGATTTCAGACTATCTAAAAAATTTGATATTTCTACTATTGGTTTTTTAATTGAAAAAATAATGATATTTGAGATTTAAAAGAATAAGATTAGTAACCTCGGCTGTTTCTGTCAGGTTTGTCAAGGTTTGGATTCCTAAAACCGTGTTTTTCCATCATGTGATTTAAAAAACGAATGTCATCTGAGAATACTTCCCCGCAAACACTACAGTTAGCCATTTGAATAAAGGGGGAAAATTCGATATTAATAGATTGAGTAAATTGAAAATGCCAGCACTGTTGCTTCCCAAGAGCTCTCGCATCTTAGTAGCACAACAGCGACATTAGGTTTGACTTCCAAGTTCGGAATGGGGTTGGGTCGCACCCTAACGCTATGGCCGGCTTGATCAATTTATACAAAATCTCATCTATTAAGGTAACGCCAGTTTTTTGAAGGGTTCAAAAGAGGTATAAAGCCAGGATTTAACGAAATACGACATGACTCACAGAGTTGCGGTTCTAGACAAAGACCTTTGCCAGCCAAAAAAATGTGGACTGGAATGTATCAAATATTGTCCTGTGAACAAGTCTGGTGCTGATTGTATAGTTCTGAGTGAAGAATCCAAAAAAGCACAAATTGATGAAGATATCTGTAATGGTTGTGGAATATGTGTCAAGGTTTGTCCATTTGATGCCATTACTATTGTAAATTTAGCAAGTGAGCTAGCCAGTGATAAAATTCACCAATATGGTCCAAATTCCTTTAGACTGTACAAATTACCAAATCCAAAGAAAGGACAAGTTGTAGGTTTACTGGGAAGAAATGGAATGGGTAAAAGTACTGTAGTCAATATTTTGTCAGGAAACCTCAAACCAAATTTAGGAAGATATGAAAATCCACCTGAATGGGATGAAATTTTAAAATATTATAGTGGAACAGAATTAAAATCACATTTTGAAAAAATTAAAGATAAACAGATTAGGGCATCCATTAAACCCCAGCAAATTCAACATCTAGCACAATCGTTTGATGGAACGGGAAATGAGTTAATCGAGAAATATGATGAACGAGGAGTTTCAAGACAACTTGTAAAAGAATTAGGATTGGAAAATTCCATGGAACAAAATCTTAAAGAACTTAGTGGAGGAGAATTACAAAGATTAGCAATTGCTACAGTTGCATCAAAAGACACCGATTATTATTTTTTTGATGAACCATCATCGTACAATGATGTATTTCAAAGAGCCAGTGTGGCACGAGTAATTCAAAGTTTGGCAAAGATTGGAAAAAGTGTAATGGTTGTTGAACATGACTTGACACTTCTTGATTTTCTGAGTGATTTTATCGAAGTACTTTATGGTGAACCTACGGCATATGGAATTGTTTCAAATATTTTATCTACCAAAATTGGAATTAATGTTTTTCTTGAAGGATATTTACCAGTTGAAAATGTTAGGTTTAGAGATAAAAAATTCTCTTTTGATGTTTCTTCTTCGTCTACGGATGAATTTCAAATTGGGAGTGAAATTATCACTTATCCAAAACTTGAAAAAAGATTCCCTTCATTTGATTTAACTATCGAACCTGGGAGTGTTAGAAAGGGAGAAGTGCTAGGAATAATGGGTGCCAACGCTCTTGGAAAAACAACCATGATGAAAATGATTGCAGGGGCATTAAAACCAGATTCAGGCAAAATCAACAAGAAAACAAAGATTGCCTTTAAACCACAATATCTGGAAAACGATATAGATGTTGAAGTGATTGCCATCTTGGATAAAGCAAATGAATCACCTATCGAAGGCAGTCAGGAAGAAGAACAAATTGTTGATCCCTTAAAAATCAAGAAACTTTACAACAAATCTGTCAAAAATTTATCTGGAGGGGAACTCCAAAAAGTAGCCGTTGTTTCTTGCCTTTTAAAAAAAGTGGATTTGTATGCATTAGATGAGCCATCAGCATTTCTAGATGTTGAAGATAGAATTGCAGTGGCAAAATTTATACAAAGATTTGTCCGATCATATGGAAAATCAGCGATTGTAATTGACCACGATATACAATTGATGGATCTTGTATCAGATTCCATGGTTATCTTTGAAGGTGAATCAGGAATAAGAGGGCATGCTACATCACCAATGCCAAAATCGGATGCGATGAATAAATTCCTAAAATCCCTTGATATAACATTTAGAAGAGATGAGAGAACCCTTAGACCTCGGGTAAACAAGCTAGAAAGCAGATTAGATAAAGACCAAAAGGTTTCTGGTAATTTTTACTATAAGAAATGACACGAATGCTAAAAAAAGCATTAGAAAATATTCTTACGTCTCAAGAAAGTGAAGAGTTGATCTCTGCGTTTGATCAGATCGGAGATATCATAATTATTAGAATTCCAGATTCACTTTTATCCAAAAAAAAAATTATTGGTGAAACTTTACTAGATGAGGTAAAAATCATAAAAAGTGTGTTTTACCAAGCATCGCCAGTCGAAGGTGATTTTAGAACTAGAAATCTAGAGATTCTTGCAGGTGAGGATAGAACTGAAACTGAATACAAAGAATTTGGATGTAGATTTATAGTAGATGTTGCCAATGCATTTTTTTCTCCTCGTTTATCTACTGAAAGAGAGCGGATTGCAAATCTAATACAGGATGGCGAGACCATGGTCAATATGTTTGCAGGAGTAGGAATGTTTTCAATTATGGCTGCAAAAAAGAAAAAATGTATAGTTTACAGTATAGATATCAATCCAATAGCATCAAAACTTTGTGAAAAAAATATCGAGTTAAACAAACTTGTAGGAAAGGTCATATCCATTAACGGGGAGACATCTAAAATTATAGATGGAGATTTACAAAATAAAGCAGATAGAACATTAATGCTTCTTCCTGAGAGATCAGATGAATTTTTGGGCTCTGCAATTAAGACCACCAAAGATGGAGGGATAATTCATTATTATTCGCATATTCATGCAGATAAAAAAGCAGATGCAGGAAATTTATCCGAAAAGCATTATCTGGATGTGACCCCAGTAAAATCAGAGATTCTAACATCAAAAATTGTTAGACCAGTAGGACCTAGATATTATCAAACAGTGGTGGATGTAAAAATTTCAAAATAGTTTATTCATCAGAAGAAATTGTGGCAGATGATGGCTTTGTAGTAGCCATGACGTATCCAGTCCAAGCAATTACTCCAAGGATACCTCCCGTAATCATCAAGATGGATAGTTGTAAAACTATGGGACTCCATTCAGATAACATTAACAAGTATGCATAAATAAAAAATGCACCAATGCACAAAATAAATATTAAAAGTCCAGTTCCTTTACGTTTGTCCATTGCGATAAAATTAGTTGTGATATATTTATTGGTTTGAACTACTTGTTAAATTCAATTGCCATCAGATATGCATCCTCACCATCACGATAGTATGCATTAAGTTGTTGTTTAATTTCGAATCCTAGTTTTTCATATAATCGTACGGCCTCAGTATTACTGCATCTTACTTCAAGGTAAAATTCATCACATTTTTTTAATTTAATACCATTTGTAGATTCTTCAACAATAGCTTTTCCAATTCCTCTGTTCCGATATTCTTCAAGTACAGCAATTGAAACTACGTGTCCTTTTTTTACAAATCCTAGTTTCTTAAAATTAGAAAAACCATATTCTGTTTTACACATGACATAACCAACATGCTTTCCATCAATTTCTGCTACAATAAATGCCTCAGGAACTTCTGAAAGCAAGCTTTCATAAAAATAATCAGAATAATGCTCTGGGAGAGTTTTTAGATTTATTTCCATAACGGGTATCAGGTCACTAGGTCCTGCTCTGCGAATTATACAATCATCTAACTGTCTAAGAACAACCTGCATAGTTATCGGAATCTCCTATTGATATTTATTTATATTTTATATTTAAAATATTACAAAAATTCACCTTTATTCTGGTTATTCTAGTCTATTTTTTATTGGATTATAGACTGTAATCTATAAAATAACTATTTTTAAGAAAATATACCCAAAATTGGCATACATCTCTGACGTTTTTACGATAATTGTTAAAGTTGGCATAATTTGTAGGAACTAGTTATTTATCACAAAGCCATTTAACAGAAAGATGTAGAAAATTTAGAATGGATGATTCAAGAACCGAGGACGTCATATCCCTAGTAAATTCAATGTTTAAGGTTAGTAAATTTACGAAAGAAACGTATACTTTAGAATTTAAAATCGAGAATCACGACTTTAAATCAAAATTTGAAGATTTGGCAAGGAGACTTCAAGATATTAATTATTTAGGTAAGCTTGAACGAATAGAAAATGAAAATTACATTATAATTCAAAAATTTCCACCTAGGAAGAAACGGAAATGGTTGAGTTCACCATGGATTCCTAGAGTATTGTTTGTGGTTGTGGTTGTTTTTGTATTGACTGATGGATTTTATAGAACAATAGGAGTCAATGCCATACCAAACGTAGACATTGGCAAACCTCAAGAAATGGCCGTAATTTACACACTGTCCCTATTGGGGATTCTTGGAATTCATGAATTGGGTCACATGATTGCAGCTAAAATCCATAGGTTAAAGACAACTTGGCCTTATTTCATCCCTGGAATACCAGTTTTTGGGTTTCTTCCAACTTTTGGCGCTCTGATCATACCAAAGGGACCCATGATTAGCAGGAAAATATTATTTGATGTTGCAATTGCAGGACCTGTTGCAGGATTAGTTATTGCAATAATTGTCTCATTGTATGGAGCTTATACTGCCCCAGTAATGGGGCCAGATGTTGCTTTACAATTGTATGAAGAAAGTAATTTAATAGAATTTTCTTTTGGTGAACCATTATTTTTGACAGGATCACTTTCTCTATTTGGTAAGGGAGGTCCTGAAAACGAGGTAATACTTACTCCTGTCTTGTGGGCAGCCTGGATTGGATTTTTTATCACTTTTTTGAACTTGATGCCAGCATGGCAACTAGATGGAGGTCACATGGCAAGGACTTTTTTTGGAGCTAAATGGCACAGATACAGCACTTACGGAAGTCTAATTGTTCTGGCATTAATTGGATTTGAGTTTGCTGCTATAATGATCTATTTCTTAAGCAGGAGAGGTTTAAGTGCAATTCCATTAGATGATATATCACCTATATCAAAAAATCGAAAATTAGCTTATCTTGGGATAATTGTTTTAGCAGTTTTGTGTATTCCAATTCCGGAGAATATCTGTATGCCCTTTTCAAGAGGCATCTGTATCTTCTAATTCAGATTAACGAATTAGTGTTCTTGCGCCATCAGAAACTATAGCAACTTTTTGTCGTGCACCTTGAGTTTTAAGGATGTAATCCATTGAATGTTTTATTCCAGATAAAGTGATCAAATTTAGTTTCTTTGCATAAAATTCAGGAAGAATAGAAACTAATCCAATTTGAAAATTCTTTTGGACTTCAGTTAAGAACAATAAATCCTCCATTCCTTCAATGTATTTAGTGGGGTTTTGGAGTTTTTCAAGAGGAAATCTACCTTCGATGTATTGCTGGATTGCGTCTGATCCTAAACCGCCTTTACATTCTGCAACCAATATTGCAAGACCACCGTTCTGTATAACGCTTGAGCAATTCCAGAGAGAAGATAGAGATTTACTCAAAGTAAAATTACTAGAGTCCTTTCCTGTACTGATTATCACTGATTTTTGTTTTTCAATATCTTGAACTCCAAAGGATTCCAAAGTTTTAGTTAGAAAAAGAGTTTTTGATGGGTGGTCAATTGAGAAATCTACTATTCCTTTAGAATTCGCGACGATTTCAATTCCTTGAATTTCAAAGTTGTTAGAAAACTTTTTTGCCTCTTCAAAACTGTCAGTTGGTTGTCCAGGAGTTGGAAAGTTTTCTTTTCGTTTAGCATATGCTGAAAGCATATTATCTTGTCCAAATTTCTTTATCAATCTGGTCGAGATTGTTTCATATCCAAATAATCCATCAAATTCCATTTCTCCCATGAAGACAAGATTAGAATTTGAAAGTTCGTTGTTATCAAATTCATTAATGGAACTACCTTCAGGCATGCCAGCTTTTACGTGATTCATTATCGTTTTCTCAGCTAAAACGTTTGGGAAGGGAAGTGATTTTTGTTCACAAATTGTAAATAGTGAAGAGATAATTTTTTGAATGGATCGTGAATTATGTAAAACCACTAAATCCATAGGTTTCGAAAAATCAATGGAACTTAGTTTTTCATTTATCGCAGAATCCTCCATGATTTGACCCTCAGAATCTATTTTTTGATCCAAATTTTCTGCTCGAATGTCTAAAACAACGTCCGTGATTCCATAGTTTAACCAGATTTCAGGCATACTTTTACATCAAATACAAAGCAAAATAAATCCAGTGTAGTTAATTTTGGTATGGATTTTGTAAAAGAGTTTTCAACTTTTTTGCATGAAAAAAAAATAATTAGATTTGGAGATTTTACTTTGGCAAGCGGTAAAAAAAGCTCATACTATGTTGATTTGAGGCTTGTTCCAAGCTATCCTCATCAATTTCGTAAGATGGTAAAATATCTGCAAAATGAAATAATCAAAGATATTGGACTAGAGAGATTTGATTCTTTAGTTTCTGTTCCCACAGGAGGTTTAGTGATTGCCTCGGCATTAGCAATTGAGATAGTAAAACCGTTAATCTATGTGAGAAGTAAACCAAAAGACTACGGAACATCGAAATCTGTTGAAGGAAAAATATGGGAAGAGATGAAGGTAGTAATGATAGATGATGTTGCCACAACTGGTGGGTCTGTTGTAAATGGAATAATTTCTTTAAAGGAGCTAAAAATCAAGGTGGAAGATGCATACGTAATTGTAAATAGAATGGAAGGAGCTGATAAAGCTCTTAAAAACCAAGGAGTTACTCTACACTCAATTACAAACGTTATGCAAATTACCAAATCTTTGCATGAGCAAAATCTTGTGGATGATGATATTTTACAAAAAGTCCAAGAACAAATTAAAATTGCATAATTTTTGGCAGCTCAGACAAATGCCTTCAAATCACCATTCAGATATAACTCTGATTCTTCATTGCAGCCAGCAGACTTAATCCATAGTTATTTTAAAACTAATGGAATTAGAATGGGCCAGAAGGGCTTCATAATATTTTGCTTGTAAGTTAAGATTCAGTTCAGGCACGGTAATTTTATTTTTGTAGTATAAAATCTATACAAACTACTATGAATTAAATTTTTAACATATTCAAATCCAGAGATTTTTAACGATTAAACAATTCCGTCTAAAAGATCTACTCTGTAATAATCCCAATGTTCTGGATCAATCATTGTGACAAACTCTACATTTTCCGAACCAATGTTTTTTTGAATTAAATCCCGGAGTGCAAAACTTGTCAAATACCTGTAGCGTTTAGTATTTGCAAGCAAAGAAAATGTTTTTCTTAGTTTAGTGCCTCCTCCTAATCCCCAATATCCCATTTTCAATGCGATGGGCTCTAAAAATATTGTATTTTTTTTACCCAAATTCTTATCATCGACTCCTGCATACAACTGATAGTTCTCAAGAGGACCTCCTTTTGCGTAACCCACAATCGTATCTTTTCCATCACTTAACCTAAGGGTTGTAAGTATGGTATCAGGATCTATCACAGATTTTGCAAATCCAAATTTTTGTAATTGTAATGGTCGTGGCAATTCATTGTAAATGGATGTAAGTGAATTAATGTAATCATCAGAGGATCGTTCTTCGACAGAATCTACCTTTGCTTGAAATTTTTGATTTTCAAACTCAAATTTATTTTCAATTCTGATCTCTTCTTGTCTGAGATTCATAAATGACAAAACCGTATCCATAAAATTTTTTCTTAGTTCAGGTGGAAGGGCATGCAAAACCCGTCTGCACATTTGTGATTCTGTGTTTAGAAGGGTTTCAAAATAGTTTACAGACATTCGAACAATTGATGATTGATGCCAAGCAAATGCATGAGCATTCTTTTTTGCTTTTTCCATTGCATCGGAGAAATCCCCAATCGCATAACCTCCTACTCTGTCTGCCACAGACAAAAACCAGCCTAATTCTTCATAGTGTGTTTGTTTTTCAGGATTGTTTCTAGTTATTTCAGAACGTTCAAAACATTCTTTCATTTGTTTTTCTGGTTTTATCTTAAACTCTCCAGTCCAAGGATAAGAAGTCCTTAGAATCAATGCCATAATGATTTCAATGTCAAGATCCGCTTCTTTGATTAATTTTGGCAGTTCTCTATCAAGTGAGATAAATTGTATTACACTTTCTTCATGGGGTCTGTCTACTGATTTTTGAGGATCAAAATCATGAAATAATGCAGCAACAAAAAGATATTCAATGTCACTTTTATCTAATTTTTGTATTTTTTTCTCCCACGTTCCTGCAAGTAATGCAATGTAAGTTACCTCTAATTCGTGGTCTATGTTGTGATAGCCATAATAGTCTCGCCCAAGCCCTTGAGTTTCAAAAATTTCAATTGTATAATCTAACATTTTGTTATAGGCTGTAATTTTTTCAAATTCAGCGGAATCTAATAATTCTTGAATCTTTACTTTAAGAGGGTGTTCTTTTTCCTCTACCATGTATCTTTTCTCTGCAAGTTGTTTGTTTATAAGATTCAATGATTTTCAGCCTTGATTTTTGTAATTCCCTTTCAAATACATTGATCATACAGTCATATCGTTAATCTTGGCAGATTCAGGTTCAATTATTTCTACATCTCCACTAAGTGAGATTTTAGGAAATTCTCTTACCTCCACCCCGTGTGTAAATGTCAGAAAAAATGCCAAGGTAAAGGTTGTAGGGGGAATGCTTGTTCAATATCTAGAAACTTTTACAGATTCTGTGGTGGTCCGAGATGATACTAAACCAATTGGTGTAGTAGGAGGTCGAGAGATAATCCAAGGAGTATACAAAAATCCGTCTTCTGATTTTTTTGAGATGCAATTTGTAGAGGACATTGTAGATAATCGGCTTAATGTGGTTACTCCAGATACGACTCTCAAAGAACTCCTCTCTCTTTGGAGAGCAGTTGGAAGAGCATTTGCGATAATAAATGTAGGAAATGATGACTATTCTGTAATTTCAGCAAAAAAAATATTGGAAATAGGGATGAATAGCAATTCTGATTTTCATATATCTGCAATGCCTAAAAAGAAGATTGTGACATTTGATCCTATTGCAACATTTGGGGATGTGATGAAATTGATGCTGGAGAACAGGACTAGAAAAATAATGGCTAAAGGATCTAATCAATTCATTAACGATAGAATAATTATTGAAACTATCGAGAGATTTGATTTTCTTTTGGGTAAAGATAACTTCTTGGAAATTCCTGTAGATATTGTATCCCTTGAAGATGCCAAAGAAGTAACTGAAGATTTGAGTCTTTCAGATATTTCAAAGATAATGTATGAAATGTCCCAGCCACTTATTTTATACGAAGAACGAGTGATTAGTCCTTGGGATATCTGTACTATTCTAGAGAAGAACTGATGCCAAATACGTTGAGATGTTATCTATTATAGTATGATTAATTTTAAATCCCAAACGATTATCTATTGATCATTAAATGATTATCAACAATTTAATTTTTAATATCATCTTGGCATTAGTTTCATTGCCGTTTGTGGGGCCACACACGTTTGTTGAAAAATTAGGCTTGAACAAACTGGTCATCTCAGGCTTTTTGCACAAGCCATCCTCCCCTACTGCTTTACTGAATTTATCAACCACGTGAAACGGCGCCAAAGAATCACTTGATGCCACCCTAATGTCATTATCATAAAGATATGAAATTTCATGTGAAAAAAAATACACCAAGGTCTTGTGAATAAAATGGAAAACTAACTTCTCTTGAATCCAAAGCGACACATTTAATTTTTTATAATATGAAGAAAATCTAATTTGGAATTTATCTTCTTGTAATCCAGACAAGGACTGACAATCCTACAGTCTGAATTACATTAATTGCAAACAAGTAATGTGCAACCATATCAGCAGACATCATCAAAACCTTATCGTCCATGTAAAGTGTAAACCAAAATATTACAATTACAATATTTTGAATCATTAACAGAGCTGCGACTAAAACTAAACCTGAAGTATAATATGATCTGATTACCCTCATGTTTTGAATATACGTTCCAATCGTAACTAGTAACAATCCAATGTTAAGAAATGCTGCCACTACTGCAGCTAACATAAAGTCTAACATAATGCACTATTCCCTAGATATGTTAAATTACTTTGTCCCAATTTTCTCCACAATCTCCTCTAATACCTTTTGATTTTTTTGCATGATTTGTGATAATTTGTATTCTGCACCATAGTCTTTTTGGGCTTTAACAACTAGATCATTTTTTGAAAGGATTTGTACATGATGAATTACTGTTTTATGATCTAAATTCAATACTTTTGCAATCTTGTTTGCATTCATTGGGGTATCTTTGATTAAATTGAGGATTTTGGCCCTGTTTACGCCTCCTCTCGTGCCTGCAATAATAAACCAAAGGATCATTTTGAACCTGGGATCGGTTTGGGATTGTCCATTATCTGTTCCTAAAAAAGAAAACAGGTTTCTTGAAATTATTTCTGGAAACAAAAAAATTGGGAAAACAACTGTTGTTCCAAACACTGATTGCCCAACATTGGTACTAGATATAAAAAATCCGCTTTGTAATGTTTCAGAAACATTACGGGTAAGATATTTCAGCACTTCCAAACAAGACACCAAATGCCTTACACCAAATCAATACCTTGTTGTATTTACCAAGATCAACATCATTTGGAATTTCATAGTTTTGATTTCCACTGCTAGCTTTTAGTTTTCCTAAGTTGATAAATTCTGTGGCTTTATCATCAGTTGAAAGATAAACATACAAGTCGGGCCCGTTAGTTGACTTAAAATTCTCTAGTCTTAATACATCACCTCCCTCTTCTAAGGGTATAGTGAAGGCGTTACCTTGTGCATCATGAATCCCATCACCTATTCCTACAAAAGTTCCAGAATAAGAAATGGGAATTGTGTCTTCCATCATGGTATCTTCCGTAATAGTATCTTCCATCATGATATCTTCCGTAATGGTATCTTTTTCTATCATTACTTTTTCTGTGATTTTTGGTTGTATGATTGCACCAGATGGTAATGCCTCATCCACGGTGGATTCGGTAAAATAGGGCGAGATAGTAAATGCAGCTGCAGTTCCAATTACTGCAATCACAATTATCACCAAAAAAGATTTGTTCATGGTAAAAAGAATATTTTTTACTATAAAGGAGATTTTCCATTTCTCACCCCAATCTTTTTGGTTAAAACTTTGTAAATTTTCTTTTCAAAAGATTGGGGTCTAACTTGGAAAATAGGTTTTATTGACCAAATCAAAGTCTAATCATGGCAGATGTCACTATATTTGTAGCATTACTTGCTGGCCTTGGATCATTTGTAGCTCCTTGCATTTTACCAATGATTCCTGCTTTTCTTGCCTATATTTCTGGAACTACAGTTACAGACCTTGGTTCTAAAAGTGGCACTGTCATGTCCATTAACAGATCCAAAATTATTTTAAATACCATATTTTTTGTCTTGGGATTTTCTGTAGTATTTTCTATACTGGGTGTTTTAATTAACAGTGTGCTTTCTAGCTCTTCTGGAGAAATAACTGAAAGTCTCAATTATGTTGGAGGCTCAATCATCATTGGGTTTGGAGCATTTTTGTTATTATCCTCAAAGTTTCGCTCACTAAATATAGAAAAAAAATTCCTTCCCAAAAGATCAAAGTCTAGTTATCCACTCTCTTTTATTTTTGGATTATCATTTGCTGCAGGATGGACACCTTGTGTTGGCCCAGTTTTAGGAACAATTCTTACACTTGCTGCAACAACTCCATCAATTTCATTCAACTTGTTGCTTGCCTATTCAATGGGATTAGGAATTCCATTTATTTTGATGGGAGTGTTTTTTTCTAGAGCAACAGGCATAGTCCGAGCAATGAGCAAACATCTCAAATATTATTCTCTAATCTTGGGAGGTTTCATTATTGTTTTAGGAATATTGGTATTTACAAATCAACTAGCTTACATTGCAAACTTTCCTTTGTTAAATGAATTGGTGTTGTTAGGATGATGAAATGAATTCAGACATAAAAACTGCTGTAATTTTAGGAGGTCTGGTAATAGCTATAGTTGTAGGTATTAGTTTGTCTCTATCAATTTTAGAATCTCAAGTTGAATCACCAAATGGAGAAAATTCAAGGATAGAAAAGAATAGTTCAGAAATTAGATTTGATAAACTTGGCCTAAAAAAAGCACCAGAACTTGTAGGAATTTCAGATTATATCAACAGCTTACCTGAGGAGTTAAAAATGAAAATAGATGATAGTGTAGTTTTGTATGATATTTGGACGTATAGTTGCATTAATTGTATTCGTACTTTACCATTTATCACAGCATGGGATGAAAAATATTCAGATCAAGGCTTGTTAATTATTGGTATTCATTCCCCTGAATTTGAATTTGAGAAGGATGTTGAAAATGTCAAACAAGCTGTGACAAAATACGGAATAAATTATCCAGTTGTACTAGATAATGAAAAAGAGACATGGAGTGCATTTGAGAATAATTACTGGCCACGAAAATACATTGCAGATCATGAAGGATACATCCGTTATGATCACATTGGAGAGGGAGGATATGATGAAACAGAAAAAGTCATCCAAGAACTACTAAAAGAGAGAGCAGAATCCAAAGGCACGAATTTGTCAGAATTTGGAGAGTTGGTTCAGATTCAAGAATTTGAGCATTCTTGGTTAAGGACTCCAGAACTATATTTTGGATATAATTTTGCTTCTGGGCGAAATCAATTAGGCAGTTCGGAGGGGTTTGCTCCAAACCAAAATGTATCATATTTAGTCCCAGAAAAATTTGTTCTTCATAATTTCTATATTGAAGGAACATGGACCAATCTTCAAGACGGAATGAAACTGGTTTCAGATTCTGGGAGAATATTTTTACCCTTTATTGCAAAGGAAGTAAATATTGTTACTGCAGGAGAAGCAGATTTGGAAATTTTCCTTGATGGGAAAATAATTACTGAAGAATTTTTAGGAGATGACGTTGGTACTGAAGGACTACTACATACTCATCATCCAGATTTGTACAATGTTGTCAATGCAGATGAATCCAGTCAACATTTCCTTGAGATACTGATAAAAGATCCAGGATTTGAGATATTTACATTCACCTTTGGGTGATTTATCCTTTTGAAATAAAAATAACAGAATTGATTTTTTAATACTGATTGATTTCAATTTTGGCATGAATTTGTTAGGTCCAATACATTTTATTCTTAATTTTAGTTTCAAAAAATAATTTCAAATCCAAAGTTATTGTAAATTAGATTCTAAACTCCAACACACTTAAGTTCAAATTTATTGTAGAAAATTCATGAATGTAAAGACGTTATTCAAAGATGACTGAGAAAAAATCAAAGAAAAAAGACGGGAGAAAACAGAAAGGACAGAAATCATCTGAATTAAATCAACGAGTTAAAAAATACAAAAGTGAACAACAAAGAAAAAAGAAAGGTCGCAGTAAGTAGATTCTAAACGCTCATCCTTCCCAAAAAATAATTTCAAAAACTATTCTCTTTTTGCTCTAAACTTTACCAGGTATACTCCTGCAACTGGAATTCCAATATACATTCCAACATTCAATAAAATCAGAGATAGTCCATATCCTAAAACTTTAGATTCTGAATCCATTTCCACATGATTCAAAATTGAAAGACTAGAGATCATGGGAGTGATTGCCATTTTGACTGCCTCTCTGAAAACTGGATTTTCCCGCTCATAATCGGCAATAATTGGACTAAAAGAGTAATAGAAACCATTGAATGAAATCATGAATGCTGAACCAGAGTCTGTATGAAGTAAATGATTGTCTCTAAGTTCTCGAAGTTGTTGCACTTGTGGTGCAAGCTCTGAGCCGTAAGCTGCTGTTGCAATAAGACATCCACCGTCAGATGATTCTGAGTTTTGTGGTTGTGTGGTTTTGGGAATTGGTTCTGGATCTAGTTGTAGTTCTGGATCTAGTTGTAGTTCTGGATCTAGTTGTAGTTCTGGATCTAGTTGGGGTTCTTGAACAGAGTCAAGTGGTTTTTCTATAATCTCATTAATTTTTGATTCTAGATTGTCAGGAGTAACCTCAATTATCCTAGTTGATTCTACATTCCATGTTTTTACAATACTTTCTTGTCCATTTGAAATTTCTATACGATAAGTCCCAAGTGAAAAGTCAAGAGGGATGCTTATTGGTTCAGATAACATCCAAGTGCCTTTTGTAGAGACCTCAGCAGTTCTATTATGGATTAGCCCGTTGTATTCATTTTTAACCAAAGCAGTTATTGAGCTTCCTGGTTGTGAGGTGCCAGATATTTCCAAATAGTCCCCGCGATACAGGATCTCAGGTATTGCACTTATTGTAAGTTTTTCAATATTCCCTGATGGTGGGTTGGTTCCACTGTTTCCTAATACGATACTAATTTCTTTCGTATCTCCTGTTTTGTCTTTAACCAAAAAAACTACTCTTTCTGCTTTTTGATCTTCTGGAATTTGAAAGGTGGTCATAAAATGATTATCGCTGTTTGTATCAAAGAAACCTAATTTCTTGGAATTTATGTAAAATTTAAATTCTTGAGATGCTCCAAAATTATCTCCAGTAACTCTAATTGTTCCACCGACGTTTGGTTTATCAGGAATTATTCTAAAAGACGATGTTTCAAAAATCCCATCAGTTGTATTTGTATTTGAGGATACTGTTACTTGACCTCCAAGATGTATTAGATAGGATTTTCCAAGTAAATGAGTTCCTATGAGTTGAATTTCAGAGTCTCCTTTTTCAAAACTAGTGGTAATAAATCTAAAATTGGAATTAGTCTCTGTTTCAACATAAGGAATTTGGAAATTATCAATTAGAATTATGAAAGCCTCATCTTGACCAGCAGGTTTTTTGGCATCGATTAATTCCCTTGGAATTTTAAATGAAATTGTTCCTTCATCTGGTGACTCAATGGAGACAATAACTGAGAATTTATTTTGGTCAAACTGAACGTTTTTGACTGATCCCCCTCTAAGCGTATATTCTATGCTAAGAGATTCATCTGGAATTTCGTCGCTTTGAGCAAAAACTGGAACAATAAAAAATCCAATGATAAATGCAGTAAGGAGTATAATTTTCACATTTTCTCTCAAAATTTTGTGAACTTAAGATTACCTTTCAATAACAAAAACGAAACTAAATACAGAATTATTCTCTATTTGCTCTAAACTTTACCAGATATACTCCAGCACCGAGAATTCCTGCTACTGCTGGTATCTTGATCATTAGTTACTGTTAGCTGGAATTCAATATATGTTAAAACAAGGAATCATCGTGGTATAGTTACATAGTACTTGCAGGATTAGGGGACTTGACACACTTGGACACACTGCATAGTACAAATTTCAGCATCTGGGTCATGCCTGCATGCAGATTCACATTCCTTGAATGTTCCATTCATATCTGAACACTGTTCTTCTGAAATGTATTCACATTCATTAAACTCTGGTAGCCATTGTCCGCCATAAACTGTGCACTGAGTTTCTGGGTTTAGTGGAGTGTCAATCTCTTCAACAAAGTATTTCCCATCACTTGTCCTACATTGTCTTGGATATGATTCCATGACGGGATTACCATCTGCAACACAATCCTCAAAACTTTCAATTGTAGATTCTATTGGTCCTCGAATTTCATGTAGTGCCAAAATTAGTTTTTTAATTTCAGGTGCATCATCTACTACCTCAAATTGTATCTTTTTTGTTTTGGTTCCCTTTGTAATTTCAATCCATTCTATTGGGGCATCAGCACAGCCTGGGCAACCAATGTTATCTGGCAATGAATTGAATTTTTGAAAATCAACCAAAGCTGCCAACTCATTCCAATCTGATTTAGAAAATGAAATTTCTTTGGTTATTTCAGTAACATCACGTCCACTTTGGGTATAGATTATTTTTTCAGGTGTTATGACAAACTCCTTAAAGCAATATCCAAGGCAAAAAAGTGCATCAGTTCCAGTTTTAATTTCTGGTTGTATATCACTCTGGTTTTTATCATCATCTGAGAGGTCTTGTGATTGAACTGCTCGGATAATATCACTTACCCAATCTCTTTTAATCAACTCATCATAAGTCATCAATTTCACACATGCAGGTCTTCCATCATATCTTTGGGTTAACTGAAGACTGTCTCGGCATTTTATCTCCTTGAAGGGAATTCCATCCTTGAATTGTTTTAGAGGAGAATCAAGATGATTTACTTTTGCACTAGAGGTAAAAAAAATCAGAGAATAATTTGGTGCCTCTATTGGACTGGTGCTTTCCGGATAAGGCTCTACATTGGTTAGTCTAATGTAATATCCCTCAAATGTCTGCTCGTTGCCTTCTATTGCCTCCATAGGAATGGTGTAAACTCCAAGATCCTGACCTCCTTTTTGAAGTTGTACTTTGGCTGTAACAGTTCCCTGCCAAACGCACACAACGTCACTTGGGCATCTTGAATCTTCAACCTCAAGCAAGGTCATAGTCAAGTCCGAATCAATACTTGCAGTTTCTCCAATCTTTAGACTAATAGGAAGATCGAGGAAAATAATTTCATCAGCAAAAGCAGTTTGCGGTAAAAGGGTAACTACTACACTAATAGCTATAATTGAGAAAAGTGAGTTGTTGATTTTTTTGGACATTTTTGATCATTGTATAAAATTGGTATGTGATTATAACCATTGATGAAAACTAGTTTTTACCAAAAATCTACCATCTAATCAAACCACTTGAAGAAAAAAATCATTGCCAAAAAACCCCCTGATATCATACTAATTTAGTAGAATTATTCTAGTCAGTTTATCTTCGTTAACTTTAATTTGTAAAGAAAATTATTCCCGTCCTCCAAGGGTCTTGGTAATTTGGTTCAAGACTCTTCCTAAAAAATAATTTAATCCCCAATCAATGCTTTTATTATCAGAAGACCCTGTAGTAAATCCTTGAATCAAAAACTTGCTTTGCTGCTAATAATTGCCACATTTGGAGGTATGATTTTTGTGCCAGCAGAGGTATTTGGGACGTTTCATTTCTGGGATATTAATGAGATTTTTTCTAATTCAGATGGAACTAATCAGTTCATTGAATTGACCACATCATCTGAGGGACAAGAATTTCTTTCAGGCCATACCATTACTGCAGACTCTGATGGTGACCTTAAAACGTACACATGGATAATTGATTCTCCATCACCTACAGCCGACACCAATATTTTACTGGCAACTACAAGTATGGCAGCCGCATCAGACTTTCTTACTCCTGACTTTATAATTCCAGATAACTTTTTTGTCCCAACAGCAGAGACAATCACTTTTAATTTTGGAGAAAGTTCTGATATAGTTATTCTTAATGGAGGAATTCCAATTGGTGGTATTACTTCAGTGACTGCCAGTGGAGCTGAACAAACAGCAACGCCAACTAATTTTGCGGGTGAAACCTCAGCTCCTCCTTTTGGGCTATGGGAGACTTTTCCTTCCATGCCCCTTTCTAGAGCAGACTATACTGGAAAGGTGGTGGGTAGCAAGGTTTACCTTATACAAGGATTTGGAGCGGAGATGAATTTTACAGAGTATGATAGCATAACTGGAAACTACACTGAATTAGCTCCTGCTCCTTATTCTGCAGATCATTCTGCATCTGCAGCGCATAATGGAAAAATATATGTTGCAGGGGGATGTGAATTTGGAAATCCATGTTCAACTGCAAGAGATTATAACATTACATCAAATACATGGGCTAATTTACCAGACATGCCATTCGCTAATTGGTCATCAACAGCACAAATTGTGGGTGATGATTTTTTTGTTCTAGGTGGAAATCCCAATTTCCATAAATGTCAAAAATATAATATTCCGACAAATTCTTGGTCAACCTGCGCGGATTTACCAACAGGTAGAGAACATCTCTCTTCGGCAGTTTTTGATAATAAAATTTATGTGATTAATGGACGAGGTGGATTTCCTGGTGATGCTACTGCCAACGAAGTGTATGATCCAATATCTAATTCTTGGGAAATTCTAGCTGATAAACCAACCGCAATGGATGGTGGATGGGGAGGTGTTTTTAACAATAAAATATATGTTATTGGTGGAGGAGATCCACTAACTGCAGTCAACGAGTGGTATGATCCTGTCACTGACTCATGGATTAGTGGTCCAGATATGCCCACTAAAAGACATGGTTTAGTTTGTGAACCTGTGGGTCCAAAAATTTATTGTTTTGGTGGTGGTCTCTTCAACGAGGGAGGAACTAGTTCAATAGTTGAAGTTTTTGATGCAAATTCGTTTGTACTTCCACCAGATACTGAAAGTCCATCAATAACTAGTTCAGGCACTCCAAGTGTTCCAGAGAATACTACAACTGTTGTGGATATTAATTCAACAGATGATAATGATTCTGAGGGCTCTGGTTTGACCTATACTAAGACTGGCGGTGCAGATACGGCTTTGTTTAGTCTCAACTCTACTACAGGGGCATTGTCTTTTAGCGTTGCACCAGACTTTGAGAATCCAGGAGATGTTGGTACAGACAATGTGTATAATGTTCAAGTAACTGTAACTGACTTGGATATCTTAACTGATGTTCAGGATCTTGTAGTAACAGTTACTGATGTCAATGAAATTCAATGTGAATCCCTACCAACAAGTGGAGATTGGATAATTAACTCAAGTTGTTCTCTTGAAAATAATTTTACCAGTCCTGCAAATATCCTAGTTCAAGTTGAGGCAATACTTACTATTCCCAATGGTGTAACGCTAACTATTCCTTCAGGAAATAACATTTCAGTTGTCTCAGGAGGTGGTATATTGATAGAGTTGGGTGGAACTGTAATAGTTGTTTCCTAATCCTTCCCAAAAAATAATTTTAAAATAAAACAATTGAATCGAATACCAAAAAATCGATTGTTGTTTTAAATGAAACCAAATAACGAGGATATGCTAGAAAATCCTAATTGAAACTTAGATGCTTCCATCTTTTTTCGCGTTTTCCTTTTTCTATCTGTCCACTTCTTCAAAGTTTACCCCTTGAATATCAGCAGGTATTATAGATCCTCGTCATAACAAGTTCACAAAAGTGAAATTTAAGTAGTTCTTAGTAAAATCCTAAAATTTATCCATATTTTTATATCAAATTCTTACAAACGTTTATTGATTTGGATACTACGTATCCTTCCCAAAAAATAATTTCACATATTAAAATTGACTATAACTTTTAAGCTAAAATGCATTTACTATGAAATTGTTCTTGTGTTTGTAAATTGCAATTTTTGCATTCATAGATAGATGGATTTTCACAGGTGTTACAGGTTTCCAAAATGCTTAATTCTATTCCACATTTTCTGCAGGATTCAGTTCTCATAATGCTTTAAAATAAAGAAATGTCATTTAAAGGGTTTGAAAATTAGTGGTGACTAATTAGCTCTTTCTAATTTTTCTAGCAACTTGTTCTCATTCTATAGAATCAAAATGAATTTGTCTTCCCAAAAAATAATTTCAAAAAAAATAAAATTTAATCCCTGTTTGCTCTAAGTTTTACTAGATATACTCCAGCGCCTACAATTCCTGCAACTGCTGGTACCATCCAAATCATACTTGACAGGCCTGCAATTACTAGTGCTGTAGATTCAGTTGGTAAGAGTTCCCCTGCTACTATAGTTGGAGGTACACACCAAGCAAGTTCACGAGTAGTTCCCTCTGGACAAATTCCTGGAACAATAGTAGTGCATTGGTCACCTGAAGGTATGGTTACTCCATCTGGACAAGTTGCGAAAACAATAGTAGTGCATAATCCATCTCATCAGGATCACTTCCATCTAGACAAACTGGTGTGGTATGGCCAGTTCCTGCAAATGCAGTGCTTGCCATTCCTGCAGTAAGTAATAGGGCAAAAATCCCATATATTGAAATTGTCTTCTTCACATATACTCTAGAAAATAATTCTTTGATAAACTAATGTGTGTAATAAGTGGTTCTGACCGGTACGATAAAAATTGTAGCAGTACAAGTAAATGGAAATAATTTTAATTGACTAAATTTACTTTTCTAAAAAAATTTATCACAAAAGGGAATTTTCTTGAATAAAAACATGTGAAAGTAAATATTGTTACTGAACTAAATTTAATACAGTTTCTGTTGTAACAAAAATATGCGTCAGTTCAAATGTGTCAGTTGTGAAAAAATAAATAAATCTAGAATTTGTAATTGTCCAACTTGTGGGCATTATACTTGGATAAGAATAAGGTAAGGTTATTTGGCATACAATAAAATAATAAAATTTTAAAAAAATGTAACAATCCAAAATTTATAATTTATTATCCTTCCCAAAAATTAATTTTAGTCTTTTGAATCTGATAAAGCATTAGTTAGGGTGTATGGGCCCGAAGGGCTTCGATCCCTTGGCTCACCGGTTATGAGCCGGTTACTCTACCAAGCTGAGTTACGGGCCCTGCAAAAATGTGAGAAATCTTCAGTTTAAAATGTTATGAGTTTAACAGTATTCTTCATAACAACTATCAAGCAACAAGTTTTGCGCAGAGATGGATTGTTCTGCAATCTGCATCAAGTCATCGGTGCTAGTAGATGATGTCTCTAAAATATTCTGCCACGCTGCTGCATGTCGAATATCAGCTTCGGTATGGAGTTTGAAATATTCGGTAGCATTATCATTTGACATTCCATAAAATTTTGCCATTCCCTCGAGTTTTGTTTGGCTAATTTTTGGAATTTCTTTCTCAAAGGCATACATTGCACATGAGCCACCCTCATAGGTATTCATCAAATCAGATAGATTTGAAACTGCTTTTTTGGTTTTATCCAAACCATCGTAATTTATCAATTCCTCCTCTGAGATACCAAGCTCACCGGAAAACTTTATCCAAGGATGGATATGATCTGCCTCTTCTTGTTGATTATCAATTAATTCCTTAATTTGTGATTTTGGTGCTTTTTCTATAATGGGAGTCATAAAGGAAGGCACTGCTTTAACCACCTGAAAGTATTCTTTAGAGTATCCCGCTAAAGATTCAAGGGTTAGTTTACCATCAGACCACATCTCATAAAATGGATGCTTTAGTAAGCTTCGTGTTTCAATCCTTTCATCTATTCTTTTAATCAAACCCATACCATAATTCCTTAATCACCAGTAAAAAATCTTTGTTGTTTACAAAAGATTTTATGGATAAAATATTGAATTTGATTGGGTTCCAGTGGTGTAGACCGGTCAAGCATACTGCCCTTTCAAGGCAGTGATCCCGGGTTCAAAATCTTACGATGAAAATCCCGGCTGGAGCACCAAGATTTATTTAGTAATGATAAAAAATTTTTGATCAGGACATCTTGGACAGGAAAAATTTAGAGATCAATCCTTTACTTCAAACATATGGGAAGTATATTGATAAAATAAATCGTTCTTTGGATAAAGAATTAGACCTTTATTCTGAATCAGAATTCATTGAACCTCTAAAATATTCTCTAGATGGCGGAAAACGAATTAGGCCAATAATACTAATTTTGGCAGCTGAAAGTGTAGGGAAGATTGATGATAATACTTTGGTGGCATCCTGCGCTGTTGAATTCTTACATATGGAGTCAATAATTCATGATGATATTATTGACAATGAAATATTGAGAAGACAAAAGGATCCATTTCACATTAAATACGGATATAACACAAGCATTTTGACTGGAGATTTTGTTTTAGGTTTAATTCTTGGGATTTCCTCTAGACTTGATAACGCAAGGATAACAAAAGAATTGTCAAGCACAGCCATGTTAATGAGCGAAGGAGAGATGATCGAAAATAGACTAGAAGCCAGTGAGGACGTTACATTTGATGATTATCTTAAGGTAATTGAATATAAAACGGCAGTTGCATTTCAAGCAGCATCAAGAATTGGAGCCATTATTGGAAAAGGTAGTGAAGAAGAAATAGAATCGTTAACTGAATATGGAAAAAATATCGGGATCGCCTATCAGATTAGAGATGATTTGTTGGATTGGAAAAATGAAGATAAATTATTTAATTTGCTAATCAAAAAAAGTTCTGATCCAAGAATTGTATTTGATAAAATGGAAGAGCTTTTAAAAATTTATTCTGAAAAAGCAAGAAAGGGATTACGAATGATCCCAGATAGTGATGCCAAGATGAATCTAGATAATTTAATAAAATTTACAACATTTAAGGCATAAATCCTGTACTAATTACAGGTGTTGCAAACTCTACAAATTTGATTATTGGATCTGGATAGACACCAAAGCCTACCAAGAAGATAATAGAGAAAATTATTACGGCGATAATGGATTTTGGTTCTGATACTCTCTTTTCTGTTTCTCCCTCAAAATACATTTTTCTTATTATCCAACCATAGTATGCTAATGAAAGAGCGCTGTTAAGAACTCCGGCGATTGCAAGCCAAGGAGCCCACCACAAAGCAGAACCTGCATCTAATGCACCACCAAACAGCATTATTTTACTCCAAAACCCAGCAAGTGGAGGGACACCGGCAAGTGCCAGTAATGAGATAGTTAATCCAAGGGCAGTAATAGGCATTCTTCTACCTAATCCCTTTAGTTTATCCAAATTAGTAACTGCAAGAGTTGTGACTATTCCAGTTACTGCAATGAAGGCCATTCCTTTCATTACTGCATGGTTTAAGATTTGGTAAAGAGATCCTTGTAATCCAAGTGAACTATAGGGAGACACTGCAAGTCCAATGAGAATGTATCCTGCATGTGCGATACTTGAATATGCCAACATTCTTGTCAGACTCTTTTGCATAATGGCTGCAACATTACCAATCGTCATGGTCATGATAGCTAAGATTCCAAGAGCTAATGTCCAATCAAGATTAAGGACCACCATTCCAAGAACTACTATTCGAATTGTAGCTGCGAATCCTGCTTTTTTGGTTCCCGCTGCTAATAATGTTGTAATAGTTGGTGGGGCACCTTCGTATGTATCAGGTAACCATTGATGAAATGGTACTAGACCCATCTTGAACCCAAATCCTGCAATAAACATTCCAACTGATAATAATGCAAGTGGAAGAAGTGTTGGGTCTAGATTCGAATATCCTTGTATGACTTCACCAATATTTGTTGAACCAGTAATTCCATAAGTAATTGATATGCCATAAACAATGATGGCAGATGATAATGCACCAAACAAAAAGTACTTTAATGCTGCTTCATTTGATTGTGGATTTTTCTTGATAAATCCAACCAGGGCATATGTTGGAATACTCATTAGCTCCCATGCAACGAATAGCATTAACAAATCAGTCGAATATGCAACTAGTACCATTCCAATTGTGGAAAGTAAAATTAACGAGTAGTAGATCGCAGGATAGTTTTGCTTCCTCATATAATTAAAGGAACCAACTGTTGTGAAGATTGCTACAATTAGCATTGCAATAGCGAAGAATCCTCCAAAGGCATCATCAACAATTACGTCTTCGGAGAATAATGCAGATGGAAGAATATTTTCGGCAAGGAATTGATAACCCACATACCCAATTGAAATAATTAACGCTGCAAATGCAATAACGGCATAAAATGAGTTTGAACCTTTTTCTTTTCGTATTACGTTAATTACAGGTAAAATTACTCCGGCAACACCGAGTATGGCTATGATTACAAGTGGGGTTGAACTAATTTCTAGCATATCATAATTCTCCTAAATCAACAATATCAGGACTACGAATAGTAATCCTGCTCCAAATACGAATAGGTATGATTGAGATACACCTGTCTGAGTGCCTTGAACTACTCTTGCACTCCATACTACAGCCTTTTGGAATCCATCATTCATCCCATAATCAATCGCAGTCTTCTCAAAGTATCTGAATACTGCTCTTGAAAGCCATAGTGGGGCTATAACAAAGCACCAGTAGATTATTGCGTTTAGATACCATCTGTTTAGGATGGTTTTGTGAATAGCATAAAAGACGATATTTGAATTTACAAATTTTGTAGCATCAACCCATCTTCCAATATAGAAAATATAACCCAATCCAATTCCTGTGGCAAAGGCTACCAAGGATGAACCTAACGCAACAGGATTAAGCCCCTGTAAAAATCCGGGTAGAATGGATTCTCCTGTTTCATGATTAACCGTATGAATGCCATAAGAATTTTCAAGAAACTCCGTGAACAAATGATGTATACCTTCTTCGGCAGACAATCCAATTATTCCAATACCAATAGTTAGAACTGCAAGAATTCCATATGGAACCCACATTGAAAGTGGTGCCTCATGAATGTGATGCCCTTCCTCTTCCATCTTTTCAATGTGCTTGCTTGGTTTTCCATAAAATACCAGACCAATCATCCTTGTAGTATAAAATGCAGTAATAACGGCAGTAAGAACTGCAATTATGTAAAGTGGCATTGCCCATTCATTTCCAGATTCAAAGACTGCAGCAAAAATTGCATCCTTACTCCAAAAACCAGTTGTAATAAACGGAGCTCCCATTAAACCAAGCCCCGCAGCCCACATGAAGGCATATGTTTTCTTCATGTGTTTTCGAAGTCCTCCCATATCTGTCATAAATCTAGAACCGACAACATGTAACAACGAACCTGCTGCCATAAAGAGAGATGCCTTAAACATTGCATGAGAAATCAAATGGAAAAATCCTGCAGTATAACCATCGACATATTGTTGGGATAGTCCTGCAACACCTAATGCCATCATCATGTAACCTATTTGAGAACCCGTAGAATAAGCAAGAACCTTTTTAATTTCGGGATTAACCATTCCCTGAGTTGCAAGTAACAATGCGGTGATTGCACCGACCCATGCAACAATTTCAAAGAATTGATCTGCAAGTATTCCTGCTGCTCCCAGGGCAAAGACTATTGGCCCTATTCTTGCGACAAGGAAGACACCTGCCTTTACCATTGTTGCGGCGTGAATTAATGCAGATACTGCAGTTGGGCCAGTCATTGCCTCTAAAAGCCACTCGTTTAGTGGGAATTGAGCTGATTTTCCCATTGCACCTCCAAATAA
>Ga0307379_10000961_pt1 | contig 46577 bp, 77 predicted proteins | sample UN2MG_FD_202237 | JGI IMG/M metagenome (GOLD analysis project Ga0307379, IMG submission 202237) | Soil microbial communities from Risofladan, Vaasa, Finland - UN-2 | ecosystem: Environmental > Terrestrial > Soil > Coastal area > Acid sulfate soil | place: Finland: Risofladan, Vaasa | collected... | reverse complement strand
GGGCCATCTTGTGGCTGAGTTTTATCGGACATGTGCTTTCCTTTCCCCGAGAACACGAAGGTGCGCACCCGGGCGTCGTGGGTCAACGGCACTGGTACTTTTCTACGATTTCGGCCAGGCGCCGTTCATGCGCAGCGCGCCGGTTGTCCTCCGCCGTTGCTTGCGGGTAGTGCTCAGCGCCGTGGCATCCGGTACAAAGCCACCGCACCACGGTCGGGGACTCGTAGTCGTCGTGGTGCATTTCGGCCTTCGCGCGCCCGCATCTCTCGCACGGCTGCCGCTTGACGGTACCTCGCGAAACGCGCTGTTGCATGCGGCTCCGCGCCCGGACGCGCGTCGCGAAGCCGGGATCCGACTGGTAGCGCTCCGCGCCCTCGTCCGTGCTGCCCGCCGCGCGCCGAGCCCGCATGTAGTCCCGGTGACAGGCCCGGCAGCGGCGCTGCCTCCCGTGCTTCGCACACTTTCCGAACATTTCTCGGGGGAGTACCCGCTGACACGTCGAGCACCGTCGGTGCATCAAACCGTCGATCCCTTGCTCGAATAGCTCAGATTTCGTTCTGCGTGACACGTTTCACGTTTCACAAAAAGTCGCGGTGAACCTCTTTGGACATGCGCTCTGACAGCGCACGGAGCCGCTTGTCGCGCTCAGGAGCGGGATCATCCAAGTGGTCGAGGATCTCTTTCGCGGCCACGTCGAGCACACCCAGCATCTCGCTCACACGCGCGATCGGCACGTACCCAGCGTCCCGCATGTCCTTGTCGGTCGCGTAGTCCGTGCCCGCCGGCTTGAAGGCGGCCGCGCCGAACTTGTGCGCGAGCTTCGGGTCCACATTGGTGGTCCCTGGGCCCACACGAGCCACGAGGAGCACGAACTGCGTCGGATCCGGCCGCTGAAACGTGATCGGGCCCTGCATCTCGCGCTCGAAGCGCTGCTCGGTGTCGGACATGGTGCTCCCGTCAGCGGCGTCGGCCGCGCCCCAGCTGCCGGCGCCCCGTGCCCGGCAGCATATTCCCAGACAGCCTCGGGCCGCCGACGCGCTCCAGCAGGAGCCCAACGGCCTCGGTCAGCTGCGTCACCGCCACGGCTTGATGGGCGGTCGCCTGAGTGGCCGCTCGGCGCTCGGCGCGCTGCTCGGCCATCGGGTCATATTCCTCAGTGGCGATGGCGCCGTCGCCGAAGATCCCGCCGGCGCTCTGGCCGCCCCAGCCGTGCACACCGTCCGGAAGCTCCTGCTCCTCGCGATACCACCGCTCCTGGGCCTCGGCGGGCGTCTCGTCGTCGTCGTAGGCGGGACGCTGGATCGCCTCCTCGCGCCGCCGGACCACCGGCGAGCCGGGGAAGTACGGCTCCTCGTCGCGTCTCGCCAGCTGGGCCTGCCGGCTCGGGCGCGGAGCGCTCGGGCGCGTTCCGCCGGTGTGGTTCTGGAGACGATCGCGAATCAGGTCGCTCTTCAAGTCCTCTACGGACCGACCCTCGACTGCTGCCAGGGCCTCGAAAGCTCGCTCCAGATCGTCTTGCGCCATGCTCCATGAGCAGCATCCCGCAAACGCTCTGTGAGGGCAACTCCGATCCGGTAGAATCGGAGCATGTACCCAGCGCCTTGTCCCTGTTCCGCGCCGCAGCCGCTCGGCGCTCTCACTGTCCCCTACGCGCAAAAGCTCGCGATGATCGGCCTCGTCGGGATCGCGGCGGGCGCCGCCGTCTCGAAGAAGTACGAGTGGGCGGCCCCAGGCGCGATCCTCGGGGGCGTCCTCGCTCTTGGACTCGGCTACGCCGTTCTCCAGAAAGCGTAGCCGCGAGTCAGCGGTTTCTGGCCGCGTGCACCTGCGCCAGCAGGCACAGCGCGAAGAAACTCGCCTGCGGCTCGCCGCCGCGCATCAGAAAGCTCCTGCGCAGGAGTCGCTTCGGCGACTCGTCTATCCCGCGCACCTTCCGGACACGCTCCAGCGCTGCCGCGAAGTCGGTGCTGATCATCTTGTTGTCGCTCATGGTACACTTTCTTGGCCCGGCCCGGGGCGCGCAGGGCTACGCCATCACGCCCCAAGCTTTGGGCTCGCGCTATTCTCGCACGGCTGTCATCGCCGCCTCATGAAGTGAATCCACGCCTTCTGGCTTTCGCGAAGCTCCGTCGTAGCCTTCAACTCCATGAAGAAGGGCTCCTCTGCCTCGCGCAGCGCGTCGTGCGCTTCCCTCATGCTGCGCACCACGACCACGCGCACCCCACGCGGGGCCACGAACAGATCGGGGCCGCCGCCTCGCGTCTCAGGGTTGCCCTCCAGCGACGGGATCCGCAGCCCGAACTTGGTGCGACCGCGCGCGCCGGTGTGGTTCCGTGCCCATGGGACGCCTCGCTGCGACATGAAGTCACAGACGGCGCGCTGCAGAAGTGCCTCCATCAGTTCGCCGGCGCAGGCAAATGTCTTCGGTGCTCGTCGCCGATCGTGTCGAGGACGGTCTTGAGCGCCTCGGCCTGCGCGTAGGCGTGCTCCGCGTCGTCGTCGACGACTGCGATGCGCACCTCGATGCCACCGCGGCACACCCGAATCTCCTCCAGGTCGCTGCGCAGCGCCGCGATGGCTTCCGTCGCTTTGCCGAGCAGCTGCTTGACATCGGGGCGCTCGTTGGAATCCCATGACGCTGACCACCACCACGGCGTGACGTCACTGATGATCGATGTGTTCGAGAGCCTCATGCGCGCAGTATGGGGACTCGCTGTTAGCATCGCAACGCGAGTTTTCAGCGACACATGTCAGCGACGAGTAAGCCACCGCCAGAGCTTCTCGGCGGCATATACCACCAGCGAGAGCAGCGCGATGGCGACCATCATGACGAGCACAGCGATCAGCGCGACGATCGCCAGCGCGATCCAGTCGGAGATGTACGGGTTTCTCACTTGTGCGGCTTGAACCAGTACGCCTGCATGTGCCGCAGCAATCGGTCGGAGGCGACGCGGCGAGGGATCACCGCGTCGATACCGCAACGTGGGCACACGGCGGTCCGGTCCTTGTCCGCCCACTCCACCACCTCGGCTGACGGGAAGGTCTCCAGGCAGTGGTAGCAGGCGCACTCTTCGGCGCCTTTGATCTCCTCGCGGTTGTGAAACGACGCCTTCGCCGCCTCCTTCACAGCAAGCGTCGTCTCCGCCCTCGCCGTCATGGACTGCGGATGTACGGTTCCGCGATCGCTCTGGACCCATGGCCCCCGCACGCCCGGCTGGTTGGCCAGCATCTCGTCGGGCAGCGCCTCCACCGCCCGGTTGATTGCGTCGTCGAGCGATTCGCCCTCTCCGGCAATAGCTCTCCCCGTGTCCGAGACCAACTCGTTGCCGCCTTGCATCAGCGTGACGATGAACTTCTGCCCAGTCTCCCCTCGGGTGTGCCACTCCGCTCCCTGCACACGCAGGCTGACGTTTTCCCGGAGCAGGAAACCGATCAGCGCCTCGTCAAACTCGGATGCCACTACGTCGTCCTGTCCTCGAACCACGATTCGTCGTCGCCATCGTACTCGTCGAAGTCATGATCGGCAAGAGTGTCGAAACGCACGTATTCCTTCGTGAAGCGCAGCGTAATCGTCCCCGTGGGGCCCTGCCGCTGCTTGCCGATGATGATCTCGGCGAGGCCCTTCGTCTCGTCCGGGTGGTCCGGGTACATGTCCGGTCTGAACACGAACATCACGACGTCGGCGTCCTGCTCGATCGCGCCCGACTCACGAAGGTCGCTCAGCTGAGGCCGCTTGTCTTTCTTGTCTCGCGTCTCGACGGATCGGTTCAGCTGACTGAGTCCGAGCACGCACAGCTTCTCCTGCTTCGCGAGGGCCTTGAGCGCGCGCGACACCTCGCTGACCTGCTGCTCTCGCGTTTTGCCGCGCTCGTCACGTACGCCGCACAGCTGCAGATAGTCGACAACGACAAGCCGTAGTCCATGCGGCGCCGCAGCCTTGGCTCGTCCGCTCTTGATCTCCTGCTTGAGCTTGCGCACCCGGGAGCGGATCTCGGGCACCGTGATCGCCGGAGTGTCGTCGATCCAGATCGGGGCGTCCTGCAGCCGGCCGATCGTGTCGCTGATGGCCACCCAGTCGTTTGGTCTCATGGCGGTCGGCATCCGGAACATCGACATGTTCACCTTGGATTCCGCTGCCAGGATCCGATAGCCCAGCTGCAGGTCCGTCATCTCCAGCGAGAACACCGCCGCGCCGCAGCCGTTCGCAGCCACGCGCGTCACCATGTTCATCGCGAGGCCCGTCTTACCGGCGCCGGGACGCGCTGCGAGGATCACGAGATCCCCGTCGTGAAGGCCCGCAAGCCGCGCGTTGAGGCGATCGAATCCAGTGTCGATGCCTGTCAGCGCCGAGCCGCGCTGCTGCGCCGCCGCCAGATCGCCATGCGAGTCCGTCAGCACTTCCTTGACGTGCCGGAGTGTCCGCTTCGCTTGCTGGTGCGCCAGTTCACCGAACGTGACTTCCGCGCCTTCGAGCAGCGTCTGCACATCCGCGTCGCTTTGCGCTGCGCCGCTCTTGATCTCAGCGATCATCGTCTGCGCCTTCGCCAGCGCCACACGCAGGCGCCACTTGTCTCGCACGATACGTGCGTGCGCCTCCACGTTCACCACCGCCGGCGTCGCGTCCATGATCTCGGCGAGGTAGACGGAACCGACTTGCCCCCACCGGTTCATCTCGTTCAGCCGCTTCGCGATGGTCACGGCGTCAATGGGCTCACCTCGCTCGTCCAAGTCGAGCGCGGCGCCGTAGATCAAGCGGTTGCGCGAGTCGTAGAGCGCCTCGGGTGTTGGCAGCAGGTCCCGCACCTCGGCGATGCGCGGGGGATCCAGGAGCACCGTGCTCAACACCGCGTCCTCTGCGCGCTTGTCGATTGTGTACGCGAGGTGTTCGCCTCCGCTAGCCATTCTTACGCCGGTCCTCCCCTTGGAGCATAATCCTCCGTCCCATGCATCCCCACAGCCGCGAGTAAGCTCTCTCCCCTAGCGTCTGCCGGATCTCCTTCGCGCGCGCGTTCGTCGTCACGACGGTTGCGAAGCCACTAGACCACCGTGCGTTGAGAATAATCAGCAGCTGCTCCTGCACCCACTCCGTGGTGCGCTCGGCGCCAAGGTCGTCCAGTACGAGCAGGTCGGCGCGCGTCGCCTTGCGTATGAGTGAGCGATTCGGGGAGTTAGTCGGTTCGTCGAAGGAACGTCGAATCGCGTCCAGGAACTCTGGCACGTACAGCATGTACGGGCGCCGCGAGGCACCTCGCTCGACGAGCGTCCGCAGAACCGAGATCGCCAGGTGCGTCTTGCCGATGCCGAAGCCTTCGCCGATGAGAAGCAATCCGCTGCGCTTCGGATCGGTTGTGCCGAAGCTCTCGACGTACCCGAGGCTCGCCGACAGCGCGCGGCGCTGCAATTCGCTCACCGGCTCGAACGTGTCGAAGCCGCAGTCTAGCATCGCCTTGGGCACACCAGCGATGCGGAGACGTTCCCGCGTCGTGTGCTTCGCGTATACGTCGCACGGATCCGCTGCGAGCCCAGCATCGGTCCACGCAGGCCGTAGCCCAATCTCCAGCAGCTGATCGGTACGCCCCGCACATCTCGCCGGCGCCCCGTCGCACCTCGCGCAGAAGCGCAGCCTCTCCTTCGCTGCATCCACGATGTAGTCGCTGGTGCCGCCGAGGTACTGACCCAAGCTCGTCTCGCGCGGCACGAGAGCCGCGAAGGCATCTCCGTGCTCGCGTGCCAGGTGCTCATGCATGTCTTGGTTGCCCAGCGCTTCGCGGACGCGCGCGGCACGGCTCTCGGCGGCGCGTTGTGACTCCGCCAGCACATGCGAGGCGACGTCCCCGAGCGGGCGCATCATTCGAGCCCCGCCAGGTATTCGCCGAGCATCTCGCGGTCTTCGTCGTCGAGCATACTCAGATCCACCTCGTTCGTTTGCTTGGGAGCAGGCGGTTTGTCCTTCTGGGATCGCCCCTTGCCGCGCTTGTCGTTTGCCCGCCCGTTTGCCCGCAGCTGGCGACCCCGCTCCTCGATGAAGCCGTTCAGCTTGCGGTCGAGGTACTCCGCGAGCGCGTTGCCCCCGCTGCGTGGCCGGGTGGCCTCCCGGTTGCGAAGCTCCGACACGGTCTCCTCGAACTGCTCGACGGTCAGGCCCCACTCCTCGGCGGCATAGGTGGCATGCTCGGGGAGGGGCTCGTAGTCGGCCACGGAGATCGGCGCGGGGCATAGCCCCTTGGGTCGGACAGGTGGGGTGCGGGTAGGTGGGGCTGCAGCCCCCGCCACGCCCTTACCAGTAACCCCACCACCTAACAGGTCACGATCATGAGTACGGCTAGGTACGGCTAGGCTAGGAGTGACGGTCTGTGACGCCGTGTGACGATTTTCGGGGTTTTCGTCACGCGGCGTGATGCGGGGTTCGGCCCCCAACCGGGATTCCGTCACACCCTGTGACGAATCGTCACGCAGCGTGACGCTGTGGGCTCTGGGCCCCGATTTAGGCTCCGTCACATCCTGTGACGAATCGTCACGCGGCGTGACGGGTACCTGATCCTCGAAGAGAGACTGTTGCGTCACGTGGCGTGACGAATCGTCACGCGGCGTGACGCCTGGGGCTGCGGAGCCTCGGGCGAGCTTGGCGCGACGAGCGCGATCACGACGGCGCGCCCGGTACTCCGCAGCGCGCCGCTTGTCGTTGGTCTTCGCCTCCTGTGCGTCGATGAAGTTGGGGAAGACCAGCCAGTGATCGTGAAGCTCGATGACGTCACGCTCGGCGAGCGACGCGATCCCTGGCTCGACGACGTCCATGGGGATGTCGATCAACGCCGTGATCGCCGGCGCCATCTCCGCCCCCCCGAACTCGATGACCCCAGCGCGGTCACATTTGCGCAGCAGGAGCCCCACGATGCATTTGGCCTGCCAATTCAGCAGCTTCCATGTCGCCGTGTCCCTGGTGTAGAGACGGATGTACCTTTCGTCCGCGAAGTCCACGAACTACCCTCCTTTCGACGGGAGCGCCTGGTCAGGCGACTGACGATTGTGGGGTAGCGGTGGCTGCAGCGGGCGCGCTCGCGGGTTCGAGAGTCTGCTTCGCGAACGCGCGGAGCGCGCGGCGAAGGATTTCGCTCTTGGGGAGCTTCTCGGCCTCGACGCATCGGTCGAGGAGGGCGGTGTCTTCGGCGTCCAGCTTCACGTTCGTGACGCTGGCCCAGGTCGGCGTTTCCGTGCTCGGCATACACAGCGTGTAGCCGAAGCGTGTGCGCGGTGTCAACGCAACACACGCAGCACACACACTGAACACACGACACGCGCCAACCGAACTCCAGCGACTCCGCGGGTTTGCAGCCCGAAGCTCGCGGGCTTTCGAGACGCTTGCACACGTCGGAAGCATCGTCGACCATTGGTCTGCATGGCGCGCCTCGCCGAACTCGCCGCACATCCGCTCGTCTTTGCCGTGGGCGTGGGTGTGGCGAACGGAGTGCTCGCAGCGGTGCGGGACAAGCCCGTGTCGAAGCAGGCGGCGGCGATCACGGCGCTCGTGATCGCGGCCGGCGAGCTTGCCCTTGTCTTCGAGCTTCCCGACGAGGAGCGCCCTAGCATGACCGAGTTCGCGATCTTCACCATGACCGGCACGTTCCTCGGGCTGGCTCCGTTCGTGTCGTGGCGCGAGGGCGAACCGGGATTCCTGCAGCGCGCTGCCGAGGCGTGGGCGGACCGAGCATCGGAGAGCCAACTGGAGCCGGTAAGCGGCGACTACAGCCGCTACTACTGATGCGGCACGCGCTACTGATCTGCGTCCTCGCTGGGTGCTCGGCGCTGACGTCTCCCGAAACGCCGGCCGCCGTCCTCTCAGCGCTCGACACGATCGCGAGGATAGTCCGCCAGGAGACCGGGAAGTCGCTCGATCAGGTACCGACCACATGCGAGACGGAGAACCACCCCGAGTCCGGGGAGCTTCTCATCCTGTGCACGGTCAACTACCGCAAGACGACCTACTGAGTCCGCAGCATATCCGCCAGGACGCGGAACTTGCCAAGCGACTTGCGGCCGTCGAGGAACGCGGCTTCCTTCGGGCTGATCTTACGTGGGCGCGCGGCGGTCTTCATGAGCATGTCTCGCGTGAATGGTGCCGGCGCCTTCCCGTCGATGCGGAAGAAGTCGCCGGTGACGAGCGGCGCGTCGAACGTCCCGTTGCGGTTGACGCTCCAGAACTTGCGCGCGGCCACCTCGAACACGAACATCGCGGCACCGCCCTTGCTCACAACGATGTAGCGCGCAGGCAGCGGCTCGACGTTCTGCCCGAGCGTCAAGCTGTAGCCGCTGCACTGCCACGCCGCCGTCCACTCGTGGGAGGACTGAACAACCTCGGACACATCGACGATGCCGTGCGGCATCGTGACGCGCAGCAGGTGCGCCTCGCCGCGGCTCGCCTTCACTTCGAGGCCGCGGGCTTTGAGGAATCCGGCAACGGCTCTCGCTGACATTCGGTCACCCACTTGGTGCGCTTTCGATCGCGCGGAAAGAACTTGGCAAGAGCACGGATGCTCCGCAAGTTATTCTGGCGCACACGCCAGCACGGTCGCGGCATATTGGCATCCCAGAACGTGGGCTGCCGCGCCTCGTCGCCGAAGCGCCAGCCGATCAGGAACATCGTCGGGTACGTCGAGCGGAGCGTGAGAACGAGCACGTAGGCGTTGCGCTGCACGTCGCTGCGGGCATCGCCGCCCAACTCGAACCTATCGTTGTGCTTCTGCAGCAGCAGGCAGCCGTCGAGTCGATCGGTGGCCTTCACCTGGATGCCGCCGCCGACGTCGCCGCCGCTCTCGCGCCACTCCAGCCACTCGTCCAGGCGCCGGAACGCGCCGTCCCATTCCAGCTTGAGCGCGACCGCTACGGCTTTCTCCGCGAGCGCCCCCTGAATGTGCAGCTTGACGCCAGCGCGCGGGTCGACCCTGGTGTCGAACCGACCCGCGCGCTCGTGCTCAGCGTGTCTCGCACGCCCGATCTCGATGGCCTGAGCGCACTCCTCTGGCGTGAGGGTGACGCGCAGAACCTCCCGGGTCACGCCTCGGCGTCAGCGCGTCGGCGCCGCCGTTGCTTGGGAGCCTCCTGCTGCTCGCCGGCTGAGTCAGCGACGGCATCGAGCGCGGGCTGCCGTTCGCCCAACTGCGGCGCGTCCTCGATAGACGGGAGCGCCTCCATCTCCGCGGCTTCCTCGCCGTCGACGTCCTCGGCGCCCATCGCCTTCACGATCGGGCTGTCCGCGCTGAGCGTGAGTGAGCCCAGGAGCTTGCGGAGCGCGCTCTTGCGCCACATGGCCTCCTCCCAGTTGGTCCAGGGAGAATCCTTGCTGGTCGCCGCGTCGCTCGCCTTCTTGATCTTGTTGATCTCGGGCGTCGTGAGCACGACGAAGCGATCGTACTCGTCCCGCCAGATGGCCTTCGCGTAGGCGTACTTAAGCTTGCCGCGCGCCTCCGGATCCTCGGCGGGGCGGAACTTCAACTCGGGAGGCTCGTACGTGTACGAGAAGTGGTCGTGCTCGTACACCTCGTGTGCGTACACGTCCCGTAGCTCTGGATCCGCCTGCAGCGCGAGCTTGCGGAGGCCCTTGTACCCAATCTGGAATTGCGCGACCTTCGCCTGCTGGTGCTTGTTCCAGCGCGGGATGAGGTACGCCTCGCCGAACACTGTGTCGAGCGAAAGGCCAAGCTGCGCCGCCTGCACGATGGCGCCGATGATCGACATGGGCAGACACTCCGAGAGCCCACGGCCCTTCTGAGCCGCGACCATGTAGACTTGGAAAAGACGACGGCCGTCGAGGTGCCGCGGCACCATCGCCGCGATCTTGCCCTCGTACTTGCGCAACAGCGTGCGCAGCTGCTGCTTGTTCTGATCGGTGCCCTGAATCTCGCTCATGTGCTCGCTCCTTCTTTCCGCCGCCGGAATGTGACGGCCCAGACCCACGGATCACGATCCGCAGGAAACTTCTTGGCGTTGATCTCGTCCCACAGCGCGAAGAACTTCTCGCGCTCACTCTCGCCCCCAGCGCCGATTGCCATCGACAGCCGGGTGCGAGCGATGCCCTCAGCGATGGCGTCGCGGTCGGTCATCTCGCGCAGCTGCTGCAGCGTCACGTCGGTGATCTCCAGCGCGAGTCTGGAGGCCCAGCGCGGCATGAAGATCGACGGGCGCCAGGGGAAGCCGCGCTCCTCGCGCAATTCGGTTCCTGGCCAAGCCGGGTCGGCGGCGTACGCGACCGCCCACCAGCCGTTCTCGCTGCTCTTGGGAATATCCGTCGGGTAGTAGATGCTGTCCCCGTACCCAGTCTCCGGGTTGACGGCGACGCGGAGCGCCTGCCACGTCTCGCGGACCCACAGCCGGTCGCCGATGCCACCGTAGGGGCACCTGAGCGCCTGGGGAATGTTCCCGTCGAGAGTGTCGGTGACGATCCAGACCGAGCGCCCATTGTTCTGGGGGATCGGCTTGGTGTAGCGGCTCGGGTCGCGGTTCAAGAAGTCGAGGCCCTGCAGGCGCCGCGTCTGCGTCTTGCGGTCCTCCAGGATGGCGCGCACGAGACGTCCCTGAAAGATGATGCCGGTGTCCTTCATGTACGCCTCCACTGCCAAACCATGACGCCGTCGCGGCTCGTCACGGGCGCGCCGCAGCGCGCACACACGGCGAAGTCTCCGCTCGGGCCCTGCTCGTCGTTGTCAGGGCGCAGGCAGTTGGTGCACACGACCACGAGTTCCTGCGTCATGAGGCGCCGCAGCCGCTCCACGAACTTCACGCGGCCACCGCGTCCTTCGGGACCTTCTTGCTGTAGCGCAGGTCCCGGTAGCGTTGCGGCTCGACCGTGTACCCAGGCTTCTCGACGGTCACGAACTTGAGCACGCCGGGTCGGTCAGGGAATATGCCGTAGGACGCGGTGCCCATCGCCGACGCCAGCAGCCGCTTCGCCTCCTTGTAGTCCTTCTCGGCCTGCGAGCGTCGGGCGCTCGCCTCCTGCATCTGCTCGAACCACTCGACGACCAGCGGCGGCAGGTCGAGCGCCTGCCCCGACTCACGGAGCTTCTGGAGCGTCTCGTACGTGCTCTCGCTCGCGTCCGGCGCCGGCGCCTCGCCACGCTGGATCATCTCCCAGAACTCGTGCGTCTTGCGAATGAGTGCCCGCTGGAAGCGCTTGTGCTCCACGTAGTGCTTGTAGCGGAACTGCTGGCCGCCGATCAGGCAGCAGATGGAGCCGTAGCGCCGCGCGGAGACGATCAGCTGCTGCTGCAGCTGGCACTGGTAGGAGACAGGCGTGTCGGTCGCCCAATACTCGGCGTTGTGCTCGGCCGTGGTCTTGATCTCCAACAGGCCGGCGACCACGCGCGGCTTGAGGCGCTGCTCGTAGTCGGGCGTGGCGATGAGCCACGGGTAGTCGCGCGAGCGAAGGAGCAGACCACCCATGCCCTTGAAGACCTTGCGGCCGGTCGCCTCGTGGAATTGCTCGGCGATCAAAGGCTCCAGCCTGAGCCCCCACTTCATGCGCTCCTGCGCGACGGGGCTGTCGTCTTCCTCGGGGATCTGCCCGGTCTTCTTCATGAACAGCGTGTACGGGCTCTCGAACGGATTCGTGCCCATCACCGTCGCAGCTTCGCTGGCGCCAAGGCCGGTCCGTCTCGCGGCGAGCCACGTTTCCCGGTCGCCCGCGTCGGCGACGACCTCGTACTTGCTTTGCTTCTGGGTGCGGGCTACCAATTGAGTGCTCCTTCCGTCTGTGCTCGGCGGAGTAGCGCCTGATGGGGCGCCCCACCATGCTCCGGGGCGCCCCGTCTCTTTTCCGGCACGGTAACCGGTCGCCGTTGTCCGCGCAAGCTGAGGTGTGACGTTCTTTGGCCCTTGCGCTGGTGAGCTAGCTCAGCTAGCTATGCACCCGTCGGCCCGTCACGCAACGGCGGCCCGACGGAGAGCTATGGCTGAACCGAATGAACTCTGGGCGATGGCCATGGGCCAGGAGTTGGCCGAGGCCGCCAGCTATGACCCGACCAAGCTGACCGGCGGAGGTGATGCGTGAGCAGCCCAATCCACACGCAAGACCGGGAGGTAGGAGAATGAGTCCGCTGAGGTTTGCGACGGCATATGCCGTGGAAAGCTACGTGTCGACGGCCCCGGGTTGGCCCCCCATAGGGCGCCGACGCTGCCTCGTGCTCTCTCGCGAGTTCGCCGAGCGGTGCCTGTCCGACGTGAAGGCGACGCTGCCGAAGGGGCAGTGGGTGGACATCTCGGAAAAGATCGTCATCACAAACGGTAAGCAGTACCTAGAAATCAGCGGCCCCTACGGGACGTTCACCGATGTGGAGGCAGAATGAGCCAGTTGGGTAAGCTGACCATTTCCGTCGTGCGTGACCTCGGCCGTCTCTTGCGCGCCCGCGGCGTCGTGGTGCTCGCGCTCGACGACGAGAACATCGCGGTGGGCACGTGGGGCAGGCGCAAGCGCGACTGTGAGGACATGGCCCGGCTGGGCGACTCGCTGCTCGACGCGATCCAGCACGGGATCTTCTCGACGTGGCGCAGGCGCAACGCGGCGGGAAAGATCGTGCCCTCGTGATGGCGACGTACTCGACCGAAACGCCGTACGTGCCTCCGCGACCTCCCGTCGACGAGGCCGAGATCCACGCACTGCGCGAGACGCTCATCGACCACGCAGGCGACCCGGACATGCTGCTGAACGAGGTGGTGCTTCCGCTGCTGCGTGAGAAGCGCCGCGCCGAGCGCTTCATCCGATGGGTGGCGTCCTGGCCATGCACCGGTGCGCCGGGCAACGCTCCGTGCCGGCTCAACAGCGGCGACGACCCGGAGGAATACTGCGCGGTCTGCGCTGCGAGAGAATATCTCAGGACCGGACGGTGGCCATGACGAGCCCGCGCGGCGCCACGCCGGAGCACGCGGACGACATGTTCGAGCTTCCGGACTTTCAATCTCCCGCCGACGCGCCGACGCGCACCAAGGACGGCGAGCCTTGGACACGTTGGGGCCACTACGGAAGCTACGAAGGCTGGTATGCGGCCGGCTCGCGAAGCGTCGGGAAGCAGGGTCGCCCCGCGTTTTGGGATGCGACCTTCTATGTTGCGTGTCTCGCGACGGGCGGCAGCTTGGACCAAGCGCACTGCTGCGGCAGCGGCATCCTGTCGCTGGGCGGTCTCGGTGTGACGCTGCGTTCGGGGTTTGCGCAGATCCTGCTGCACCAGTGCCTTCTGACGGACCCGGAGCGGTACATGCAGACGATGGCGCCGGTGCTCTACGAAACAGGCACGTACACGAAGCGCACCGAGAAGGCCGACACGGGGATCGCGCTCGTCGACAGTCAAGGCAGGCTGGTACTCACGGAGAAGCGCTTGCGCGATGTCGTGATGCTCGGCAGCGACGGCACGAAGTGGAGCGAGCGCCAGAAGAAGCGCGCGCGCATCTGGGTCACATGCTGTAGCAAGCTGCTGCGCGACGCGCGAATGGACGAGGCTCAGGGCGCCTTCGCCGAGCATGTGATGCCGGCGATGCTGACTGAGCGCACCAAGGAGATCGTGCGGTGGCCTCGCAACGGGATGCGAGACTCCTGGCAGTACACGCAGGAGCAGCAGGCGCTCTGGGCGTCGGTGATGATCATGGGCCTCGCCGACCCAGAGGAGACGGAGCGGATGGTCGAGACGTGCGTGGTAGGCGAGGGGCGCTTCCCAGACGCCGCGCAGTCCCTGCTGAACATCTGCACGTACGCGGGCGATGCCGCCTTCCTGCGCCGGCTGGATCGCACGATGCCCCGCCTCGGAGAGCTTTTCCGGGTGCAGCTGAACGCGCCGGAGGAACGATGACGAAGAAGAAGGTGGTGCGAAAGCCGCACAGGCGTCGAGTAGCGGTGCAAACGGTGCGAGCGTACGGAGAAGCGCTCGCGCGCTACGGCGAGATGGGAGCGGACACGCCAGAACAGGACGTCGATGCGGCGCTGGAGCGTTGCGACACACTGTGGGCCAAGCTGACGCCGGAGCAGCAGGCAGAGTTCGACGAGCCCGCGCTCAATGGTCCTACGTCGCCGGGGGGGGTAGACAACGTGCAGAACATGTTCGCGGCGCTGACGACGGCCTGTGCTCGCGGAGCCGTGGGCGACTGGGAGGGCTGCCAGGTACAGCTGCTGGCAGCGCACGAGCGCGTCCCCACCGGGATGCCGAGGAACGCGGTGAACTACTTGCTGCAGATCACCGAGGAGATGCGGCACCGATGAACTACTGGCTGCGGCAACTCGCGCACCTGTCCGTGCACGTGGCTCTCGCCTGCGCGGCGGTGCGCCTCTGCTTCGCGTACGAGGAGTACGGCCTTGGCGTGTTCTGCTGGCTCTCCCAGCTGATCTACGAGATCGTGCTGGGACAGACCCGCCGGGTGGCGCGCGGGCTGGCGCTCATGGAGTTCAACGAGGCCCTGCATTCGCGAGTGGATGTGGCCATGGACGATTGGTGGCGTCAGCGCGGCGAGACTGCGGCGCCGGAGGACACGAAGGGACGGACGCATTGAGACGTGTAGTGGAAGTGCGCGCTGACGAGCCGAGGACCGTCGACGAGGCAATCGCGAGACGGAATGCCCTGATCACCGATGTGCAGAAGATCCAGGCGCAGCTGGGACGCGAAGATGGCGGCGATGCTGAATGGCGGAGGACCGCCCTTCATGCGCTGAACGAGAAGCAGGGGGAGCTTCGACGCCTCAAGGACTGGCTGCGACGCAACGACGAACGCAAGGCCAGCGAGTGGCAGCTGCTGGCCACCGCGCATCGGCTGATGGAGGAGATCATGGAGAGCGGCGCGCTCGACCCGGACGCGAGCGACGCGCCGGCGCTCGTCTCCGAACTACACGACCGCCTGGTAGCGCTTCTCGACGAGATCGAGAAGACGGTACCCGGGAAGTACCTGGAGGCGGCGAATGGCGGCGGTTAGCGAGCAAGCACACATCCTCGTCGGAGACATTCTGGGGCTCGCGCGAGTGGATGACGACGACGTCGAGAGGCTGCAACAGATGGTGCTTGCGGCGCTGGAGCGCGCACAGCGCCAGGCGCTGCTTGTGGCGGTCACCGAGTGTGAGAGGGCGGCGGCGTCGAGCGATAAGCCCGAGGTGCGCGTCGCGATCCAGCAGCTTGCGATCCGCGTGGCGAAGCTCGCTCTCTCTCCGCATCTGGCGCCGATGAAGGGGCCACGAAAGGCGAACCAGCGATGACGCTTCCAAACTGGCGACGACTGCTCAAGAACCAGGCCGACCGATTCTGGGCGAAGACCATACGGCAGGGGCGCTGCCTCATCTGGATCGGAGCGCTCGACAAGGACGGCTACGGGAAGTTCACGATCAACTCTCGCACGCAGAACAACAGGCACGGGCTGCGCGCGCAGAAGCACATCCGCGCGCACCGCGCGGCGTACGAGATAGCGAAGGGGCCCATCCCAGCTGGCATGTCCATCCTGCACTCGTGCGACAACCCACAGTGCTGCGAGCCACGTCACCTGCGGCTCGGCACGCAGGCAGAGAACCGGCGCGATGCGTCGAGAAAGGGGCGAATCTGAATGAGCAGCACGAACCGAGGCCGCGAGCGCAACGCGGACGACACCTACTTCACCCGGTGGCCGTGTGCGCTCGCGATCTGCGAGAAGCTCCGCGACGACCGAATCTTCGGCGACCCTGGCGACCTCGGAGGCGGCGAGACGCCTGGGCTGCACATGCTGGAGCCCAGCTGCGGCAAGGGAGCTTTCGTCGGCGCCATGCACGAGGTGTTCAACCCCGAGAAGCACAGCAAGCGGCTCCACGCGCTGGACATCAACGACCGGTTGCTGCTGCCAGAGTACCGCGACGTGGCGACGAAGGTCATCGCCGCGGACTTCGGGACCTACCGGCGCAGCGCGCTTCACGCAGGCTATGACGCGATCATCGGGAACCCTCCCTACACGCTCGCGGAGGACCACGTGCGTCACGCGATCACGTTGCTCAAGCAAGAGGAGCACGCCGCCGCCTGCTTCCTGCTGCGCCTCAACTTCATGGCCGGCATCGAGCGCCACGGCTGGAGCAAGTCCGAGAAGAAGTACGTGCCCGGGAGCTTCTACGAGAAGCACCCGCCGGAGTTCGTGTACGTGCTGGACAAGCGGCCACCCTTCATGGAGCGCAACAAGACGGACAGCTGCGAGTACGGCGTGTTCGTCTGGCGGTCGCACACGCCTGATTACGAGACGATCATGCGACCCCTGCGGTGGCGCAACTACCTGGAGCAGTGGGAGATGGCGGTCGAGAAACGCCGGAAGGGAGCCGATGCCGATGGAGGCTGAGCCCGAGATCAACCCGGCGCTGATCGCCATGGCCACAGTGGCGCCGGCATTGCTGGAGTGGCTCGCGTCGGACGATTTGAACCCGGAGTCCGTCGAGCGAGGCAGGCAGCTGCAGCGTCTGCTCGACGTCGTGCGCGCCGATCTGCTCGCGGAGGCGCTGGATGTGCTAACGCCGTTCGCGTTCATGGCGAGCGCGTACGCCGATGAGGAAAACTTGCTCGCGCCGGTCGCCAAGGTGAAGCACCAGGCGCTGACCGTGGGCGCGTTGCGGAACGCGCGCGACTTCGTCGAGAAGTACAGCCAGCGCGACGCGCGGGAGGGCAAGACGCGCAATAGCGAACTGCGACTCGAAGGACGGTGACCGGTGAGCCACGGAATCGAGGAGATATACAGCGTATACCGCGAGACCCTCCGATGCGCGCGCAAGGCCCACACGTGCGACGCATGTGGCGAGACGATTCAGCCGCGCCACCGGTACTACTCCGTCGCGGCGGTTTTCCAGGGCGAGGTCGAGAGCGCCAAGCGGTGCCTGCGGTGCCAGGAAATCCACGTCCACCTGCGCACTCTTGCCCCTGGAGATATGTGGCCAGACGAGGCGCTCAACTGCGGCACGGATTACGAGGACGAGTGGGGTGACCTGCCGGATGACGTGGCGCGGCTCGCGTTCTTGTCGCAGGACGAGGCGCAGGCGCTCGGGAAGGACGGAGCAGTCGAGTACGAGCAGCGCCAAGGGGAACCGGAGCGGCTGCACGGGAGGAACGAGTGACACAAGGAGCCCTGGCTTTCGCCGCGAACGACAAGGGCGCGTGGATCAATCCGCGCGGGAACCGCCGGTACTTGCTGTGGCGCGTCTTCAACCCGGAGGGCACGACCGTCGCGTTCATCATGCTCAACCCGAGCGACGCGGACGCGAAGGACGACGACCCGACGCTACGGCGGTGCGTAGGCTACGCGAAGGCGTGGGGGTACGGGCGCCTGCTCGTCGCGAACCTGTTTTCGGTCATCGGAAGCGACCCGAAGGCGCTCAAGCTCCACGAACAGCCGGATCTCTTCGGGGATCGCATCAACGAGGCGGTCCTGGAGGACGTGCTGACGAGCGCGGACCTCGTGGTCTGTGCGTGGGGGGCGCACACGCGCATCGGGCACGTGACAAGCCAGTTGATCGAGCTTGCACGCAGTCATCGCGTGGAGCTACACCGCCTCGACTCGAACAGCGACGGGTCGCCGACGCACCCGCTCTTTCTGTCGAAAGACCTCAAGCCGCAGAAGTGGGACCCGGCACGGGACTACCGCAAGGGACGTGATGGCAGCCAAGAAGAAGCGCAAGAGGAAGCCGAAGACGTACGTGCTTCGGGTGACCGTTAGCCACGCGATGCACGAGGCGATCGTCGCCGAGGCAAAGCGTCGCGATCTCACGCGCAAGCAGCTGATCCATCAGGTGCTACGTGACGAGATCGTGCAAGTGCACCTACCGTTTCGGAAAACCGCGCAGGGTTGACTGGCGATGCTCACCTTGTAGATCAACGCACCATGTTCCTCCTCCTACTCATCACGTTCACCTGCTCCCTCATTGCCGCACACTGGCGCAGAGCGACGCTCCTGTGCGCGGTGCCCTTGCTGCTCGGTTCGACGCAGCCGTCGCGCAGTTTGGAGCAGAAGCTCCTCGATGCGGCGCTAGCTCAGCCGCGCGCATGGTACGAGAATGGAGTCGACACGCCTGGCGCGCGCGAGACGCAAGAGGAGTACGAGCAGCGCATCGCCCTCGCGGTGCGGGCTCTCTCGCACGCGACGATGCGCGAGCGCAAGGACGGCACGCACGCGACGATTCCACCGGACTGGTGGTGGCATCGCAAGACGCTCGTCGCTGCGGTGCTGACGCAGTGGTACGAGGAGAGTCGGCTCGCGTACGAGGTCCACGCAGGAATCGATCATCCGGTTTGGACGCAGGACGTCGGCCGCGCGCGATGCTTCGGGCAGCTGCACGTCGGGCTTGTCCCGCAGAACGAGTGGGAGAAGCTCGCCGGACTCGACGAGGAGGCCACGGCGCGCTGCGCCCTGTGGACGGCCAGGGCTCTCACGCGGATGGCGCTGCACTGCGGTCGCGGCAAGCGCGGCGCGGACAAGTTCGAGGACATTCTGCTACCGATGTTCTCAGCGATGGGCGGCCACGGCTGCGCACCAACGGTGTCGGGCAGGGCGAAGGTCGCGCGCTTCGCTAAGGTGTGGCGCGAAATTCAAAAGCGCTGACGAGATCGTCGGTCGTAGCAAAGGCGTGGTGGTGCTCACGGTGCCACGCAGAGGAGCGCACGTGTACGCCCTTGCTTTCGCCGATGTTCTGCATCCGTGAGACGCGAGGGAACGCTTCGAGCCGTTCTCCGCGCAGTTTGTTCAGGCGCGTGTCCCAGCCTGTCCCGGGGAGGAGCGCGCCTCGCCAGGCGACCTGTTCCCACCTGTCAGCCCAGGTAGCGAAACCCCACGGATGGAACCACGGCCTGGCGCCGTACTCGAAGACGCTGCCAGACGGCATGCGCTCGTAGCCGGAGACGGAGAAGAAGTCCGCGTTGCTCCCGAGATGTTCTGCCCACTCGAACCAGAGAAGTGTGCCCCTCGACGGCAGCGTGTCATCCTCCATGTGGACGTGGTAGCTGGAGCCGGCCTCGAAGCCCCAGCGCACCGCTTTGCCCGTGTTGCCATCGACGCCGAGTTGTCTCTCGTTTACGACGCAGTCGAAGCCGTACCGGTCAGCTTGCTCGACGCAGGCTTGCTCGACGCAGGCACGTTGCTCCCGCTTCCGCTTGGTCGGATCGCAGAAGATCCTGACGTGGTACCGCTCAATCCCAGCGCACCGGGAAAGAGCCTGCAGCACCCTGCCGAGGTACTCCGGTCGCCGGTGGGCGGTGAGCGAAATGGTGCGCATCGCGGCGATTTTAACGCAAAAGACGCGCGTCAAGGACGTCCTTCCCTCTGGCGGGGGCCACGGGTAGACTCCGGCAATGTTCGACAACGAGAGCCCCGAAGTCTTCGCGAACATTCCCGACACATTCCGTCCTGACAAGGACCAGGAAACCAACGGCGTGTCGCAGGCGCACACCCCAGCAGCGCCACCGGGCATCTCGGGATACCCAGACGGCCTCGGTGGTCAGAGCCCAGACGGCCTCGGTGGCATGGGGGCATATGCCCAACCAATGCCAGAGGGGTTGCCCACGTCCTACCCACAGGGTGTGCAGCCTGGCGCCGGAGTGCCGATGGGGGCGATGGGCCAGTGGCAGATGCCCTTCGAGCCGATGGACGTTTCGCCCGAAGCGGCGATCCGGTCGGCGGGAATGACGACGCTTGCCACTGCGGTCGCCTTCGGCGGTGGCCTCGCCATCGGAGGATGGAAGGGGGGCATCGCCGGGCTTCTGCTGAGCGGCGGCGCCTTCAACCTCTACCGTGCGCAGAAGTGGTGGGGCTCCGCCGAGCCCAGCGAGAAGCACGAGGCGGTCGTATCGAGCATCGTGGGCGCGGCAGGCGTCGCTGGCGGCGGGTACGCTGCCTACAAGGCATACACGGAGAGGGAGACTGCCGAATGAGCGGCGCTGTCGTCCAGAACTCTGGCGCGACGATGGTCGACGCTCAGATGACCGCCGTGAAGGTGATCAAACCGTTCGACGGATTCGAGGCTGTCTACAAGGGACAGCCGACAAGCACTCCGATTGCGTTCCCTGGCGTGCGCGACGCGCGTGCCGCAGCGAACAAGCCAGGCTTCGACCCCAACCTGCTCGCCGGCATTCCAGTGCCGCAGGGAGCGCGGGTACTCATCCAGTTTCCGTTGACGCCCGCTCCTGGCGAGCAGGGCGGCTTCACGTCCTACACGTATCGCATCGTCGAGCGGTTCGCGAACCTGAACGACTATCGAGATCCGCCGCGAGGTCAGCCTCGACCGGCCTACCACTTCCCTCGTTCATCGCCCGGCGCTCCTGACACCACGGGCGGCATCTCGAAGCCCCGCACGCTGCGCCCGGCGTTCTTCAAGGACATCGGTTTCGAGGCAGCGCTCATGGCCGCGTCGAACGGCCAGCTGCGTCTTCGCCCAGAGGAGATCATCCTCGACGCGGCGAGCCTGCTCAACCTCGGGCTGCCGCTCCTCTCGGACGGAGGTACCGGAGTGCTGCAGCAGGGCGTTCTCGACCCAGAGACGAATCCCATCGCGGCGCCGATCCCGTTGTTCCTCCCCTTCTGGTTCGACGCCGAGGGCGACGAGATTATCATTCTCGCGACGCGAACGGACCTGTCGGATCCCAGCGACACGTGGGACTTCGCGACCACCGAAGCCGACCTCCCGTTCTCGAACATCTACGGCACGGGTAACGGAACGCACCCGAACTTCCCCGACCTGGGCATCTACGTCCAGACGGGCACGACGCCCTGAGCTATGACCGTCCGCGACAAGACAGGGACGGCGGGGCGAGGAACGCCGCGTGTGCCGCCAGGCGATGGGGGTGGGCCAGGACCCCCAGGACCCCCGGGACCGGCGGGTCCGCAGGGCCCCGGCGGCGGCCTCGTCGCCTGGGGCGTCACGTCGCTCCCCGTCGCCGCTGGCACCTATCGCGTCGCACCGTGGAACGAGGACATCGTTGCGCTAGCCGGTCAGTTCGCGTGGTCGTCAGGCTGCCCGCTTGTGCTCGCGTGCCTGACGGTGCGGCACAACGTGCTTGGCGCTGCTGCGGAGCCGATCACGTACACCCTGTTCATCAACGGCATCGCGACCGGGCTTTCGGTTGTGCTGAATGCAAACGCGGCGTACGCGACAACGGCGCTTCCGAATGTGCCGGTGGCGCCGTCCGACTTGGTCGAGCTTCGCGCGACGCACGCTGGGCTCACCACGAGCCCACAGCGCATCGTCGTCACCGCAACTGCCGGGGCCGGCCTCTTCGGTGTCGACTATCAGCGGGTCGACTCGCCAGAGGTCTTCACGACTGGCGCGGGAATCCCATCGCCGCAGCCATATGTACCAAAGCCGGGGGCAACGCTGACGACGCCTGCGCTCAGCGGAACGTATCGCGTGCGGTGGGAGCTTCTGATCACGGGCTCCACCGCCAACGTCAACGCCGCGGCGCAGCTATGGAACGTGACTGACGGCCTCGTGGTCCCGGACTTGAACGGCATCCAGCGCTTCGAGCCATCTTCGTCGAGCTTTGAGGTCGAGGACATGTCCAAGACGGCGCTCATCGTCTTCGCGGGAGCGCCGAAGACGTTCGAGATTCGTGTCCGAAAGTTTTCAGGACCGAATCCTGGATCGATCATGTGCGCCCACGGCGTCATCGAGCTTTGGAGGGTCTTATGAGCCAACAGTATGTATTCGACGTTGCCACGCAGACGGCCACCGGCAAAGTCAACGCCGACGTGATGGCGCAACAACTGATCGACGCGGCCTACGCGAGCGGGGGCCCCTTCGAGGGTCTATGGGTCGTGGGGGGCACACCAGAGGACGGCGGTGTCATTGCCGGCGGGACGATGACGGTCCAATGGCAGAACGCGCTGAATGCTGCCGACGATGCGGCGCAGACGGCCCTCGTGCTGGCGCACACGGCCCCCACCTTCGGTCCCATCGTGCAACGCGCCTCCAGCGAAGGCGTCGATAGCACCACGTCCACGACACCGCAGGCCAAGGTGAGTGGAACCGTACTGCCGCTACCGGCGGGGAAGTATTTGGTCGCCGCGTACTGTGAGATGCGGATGTCCGCCATCGTCGCGAACAGCGGAGTGAGGGCCCGCGTTATCCTCAACGGAAACGACGTCGCGGAAGACAACTGGGGGGAGGCCCAGTGGCATGCTTTCAGCGCTGCCGGAATCGTCACCATCAAAGCCGGGGAGACTCCCATGATGCTGATCGACTACCAGCGTATCGGCGTGCTCAACACGGCGGAGATCCGCCGCGCGCGCATCTCGATCTCGCAGCAGTACGACTAGGCTGCACCCACCCAAAACCAGGAGACAGGAGCATGGTGCTACACAAAGGGGCAAGAGTCGAAGGTGCCGATTACTTCGACGACTTCGGTACGAGGCAGAATCGCGAAGGCGGCGGCATCCTTTCGGGGCTCGGCCAGGACGACTTCGAGAGCGTGCAGGAAACGATCGGCGGCGAAGGGCTGCAGGTCAAGATGAACTGCCGTCTCTGCGGCAAGCAGCACGTCGTCACGTTGGAGTGGGAGGAGTTGTTCGTCGTCGGCACGAATGGGCCTGGCGTCGCGCCTCTTATGCCGACCGGCTGGCAGTATTCCGAGAACAACGGCGCCTGCTACCCGGCGATGATCAACTGCGCCAAGTGCGGCGAGGATGGCGGCCTCTGTCCGATGGTCACTCCACAGGAGGCGCGTGACCGAGTGAACGAGGCGGTCGGCCGCGGCGCAATCCCCGTGGGCGCGATCCAGATGTGGAAGCAGCGTGTCTCGGGGTTCCGTGGCGGATGAACTCATGCCGCGACACCGACACTGACCTGACGGTCGAGGAGGCGTACGCCATCCTCGAACCGTACTTTCTCGCGGTTCAGGAGCGGTTCGTGGCAGAGGGGGCCGGGCGCGCCTCAAGCGTGCGGCTCGAAGTTGCGCCCTGGGCGCACGACACGGCTCGCCACTTCGCGGCGACGGCGACAACCGGTTCTCCCGTGGTCGTCGCGCCCGAGTTGGCTGAGCTACCAGAGGAGACGGTGCTCGCGATTCTTTCGCACGAGTTTGGGCACGCGGTCGACTACCTCTACCCGGGTGAGTACGTGCTCGTCGACGACGGTGAGCTTGTGCGGCAGCCGCCGACGCCGCCGCACGACCTCGGGGGCAAGCGCGGCGAGCAGGCGTGCCTCGCACGCATGAAGCGATGGGAGCGACGCGACGACGACGCCGTTGAGCGCACCGCGGACGCCATCGCCGAACACTTCACGGGGCATCTGATCGGGTACTGCGGCCCGTGCGACCTGCAGTGCTTCAACCGTGGCACGAGTCGCCCTGACGGGTTGCGATGACAGGAGAAGTCCGATGATTGCAAACAGCAAGAAGCTCGAATGGCAGGGCGGCTCCTTTCGCCCAAACGGCGCCCGCAGCGGCTACGGAGAGGAAGGCGCGCGGCTCGCCAAGAATTTCACGCGGTGGTCCTCGAACGAGATGATTCTTGCAGCGCGGATCTTCGTCGGTTTCAACGTGGGCCAGGAGCCGGTCTACACGCTCGAAGACCTCGTGGAGATCGTGAAGAACGCTCGGTGGGCGCAGACCGGAGATCCGAGCAGCACGTTCATCGCGCAGCGCGGCGTCTACCGACACGAGGGCGGCGAGGTCGTCGAGGAGGACGGCGCGCAGGTGATCATCCTCAACACGGAGGAGATGCCGTACAAGGAGTTCGTCGACCAGATGATCACGCTTGCGGAGGCCATCGCGGAGCGCATGAAGCAAGAGGAGGTGATCGTCGAGATCCAGCGCGGCGGCATCACGCAGCAGGTGCTCGGGGTCGGCGCGGGCCGCATGGCCCCGAACATCTCCTACCCGTACTGGGACGTCATCACGCCGGAGGAGTACGTCTCTCACCGTCGCGAGGCTAAGAGCGATCCTCACGCCGTGGAGGAGATTATCTCCCAACAGGAGATGGAGTTCGCGCGCGAGTATCCGGGCATCACGGGATACGAGGCGCGCCGCGCACGACGGTTGCATCAGTACGCCCCGAACGCCCATGGAGACATTCGCATCGAGTTCGGCGTGATTCGGCTCGACGACGACGCGGGATGGGTGCCAGCGATTTGGGAAGTTCTGACGGACACGCCGCCGCACCTGCTGACAAGCATTCCACCGCGCGGAGACGGCGACGACCGTGAGGACGCGCAGGCGAGCGCGCTGTCGCTTGCTCAGCGCGAGGCATCCCACTACATCGGCGACTGGAACATCTCGATCGTGCCCATCGAGGAGATGACGCAGGCGGAGGCAATCGCACGCGCGCGGCGGTATCACATGCGGCACCGGCCCAACGCCGACTGGGAGGCCACCGGCCGCATCGCGTACCGAGGCCGTGACGCCGGCGGACCGTCAGTCGAGACGAGCCTCGACACTCGCGCGGACGAGCGCCCAGGAGCCCGCATCGACTACAAGCTCGTGCCGAACATGCTGAGAAGCCGCTCTACGCCACACGGAGCCGCGCCGCTCACCGAGAAGCAGGACGAAGACGCCTACGCCGCAGGCTACGACGCGGCGTCGCTGTTCAGCAGCAGCCGGGTGCCGACCGATCTCGACGACATCTTCCTGTTCACGCTCCTCCACGACCAACGAGTGCCGAACGTCAACGAAGAGGACCCGCAGTTTTGGGAGTGGCGGTTTATGGTCCGCGAGGGAGCCGGCGACTACCTAGAGGCGTACCCACCGGGGGAGCCAGACAGGGCTGCAACCCAGGCATTCCGTCGACGCTACGGGCTCGTCTAGTGAAGCTCTGCGCCGGCATTCTGCTGTGCGCGAAGGACTCCGGCCGATGCCTGTTCCTGCTGCGCGACGACGCCCGCTGGGATCTCCCAGGAGGCCACGCGGAGCGCTACGACCGCACGGCGCTCGATACGGCGCTACGCGAGCTTGCCGAGGAGACTGGCTACGGGGGCAGCTTGGCGCTCGCGCGCGAGCGCATGCGCGTCAGCTGGTGCCCCGATCTTCTGCTCGGACACCTGTGGCAGTCGTGCAAAACGCGCTACACCGGAGTAGTCGGCTACGTCCCAAGGGAGTTCGTGCCGCGGCTCGACGATGAGCACGTCGACGCGCTCTGGGCACATCCCGGAGACGCACCGGGGCCACTGCTGCCCGGGGTCGATTTCATGCTGGAGTGGGCCGATAGTCTTCAACTGCTGGGAGACGCATCATGAGGATGATCAGTAACGAAGATTGGTGGAATCTGATGCACGAGGCGATCGACGCGATCGGTGAAGGGCACGAAGCGATCCAGCGCAAGGCAGCGTACAAGTGGGCGGCGTACGCGGCCTACGCGCAGGAAGACGGAAGGCCGCTGCAAGCCCGGGACTACGCGCATGAAGCCATCGAGCACGCGGCACTCAGCGGCGACGACTATGTGCTCGACGATGTGCGAGAACTACTTGCGAATTACGAAATCGAAACCTGAAACGTGTCACAGACGTCCCGCGTCGATGTCCTCGATCAGCGGAGTGATCACTTCCCAGAGCGCGGAGTGGTTGGCGGTGCCAGCGGTGCGCCCGAGCGTCTCCCAGAGCATCCATTGCGCCTTAGCGAACGGCATGAACCAGTCCGGGTCGAAGTACGGCGTCTCGCTGAGCCTATCCTCCATCTCTACATATGCGTTGAGCGCGGCGCGAGTGCTGCCGCGTGCGCCCTTCGCCTTCGAGCGTGCCTTCGTCTTGTCCATCCACCGAACACGCTCCGGCTCTTTCGCGCGGATGCCCTTGTAGAACTCCTCCTCCTCCTGCTTGGCGAGCGCATCTAGCTCCCCGACGTCGAAGCTCGCATCTTCCTCCTGCTCGTCGTACTGGCCGAAGAAGTAGCGTTGCATCCGCGTGTCGAGGCACGCGGCGTCGCGGCCCATGAGCATCATCGTGAAGGACAGCTTCGCGAGCCCGATGCCGCGCGGGAGCCATTCGATGGCAACCATGTCGCGGAATCCGCGATTGTAGTTCGGCGAAGCGTTCGCTTGCTCGGCGACCCAGGGCGCCCACTCGAAGATCGAGACGTACGCAGGAATGTCGTCCCACGAATACTCGCCCTTGCGTGGCCCCTTCTGGAGCCTTCGCACGGAGCGTGTGTTCGCGATCCCCTTGAACCGCTGCAGCTGCGTCGCAGTCGGCGGCTTGCCGCGAACGAGCGCGTCGCGGATCGTCGGGCCGAAGATCCGGAACAGCATCTCGGCTTCCTTAATGGAGCGCTGGATCGAGTTGCGCGCGAAGATCGCAGACAGCGCGACGGTCCGCCAGTCAACGGCGACGCCCTCACGCCACCGTCGAATGTACTCCCACGCGATCGGGTATCCGCTGGGAAACTCGCCGCCCCCCTCGCGGGCCTCCAGCATCACGACCTCGGCCCGGTTCGCGGCGAGCGCCTCTTCGGTGACGAGGTGCCCGGAGAAGGGTGACTGCACGAGCGCCGGCGAAACGCCTGGCAGCGTCGCGCCGCCCTCCGTCTCGATGACGCAGAAGAAGTCCTCCGGAGCTACCCAGGTTGATCCGAAGATCGGGTCGGCGACCAGCGTTCGCCCCCGGGATATGTCGGCGAGAAAGCCGACGGAGCCAAAACCCTCGGGGCGCACGTAGGCGGCTGCGTACATGGTCAGCAGTATACCCGTTGACAGCCAGAACGAGATACGCCGGCGGGCGCCGATGGATTGGGGCGTGGCGTCGAACAGGGTCAGCGTCGCCAGGGGACCCGGGGAACGGCCGCGTTGAGAGCACGCCGCCGCGCCTCGCAGGGCGTGCACGGCTTCTGCCCGAACGCGCGCGCGATGGGCTTCGCGATGGCCGCGATGGCATCGCCGAGGCCGAAGCCAGACGGGGACTGGTGCTGGGCGTGAGCCTGGGCGAACGGTGGGACCTGCTCGGGGGAGGCTAAGCCACCGGCGCCGCAGACCTCGCACCGCACATTGTACCCACCCTGGGCGGCTTCGACGAAAATCCAGGGAATCTGCGGGGAGTAGCGCTGCACTTCTACAGAAGAATATGCGGCGTAGCGGTTCCCGACAAGCCCTGGTAGACTCAGCCTCGTCGTGCCGGCACATGCCATGGCGAACCGTGCCCCCGAGGGCTTCAACGAGACGTGGCGTCTGCGAACGGTCATGGTGCCGGATGTGCTGGTGCGCGTGCTGCTCGACTGGGCGCGCCCGGACACGCCTGCCGATCGGCTAGGCACGCTGGGCATGCGCGAGCCGGTGTCCTTGTCGATGATCGATGCGGCCGTCTCGGATCTCGCGGAGATGAACGAGCAGGTCGACAGCGGCGAGTTGGACGTTCTGATCAGCGAGCTACAGGAGGTCCGGCGGGACTGGCGCAGCTACACTGTGCCGCCCGCAGAGGACGACCAGTACGACCGAGGCGGGTACGAGTTCGTGGACAACGAGATGGAGATCGAAACATGAGCAGAGTCACAGGTGACAGCCAGATCGAGTTGGAGGTCGGCGAGCTTGAGCTTCCCGGCGTCGAGATCCGACATCTGCAAGCCGCAGAGCCGGAGACCTTGGAGCGCCTTTTCGCACAGCTGCAGAACGAGATGCTGGCACGTGGAACCGAAGGACCGGACGGTCCTTCGATCTGGCGTCTCGCGTTTCTCGATCTCGCCGGCGCGGGCGACGGGCACGTCTTCACGTGCTCCAGCGTCTGGGTCAACACGGATGAGGTCGATGTGCTGGGAGCGATTCCGACGCCGCCCAGCCTGCTCAGCGGCAAGCTCTTTTTCTTCATGGGCTCGTCGGCCGACGCGCTCACGGCGGCGCGCAAAGAGGCCCAGAAGAGGCTGGCTGCGCGCTTCGACGAGGAGACCACGCCGCCCGTCGGTCATGTCTCCGAACTGCAGACCCTGCTCGCTGGCGCTCAGCAGGGGACGCGCTTCATGGGCGCCGTGCTTGCCGTCACCGCGCAAGCTCCGCAATGATCGCGGGGAAAGGGAAAAGGCCATGCGTTTACAAAGTGGTACACAGTTGATCTTCTTCTCGAAGGAGGCCGCTCTCGGTCCGGGAGCGCAGAGCGTGTTCGTCCAGGGCTCGCTCGACGGCACACTCTCCAGAAACGTCAGCAAGGCGATGATCGCGCTCTCCTTGGAAAACGAGGGAAGTGCCGATCCAAAGTGGTCGCCGACGCACGTCGATCTGGCGGGCGGCGGCGACGGCACTGCGTTCATGCTCGGGGTGCGTGTAGCATCCGGCACCGCGGAGGAGGTCCAGGTCCTCGATAGCGGGGCGATCGAGATCGAGACCGAAAACTCTTTCGTCGAGGCTTTCCCCTTTTTCATGATGTCGGGAGGCGCTCAAAGCGAGGCGCTCACTGCGCGAGCGCACGCGGCGCTCCAGCAGATTCGCTCCAGCGGAGTCTTCGATGATGCTGCCCCGGTGCCAGAGAGTTGGGAAGCCATCGGCCTCTTCTTCGGGTCGATGTTCGCGGGAGCCTCTGCCGGCGGCGACTTCATGAGCGTCGTGTACGGAGCGCGGGTCGCCTCCTCCACAGAGGAATGAAAGGGAGTTCACAATGAGGATAGATTCCGACGTCATAGTAGATTTCGCGGTGCCGCAGGGTAGTTCCCGGCAGCGCGACGACTACGTGCAAGCCTCCGACGCCGCGACCATGGAGACCCTGGTGAGCCAGAAGCTCGCAGAGGTCGCGAAGCTCAACCTCGCTGCGTCCATCGACACTCTGTGGGCAAGCCTTTTCATCGACATCGCAGGAGCCGGCGACGGGCACGTCTTCATGACGCGCCTCTACTCGAACGGCAGCGGACCCATCGACGGCAAGGTTTCGGATAACGAAGGCGGCGTGGATCCGGCGCTGCTGCGCATCTTCTTCTACTCCGCCGCCCAGTCGGAGGCGCTCGACGCCGCCGCCGTGCGGGCGAAGCAGAGGATCGGCAAGCTGTTGGTCGACCTCGAAGAGTTCGAGGACTTTCTCGAAGACGCGATCGTGCGACAGACAGGGCTGTGCGGCGCTTCGCAGGGAACGCAGGTGATGGGTTTTCTGCTCGTCAAGCTGCTTCCAGACCAGCCGATCATCAACAGCGTCGTGCTCAACGCGCCACCTGGCATGAGTGAGATCAACGGTGAGGGTCTGCAGAGTCTTCTGCCGAATACGCAGACGATCGTGCAGGTGGACGGGCCGAACCTGACGCCGGACAGTCAGCTGATCACGGAGAAGCAGATCATCGACGCTGGTGGAACCATCACGCCGACGCAGATCCTGTTTCCGGTTTCGCTCGTCAGCGGCACGCTCGGCCCCGGGGCGACCGACAGCGTGAAGGTGTACGCGAACGGCGTCACGAACGGATCCAACTCGTTCGTCATCCCCTGATGAGCAGCACGCCGTACATTCTCGGCACCATCGCCGCATTGTCGGCCGTGAAGGCAGTCTTCCGGCCGCACAGGGCGGTGGTGCGCGAGGGTGCGGTGAGCAGCTGCCCTGGCGTCAATCAGTACAACGAGTGCGACCCCACGCTGCCGATCGACGCTCCCGTCGGCAGCGCGGTGTACTCGACGGCGACGGGTCGCGTGGTGGCCGTCGGCGAGGATTTCGTTCACGTCGCCACTCGGAACGAGCCGGTGGTGCTCTACTACGACGGCATCGCGCCGAGCGTTCGAGAGGGGCAGTACGTCGGCCGCGGGCAGGAGATCGGCGCCTCCAAGGGGCGCGTGCACTTCGGCGTCCAACAGTTCGCCCAGGGAGGCCAGATCCTTAACATCGAGCCGTCCTCGTGGCTCGCTGCTCGCGGCAACCGCATCGCTGGCAAGTACACGGGAGGGGGAGGCCAGTGGTGCGAGCAGAACCGGCACATCTCCGTGCCGCGATCCGCCGGCGCCCCTTGCCAGTTCTACGAGCCAGACAGGGCTGCCTTCGCGCTGCTGCCGGTCACCGTAGAGGTGGAGCGGTAAGGATGCGCCCTCTCGGGCAAGATGTGCCCGGGGAGACCGCGCAGATCGCAATCCTGTCGGTCAGCGCGCTCGTGGGCGGCGGCTTCCTGGGCTACCAGGCGGTTCGGTCCATGCAGGAGGGTGGCCTGTTCAGCGTGGCCGAGCATGAGCCGCAGCCGCTGGGCATCGTGGACGGTGTGGCCATTCTGGGCGGCCTGTACTTGACGTGGGAGGCGCTCAAGGAAACGGCCCAGGACATCGGGATGGAACCCCTCGTCTACGCCGGGGTGGGCATCTCCGCCCTGGCTGGTGTACTCTGGCTGAAAAGCCGGCTCTAGCCGGAAGGAGGCTCGCATGGCCACGAAGAAGAAGAAGGGCGCCCGCAAGAAGAAGACCCTGCGCGACATCGTGCTCCCGCCGGACTCGGTTGTCGCGAGGCTCCGCGCGCGCTTCAAGAAGTGACGGGCGAGCTACCCGTCCTCCGCGTAGGCTCGCGGGGCCGATGGGTCGGCGTCCTGCAGACGTTCCTGCTCGGACGCGGGCACTACAAGGGCCGCGTCGACAATGCGTTCGGACCCCTGACGGAGAAGGCCGTCAGGGCGTTCCAGCGCGCGCACATGCTCAGGGCCGACGGCGTTGTCGGCAATCAGACGTGGGGCGCCGCGATGATGCTCGGGCTGGAGCTTGTCGCGTCACCGGCACGGGACTCGAAGCGCGTCGACAGCCCGGCGTGGCCGTCGCCGCCGGTCGATCTGCGGCCGATGTACGGGACGGCCCGGGAGAAGCTGTTCGGCCACATCGAGTTCAAGCACACGCCGACGCCGCGGAGCCCCGAAGCCGTGACCATCACGAACGGCTGGCAGAAGGAGAACCTCGTCATCGCGAAGGTGCCGCAGCTGGCGACGCTCTACGAGGAGCGACCGGCGCGCTCGGGCTTCCCGAAGAACGGCAGCATATTCTGTCACCGGCTTGCCGCGGAGCCCGTCCGCGCGCTCTGGCAGGCATGGGAGGACGAGGGGCTGCTCGACCGCGTGATGACGTTCCAGGGTGCCTGGGTGGCTCGCTTCGTGCGAGGCTCGCGCACCACGCTGAGCAACCATTGCTATGGCAGCGCCTTCGACATCAACTACGCATGGAACATGCTGGGACACCGCCCCGCTCTCGTCGGTGAGGAAGGCAGCGTTCGAGAGCTTGTCCCCACCGCGAACAAGCTGGGCTTCTATTGGGGAGGCCACTTCACCAGGAACGACGGCATGCACTTCGAGGTGGTCCGGCTATGAGGATCTCGTCTGTGGTTCTACGACACCGACGCCAGCGGAGGAGGCGTGGTGGTCTATCAGCTAGGCCCAGACGGGAAACCACGCTGGAGCGGCAGCACCGCGTTTGATTGGTGGGATCGAGCCATCGACGTGATGCGGTGGGCGCGTGACAACGGCAGCTAGCTCAGCTAGCATACGCGCCATGGCCATCCAGAAGAAGGCGCCGAAGACCGACGTCACACCGAATGCCGCTGCCGACTACTACGTCTTCGAGATGAAGGTGCGCTCACGAACCGAGCCGCTCCGCCAGGTAAACAAGAAGCCGCTCGACCTCAAGGCAGCTAAGCAGCTGGCGCGCATCGGCGCGAAGGAGGGGAAGCACGACCGGGCCGTGACGACGAGCCCGAAGGCGAAGGACTTCCGGATCGTCGCCCAGTACGAGAAGGGCACCGGCGACAACGTCACGCGGAAGCTCTACAAGTGAGCCACGCGAGCAAGCAGGCCGAGTCGCGCCGGCACGAGGAGCGCCGCGCCGCCGCGCGCGAGATTCTGGAGGAGGCCCTGGCAGACACGGCGGACTTGCGAGAACGCATGCATCGCGTGCTAGCGACGCCGCACGAGGCGGTGTTCCTGTTCGGGAACATGCTGGGGATCGCGGTGCGTTGGCAGGAGCGAATCCGTGCCTACCACGCCAAGTACATCGAGAGGCCGTAACCATGAGCTACGCGAGCAAGACCCTCGACGAGATCCGCGCGGAGATGAACCGACAGTACGCCGACGGCACCGCGTACGCGGACATGCTGGCGTGGGACGTGGAGCGCATGAAGCAGCTGCACTGGAACGTGCTGGACCTCGCGCTGCACCCAGGGACGATGACTCCCGGCGTGCCCCGGGAGACCGGGCTCACGCTGGACGTGGGGTGCGGCCAGGGCGGCATCGCGTCGTACTGGCCGAACCTGCGGCGCCTCGTAGGGGTCGAGATCAGCGAAGTCGCCGTAGAGAAGGCGCGCGCCGCGAATCACGGCGTCGAGTACCACGCGAGCGCCATCGAGGACTTCGAGTACCACGCGAAGTTCGACACGATCGTCGCTGTCGAGAGCATCGAGCACTGGCGCGACGTGCCCAAGGGGCTCGACAACATCCGCAAGCTCATCGCCGACGACGGCGTGTTAGTGCTGACGACGCCGAACCGGGACAGCCTGCACGCGCGCATCGGCCGGAAGCTCGGGCTGCCGGTGCCGTTCTGCTCCTCCGACCACGTGTACGAGTTCGGTTTCAGTGAGTTGGTCGCGCTGCTCGCTGCGCACGGCTTCAAGGTCACGCGGTCGCTCGGGGCATGCCTCATGCCGTACTGGGCCCTGGAGCGCGAGTTTGGGAACAAGATCCGGCGGCTGACGGACGGAGATGCGGAAATCGTCAAGCTGCTCGGCGAGGCCGGGCGCAACGTGCCGCAGATCGCGTTCTGTCAGTGCCACGCGGCGATGCCGGTAGCGGTGCCGACGTGAGCGACCCGGTGAACTACGTGGCGCTGTGCAACGGATGCGCGAGAGTCATCGGCCTGCGCGGCCGGTGCCGGTGGGAGAGATCGTGGCTGCGCTCGTAGCGCGCCACGTAGCGGAGGCAAGCAAGTGATCATCACCAAGAGGTTCGTGTTCGTGCACATGCCGAAGACCGGAGGCACATGGCTCCGCGAGGTGCTCAAGCGCTACAAGCATCCGCTGTGGCATTTGAAGGAGCGACCGGGGCACGAGACGTCGGCGGAGGCGCCTCCGGGGTTGACGACACTCGGCACCGTGCGGAACCCGTGGGACTGGTACGTCTCGTGGTACTTTTTCCGCTGTCGCGAGTACCAGGATCGCACCGGCCTGTTCGCGCCAGATCGTCCGAGAGAGGGCTGGGTAGACCTCATGAACCGTTGGAAGGAGCACGTCGCGCAGCCCGACGTCAGGACACGCGAGGGGTTTCTGCGAGCGCTGCCGCGCCTCATGGACGGTTCCCTGACCGAGTCGTACACGAAGACACACACGCAATTCTTCGAGCGCGGGCGCCCGGTGCAGCTGGCCCGGTTCGAGCACCTTGGGGCTGACGTGACGGCGTTTCTCAAGGAAAACCGCATCCCGAACAAGCTCAAGCTGCGCACCGCGCTGCGCACCGCACCGCGGAAAAACACCTCACGTCACGGCCCTTACCGCGACTACTACGACGAGGAGGCTAGGGACTTGGTTGCGAGTGCCGACCGTGCGATCATCGAGAGGTACGGCTATGAGTTTTGACGCTGAGGCCGAGGCCAAGCTCGCGGAGTTGACGCCGGAGACGGAGCGGCGCGTGCGCATGCTGATCCGCTACGCGGAGCGCAACGGCATCCCGATCGAGTTCATCGACAAGACGTACCGCACATGCAAGGAGCAGAACGCGCTCTACTCGGCGGGCATCACGCCCGCGCGTGGCTGCAAGTCCTGGCACACGTGGGGACGCGCAGTCGACCTCTACATCCCAGGCTGGCGCACGTGCAACGCTGCATGCCAGGCCAACTACGCCTTCCTCGCCGACTACTGGAAGGGCATGGGGGGGAAGTGGGGCGGCGACTTCTCGTACGCGGACCTCGTGCACTTCGAGTGGCATCCGGAGTACGGGTCGATCAACGACGTCTGCCCGAGCGCGGACGCGCTCTGCCCGGCGCCACCGTGGCCGGAGGATCGGCCGTGGCAGGTCCGCGCGGCGCTGCCGCTTGGGATTGCGCTCGCGGCCGCCGGGGCCGGCGCCGCGTACTACATCTGGAAAGGAGCATGAGCATGGACGTGTTTGGAGTCGGGAAACCCTACGGGGCCGGGGACTACTTTCGGGAGGAGAGGAACCCAGGGCACGGCGGTGTCCTCGACGGTGACGGCTATCGAGGCACCCACGACGGTCCGTCGTTCGACGGGCACTCGAAGGTGAACGTCTGGAATTGGAACCAGCTGCTGACGTTCGAGATCGGCCGCGTCGAGCTTCTGCGGCTCGCACTCGGCCGTCCCGTGAAGCTCGCAACGATCAAGGGCACCGACCTGTTCGCCGACGTCACGCCGGAAGAGGCGCGGGCGGCTCTTGGACGCCGAGCGTACGCGCGCGTGCTTCGCGGCGTCGACCGTCTTCGGAACCGAGGCTCCGGCCAGTGGGGCCCCTATCAGCACGAGTACGCGGCGGTGGCACCCATGCCGACGGCCGAGCAGATCCTCAGCCCGTGGCTCCTGGCCATCATGGAGCGGCTGGACAGACTGACGCCCGCCCGGCACGACGTCGACCACGACGAGCGATGCAAGGAGCGCCGGGAGATGCTCTACGCGCTCGTGGAAATGCTCCGGCAGGGCGGCATCGGCAACAAGACGGTCAAGACGCACGGCTGGGATCCTGAGCTTTTGGAGGCCGTGCGTGACGTGGCGAAGTGGGTCGAGGACGACCGCCGCCAGTGCGTCGAGCGAGAGAAGGGCCGCGAGGGGAACTGACCATGGAGCGTTCCGCCCTCATCGGAATCGGCGCCATCGCGGCCGGCATGATCGTGGCCGGCGTGGCGCTTCGGCGTCGGGAGGGGGCAGGACTCCCCGAAAGCCCCTCTGAGGGCGCTCTGGAGCCATGCTGCGGGCAGCCCGTCTGCGGCGGGGAGAGCCGCCACCCCGTGGGGATCCCGGGCGGCTGGAGGCGTGCCACGGGCGCCGAGGCCGGCCCCTACGCGGGGACCGCCCAGAGCATCCTGAGCGCCCACTACTCGGACCCGTACGGGACGCTCATCCCCATCGACGCCGACACGGCCGCCATGGTCGAGCAGCACTGCCACGAGCCCGGGGGCCCCGTGAAGCCGTGGGGATATCACCACGGGATCACTCTTCTGAAGGCGGCGTGAGCCGATGGACGTCGAATCGCACCGCAGAGCCATGGCGCTGGTCGACGAAAGCCGCCTGCTCGAACTCGCTGGCAAGCACGAGGCGGCCCGCGAGAAGCTCGAACAGGCAGCCGGGCTGGAAGAAGCGTGCGCCGATGCAGCGGGCAACGAGAAGCCGCGGACCCGCGGCATTTTGCGGGTGAGCGCGGTCTCGCTGTGGCTCTCGTCAGGGCGTCTTGAGCGAGCCGAGTTGGTCGCTCGCCGATATCTGACCGAGCCTCTGTTGCCCGGATTCCACCGGGAACTCTCCGCCATTCTCTCGCAGACCGTCGAGCGCAGGGCCACCCTGCGGGGGACATGATGGCGGCGGTGCTGATGGAAGTTTTTGAACGCGACGAGCGCGGGTGGCGCCGCCGCTACCGGCTCTGCAGGGCTGGCTTCGAGAAGAGGGTGCAGGCGCTCCTGCAGAGCCGTCTCGACGTCGGCCACGATCTCGCCAGCCACGCTGTGGAGATCGACAACGCGGCAACGGACGAAGACCTGCTCGACGCCGGATGGATCCGGATCGACAGCGGCGCCGGGGCCGGCATCTGGGTCTGTTCCGAGCACGCTAAGACGTCCACGCCGGTGACGCCGGCAGGAGGTCTCCATGCACCACAAGAGGAAGCGCCCGAAGAAGCAGAGGGCCGGCTGCCTGTTCTGCAAGCCCCACAAGGGTAACGCGGCTTCCGCGAAGAACCGTGACCCTGCGGCTGTCCGCCGCAGGCTGCAGGTCGGACGCTAGCGCGTGTTGTGGATCAGCCGCTCAGGAATCTCCCAGGTGCCGACCGTCGGCGTGTGCCCCGGGTCGAAGATTACGATGCGCGCCCAGTCGTCATCGTCTCTCGGAACATGCCAGCCGATGTTCAGGAGGTGAACGTCGCGCAGCAGCACGTCGTTGGTGGCCAGCATTTCCAGGGACTCACCGAGCGGCGCCGCGGATGGGCCATGGAAGTATCCGCGCAGCGCGCGCAAGGCACGATCCATGGCGACGTCACGAGTCCGGATGCCAAGATGGTCGCGGTAGTACGAGCGCTCGCGTTGGACGCGCGGCGACCAGCGCTGCTGCGCTCCCAGCACATGCCAAGCCGTCGCTGCGTCACGATACAAGCGGAGGCCCTTGATCATCGACGAGACGTCCTGTGCACGCGGGCTGCCAGGCAACTCTGCGGTCTCCAGGCGAGTCGCAGACGGCAGTCCAAGAACCCGGTTCGTGTAGTCGCTGGTCGCGAGAATCTTGCCGCCTCCGTGTTCTCCAAGCTCGCGCGCGTTGTACTCCTTGAACACCGGCTCGACGCCCTCGCGCACGATGGCCCAGACCTTGCGTTTGCGCCCGCCGATCACAAGGTCCGGCGTCAGGCGGTAGATGCCCTTGATTTCCGTGAAGCCGTCCTGTCCCCACTGCTCGCCCTGCACGAGCCCGGCGATCTTCGACCACGCCGGCCCCTCGGTGGGGTCGATGGAGAGCTTCACCACCCACGGGTTCGCGCTCTCGAACACGCAGCCCCAGTGGCCACATCCGAGCAAGTCCCCCAGCGGCACGCTGATCGCGCGTTGGATCGCCTCACGCTTGCCGAGCAGCGCATTCACCCATTTTTTGCGGGTTGCGTTCGCCGTCATACCCGCCCCCTCCGCGGCCAGAAGCATCGTGTAGTAGTCGGCGCGCTCGGCGAGGTGGTCGAGCGCAATCTCCTTGGCGATGTCGGGGTCGCTGGTGTGTTCAAGCTCGGTCTGGATACCGAGTCGCAGCTGTTCTGGATCGACGTCGCTCTCCGTGATGCCGAGACGATCGGCGAGTCCCCCAGGGAGACTGTCAGGGTTTGGCGCCATTTTTTCAACGGCGCCCAGTTCTTCCAGCCATTCGATGGCCTCTCCAGGCGTCCTAAACCACTCCTGCATGTGGTCACCATCGGCGTCTTCTGACTCGAAGCGAAAAGAGCCATCGTACTCGCCCGTGAACACGTCGTATTCGGAGCACGCGGGAAAGATCACCTGCCACTGGTTATCGGTGTTGTGCCAAGCCTTCACCGCGCAGTCAGTGCGAAAAAGCAGGACTTCTCGACCATACGTGCGCGCCATGTCGCTCCAGTGCGCGGAGTCGAACGCTTCCAGCGCAAAGCTCCAGACGATCTCGAACAAAGTAGCGTCTTCCTCCAGATTGAGAGCGCAATCTGCTTCTGATTTCGTAGACGTGTGCGTTGAGAGATGGAGCCCTTCCAGGGTCGTGCCGTAGCGGAAGTCGGTGAAGTATTTGCTAGTGAAGTGCACGAGCCACGTGCCGGCGGGGAGCACTGTAGCGTTGTCGAACCATAGATATGCCGGCATCGACGTCGGGTCCCACCGGTACGCTTCCTGGATGCCATCATCCATGTACTCCCGGAACTCCTTCATCGCGTCCGGGTGTCCCTCAAGATCCTCAAGCTCTCCGTCGAACCCGACTTTTTCTTTCCAGTCGTCGAACAGGTAGATGAAGTCGTAGGGGTCCGGCTCGGAGATGTTCAGATACGAAGCAAGGTCTCTCGCGGCCAGACACAGACGCGCGTTCGGCGTCAGCGCGCGCGCGCGCTCCACCGAGCCGACCAGGTCTTTGGCGGCGTCGGCGACGGTACCCACTACGTCGATGTGACCGCTTGGCTCAGCCGTTGGATCTCTATCCGGGTCGCCGTCCCAGTACGTGACCTGCCAGTCGATGCGTGGCCGCGTGGAGCGCGTCAGGCTGACGTAGCGTCCAGGGGTGCCGCGCATGGGGCGCACGTACGCACCGGTGCGCGCGACCTCGTCCTCGACCTCGGCGACGAATGCGGCCCGCTCAGCACGCAGCTGCTCGATGTACTCGCGAAACCCAGCTTCCACTGGCGGTATGCTACCCGGCCTCGGCGCCTGCGGTCTAGTCGCCGAGGCCAGGGCAGCAGCCGCGACACTCGTCGGAGCGGCACGCAGGCTGTTCCGCGCACCAGGCACATGTGCCTGGCATCCTGGCCGGGCACTCCGGGCGGCAGCTGAGCGCCAGAAGCGCGAGCCACGCCCACCTCACCGGCCTGCCTCCGCCTTCTCGATGAGATCGATCACGACGCCCTGCATGGTAGCGCTGCCGTCCTTCTTGAGACGCGCAGCGACGAGCTTCAAGAGCTTCCGGTGGGTCTTCTGCGACATGCGCACGTAGACCGTCTTGCGCGGGTCCTTGGTCGTAACCATGGCAGCATGCTAGCCGAGCTAGCTCAGATAGCAAGCGCCCTCAGCTGCCCTGCCACTCCGTGCCCTCGCGCATCCCGAGGTACTCGCGCGCCAGTGCGTAGCCGAGCAGTGCGACGCCGATGTCCGCAGCTACGTTGACCTGGCTCTCAGGGCGCTTCGAGCCGAAGATTGCCGAGCCGCTCGGGTGCTCGATCGACCACTCCAGCACCTCGTAGGCGACGAGCGCGGCGACGGTCTGCGGCAACGGGAGCCCCACGGCGCCGAGAACGACGCCGGACGCAATGTGGACGAGCGTCCACGCATCAAAGGGGCTCGCGTTGGTCTCCATCAGAGAGGCTGGATCGTGATCATCGAAGCCTGCACTTCGAGATCGTCCATGGTCTGCAGGTTGGCGATGCCCACCGCGATCTGTTTCAAAGCGTCTGTTGGCACGAACTGCACGAACGCTTCGCTGGTGACCTGCTTGAACCCGGAACCCGCGCCGGGCTCGGCCACGGCGACCGTCTGCGCGGTGAGGAAAGCGCCAGCAAGCACTCCGCCGACAGCGCGGACGGCCCCACCGCTCACCAGTGTGCCAGCTGGTATGCCGGCAGCGCCCTGCACGCTGGTGCGTGTGCGCACGAGCGCCTGAACCAGCCGATCTCCGGTGTACTCCAAAATGCCTTGTGACACCTGTGAGAAAAGCCCGGGAGGGGCGAAAACGTAGGAGCCTGGCACCACGACCGGCGTTTGCGTAGCGCTGATCGGAATCGCCGTGAAGCCGGACTGGTAGAAGTAGATCGTCGGCGACCCGAGTACAGCACCAAAATCAGATTGGCGAACCGCGACAAGGATGCCCATGAATCGAGTGCCGCCGCTCGCGCCGGCGCTCAGATACCCGGCCGCGAAGTCGCCGACGGTAACCTCGTTGCGAGCGCGCACCGCCGCAGCCGCCAGCGCCTCGGACTGCGAGGCCATGAAACATCGCACGTATGTCTGCGCCGGGTTGAGGCTGTTCAATGGTGGACCGAACGACGCGACGCTGGCGACGATGGTACACACGAACGTGTGTCCGTCACCGCCGCCCGCTAGGGTTATGTCCGTGACGAAGTACCGGAGGTCGTCGTCGCCGACCGTGACCACCTGTTGGGCAATGTCGGCCAGCGCCTGAGTGATCAGGCGCTCCATGACCCCAGGGTTCGATGCCTGAATGGTTCGGGTGATCGACGGGGCGCTGGCAACAGAGGTAGAGAACAACATGGGATATTCCTTGCGGTTGTAGATGTGCCGCGCCGAGTGCCCCAGTGGCGCTTGCGCAAAAGTCTACCCCAGGCGATACTCCAGGTCACCCGCCTGTCCGTCGCCCAAAAAACTGGTCACCGGCACCGTCGACACGTCCGGCCCGGTTCAGTGGCATCGGCAGTGGGCATCGGGCGCCCCCTCGGTCTTGATCAACCGAGGGGGTTCCTTTATGATGAAGCGCTAGCGCCGCCCCCCTTCTTCGCCTCGGCGGCCGAGCGCAACTGGACGAAGACCGGAGAAGACCTAGCCCTGCGCGCTGAGCGCGTGCTCGGCCCAGAACGTGTTCGACTCACGCTGAACCTCGTCCGGCTCGTTGAGCACGTCGAACGGCTCACGGGGCGCCAGCGGACCGCCGTACGCGGTGTAGAGCACCGTGGCGCCCTCGTGCGGACCCGCGATCACGGTGACGCGGCGTTGCTCCCGAGGCGGAGCGTCGATCATGCGGCTCTGCCCGTTGCGACTGCCCCTGACCTTGTAGAACACGTCGCCCTCGTGGATCGGAGCGTCTCCAGCGGTGGGGCCGTAGAGCGCGCTCGCGATGGTACCAAGCTCCTCGGGGAGCGTGAAGCTCTCGATGAAGAACCCCTCGCGGTCGCCGAAGCGATCCATGATGTAGGCGACCTGATCCTCGGTGAGCCCGTGGTCGAGATGTGAGTCGTCGGTGATGATCATGTCGTCTCCTTTTCCCTCTGGGACGCCGAGCCCTCCGCGTTTCTGACAGCCGTCAGGTCAGCCATCGCCAGATGGCCCCCGCCCAGCCGGCATATCCTGCAGCCGTCGGGTGCAAGTGGTCCGGCGCCCGCGGGATGTCGAGGTCTTTGCTCTCGAAGTAGTACCGCACCCCGTCCCGGATCATGTCCGGGATGCCCGCGTCCGGGAACGGCAGCGTCGGTGGCCCGATCCACATTACGTCGGCGCCGGAGCCCACCAGGATGTCGTAGAGCCGGTAGAAGTCGTCCGCCTGCCGCGAGACGGCGTTCGGCCCGATGGCGGCGTCGTTCGTGCCCAGCGACACGAGAATCATCGTCGGATGGAACGAGGCGAGCGTCTGGGGCAGCCAGGGGTCCTTGACCCACTGATCCATGCGGCTCCCGACGATGCCGTGGCCCTCGTAGGCGATGCCCTCCTCGGACGCTAGCTCCCGCATGTGCTGGTGCAAGCCAGCTGCCAGGGAGTCACCGATGAGCAAAAGGCGCGTGTCCCCGCGGAGTTTGGGCCTCCGCGTTGCGACTGCGGCGAGCCCGACACCGGTACCGATCAGCAGCCCACCCAGGATCCAACGGCGCTCCATGACGGGAGCGTACCACGGAGGATTCTGTGGCAGAATGTGCTGATGCAGAACCCCTGCGGCGGCACTCGATGGGAGACCCACGACGACTTCATGATCGAGGTCGAGGGGCAGGGCTACCCGATGTACGGGCCCGACTCGGGGAGCTACTGGCAGTACATGCAGCAAACTTGGGACAGCTGGGGCCCAGAGATCCGCGCCGCCGCCCGCAAGCACGGGGTCCCGCCCAGCTGGGTGCTCGCCTTCGCCACCATGGAGACCGGCTTCGTCTCCGGGAACCCGGAGCGGCAGCGAACGATCAGGTCCCCGGTGGGGGCCATCGGCATCATGCAGGTGATGCCCTTCGTCGCGACCGAGTACGGCTACTCGCACGCCGACATGGAGAACCCGGCGAAGAACATCGACCTTGGTGCACAGATCATCCGCGAGCACGCGGACAGGAGCGACACGGACTGGCAGCTGCCGATCATCGCCGCGAAGTACAACGCGGGCCCGGCGCGCAAGTGCGACACCACCGGCAAGTGGGGCAACGAGTTCCGCCTCTACGCCGCTCACGACTACCCCGGCAAGACGATCCGCTGGAACAACGCAGCGATCGAGTTGCTCGGGGTCAACGGTTCCGCCTTCGGGGCCGGCAGCGTGGTCCTCGGGGCAACGATCGCGCTCGCCGGCCTTGGAGCGGCTTACGCGATCATATACCCAGATAAAGTCCGTCGGCTCGTGCCGCGGCTGTAGAGCCTGCTCACTTCTTGGCGGCGGCCTCGTAGAAGCTCGGCTCCCAAGCGCCCCGCGACTTGCGGTACTTCCGCTGGTTCGTGTGGCGCTGCGCCCACTCCCAAAGCTCCTGCTCGCAGCGTCTGCACGCGATGGTGCGGTCGCCGTACACGGAGCCGCTCGCCGGGTGCGCGCTGCCGCCGCAGAACGTGCACCAGTACGACTCGTACTCCTGGTTGCGCCGGAGGCCGGCGAGGTGTCCCTCGACGTCGACGCCGTTGCGCTCCAGCATCCCCTTGCCGAGATCGATCTCTCGTATCTCGGGCTCCCATGGCGTGAGGGCTACCCCAGGGTCCACGACCGTAAGCGTGAGTGGCATCTTCGAGCCGCCTGCCTCGGCGTGGTCGCGCCAGCCGACGTTGAATCGGTGCAAGTCGGCGACCACCATGTCAGCCTTGTCGAACGCTTCGTAGAGCGTGGTACCGATGACGTGGCCGAACATGCTGGGAGAACCGTCGGGACGCTCGGTGATGGCCTTGGCGGCGGAAAGCGCGCGCATGGCTTGGCTGCTCATCGTACGCGCGAAGTCGTCCTTGTCCTCTTCGCTTGCGACGGTCCAGAAGCGCTGCGCTCGCCAGTACGCCTCGGCGTGGATGCGGTAGCGGTCGAGCGCCGTGACGCACATCGCGAGGTCGCTGATGCGCAGCTTCACGCTGTTCGGGACGGTCGAGCCGGTGGACGTGAGGTCCAGCAGCATGACGTACATCGGCATCCCCTCTTTCGAGAGGTCGTACTTGTGCCAGCCGGACTTCTTGATCTGCGCGGCGGTCAGTTGTAGCTCCTGCGCGGTCCTCCGCGTGATGAACATGTCGGCCGCTTCCATGATGAACAGCGGCGTCGCGCTCTCGCGCTGGATCGCGTAGACCGGCATCTGCTGAGGCTCCTCGCCAGCCTGCTCCCAGATCACGTCGGGGCGGATACGCGCGATGTCGTTGACGCGCAGGAAGCCGCCCATGTCGGAAGCGATCTCCGGGTCGCGCTGTAGCTCCGCGATGTACGCCCACGTGGGCCCTTCGCTCGGGTCGCGAGTGAACTTGACCACCCACGGATCGTCGGACTGGAAGACGCAGCCGTAGAAGCCGCAGCCGAGGCGCTTGCCGATCGGCCACCCAAGTTGGTCGGCGAAGACGTCGTGGTTCGCGCTGACGAACTCGGCCCAAGTGAGCGCAGCGCGCTCTCCCTCGTCGACGCGCAGCACCGGCATCTGGGCAGTCTTCGCGGCTCGGCGCCTTGCGTTCTGTAGCATGTGCGCAGCGTATCGCTCATCGAGCGAGCGTTCCAGACGCATCCGCTCAAGTTGCTCCGTCCAGCGATGTCGCCCCCGAACGTGCTCATCACGTCGGGACCACCAAGCCGTCCCGCAGGCGTTGCTCCTTGCAGCCCCCCGACAACGAGCACCAGTGGGAGCCGATGTCGGGACCACCAAGCCGTCCCGCAGGCGTTGCTCCGGTCGTCCCGTCGTCGGCTCGGGCCGTGTCAACTCCAGTCGGGACCACCAAGCCGTCCCGCAGGCGTTGCTCCGAGGCGAGTGCTCGGAGGCGCAGTAGAGGCCGTACAGTCGGGACCACCAAGCCGTCCCGCAGGCGTTGCTCCACGCCGCTCACAAACACTGAGATTTCAAGGAGCATGCGCTCGCTTTGCGAGCGGTTCAGACTGAGCGATTGCGACGAGGCCGCAGCCAAGGCCAGCCGTTGTCACAATAGCGAGAGAACCAGAGCAACTTCAAGACGATCGAGCGCCCCCGGCGATGTTCACGCCGCCTCACCGCTCGCAAGCGCGGCGTGCAGCTTGTGGCACATGTTGTCGTCGCATTGCCATGCTGCTCCGCAGTTCTCACACGTGTGATGCTCCTCGACATCCGGCTCCCAGGCATCGCAGATGCCGCCGCAGGCGTGGCACGTGCGCGCTGGTACGTCAGCGCGCAGCACGCTGCCGCCACTAGCAACGACAGCCCGGATCAACGCCTCACGGAACTCGCCCGCCGCAGCCTCCTTGCGGTACACGTGCGGCGCTTCCGACTCCACTTCTGCGCCAGCTGGAGCGCGGCGCTGCGTTTCGCTGAGATCCAGATTGGACGACAGCACGATGCGCGGAAAGCGCTCCGCCCACTGCTTGGCGTGCACCCGATAAAACTCCCGACGCTCGCCAATCGCTTTGGAACGCTGGCGCGCTTCCCAGTGGTACAGGTGTCGCTCCTTGCGTCGCCACGCATCCACGACCCCGAACATCTCCTCGTCTCCGTCGAACCGGCGATCGAGCCAACGGTAGGCGACGCGCGTCAGCGCATGCGTACTCTTCCAGTGTGGGAGCGTGGCGAGTGATTTCGCCAGCCACGTTGGATGAGCGTGCTCCGTGAGCCACTTGGACAGGCGCACCCGTACCAGATCGAAATGCTTGTCGCGGATCGCACGAAGCTCGTCTGGAAAGCGCTGCGCGTGCACAATCTCCATGGGCAACAGCAAGTCGAGCACGTCCCCGTCCTCGGTCATGGCGCGTGCGATACGCAGGTGGTCGCCGACGCGCCGCCAGCCGAAGTCCACGGCCGCGGTCACGCTGGGCAGCCGCGTAGGCGCGCGTAGCGATTCGGCCTCGACCGTGATCAGACACTCCCACCTATGGCGCACGCCGATGCGCCGCCGCTGCACGCGCACCCACGTGATCCTGGCGTCGTGCGGCAGCGGTCTATGCAAATGCATGTCCTCGAACTCCGCCCAGACCGGTTCTCGTCGTCCATCAGTGCCCACGCGCAGCCGGAGCAGCGTACGGCAGCGGCGGCGGCGCTCACCCCACGGCAACGAGTAGACGTCGTCGGGCACAGGAGCGACCTGCACGCGCCGGTCGGCGCCGCTGAAAAGCTCTGCGACGGTCATGCCTTTCTGCAGCTGGACGGCAATTGCGCCGTCCCCCCCGACGAGATCGCTGTAGGGACGCGCCGGCTGAAACGATGGGTCCACCGGCTCCCTGGCGGCCTGCTGCGCGGCCGCCTCGATGATCAGATATGTGCCCCAGTAGAGGCCGGAGGCGGCCCGCTCCGCGCGCTGCCAGATTTTGGCACGATCGTCCATGTCGGAGAGCGCTGCCTGAATCTCGGCGGGTAGTTCCTTGAGCGCCCGCTTGCGCTCCGCGCGCAAGCGTTTCGATTCCGCGGCGAGAGCCTTCACCTTCTCACGCCCCGCGCTGTCCGGTACGCGCTTCTTCTTGTGCTGAGACGCCAGCCTCATCCGCTCCTGCTCCCGCTCGATGCGCCGCTGCACGTCGGCAATCTGCGCATCGAGCTTCGAGACAGTGGAGTCCATGGCGGCAAGTTCGCGGAAAGCGGCGCGCCTGGCGCGCTCGTGTGCGACCAGTGCATTGCGGTATCGCTGCGCGAAGCGCATCTGCTGCTCGACCAGGGGCGCCGTCGCCCCGGTGGGGCCGAACGGCAGCCCAAACTTGTAGACCCGGACCGGTGCTGTGCTCGTACGTCGTTTCATGTTACTTGCTCCTTCCATGCGCGGTGCTTGACGGCGCAGTCGTCGCAGAGCGGCCCGTGCGCCAGGTCGATGTCGTCGCCGTTGCCCATGCAACCGCCGAACATGCCGTGGCAGCTGACGCACTCACATGACCTCCTGATAGTGCGGATGCGGAACCTGGCTCCACAGCTTGCCGTCGAGGGTCCGGCCGGCGGCGTGCTTGCCGATCTTCACGAGCCCGGCGTTGTGCTCGCCCCACTGCTTGAAGAAGAAAGGCACGTGAGAGCCGACGCACTGGTCCCGCATATGTTGCGCCCACGCGGGCTCCATCGGTCGCGAACGGCCACCGCTCTCGCCGCCGACGATGATCCAGTCCGGCAGCGTCCCCCACTTCTCGAACGAGATGGGGCCGAGCAACGGCTCGCACGAGAGGAACCGCACGACCGCTTCGCACCGAGACAGGGCGTCCCAGCGCTGATCCGCCCACTTCTGGTTCTCGGCCGTCGTCCCGAGCCAAACATTCGCCTGGGGGGTGTGCAGCCAGTCCTTCGGAAACATCCGAGGAATGTTCCACGGGCGCTTCGTCAGAAGCAGCCAGTCGAGGTGCGGCGTTTCTCGCGTCAGCGCCCACAGCCGCTGACGCGACTCGAACAGGTCATCGCGGTCCTCGAAGACGTCCGCCATAGACGCGCAGAAGACGCGCTGACGCACGCCGGCCGCCTGTGCAGCGACGTCCCACTTGAGCGGCTCGTTCCAGTGACGGTCGCCGAAGAAACGGCGCTCGGTGTCCTTGCCCCACTGGGTGCCGAAGCGCTTCGCGAGGTTCTCGGCGTAGCAGTGATCGCAGGCCGGGCTCACGTTCACACAGCCCCACCACGGGTTGAAGGTGTGGTGCGTCCACTCGATGTTGCTGTCACGTCCCATCGTCGTCATCCTTTCCTAGCAGCGCTTCCAGGGCTGCAATGGGCAGTTGAGCATCTTTCGTCATCGTCACACTGGGCTGTAATGGGACCATGCGCGATGCTCCGCGACGAACCCCACCATCCAGCGCATCGGCTACAGACCATTCGGCCGCAACGATGGCACTTGCGGCGGGGCCTTGTCTCGCCGCACTCCTCGCAGTCCTGCATCGTCAGTCCTCCGCTTTGCGCTCGATGCGCAGGTTGTAGCGCGACTGTGGCCACCGCTTCTCCACCTCCGCCAGCAACTCCCCGACGTCACCCATCGTCCACCCCCAGCAGCGCCTCACTTGTGCGATGGCTTCGACCCCACTTGAGCTTCTTGAAGACCACGAAGAACGAATGGTTTTTGCGGGCGTGCTCCTGCTTGATGATCCGCTTCCCATGGGGCTTGTCATTTCGCACCACCACGAAGAGATCCACCACTTCCAGCCCGTTCCGTTCGCCTTCCAGCACCACATGCACGTGGGTCAGGTGTTGCTTGTGGCTACTCACCTCATCTTGCACCTTCGTGATCTGGATGCCGCCAGGCTTGAGCACGCGGGCCGCTTCCCGGATTCCGTCCGAGTAGATCGCCGCCACGGCGGCGTGGTAG
>Ga0307379_10000959_pt1 | contig 46586 bp, 50 predicted proteins | sample UN2MG_FD_202237 | JGI IMG/M metagenome (GOLD analysis project Ga0307379, IMG submission 202237) | Soil microbial communities from Risofladan, Vaasa, Finland - UN-2 | ecosystem: Environmental > Terrestrial > Soil > Coastal area > Acid sulfate soil | place: Finland: Risofladan, Vaasa | collected... | reverse complement strand
GCCGGTCCAGGACCTCTCCGAAAAGTTCGACATCATGCAGAGCGCCACTGCCGCAGGAGAGAAGATCGTCTCGCTCTTCAGGCTCAAAAGAGGGGTACAGCAGAAAGAGGATTTCTCCGCCGAAAGGCTCCGGAGGTTTGAAGGCCGCATAGTATTCGAGGATGTGTGGTTCGCCTATGAGCCGGGACAGTGGATCCTGAAAGGGGTCTCGTTCACCGTTGAGCCGAAGAGGACACTGGCAATAGTCGGAGAGACTGGGGCCGGGAAATCGACGATCATCAACCTCCTCTCCGGGTTCTATACTCCGCAGCGCGGAAGAATCATGATCGATGATATCGACATAAAAGAGCTGCCGAGTGAGACTGTGCGGAGCAACGCGGCTGCGGTGATGCAGGATGTGTTCCTTTTTTCAAGAACCGTCCGGGAGAACATCATACTCGGCGGTGAATACGACGCAAGCCGGTTCAAAGAGATCACAAGGGCGACACACACGGACGGTTTCATCAAAAGCCTCCATAAGGGAGAACAGGAGATGGTGATGGAGCGGGGGAGCACGTTCTCCCAGGGGCAGAGACAGCTGCTCTCTTTTGCGCGCGCCCTTTATTTCGACCCTTCTGTACTGGTACTCGATGAGGCGACATCCTCAATAGATACTGAAACAGAGCGGCTCATCCAGGATGCGATCCGGCATCTCGTTGTGGGAAGGACTTCGATAGTCATCGCTCATCGTCTCTCGACTGTGAAACGCGCAGATAGTATTATTGTTATCGAAAGAGGGAGAGTCGTGGAGAAGGGAACCCACGACGAGCTTTTGAGGAAGGGTGGTATATATCATCATCTTTACATGCTGCAGTTTACGACTTTTTAAAACGGGAGGAAATTATGAACCATGTTACGGAAAAGCTGAAGCCGCAGAGAGTCTGGTACCATTTCGAGGAGATTTCGAAGATACCCCATGCATCGGGGAACGAAGAAAAGGTGGTGGAATACATAATAGAGTTTTCGAAGGCCAATAACCTTACATGTACCAAAGACCCGGCGGGCAACGTCCTCGTGGTGAAACCGCCGGCCAGGGGCTTCGAGTCCAGGCCTGTTGTAGTGCTGCAGGCACATCTCGACATGGTGCCGGAAAAGAACGAGGAAAGTGATCACGACTTTTCGAAGGACCCGATCGCTTTGGTGATAGAGGGCGGCTGGCTGAAGGCAAAAGATACGACCCTCGGGGCGGACAACGGGATCGGCGTCGCCGCAATGCTCACGATGCTCGAAGATAAATCCCTTCGCGCCGGAAAGATCGAGTGTCTCTTTACAGTCGGGGAGGAAACGGGGCTCGATGGTGCTCTTGCACTGAGTCCCGAGCTTCTCGAGGGGAGGCTCCTCGTCAATCTCGACACCGAAGAGATCGGTGCTATCTATATAGGCTGCGCCGGCGGGAGAGACAGCCTTTTAGAGCTTCCCCTGAAGATGAAAGAAACTGTTCCCGGACAAAAGGGGATAAAGGTGGGAGTGAGAGGTCTTCTCGGAGGGCATTCCGGGGTGGACATACAAAAGGGGAGAGGGAACGCTGTAAAGCTTATTACAAGGATGCTGAAACGGCTGGAAAAAAAGCTGCGTTATAACATCGTATCTTTCGAAGGGGGTGACAAGCTCAATGCCATACCGAGAGAGGCGTTCTGCACGATAGCGGTGAAAGACGACTCGCTCGTCCCCGCGAAGGAGCTGCTCTCGAAACTCTTTTCAGACATAAAAAACGAATATGCTGAAACAGACGGGAACCTCTCATTCAGGGCGGAGGAATGCCCGCTCCCCCACGAGCTGTATGACGAGCCCTCGACGAGGATCATCACAGATCTTCTCATGATGCTGCCGCACGGGGTGATCTCCATGAGCCCAGTCATCGAGGGGCTTGTCGAAACGTCCTCAAACCTTGCGTCGGTAAAAACGGAGGGCGAGACCTTGAGGGTGGGAACGAATCAGCGGAGCTCCGTGGGGAGTGCGCTGGAATGGATGAGCGACGCACATCTTTCGATCGCCCGGGTTTGTGGGGCACACATTGAGCAGCCGCCCGGCTACCCGGGCTGGAATCCCGATCCGGCCTCGAAGCTCCTTCAAAAGACAAAAGCGGCTTATAAACGCGTTACTGGAGAGGAGGCTGAAGCCAAGGCGCTCCACGCCGGTCTCGAGTGCGGCATCATCAAAGAAAAGTACGAAGGGATGGATGTGATTTCCCTCGGTCCGACTGTAGAGGGAGGTCACTCGCCGTACGAGAGGGTCGGCATTAAAAGCGTCGAAACGTTCTGGGAGATACTCCTTGCAACCTTTGAGGAAATATACAGTGGGTAGCGTTTTTCGTAACATTAGTCTGTCTGTCCCTGCAGGGGATACTTAACCCCCATTTCTCACATAGGAATAGGGGGTTCAATACCCATTCCTTTACAAAGGAATGGGTATTTAGCGGTTTTCTCAACGATAAACTTTATTTTTGCATGTCATTATCACATACTACCGGGTCATCATTCAATTCTGATGATATGCGGCTGTTGAGAAAACCACATAGGCGCTTTTTTCACCGTAAATATTATTTTTTACAGCTGCCAATGGCTATGCAATCTGATTGCTGAGCAATTTGATTGCTGAGCAATCTTTGAGAAAACCGCATTAAAGCCGCAATGACAACGTTTTTCCCGACCGCGGGCCGTAAAGGCTGCTGATCTATGTTAATTACAGGGATTATTTTTTTTATCTTGACACCCCATTTATAACTTACTATGCTAAGCCTCATATTTTACTGCGTCAGATCGTCTTTATGCTGTCCTGTCAGCCAGTACTGAAGGCTTCACAATCTGCCTTATGCACGACAATGGACCGTTGTCTCTCTATGCTCGTAGAGATACTGATATTTTTTCGAATTGGAGGTGGTTATGGCAAATGTACTCGATATCATCAAGAAGAGGAGATCAATAAGGCATTATACGGACCAACCGATTGCGAAAGAAGATCTCGAGCTTTTCATTGATATTGCAAACCATGCTCCAAGCGCTGGAAACGTCTACCCCTGGAAGATCGCAGTCGTGCAGGATAAACTGCTTCTCAGGAAGATACAGTCTGTATCGCCCGGCATGCTTGGGAAACCGACAGCAGTTATGGCGCTCTGCAACGATAGAGAGAAAATCGGGAGCCGTGGAGGTTGGGTATTAGGCTTCATGGATGTGGCTCATGCCGCACAGAACATCTGTCTTGCCGCGACCGAGCTCGGGATAGGGTCATGCTGCATCAAGTCGTTCAATCCAGAAGCAGTCGCTGAGCTTTTAGGGGTCGGTGAGCAGTATGAGGTCGACTACCTCCTCTCTCTCGGGTATCCATCCGGCGAGCCTGTTATGTTGAAGAAGAGAAGTGTGGAAGAGACGGTAATTTTATGGGAATAGGAGTGACAGCATGGGTAGAAGCGAAGGGTTAAATAGAGGAGAGTGGCTTGAACTTTTCTGCTTCATGACGACGAGTGCAAGAGGGCTGATTGGAGAACCGGAGCTCTACGGGCCATTCAGGATCATCGATAGCATTGAGAAGATCATCGAGCTGCTGGAAAATCAAAAACTGTTGGATGACACATTCCTGAAAGCAGAGAAAGAAAAGATCAAGGAGAAGAAGCTTACACTTGTTGCCGACGGGGATGCCTTTATTACGTTCCTGGACGAGCTTGTTATGGATTTTACAAAGGAGCTGAAGAAGGAAACGCTGTAACATAATGCCCTCCCGGATACTTCCAGAAAGATATACTGAACTAAGAGAGCAGAACGGACCGTTCCATCATTTCGTACAACCATACCTCTTTCTTGGAAGTACAACATCATAATCCACAGTACACCTTCGTCAGAATACTGAAAAACGTAGCCTTGTTATCTTTGATTGATTTTACACTACATAATGGCTGGAGAAGTCATTATACTTTACAGAGAATGTTCAAACGACACGAAACGGAGGTTATAATACAATGTGCCTATCAAAGGTATATGTGAAGGATAAAACGGACAATTCTGTTGTCGCTGACGAGGCGGCGCGCATCATCGAGACCAAAGATGGAGTAGAGGTGCATACACTCTTCGGGGAGAGTAAGACTATTGAAGGGTGCTGCATTAAAGAGGTTGATCTCTTGAAGAACTACGTCATCCTGCAAAGGAGGGGGAGCGGCCGATGAGTGAAGAGCTTTCGGATATCGATAAACTCAAGGTGCTCTTCGACTACTGGATCAGTCACGGGAAGGAGCACCTTGCCGAGAACGAGAGGTGGCTCGAAAGGGTGAAGGGACTCGGTCTTTCGAGGGTCGCAGAAGAGCTGGAAGCGGTTGTTCGTCTCTCGGAAGAGACGAACGCTCACATAGAGAGTGCGCGGGGTCATCTTGAAGAGGCCTCCCCTTCCGTGGAAGGCTCCCACTCTGAAGAGGGGCCCCCTCCTTTAGGAGGGGGGGAGAAAGATCTCAAAGAGAATGAGGAGGAAGACCGGATACCGCACCGGCATATCGAGCTCCATCCCATAGGTGTCCTCCGGACGCCGTACAAGGACCACGCTCCAAGGCAGCCTCAGCCCGATGCCGAGGGAGATTTCAGGGTAGTCCTGGACGAGAGGTGGGCTGACGGACTCTACATGCTTGAAAAATTCAAATATCTCAACGTGCTGTTTTACCTCGACCGATCGCCGAATGATGTGGTCACCAGGGTCACTCCGCCAAGCGTGCCGATGAAGGTGGGGCTTTTCGCTTCACGGTCGCCGAAGAGGCCCAACCCCATCGCCCTCAGCGTAGTGACGATAAAGAAGATATCGGGGAATACGATCTTCATCTCCGGGATAGATGCTCTCGACAAAACGCCGCTGCTCGATATAAAGCCGTACATCGGTGCCGTGGATTGCAAGCCGGATGCCGGAAACGGCTGGATTGATGAACTGCTTGACTCGGATCACCACATATCTCATCTGAAAGGAGAATCCCACAACCACTGATCTCGGGTGAGGACGGAGGAAGCGAAGAATGGAGATGGAATGAAGAAGTCTATACAGCACAGCATAACTGGTCTGTTTCTTTTCTTTTTCCTGTTCGGACAGTACAGATGCCTTGCGGTAGACAGGGGGATAGAAAACCCCGCTCGAATCGGGAGGGTGCAGGGCTTCACCCTTGAGGACTTCTACGCTGAAAACCCGCGTCTCGACAGGATAGTCGATGAGATCATGCTGACCCTCACGAACAGGGAGAGGATCTCCCAGCTCGTGGTGACCTCTGTCGGGGTAAAGGGGAGAACTCCGAGACAGGTTGAAAGTCTTTTAGGGTATACCAATCTTGGAGGGGTCCTCTTCCTTGGAAACCCGAGAGAGGAGATAGAGCGCCTCACCAGGACCTACACGGCGTTGGCAAAACAGCGATACAACCTCCTCCCTTTTTTCGTGATAGATGGAGAGCCGTCTCTCATACACCAGAGGATTATCGGGGCCCGCCCACTCCCTCCAGCCGGACGAATTGAGAACGAGGAGGAGTGCAAGGAGGTCGCCGGTGAGATCTCCCAGCTCCTGAACGAGCTCAACATCCATATCAACTACGCGCCTGTCTGTGATTTCGACCTGAACAGGGAGGTTATAGGATCGAGGTCCTTCGGAAACGATGAGGAGAGAGTCTGGGGGCTTGCCCATGCGTTCATCGATACGATGCAGGACAACGGAATCGTTGCTACCGCGAAGCACTTTCCCGGGCACGGCAGTATCCGCGGTGATACTCATCTCGGCGCTATTGTGATCGATGAACCGCCTCCGGAGCTCATGGTGTTCAAGAGGTCGATTGATGCCGGAGTGATATCCATAATGGTGGGACATGTAGGTATAAAGGGGAGTCCGGAACATACCGGCGAAATGGACACCGGCGGGAAGCCCGCAACCATCTCCAGAAACCTCGTAACAGGTCTTCTGAAGGAGAGGATGCGGTTCAGGGGCTTAGTAGTTACGGATGCAATGAATATGGAATCCGTGAGCCACTACAAAGACCCTTCCCTGCAGGCAATACGCGCGGGGTGCGACATGGTTCTGATGCCGGAGGACGAGATAGAGTTCACGGAATCACTGCTCGATGAGATTTCCAACGACCTCGAGCTCTACAGCCAGGTTTCGGAATCCGTACGCAAGATCGTTCGTCTCAAGATCTGTCTCGGCCTTGTTCATGAAAGCTTCTATAAGGGAAAAAATCCATTTTTATCCTGAAATTCCGTTCCCGAGATATTATATATCCATCGGGTCCTTTAGAAATCGGGTGATGGGTGTCGATATATAGTGAAGGGGTACCTTCTCCGGACGTGCACATGCCGGGGGCATGCCTGCCCCTCTCAAAAACTTTTGATTTTACCCTTATAACGGGTTAAGCTTAATATGGTTAGTGCCGACTGTACATACCGTATAAACCTGCGGTTCAGGGTGTCGTTATAAAAGGCTGATAGCAAAACGCACGATATTTGGAGTGAATGAGCTTTATGTCCAACGAGGCAGAGAGACTGAAGGAGATTATCCGTCTTGACACCGAGCTTTCCACAGTTCAGGATCTCGATATACTCCTTGAGCGCATACTCACAGAGGCAAGGAAGATAACCGGTGCCGATGCCGGGACCATCTATGTAAGGCGGGGAGATAACCTCGTTTTCAGTTACGCGCAGAACGAAACACAGCGGAGGAAGCTCCCGCCCGGTCATAAGCTCATATACTCCACGTTCGTTGTAAAGATTAGCGAGAAATCTATTTCAGGTTACGTTGCTGCGACAGGAGAAACGATTAACATTCCGGATGTCTATAAAATTTCGAGATCCTCACCGTTCCAGTTTGATTCGAGCTACGATAAGGTCTCTCAGTACAAGACAACCTCTGTACTCACGGTTCCTCTTAAGACAAACCGCGACGAGATCGTAGGAGTACTCCAGATCATCAACAAGCAGGATTCGACGGGAGATTTTGTTGCTTTCGATTCAGAGGACGAGGTTGTAGTAAAGCATTTTGCGGGAACCGCGAGCATGGCTCTTCAGCGTGCGCAGCTTACGAGGGCCCTCATCCTCCGGATGATCCAGATGGCCGAGCTCAGGGACCCGAAGGAGACCGGCCCCCATGTCAACCGTGTTGCCTCTTATGCTACCGAGATATACGAGCGATGGGCGAACAGGAGGTCGATGCCGGCCGAAGAGATCAACCGGATGCGGGACATTTTGAGGTCAGCCGCGATGCTCCACGACGTCGGGAAGGTCGGAATATCAGATGCGATCCTCAAAAAGCCGGGGAGACTTACACCAAATGAACGCCAGACCATGCAGACCCATACCTACATAGGTGCGCGTCTGTTTTTAAACAAGCAGTCCGAGTTCGACGAGATCGCGTCCATCGCCGCGCTTACACATCACGAAAACTGGGACGGTACAGGCTACCCGGGGAAAGTGGATATCGAGACAGGAAAGCCGCTTGGAAAGGGCCGCCGCAGAAAGGCGATCGGAATGAAAGGTGAGGAGATCCCCATATGCGGAAGGGTTGTCGCAATAGCTGATGTGTACGATGCGCTGCTGTCGAAACGGGCCTACAAGGAAGCCTGGGATGAGACGGCCGTGTATGCGGAGATCAGGAAGCTTTCAGGTGTCAAGTTCGACCCGGAGATAGTAGATGTATTCTTCGGCTGCTCAAAGTTGCTGAAGTCCATCTTCAATCGTTACCCTGACATAGACTGATTCTTCTGCCCTGAAGGTACGAACAGATTTCTGAGGTACGATATCCCGGCAAGAACCTCCTCCTTCGTGTGCCGATAGTTTGTCTCGAGTGTATATACTGTCACGTTTTCGAACTGCCGTAGAATTCCCCTCAAATCCATTGATCCGAAACCAGGAGGGTAGTGATCTGTGAGATCCTCCCCGCTGTCATGAACATGCACGCCGCGGCATCTGTCGCCGAACCGCGCCTGCCACTCTTGCATAGGAACGAAGCCGAGCCGGTTCAGTGTCCATGTGTGGCCTATGTCATGCCAGTAGCCGAGATTCGGCAGCAGCACTCTTTTGAAGATGCAGTCCGCCTCATCCGGTGTCGGTATCTCGTAATAGTGGAGACGCGTCTCGAAGCAGAAGTTGATCTTCGGGTATCTTTTGCATAATCTCTCGAGTACGGGGACGACCCTGTCGAGATGGTTCTTATGGCCCGCCCTTCTCTTTACGATATCGTTTCGAAGGTCGCCGAGTCCACCTGTGCCGCCCTGTTCTACTGCGAGCGACTTATACAGGAGGAAGAGCTCTCTCAGTTTCTGATCCGCTATCTTTCCGATGTGCAGCACTATGTTCGACGCCCCCAGCTTCATCGCCCACTCTGCCGTCAGGAATATATCTTCGATGTCCCGCTTTTGAAGCACCGGATCGTCCGATGCGAGGTGAGGGGTGTACGAAGTTTCCTTCTGTTTTTTATGCGGTCCTGCGGAAGCGTGAATGGATCCTACCTTCAGCTCTCCGGACATTGCAAGCTCTTCCACCTGCTTGAAAAAGCCGCTGTCACCTTTGCTTCCGACCTCTATGTAATCCACGTGCGGGAGGATAGAAAGAAGACGTACGGTGTCGCCGTCGACCCAGGAAGTAGAAAAAGAGATTTTCACAGTGTGCTGGTGTCCTCCTCTTCTGGTTATGTAGATGTAACCTAATAAATACGGGTGAGAACGAAAACTAATTTTGAATAGCCGGGCATCCGATAGCGACTATTCTTTGACACTTATTGACCGAGGATCTATTTCCTTGTTTTCGAAGATAACTTTCTTTATTTTTAAAAACTTATTAGGAGTAACAAACAGCAGATCGTCATTGATAACATAGGGGATATTTGTACGAAAATTTCTAGTGAAAACCGGCTCATTGATACTGACGCAGTCTTCTACATAGTATCTATTTTTATTACATACAAAATAAAGTTTGCCGGGCAGCATTGCTACTCTTCTACAAAGGACTTCAGCGGGCTGTCTAAAATCTAATTCGAAATCTTTATCTATGATCTCGTAATTATATAGATATTTTGACATGTCTTGTGGTTTTCTCGGGAGGTTTCTCCTGTCGAGATCATCCAACAGACACGGGACTAAATGAATACTGCTTTTCCATATGCGGTTATATAACGAGTCGATTGTATCTCGCGGTTCTACATGCACTCTGGTTTCGTAAATAATATCCCCAGTATCAATGCCTTTGTCCATGTGGTGTACAACCAAACCTGTTTCATTATCCCCATACCATATGGTCCAGAATCCGGGATGCATTCCCGCATGCCTTGGTAATAGCGAGCTGTGAAAATTGATAGATCCGAGTGGGGGTGTATTCAATATTTCTTGCGTGAGGTAGTACTGGTATCCACATACGATATATACATCAGCTTTTAACTGTTTAAGGGTATCTACAAATTTTTGATCTTTAGGATCCCTCGGACTGTATACCGGGATATTCAAACGCTGAGCCGTTTTATTTATTCCTTCATACTGATTTTTTTTCGCATGAGTCGTTGAAATCGTACCAGGTGGTGCTGACACTAAAGCAATGATATTGGCTTTATGCTCAACTAATGCCTCCAGGTGTCTGCTTGTCAATTCCTGTCCGTCAGTACCAAAAAAAACGATTTTTGTCTCATGCATTCTTTACTCCTCATTAGTCCCATAGATAGATCTACCTATTAGTTTTTACTCATGTTTCAGCGGGCGATTATTATTTGTTATAAACAATCTACATAGGTATGTACGTACATACCTATGTAACAATTATAGCGGTAGTTGCATTAATTGTCAAGACAATTATGGTATAACGATATAACTACTTGAAAATACGAGTTGTTGTCTCTCTCGATTAAAGACTGAGGTCTAACCCCCATTTCTCGCACAGGAATAGGGGGTTCAATACCCATTCCTTTACAAAGGAATGGGTATTTAGCGGTTTTCTCAACGATAAACTTTATTTTTGCATGTCATTATCACATACTACCGGGTCATCATTCAACTCTGATGACATGCGGCTGTTGAGAAAACCACATAGGCGCTTTTTGACCGTAAACATTATTTTTTACAGCTGCCAAGTCATCATTTAAATCCATTACTATGCAATTTGTGAGAAAACCACACTAAACTTATAGCCTTGTATATAAAGATAAGAAAGGAGTTTCTATCCAAATATACATAGGTTATCTAGTTACCTTTATGTAAAAATTACTATGAAAATGGCGTGACTTGGTTTAAATGTTTCTTGCATCACCAAAAATTTAACCTAGGAGGGCACGCCACATAAAAATGATACCTCCATCAGTGAAACTACGTAAGGAAATTGATGAGATTCTTTCAGTGAAGAAATAGGAAAGGATGAAAATTTTTTGGCTTTTTTATAGAACAATCTGTAAAAATGATGTTACAGAAAAACATTGAAAAGGAAGTGAGAAATTATCTGGGCAGGGACTATTTACGAGCGGGGGACTGGGAACAGGGAAGGGTGTCGGAACGGGTATGAGACGAAGTGGTTGAAGGTTGCGGAGGGTGATATCGAGCTAGCCGAAACATAACTGAGAGATACTGAGGAGTGCTACGGTTCTGGGTTTTTGGTTAGGATAGATTCTCCAAGTCCACAATTGAAACAGTTGGTACAGGAGATGTACGCGAGAAAACTTTCCGCGAGGAATCTTGAGGAGGCTTTGAGGAACAGGGAAACGTGGAAGTTTTGATAGGCTGTAAACGGATGGAGTTATTGATGGAGCTCCCGGGCTTATCAAGAGGGTGGCTGAATGCTTTCCTGAGAGCAGATATCAGTGATGCCTTTTTTAAAAGTATCGAACATACGAAACAGGTTGCCCCAGGAAGCGATAGACGAAGTGCTGCTGCAGATTAAATCGGCATATTACCAGGCTGATGAGGAGATTGCTCGGTTATATGCATCGAAGCTCATTGATACGTATGCAGGGATGTACCCATCGGCCAATTAAATGCTTTCAGGAGGATTTCGAGGTGTGTATACAGCACATGTATTTTCCTGCTGGACATCAGAAGCAACTCACGGCGACGAATCTTCTAGAGAGATCCTTTGAGGAGCAGAAAAGGATGACGAAGGTTATACCTCGATTTTTCGATGAAATGAGCTGCCTGAAGCTCGTGTATGCGACCATGGTGCGGGTGAGTCAGAAATGGCGGCGTGTGAAGATGAGTGATTATGATCTTACGATACTACGGAACCTGAGAAAGCTGTATTGTTGGGAAGAGAACGCTGAGGGATACATATCAAAGAAGGCTGCGGCTTGGTCATTTTCGATTTTACAGCAAATCTGATACTTGGCTAATATGCTATTTGGGTATCTCCATGAAAAAATTATGAGATTTTATATTCACTTATTTAATAAAAAAGTCTTGACAAGTTAGCATAAAAATGGTAAAAAATACAACTAGCTAATGTACGAACATTATAACATAATAAATTAAGAATCTTATAACATAAAATAGAGTTTCACAAAATTAAAGGTTCAGGCAGAAGTAGTATGCATCCTAAGAGATTATTACATAGTCTAATAGATTGATAAGGAAGCTATAGGAGAACTATTCTCATCCCATCTAAGGGTCTAAGACTAAGCAGGCTGATAGGGTAAGGAATTGACTAGGTTTATCTATGGAATGATAGTTGGATAAAGTGTGGAAAATAGTAAGGGGTGCGAAGGAGGTATGAATTGAAGGGTAAAGAGATTTGTAACAAGTATGTTTTTAAATGAGAATATATTTATTGTTATAAGGTAGTAGGAATGTTGATTCTTGTTATTAGAGAGGGGCTTCATGCTAATGTGCTAATTGTTAAACAGTAACTCACAAATAGCATAACATCGTGGACACTTTTTATTAGCATTAATATTAGCACAACATCGTGGACTCCCCCTAGGGGGAGTCGCAAAAACTTATTAATCAAAATTTGCATGACATCGTGGACACTTTCACATTAAATGAAAAGGAAACTCTGTTAAATATTCTGTGTCTTTATATATTAAAAGGCGGTGCTCTTCAACTAGAATCACCCCTTTTATGTATTCATATTTTGCCTTTTCAGGCATTGGAAAGGATAAACCAAAAACGGTAAACTTAAGATTGCTCCTAACAAAACGAATAAAGTGGATTTCTCCACTCTCTAATGGGATTTTCTCAGTTGGCATCTCAAATGATGGATCTAATGGGCACAGCGGATACTGAGAATATTTATATGCCTTGTAAGGTGTCATTCCATTTTGAGTACTGTAGTGGTGATTATGATTATGAACATCATCGTAATGTACAGCAGCGTTTCTCAGTTCGTCTAAATTTGCATATTCAGTTTGTAGAAGAGCGTTCTGCATGGTGTTATTAAAATGCTCGATGATTCCATTACGCCAAGGTTCACCCTGAGGAATAAACACAGGGGTTACTTTTAATGAGAGACATAGTCGGATCACTTTACCGACAGCTTCGGGAACTTTTATACTTCCCCAGAATGCAGGATCATTGTCCATTTGCAGAAAATCGGGGATACCGACAATTTTCCAAGAACGAATTAACTTCTGGCATGCAAAAGCCGATGTTTGGTTTTCCGATATACTTGTTTGAGACCAATGTGTATCACTATCGATGAGATTTAGGAAGTAATAACGTGCCTTGCAAGATAAATATCTTGGTCCAACATAATCCATTTGATGGCATAATGCATACTCATAAGGATATTTTTTACCTTTGGCTATATAAGGAGCTTTTCTCTTTTTACGAACCAGCTGATTACGGTTTAATACTCGAGCGATACTCCACACTGGTGGTGGAGAATACCCCTGTTGTTCGAGAGCGTAATAAATGGCTTGAGGGCCATATTGATACAAACGGGATGTTACTAATTGTTTCCTGGTATCGATTATCAGCTGTTCCATTTTCGTATCAATGCTCCGATGAATTGTTTTTGGGCTCCGTGGTTCTGATTGAAACCATTTTTTATCACCTGTCTTATAACGATTCAACCATTTATAAAACCAACTTCTTGAACAATGTAAGGATGAGCAAATCTCGGATACTTTCCAATTCTGTTCATAAAGTTCCAATGCTCTACGCCGTAGTTCTTCTTCGGATAAATTATCATCCTGGTTTTTTGCTATCTTTCCCTTCATTTGCATTCTCCCATTTTTCAGGAGAATGTGTTATGAAGGAATTATATATTGCAACAATATTGTCCACGATGTGGTGCAAATTTGAGATCATTAAAATGTCCACGATGTTGTGCGAATTTCGTGTCCACGATGTGGTGCAAATTGTCACCTAACAAATGATGGTACTATAATATACTGTTAGGCAACACTAGTCAAGTGTTGCCTAACAAAATACTCGCTCTTGATCTCATGTTAGGCATATACACAAGATCCAGGACACGAGACTCCGGAAACTAGTGATAGCCCCTGGTTTTAATACTCAACTAATGGAGGGAGCAGGAAGGGGATCAAATCATAAATAATACCTTGACGCTGTATACCTTGGCTAGGTATGTTTAAACATAAAATGGCAATTCAATCCTTCTCAGATGATAGTACTGAAATATTCTTTAGAACAAGTACTCTAGAAAAAGGAATTGGATGGGCTGATGTCAGAAAAATTGCACAACGAAAGCTTGATATGCTTCATTATGCTGCTCAATTAAGTGATCTGAAAGCACCTCCAGGTAACAGACTGGAACTATTAAAGGGTGATCTGAATGGATATCACAGTGTTCGAATTAATGATCAATGGCGTATCGTCTTTATTTGGTCGGAGGCAGGGCCTGCGAATGTTCGGATCACAGATTATCATTAGTACCTTAATACTGATTTTCTTGCCTTATTAGCAAGAAAATATTTTAATCAAGAATGTGGCTTGTCCACATTAGGTTGAGGTGAACCATGATTACAATCGATCGGGAACCTACTCCTCCGGGTGAGATCCTCGCTGAGGAGTTCCTGGAACCCCTGGGTCTAACACAAAAACAACTTGCAGATCACGTAGGCTGTGATGTGAAAGTAATTAATAGAATCGTAAACAACAGATCTTCGGTTAGCGCGGAGATGGCGGTTAAGCTTGCCTCTGCTTTTCGAACTTCTCCGGAGTTCTGGTTAAATGCTCAGCAGGCTGTTGATGTCTTTAAAGCAAGGCAGAAAGTGAAAAAGGTTCCTGAACCTCTTACCCAGATTACGTAACAGTAAACAGTAAGGTTACTGTAACAATTTGTAGCGATTCAGCCAAAAACCGGTTATATGCGGTTTTATTTCGTGGTACCGGGTGGAATGCGAGCAACCCATTATGCGGGAAGCTTTATCTTCACATCTTCCCTGATTCAATTACCTCCATAAGATACCGGAGAGCTTCAGGAACCTCACTTGCTGTATAACGTCTATCTATAACAGGTACTACTTTGCCGGCTTCAAGCCGCTCTTGCATAACAACAGAGACATTACTACATTTTCAGAAAATCAAGTAAATTGTAGACCAGGAAGGCAGGCCAGACCAGGGCTTTTAGGAAACCAACCACCCCCGTACCGAAAGAAACCGCATTCTGGATGTAGAATACCGCTGCTGCAATTAAACCCATAAAATAAACTGCACCTGCTATACCTGTACCGCTATTACTTCTCCCTTCACTAGCCATGATTATCTCCTTTGCCTTCAGTGATACTTAAGTTTCAAATATTAATTTAATCTTGTTATTGATAATTGATAGGAACTTTTATAATTCGCGATTCGTAGTAATGTCTGGACTTCGACACAAGAAAGCGCTCAACTGCGGTATGAAGAACACTTCACAAATTACATTTAACAAGCCCGGGAAGAAACATACTCCCCGGGATGTCATTGCAATATCGGTGTTCGATGTCCTGGACCCTCCAGGGACGGTCGCATTCCTAAAATCAGGCTGTGAACCTGGTCGAACCGGCGTAATTATACTTCTTGGACACTCCCACGACCAGCAACAGAATATCCGCAACGAATGCGAGCGGGATGATTATCATGGTGATGATGGTGGCCGCGACGAAGCCGCTTCCGGCGTCAAAGGCCTTGAAGTACTTCACCATCCAGATTATCAGAAGGATCCAGTTAATGACCGGGATGAGCAGCAGGAAAATTGCCCACCCGCTCTTGTCGATCAGCTGCAGAAGCACGACGACCTGAACCACTGGTACGAAAGCGACCCAGGGATTCTTCGTGTTGGCCTTCTTCGCGCTGAAGTAGAGACCGATCGCCAGACAGACATACCCGATGATACCCATAGGCCAGGAAAACGCAGAGTACCCTTGCATCTGTTCCGTTCCGTACATAGTATTTCCCCCTTATGTGTAAAAATTGAACTGATAGGAAAAATTATTTTCCCCACCATCTCTGTATATTACTTCAGTATGGTTTTTTGTCAACAAAAGAGAACACACATCTTTCTGGGAGAAGGGTTGTGTTTTTTATCTTTGACCCTTATAATAAAATCTCCAACGGCTGCGAGCCGAGCCGCCTGGCCTGCACAGGATTAATATCGCGCAGACAGTGACCGCGGGCTGGCCTGCCCGTCACTTCTTCGGTAGGGATTTGATGAATTTACCCACCAGATTGAGGTTCGCCTTTTCGTGCTTCCATGCTTGCGATGTATGTATCAGGTAAAACGGATCCGAGGTAACGACAACAACCATGTCGAGCTCATCCAGTAAAATAATAAACTGTCCGCCATGTCCCCACGCTAAGTCGAAATGATGGTCACCCACCCTGGCAGACCACCACTGATAGCCGTACCCGATGTCGCGGAAGTAACGGCCCACTTTGCCGGATCTAATGCCGGCGGAATTGATATCCTCCGAGTACGTTTGCAGTGATTCCCTTACCCAGGCGGCTGGAACGACCCGGTTCCCCCCGTATTCACCGCCGTCCAGATACAGCAGGCCGAACCTGGCCGCATCGCGTGCCGTAAAATGGAGGTCCCCGCAGCCATTGTTATTGCCGTCCCTGTCCGTGGTCCACTCGCCGGGCTCCGCGCCGATCGGCGAGAAAAGATGCTCCTGCCCGTATGACTTGAGGTTGGTACCGCACGCCCGGGCAACGATAATCCCAAGCCAGTTGGACGTCAGATTACTGTACTGGAACTCGGTTCCAGGGTCGGCGGTAAGAGGAAAGTCTTGTATAAGGGGCAGGTAGTCACCAGACAACATCCCCTCCCATAAAGCGGGATCTGTTTCCTCCCAGGGATATCCGGCGCGCATCTGCAGCATGTCCCGTATCGTGATCCGCGCTTTCCTCGGGTCGGTAATTCGGCCGGCGACTTCCGGGAAGAAATCGATCATCTTCTGGTCCACGCTTGACAGATAGCCCTGGTCCAGCGCAATCCCGACCAGCGCCGAGGTATAACTTTTCGTCACCGATTGCAATCGGGCTTTCTGCTCAACCGACCCTTCATTGAAGTACTTCTCAGCGATGAGATGGCCGTTTTTGATAACAAGCAGCCCGTAGAGGGTCTCCATTTCAGCCGCATCGAGGTAGAGCTCCGCCACCAGCATCGGGTCCAGCCCCTGCGCCGCAGGCGTCGACACCTTCCAGTCACCCGCCGGCAACGGCGCGTAGTCGACCGCTTCGAGCTCCTCGGGAGCAGGCCGCAGCATCGCCGCAATCTCAGGACGGGTCATTTTAATCCGCTCGTAGTCCAGTTCCAGTCCCAGTGGCCCGAGGGCTTTTCCGATGCTGTCATAGATGCCTTTATCATCATCGAAAGGGGCCGCAACGATATCGTACGCAGTTGATCCGGAGTTGTCCCGTATATACCTGTTCGCACCTTTGTCCAGCAGGGCCTTTACGATCTCTGTGTGGGAAAAGAGTGCGGCTAAGTGAAGCGGAGTTGCCTCATCGTTGTTACTGATTTTCATATCAGCCCCGGCCTCAATCAGAGCCCCGGCCACTTCAGCCTTGCCGAATGTTACTGCAATAATCAGGGGACTGGAGCCATACGCATCTTTTTCATTCAGGTCCGAGCCTGCCTCGATGTGCCGCCGGACCGTGTTTATATCCCCCAGCAGAGCCGCCTCGTGGAGGCTTATATCCGGAGACTTTGGTGGCTGCTCTGTCTCCTTTGATGAGCTTTCCAGCGTTGCGCAGCCGACAACGATAAGGAGTGTGACTACGAGCATTGCTGTCGTGACTGTTTTCATTTCTACTTCCTCCCAGAATAGATGAACGTGTAGTAAGGATGTTTCATGCAATGTTGTATTTCATGCTTTTACTATATATTTACGATATTATCAAGTTACTTGCCACATAGAGCGGAACAAAGGGCAGCGCACGATATATTTCAGCAGGGCCAGCCTCAGCTTGTCATCGTACTTGCGCGTAGCGTACATAATGTTAGGTAATCCTTTCATGCAGGGTCCCACATCGCGGATCGGAGAGGGGAAGCCCAATACTTTTCCGGCTGGCTAACTACTGAGTATGCTGAAAATATGAAGTATAACCCCTGTTAGATGAGGTATGTCATTATTAAAAAGAGAGACTTCTTCATCTAAATGCGGATGACACTCTTTTAAACATTAACTAACCCCATTTATCATTTGATTTATTCTGCTTATTATTTCTCAGTGATGTTACTATATAGCAAAAAAGCAGATGTTATTTCATCTGCCTTTTTATTGCACCACATAATACATCATTCTCTTTATTTGAGCAAGTTGATTACCAGAAAAATTACAGGTTGTTAGTTATAGAAGTGTGGAAGATTTTATAACCTTGCTTCGAAGAATCTGTCTTGTCCCTTACAGGGAAATTATATCCGGGGACACCATACCCTGTGATACGATAAAATAGAGTGGGGCCACTTTTTAGTACCTTCTGAATGATCAGTATCCTTCATAATTTCATATTATTTCACGGCATACTAAGCTTCTATTTTCACCTCGCCTTTATCCACCCGGACTACAACCTCATCAACGGGCTGTGATTATTCCATTGCCGAGAATCCTTCTGGTAATTCAAACAGCCTGTCGTCAATAGCTGATTCTTTGATATTTTTTAATTCGACAACCCTTTCTGATTGTCCCAGAATAATCTTTATAGGAAAATTATATTTATGCGACATGCAATATGTATAAAACTCGGCACCTCCCCATAATAAAGTGGATTTGTCACATTCTATACCGTTCACTGTTTCCGTACCAAGCGAGTTGTGTTCTATTCCCGGTGTATCAATAGTAACTTTGAGGCTTTGAAAAGGATCGTTCATAAGGCTTCTCATATCATCGCAAGGCATCTCGATGAAGGCTTTTTCGCTAACATTGGCGACTCGTGTCAAGTTCGCCTCCGGGTCAACAATAATGACAATTTCCTGGCCATCTTCTATAGTTTCCATGCGGTATTTCAAGCCCTTTACGTAAAGCTTGTTCGTTGTGGTGTTACCACCAGCTACTACGACCATGTCCGCTGAGAATTCTGCTGCCACTGCCAGGCTGCAAAAGACACTCAAAACAAGCACTATCACAACCCTAAACAACCAGCTGATTAACATGTTAGCTCTCACTTCTCCTCCTCTGGTAAGTGGTTAATATTTCTTTGAATTAAATCTTATGATGCTATTTGGTTTTTTGCAAGTTATTAAACTGATGGCCATTTTTTGATGTGTAGTTTTGTTCATTTCTAAATGGGGATTACTTTTCTTTTGAATATTGTCGCTCACATTTAGATGCGAGAGTCTCTCTTTAAATAATGACGAACACCATCTAAATGGGGATTGTCTTTATTAAAAGGAGTATCACTCGCATTTAGATGTGGAAGTCTTTCTTGAAGGGAAGATCGAATACCATCTAAATGGTGATTGTCTTTATTAAAAGGAGTATCACTCGCATTTAGATGTGGAAGTCTTTCTTGAAGGGAAGATCGAATACCATCTAAATGGGGATTACTTTTCTTTTGAATATTGTCGCTCACATTTAGATGCGAGAGTCTCTCTTTAAATAATGACGAACACCATCTAAATGGTGATTATACATAGTTCGAGTATCTATTAGCGGAGAAGTTAAGTTTTTGTATAAAGTGTGATGTTTACTAAGAGTGATAAAATCATAATCTACTACGGTTGTATTACCTTATAGAAAAGGGGTCAAATCTGCTTTTGACTCTTAGTAATCCATGATATAGTGACAGTATACATATCTCATCTTCAGAACAAGCGCATTATTCTTGCTGGGTTGTGGTATTCTGAATGAGTGTATCAAACTGTACCGGAAATATTTTGATTGCATATTTTCATATCCATATGTAATATAACCTAAATAGTAGGTGATATAACCTATAAAGCAGGTTAAAACTATGCTTGAACCTGTTTTGGGATCTGCAAGTAGTGAGCGGGCTTTGATCTTTATCCTTGCACGGGGGAAAGGCTATGCCACGGAGATAGCTCAGTTCTTTGCTACGGATCTTTCCCCAATCCAGAAGCAGCTTGATAAGCTCGAATTGGGAGGGGTATTGGTCAGCCATACTGCCGGGCGTACGCGATTATACGAGCTTAATCCGAGATATCCTTTTCTCAAGGAGCTGAAGGACTTGCTCGAGAAAGCTCTCTCATTCTATCCGGAAGAAGAGCGGGATAGCCTCCTCATAAAAGACGAAGGCCGAGGCGAAGAGGCAAGCCCCAGTGAAAAAGATCTCGGAAATGACACAAGGCAAGCTCGGGGCTTTCATCCAGACTCATTTGAGGGAGAATGGGATTGATGTCGTGCTGTCAGGAGGCGCGGCAGTCGGAATTCATAGTGCCGGTGAGTATGTCTCACAAGATCTGGAAATGGTAAATTGTTATTTTAACGAAAATAGGGACAGTATACATAACCCACGAGTGAGCAGTGAGCACATTTAAATGGAGTCTGACTCTCTGTTTGAGACTGTTCATTATCATTTAAATGTGGATTGATTATCTTTTTAAATAGACTAACCTCATTTAAATGTAGTTCGATTTTCTGTTTGAGACTTTCATTATCATTTAAATGTGGAATGCACCTTTATTATGTGTTGATTAACCCCATTTAAATGTAGTTCGATTTTCTGTTTGAGACTGTTCATTATCATTTAAATGTAGAATGCACCTTTATTATATGTTGATTAACCCCATTTAACACATGCAAATTTTCCTAAAAAGGGTAGTTTTCCTGAACAGGAAAATGCCTGAAAACAGGAAAACCCCATCGGCCTGAAGCCCCCGGACCCACGCTACGAAGGGTAGGGTGCGGTATATAGGCCCTTGAAATTTGTAACAATATGTAGCGATTAAGCGGAAACCCGGTTATAGATGGTTATATTCAATACCGCTCTACACTGAATTGTAAGTCGGTATCTTATCCAGATCTTCCTGTATTGTCTGTCTCTCTTCTCTGAGGTCGTATTCCATTTGAATGCTTAACCAGAAATCCGGAGAGTTGCCGAAAAACTTTGAGAGCCGCAGTGCGGTGTCTGCCGTAATACGCCTGCGGCCCTTCAGAATCTCTGACACCCTGGTGGCCGGCATTCTTGTCTCTTTCGCCAGTCGATAGGCGGTTATCTTAAACGGTTTGAGGAACTCCTCGTCTAATATTTCACCGGGATGAATATTGGGAAGCTTTTTCATACCGATCACCTCGTCAATGGTAGTCTGTAATTTCTACATCATACGCATCGTTGTTTTCCCAAAAGAAGCAGATGCGATACTGATCGTTAATCCTTATACTGTGCTGTCCCTCGCGGATACCCTTCAGTTTCTTAAGACGATTTGCCGGCGGAATTCGCAAATCATTTATAGTCTTCGAATGGTGGATTATAAATAACTTACGAAGAGCGATTCGCTGTACTTCATACGAGAACTTAAGGGACCTTATTTGATTCCAGATCTTTTCTGTTTCGTTATCCTTGAAAGATCGAATCATGATATATGATATTAACGCTGAACATTAATAACGTCAAGCGTTATATTGATATAAAAAAAAGGGGAAAAGGGGTCAAATCTGCTCTTGACCCTTGGTAATTCGATAAGGCGGGTATTTTTCCCGACATAACGAAATATAGTGACAGTATACATATCTCCTGATTGACCGAGGAGCTCAAGTATCGCATACATGTTTTCCTGAAAAAAGGGGGCACGATACTTTTTGCACTTTTGGAGACGGTAGGTTATATCGAATTTTTCAGGATACCAAGGTCATTTTGCATGTAATAGGGCCGGGTAATACTTTTTCAGGAAGCCCTACTTATTGTATTCACAATTAGCCTTTATAACCTGTATATTTCCCGTATGATTTCTGCGTGACTATTCAACGTTGAAGCAATGTCTGCGTCACCAAGCAGAATATCTCTGGACGCTTTTGCGCAGATCATGACTGCCATCATAAAAGCATTGGGTTTTCCTGTATTAATTGGCTCAGCCGTTTCCATCTGTTTTTTAAGGACAGTCCCGAAATCGTCGTTATACAATGGGTTATTGTTTAATTCACTTTTGTTTACAGGAAGCATCCCGGTTCTTCGGTAATAAAGCTCACCCGCCTCTTTATCGAAGGCTAAAAATTTGACAAATTCCGCTGCCATTTCCTTCCTTTCGCATTGACGGAATATTGACAAGCAATGACTCCAGAGAATCGAACTCGATTTCCCATTTTGTCCTTTTGGTACTACTGCGTACCCAACATGGCTCATATCATTTTGTAAGTTTTCATTAAGAACTGGAATCTGATTGCGGAGCCAGGGTCCCTCTATGATAAAGGCAAGTTTTTGATCAGCGAACAGTTTTCTGTTTTTATTAAAACCATTAGATATATTTACATGACCACGATTGACAAATCGTTTCAGCCAAGAAAATGCATTTATATTTGCCTGGCTGCTAAAACAAAGTTCCCCTTCTACATCTATTAGACCGCCGTCAAATGCATAGAGATAATTAAAAAGATTGAACAGAAAGAATAATTCATCATCAAGAATGGGAATGGAGAATGGAATGATTTCTCCCTTTGACTTATCATATATTTTAATGAGATTTTCCAGTAAATCGTCGTAAGTATCACCGGAGATATTTGGTGTACATAGGTATTGTTCCAACAGGTTTTTGTTATAATATAGAATATTTGGTCCGTTTATCCAGTTGAAACCGTAAACGTGATCCTTATACACTAAAGGATTTATGGTTTGGGGATAAATGTTGCTCATCACATCATAGGTGTACATGTCATCGAGAGGATGAAGTGCTCCGTAATACGCAATGATGGGTGTCCAGATATTGATTAGTGAAGCGAGATCAGGTGCTTCCCCCCTGGCTGCCATGACAATAAGTCGCCGTTCCATTTCCACATAGGGAATTTCGATATTTTCAACCGAATAACCGGTTTTTTTAACGAACAAATCTTCCAATTCTGTAAGGCCCAGAGCAGTAGAGGCTTCATGGCTCTGCCAGCTCGCAAATCTCAGTGTCTCAGGTATCTTGTTTATAAATGTTCCCTTTCCGGTTACTCGTTCTAGTATACCCTCATTCACGAGTTCGAGTATGGCGGTCCTGACAGTACCTCTGCTGACATCAAAATTTTTGCAGATTTCCACTTCAGTAGGAATAGTAATATCGGTTTTATCCTGCGTTTTTATATATTCCAACAGATATTTTTTAACCTGTTGGTACAGCGGAACCTTAGATTTTTTATCAATTGTCACGTGCCAACTCACTATAGTCCATTGTAGGTATTTTGTTGAATACTATCTATTATTGCCCGGAAATTCTCAAGTGGTGTATCTAATTGAACATGATGCGTAGGAGCACATAACCAACCCCCACCTCTACCGAGAGTTTTTAACCTTGAATCGAACTCAGCTTTCACATCCTCTGGTTTACCGAAAGGAAGCGTGGTTTGTACATCGATACCACCGAAAAATGAAAGCTCATTACCAAATTCTTTTTTCAATTGTTCAGGGTTCATACTTTCTGCCTGAATAGGATTCAGTACATCTACCCCGATTTCGATCAATTCCGGGATAATAGGTAAATTATAGCCGTCTGTATGATATGCTATCTGGATATCCGGTTTAATAGCTTTTACTGCCGTAATAATTTCAGCCATACGGGGTTTGAGGAAAGTTCTCCACATATCGGGTGAGATAAGCATGCTTTGCTGTGCTCCTACGTCATCCCCCAGCCATATCATGTCCACATTCAGCTCAGCCATCTTTTCAGCCACTACCTGATGATATTTATGCGGGAAATCCAGTACCGCATTCGCCCTGTCTGGATCCAGCACAAAATCTATCATTAAGTTGTCCATTCCACGCAGAGCCCAGGCTGTTTCAAAAATGGTTGTATGTATCCTGCCAATTATGTAATATTCTGACTGTTCTTCATGCATTAACCGTTTAAGATTGGTATACAATTCCGGCTTTGAGGGATCCGGTGCTTTATAGCTGTTTATATTCTTTTCATCATAGAGAGGCCCTCTCTTGATATTCGTATATAGACCTGTGCCGTAAGTAGTCTCATACGTATCTACTACCCATTCCACCCCCCACTCATCATTGTAGGGTTTATTGTCTCTGTAATAATTCGAAGTCCAGCCTATACTGCACTGGAGGGCGTCCTGAGCAGTAGCTTTCTCCAGCTCGTAACCGTTCCATCGGGCATTGTGAGGGTCGTAGGGTTGTTTTGACTCGATCCCGAGTTCTTTTTTAAGCCGTTTTGCAAACTCGGGACAGAACGTTGCCTGGAACGGGACCCTTTCCGGTATTTCTCTCTGCAAAGCTGTTAAAACACGGTCACGGTGCTTCAAGAAGCACTCCTTTGAAAAAAAATGCAAATTTATTGTTGACAAAACGTATAACTTAGTCTATAAATGTATAGACATTATTAGACGAATATTTGATGCTTGTCAAGATATTTTTTTATCTTTATAATAATTAAATAGAATCGGGGGTTACGGTATGCCAAAAATTGCTATTATCGGAGCAGGCAGCATCATTTTTTCAACTACACTGGTAAATGATATGCTTGGAACTGAATGTTTGCAGGATTCTACATTAGCCCTTATGGGGCCGACACAATGGAAACTCGAGAAAGTAGAAAACTGGGCAAAGAATGTTATCAAAAAGAATAAATTGAGCGCAAAAGTCTACTCCACAACGGACAGGCGGGATGCTCTGAAAGATGCTGATTACGTTCTTGTACCTCTTCAGGTTGGCGGTATGGAAGCATACAAACTGGATTATGAGATTCCACTGAAGTATGGTGTTGATCAATGTCTTGGTCAGTGTGTCGGGCCCGGCGGAGTTTTCCGTGGTGCGAGATCAATCCCGGTACTGTCAAGTATCATGGAGGATATGGAGGAGCTCTGCCCGGACGCGCTGCTCATGAATTATGTAAATCCCATGGCAATCAACAGTATCGGGATGGGTAAATCGAGTAAGATAAAATTTGTCGGATTGTGTCATGGTGTTCAAACTACCCTCGACCTTATTGCGGGATATACCAATTGTCATAAAAGTGAAATCGATTTTATATGTGCCGGGATAAACCACATGGCTTGGTTCCTGAAAATAGAGAAAGACGGAAAAGATCTGTACCCCCTTCTGAAAGAGAATTGTGAAAAACCTGAATACTATATCAATGACAAAGTCAGGTGCGAAACCATGCGCCATTTTGGTTACTTTATGACGGAATCCACAGGGCACCTGTCTGAATATCTTCCCTGGTTCAGGAAGAATCAGAAAGCTCTCGATCTTTACTGTGATCAGCCGGCATTCGGCGGTGAGTCCGGAGCATATTACAAGTATTGCGACATGATTGCGAAGAAATTTGCGAAAGGTGATTTTATGCGTCTCGCCAGTGACGATCTGGAACCGCGTAGCAAGGATTACTGTTCTTATATCATCGAGGCTATGGAGACGGGGAAACTCTTCACATTAAACGGAAATATCATGAACACCGAAGGATATATTGCCAATCTTCCTCGTGATTGTTGCGTCGAGGTGCCGATTTTTGTAGACGCTAATGGACTGCATCCGACATTTGTGGGCAATCTTCCCACCCAGCTCACTGCATTGAATATGCTCAATATAAATGTTCAGCTGATGGCTTCGGAAGCTGCTATGGAAGGGGACCCGGAAAAGCTGATGATGGCAGTTGCTTTCGATCCTCTTACATCTGCTGTTTGTACGCTGCAGGAAACCCGTGACATGACGATCGAACTTCTTGAATCGCAGAGAAAGTGGCTTCCCCAGTTCGAAGGGAGAGCGATCAATCCGTGTGGTGAGATTAAAACCGATCAGAATACGAAAGGAGTAGCTGTTCCCCTGGATCCTGCGCTTGCGGTGGCGAACAGATTTGGGAAATTAGCAGAAGGATAAGGGGCCCGTATTTTGGAGGCTGTTCAACTGTGAAATAGCGGTTAGTTAATGGATTAAACAGTCAACTTGATAAGCGGGAGACATTATATTCAGACTCTGAAAATAATGTTATTATATTAGAGGCATGTAGGGGTAACACATTTGAGAGGAGATGAAAACTAATTCTTATGAAAGAGATCCTTCGATTAACAAACATATCGAAGACGTTCCCCGGAGTCAAAGCACTGCAGAATGTGTCCTTTGACCTGAGAGAGGGAGAGGTACATTGCTTGTGTGGAGAAAACGGGGCAGGAAAATCCACGCTGATCAAAATATTGTCCGGTGCATATCAACCGGATGAAGGCGGAGAAATATGGTTCGAAGGTAAACAGGAAAAGCTTAATCCTCATCTGGCGATAGAACTCGGCATTCAGACTATATACCAGGAACACATAGTGTTCGAGAACCTGAGTATTATGGAAAATATTTTTACCGGATTGGAGATCGTCAGGGGCGGATTTCTTCAAAAGAGCGAAATGAACAAAAAGACCGAAGGGGTTCTTGAATACCTCAAGAGTTCTTTGACTCCTGACCAGATCATGGGCGATTTGAGCAGCGGCGAACAGAAATGTGTGGAGATCGCAAAAGGATTGATCTTCAAACGAAAGGTCATAATCCTGGACGAGCCGACATCGGCGTTTTCGGTTTCAGAAATAGAGAACCTCCTGGAAATTATCCGGACTATCAAGAAAAGTGGTATAGGGATTATCTATATCTCCCACCATCTCGAGGAGGCCTTCAGGATCGGGGACCGTATCACTGTTTTACGCGACGGAAAGAGGGTAAGTAATTATGAGATGCAAAATCTTACAAAAGAACAGCTCATCAAAGACATGGTGGGCCGTGATCCCTCTACCTTCTATAAAAGAGAGACCGTACCTATAGGTGATGTTGTTTTCGAGGCAAAAAACGTCACAGGGAATGGAGCCCGGAACATCTCCTTCGAGCTGAGGAGGGGTGAGATACTATGTTTTGCAGGCATGGCGGGGTCGGGACGATCGGAACTTATGAATGTATTGTTCGGTACTACGCCTCTTGACGAAGGAAAAATCCTGATAAACGGCAAAACCGTGAAACATGCGAACCCTAAAAACTCGATAAAAAATAGTATGTGCTTTATCACCGAGGACAGGCAGAAATCAGGACTCTTCCTGCACCAGACAATTGCTCGAAATGTAATAATTGCTAATCTTGTCAACACAAAAAAATTTATTATAAAACCCTCCTATGACAATGAGACTGGTGACCGGTTCATGAAGGTACTGAATATCAAAGCTAAAAATTCCCGAACCAGGGTCAGCAGTCTCTCCGGCGGGAACCAGCAGAAAGTTGTTCTTGCCAAATGGTTCAACACAAACGGAGAAATTTTCATATTTGATGAGCCCACCCACGGTATCGATGTGGGCTCCAAGCAGGAGATATATCAGATTATGGTTGATCTTTTGAAACAGGGTAAAGCCATTATTATGGTTTCCTCAGACATGCCGGAAGTCATCTCCATGAGTGACAGGGTGATAGTCATGAAGGGCGGAGAGATCATGACGGAGCTCGACAGAGACAGTGTGTCGGAAGAAAATGTTCTGACGCATTCAATAGGAGGCAGGGAAATATGACGAAAGAGGAGATTGCAGGGCAGAAGAATACGATTAATAAATCTCCCTTCAAGCGGTTCGAAAACTTTACCGTTTTATCGATATTTATTGCGTTTGTCGTGATAATAGTCATTCTTCAGCTCATTCTTACAGGTGCGTCACAATTCCCCACATTCATCAGCCCTGTCAATCTGTTGAATATTATGCAGCAGATTGGCGTATCGGGAATCATCGCGGTTGGAATGACAATGGTAATGATATCAGGAGGAATCGATCTTTCCGTCGGGATGCTGGCATCCCTCGTTTCCATCATAACCGCTCTGGGAATTTCGAAGTGGAACCTGGGGGCCGTGCCTGCGGTAATAGTGGGTATTATGTCCGCAGTTGTGCTGGAGACTCTTCTGGGCTACATCATATCCCGGACAAAAGTCGAGCCTTTTATCATTACCCTTGGCGGAATGATTACCTTCCAGGGGATTGCATTACTGCTCTCTAATTCCAGGGAAGTGATGATGAGCGGCGAACTGGATGCTTTAAAAGCCAACCTTATCGAGGGTGCAAAAGATCCTGTCAGCGGTCTGAACCTGGTTATTCCGCCTTATGTGCTGATCTTCCTTCTGATTACGGTGCTTGCCTGGATACTGCTTACATTCACGAAATACGGGAGAAGGATATACGCAGTCGGGACCAATCCAAATGCAGCGTATCTGGCCGGTATCGATGTGAAAAATATGAAGCTGTCTGTGTACGCAATTAACGGTCTGCTGGTGGGAATTGGCGCTGTTATGCTCCTTTCCCGAATTAATGTTGGAATTATCACCCTTGGGCAGGGGCTTGAAATCGATACCATTGCTATGACCGTAATCGGAGGTACGGCGTTAAGCGGCGGCAAGGGCAACATCTGGGGAACACTTATCGGAGTCGTGTTTTTAGGCTCTATAGGGAACGCCATGAATATGCTCAGGTTACCATCGGAAGTTCAGTTCGTTGCCAAAGGATTTATTGTAATACTCGCAGTGACGGCTGGTGATGTGTACGCCAATATTCCGGAAGTATTGTCCAGAATAAAGAGGAATATACATGCAAAAAGTACCAAAGAAAATTAAAAACAGGAGGTGATCAATAAACGTTTAAGAAAAAATGGGAAATGTTAAAAGTATAAACATAAACAACACAAGGAGAAATGAGATGAAAAAGTTTACACTGTTTCTGTTAGTTTTCGCTTTAGTGGGCACAGTTGTATTTGCCAGCGGAGATCAGGAAAAATCCGGGTCAAAAGCGGCTAAAGCAAAAGTCATCGGGTACTATATGGATGCGGCTGATGATTATTACAAAGCCGGTTATCAGGTGTTCAATTCTCTGGCAAAAGAGCAGGGTTGGGAAGTAATCGATATCGTCGGCCAGGGAACCGCCCCTGAACAGATATCTGCTGTTGAGAATTTCCTCACCCAGAAGGTGGATGCTCTCATTGTAGTGCAGAATTCTCCCCAGACCACGGCTGAGTGTCTGAAGAAAGCCAATGCAGCCGGTATTCCATACTTTGCGCTTACTCATAACCCGCCGAATGAGCCGGGACTCACGGGATTCTCCGGATTCGATTGGGTGCTTAACGGTAAACTATCGGGTCAATCGGCCGTGAAACACGGTGTAAAAAAGGTTATCATCATAGAGGGTAAACTCGGACAGGGTGCAGCTGCGGGTCAAACTCAGGGGTTTCTCGAAGCATATAAGGAAGCCGGTAAGAATATCGGTGATCTTCTAACTAAGGTTGGGGTAAAAGGGGCCGGAGGTCCGGACCTCAAAGTTGTGTTCTGGGGTTCCGGAGGCTGGTTTGCCGACCCTGCCAAGAAAGCTATGCAGGACGCAATCACTGCTATCGGACCAAACGGTTTTGATGGGGCGTATGTTGAAAATGACGAAATGATGACCGGTGCGCTGCAGGCAATGCAGGAAGCAGGACTCGATACCAGCAAATACTGGCTCGGTGCAAGTAACGGGAAAGAGAAGTCCTGGAACTGGGTCGAAAAGGGGATGACTACAATGGATGTGAACCAGTGTCCTACTCTCGAAGCCGATCTCGTATTCCAGCAGATCAAAGCCTACTTTGCAGGAGAGTCCTTTAAGAAGGCCGTCTATGCATACATGAAGCCCTTTGAGAAGGACAACATGGACAGGAATAACCTGATCCCCTGGGTGCTTGAAGATTACATGTCTAAGAGAAAAGCAAACGCATTTGTATATGACATCAATGATCCCCTCTTCAAGGAGAATCCCGGATATTGAGCCATAGTTATTGATTCTGCAACAAGAAAAACGTCTGATTGAGGATGCGTAATCAGATGCGGGGAGGCTGTATGTACAGCCTCCCTTTCGTTATTCTTTATGAAATAAGGAGAAACACACAATGAAAATAGGCGTATTCTGTTTAGTGGATCCTTTCAGCGTTATGGACCATCAGCTGAAAAGAATCAAAGAGATGGGGTTTGAATGCGCAGATGTAACCGACACTCATAATGGGGCATCGATGGGCGCAAATGCAGGTTTTGTAGCGTCAGTCAGTCTGGACAGTAATCCATTCGACGTAAAAAGAATGTTTGATAAGTACGGACTGGAAATTTCTACCGTATGTATGCACGGAGTCCTGATCGACCCAGTTTCACCCGAAAGATACGGCACACATGAGATGATGAAAGCGATAAAAATGGCGGCGGCTATAGGGGTCAAGTACTGTGTAACCACCGACCAGGATCCCAAGCTGGAATGGACTGAAAACCTAAGCTACGAAAACAAGGTTTACTCGGTTGCGGAAAAGCTGTATGAACCGGTCCGGCTGGCTGCGGATTACGGTGTTGAAGTTTTACTCGAACCACACGGCCCTTTGACTGATACGATTAAAGGAATGAAAGATATCATGGGTATGCTGGATAATCATCCTGCACTCGGTATTAATATGGATACCGGGAATTCATGGCTCGGCGGAACCGATCCGGTTGAAATGGCAAAGGCTTTCAAAGATAAGATACGTCATATTCACTGGAAAGATTTAGGTGAGGAATGGATACCAAAGCGGGGGACACAATTCGGCTGTGGGTTTTCCACAATCGCGATCGGAGATGGGGTCATTGATATTGCCGGAGTCGTGGATGTTTTAAAGGATTGTGATATTTCTCACTCAACCCTGGAGGTTGTAGGTACCGGAGAAATCCTCAAAAAATCTGTTTCCTATTTGAAGAGTCTTGGGATGTAGTAATTAATAATAATATGGAGGGAATTAAAATGATGAGACTTGGTATGCACGCGGATAACTGGCGAGCTTTAAGCGGCAATTTTATGGCAGCGATAGATTCAGCAGTTAAGCACAAGCTCGACCACATCGAGTTTGGAGTACTCGATGGGCAATACTTCGTTCAAGCCATGGGGTATGAGCCGAGTATTTCTCTAAAAGATAACCCGTTAAGAATCAGGAAAATATGCGAAGATCGGAATCTAAAAATATCGCAGATTGACGGTGCCTACCCTCTAATGGGTTTTGATGGTGCAGTTTTCGGTGTTCAGTATGTTCAACAGGCTATACGTTTTGCCAGCGATTTGGGCTGCCCGAAGGTAGATACGACTGATAGTGGTGTCTTATATGATATCCCCCGGGATGAGGTCTTTAAACAAGCTGTCCGAAATTATCAGGAATGTTTAAAATGGGCTGAGGATTATAAAATTATTATCAATATCGAACCCCACGGTCCCTATACCGGTGATATCGAGTTTATGCATAAACTTTACAACCATTTCGAATCGAAATACCTTCGGTTCAATATGGACACGGGCAATACATTTATTCAGGGTAAGGATCCACTTGAATTTCTCAAAGCAATGCGCAAGTATGTGACCCATGCACATATAAAGGATGTGAGTCCTTCTTTGGCTGCAGCAGTTCGCGGAGAAGAAACAGGAATTGCTATGAGTGAGGTAGGCATTGGCGAAGGAGTTAATGCGGATAACATTAAAAAATGTGTAGAGTATTTAAAAGAGACGGAATGGGATGGTGACTTATCCATTGAATGCTACGGATCAGATGATAAGATCGAATACAGCGTAAAGTATCTTAGGGGTATTATGTAAAAACTAAAAACTGGGGCTGTCTGTAACATATTTCCAGGCGGCTCCATTTATTTTAGAGGTTCATTAAGGAACCTTGTTTCTCGGAAAAGGGAAAAGGGATTAAATCCGCTCTTGACTCTTGCGACGGTTTCCTGCTGTAAAAAAAGGAGGTGATAAATAATCTCGAAACGATAATATTATACTACAATACTATTGTGGCTTTTATAGTGTGGTTTTAACAGGAAGAAAGAGAACACGTTATGGGCAAAGAGAAAGAATCCGCTCATGGAAAGACACTGGTGACCAAAGAAAAGCTCCTCAAGGAGCTCGGTGGCCTGATAAAACAGATCGACATGGAAGGGCTTCTGTTTCTTATAAAGCAGGCAAACATCCTCATATACAACCAGAATGTCGAAGAGTTGAACAGAAAGATGAGCAGCCTGGAAGCGCAAAAGATTAAAAAACCCCAGGAGCAGAAGAAACCGGGCGACGAGGCGGGGGAGGTGGAGATAGAAGAGAAGCCTGAGGGGGAGAATTTTACTATTGCGGTACAGGGGTCACGGCTGTTCTTTACCCGTGAGGAGATGAGAAGCATGGTGAAGATATGTCATGCTTCGGAAGACGAGTTCGATGCTGCGCGCCGGTTGTACAACTGGTTTTCGCGGGAGAGAAAGGATGTGCTGATAGACGGTCGTATTACAGCAAACACGCACCCCTCTCTGAAGAGTGTTTACAGGAAATTGATCAGTACATATAAAGTGAAAGAATGATCCGCCCCTGATACTAATCACCCACCATCCGTATCTCGTCAAAACAGCTCTCGGAACCGATGCCGTAATTATAAAGAAATAAGGTTTCAAGCGGCTGGATTGCCGACAGGAAAGTGGCGCCAGATAATTGTTAAATTCCGTTGAAGTATACATCGAATACCAGCGGATTATCCTCCCAGACGGTGTTCTGAAACTCTATGCGGGACTAGGACACGAGAGATAGCTGTCAGCTTCAATTCAGGGCTGGGGAATTGATAATCTAGTTAATGAGAATGGAGATTGCTTCGCCTAGCAGAAACCCTATAGGGTTTCTGCTAAAGAACAATGCTCTTCATAGACCACGTGCAGAAAATCTTTAGATTTTCTGCCAAAGGACTATGCTCGAAAGAGCATAGTCCTGGTCCTCGGACACGATACTTTATTAATAGAGATTAGTGCGGATTTCTCACAAGTTGGAGACGATAATCCTGTACTATCTATATGAGTTTACGGTGGGAAAACTTCCATTTTGTGTGATGTGTAGACCTGACCCTAATACCATGCATCACTGAATCAGCTTCGGACTGAGTTTCTGTTCACAAGGAATGGCTTGACCTGTACATGGATATCCGAAGTTCGGTGAGATATAAGGTCGATCAATTTGGAAGCCATGTACTCCCCAAGGTAGTAGAACCTGTTGTCAACTGTTGTCAGCGGCGGGGAGAGGACAGGGGCGATGTCGAAATTATCGTATCCTACTACCGAAATGTCGTTTGGTATCTTAAGGCCGATTTCGTTGATGTACATCATTGCTCCTGCTGCCATATAGTCGTTGACGCAGAACAGCGCGTCGGGTATAAAGAACTTGAATATCTCAATTATACCCTGATAGCCGCTTTTTAACGTAAAATCACCGTAATATTTGGCCTCCTCAGGAACCTGCATGCCATATTGCTTCAGTTTTCCCAGAAAACCTCGCTCCCTCTCTAATGCATCGATATGCGTCTTCGGCCCATTGATGATGGCTATCTTCTTAAATTGATGCTTGTGGAAGAGTTCGGCACAATATCCCCGCCATCGTAGTTTCCCATATCCACTGAATTGACCCTTGAGCAATAAGTAGGACCGCAAAGCATAACATATGGAAAGCCGTATTTCTCAAACAGTGTGATAAACCCGTAATCCCTGGCAAACTGGGGAAGTATTATGATCCCTTCGAGCGATTTATCGAGTATCTTGCGTTCTATATAGGACATCAAATGTTTATCTTCATAGTATTTGAGATCGAAACGAAGACTGTAGTTTTTACTGTCCGGTACTTTCAGAATCCCCTGTATTATGTAGTAGTATAACGAGGTTTGTTTTGCTATGTTTGTATACTGCTCCGCATTCATGATGAGCAGTTCAATGGTGCTGCTCTTTCCTGTGATGAGTGATCGTCCGATCCTGTTAGGGATATAGTTCAGCTTCTTTGTGCACTCAACTACCCGTATCCTAGTCTTCTCATTTACAGGCTTGTTGTTCAGGGCAAGCGAAGCCGTGGCTTTGGAGACCCCGGCGAGCTGTGCGACATCTCGAAGTGTAGCCAAAAAAGCTCCTTAATTTTACATTAAACAAACATAAATCGTTTTAGATAATTTTTTTGTATGGAATCTAAAACGATTTAGAAAAAATAAGTGGACCACATCAGTTCCATTATATCTTTAAGAAAAAAAATTAATTCTATTCAGGAGGGATAAAATGTTCAAATATAGCTATGATTCACTCGTATATTACGGCGAGGATGCGAAATCTGGTATTGAGCGTGTCGCGAAGTACGGATACGACGCGATAGAGCTCGTGGGAGAACCGGATGATTACGATACTGCGGAAGTGCGCAAGCTCTGTGCCGATAACGGCATAGTCGTTTCCTCGATATGCTCCATATACAACGACAAGAGGGACCTTGCTTCGCCGGACTCTGCAAAGAGAAAGGACGCAGTGGACTATGTGAAGGCAGTAGCCGATTTCTCGGCAGAGGTCGGTGCTCCTGTAATGATCGTTGCTCCGAGCGCATGCATGAAGACAGCAGGGTGGAAAGACCCCGAACAAGAGTGGAAGTGGGCGGTTGAAGGGATTCAGGAAGGTGGCGAGTATGCGGCTAAGCTCGACGTGAATCTCTGTATCGAGGCATGGAACCGTTACGAAACCCACTTCATCAATCGTATCGACCAGTGTCTTAAGCTCATGAAGGACATCGACCTTCCGAATGTCGGGGTAATGGGTGATACGTTTCACATGAACATTGACGAGTCGTCGATATCGGATGCGATACGCCTCGCCGGCAAGAGTCTTATCCACATCCATATCGCGGACAGCAATAGGGCAGCTCCTGGAAAGGGCCATACAGACTTTCTACCGATCATGCAGGCCCTCAAGGATATCGACTACCAGGGATACCTTGCCTTCGAGCTTCTTCCGGCAGCTGCCGATCCATTCGGCACGATGAAAAGGGGGGGAGGGAGAGAGTTTTTTGATGAGTATACAAAACTTGCGATCGAATACATGAAATCACTTGAAAAAGAGCTGTAGATGAAGTTCGGGGCAAGCACGTTTATCTGGGTATCGCCGTTCTCGGACGACAAACTGCAGATGGTAGATACGGTAAAGGAATTTGGGTTTGACCTCATAGAGGTATGCATAGAGGACCTGGCAGTTATTTCTCCGCAGAAAGCCAGAGAGGCCGTTGACAGGGCGGGGATAGGAGCAATCGTATGCGGAGCCTTCGGTCCTACGAGGGATGTAAGCTCTGATGATGCAGGGATCCAGGAAGAGGGGATGAGCGACCTCAGAACATGCATAGATTATGCAGAGGTGATCGGTTCACCGTCTGTAATCGGTCCGAAGTACTCGGCAACAGGCAAGGCTGCTCTCTGTAGCTGCGAGGGAGAGGCAGTGGAGCCTGGCGGTAAAGAACCTGAAACCTGTCGCAGAATATGCGGGAAAAAAGGGAATCAAGCTTGCGATCGAGCCGCTCAACAGGTTTGAGACGGATTTCATAAATACTGTAGAGCAGGGGCTAGATCTTATTGAGCAGATCGGGTACGAAAATGTCGGATTACTCCTCGACACTTTTCACATGAACATCGAGGAGAAGGGTACGGCAAAGGCGATCGAAGCGGCAGGTGAAAAGGTGTTTCATTTTTTATTCATGCGCGAACGATCGCAGAACTCCGGGGCAGGGCCAGATAGACTGGGAGCGGATAGCGGAAGACCAGGATGCTCGTCAAGGTTAAGGCCTCTGCGCTGTGCCGCAGCGATATGAGTATCTACCACGGTAGGCCGCTTATTGAAGGGTTTCCTTCAGGTACATTTATTACAGGCCATGAGCCGAGCGGTATAGTGAGTAAAACAGGCCCTTGTGTGAAAGGTCTGAAGGAGGGTGACAGAGTCGCCTTGATAGCATTCATCGGATGTGGTCATTGCCGTTATTGTCGGGGTGGGGAACCGAACCTCTGTGAGAGTACGGGAGTTTTGGGTTTTACGACACACGGCGCAGATGCAGAATATATAGTCGTTCCTGAGAGAGTATGTTTACCGCTACCGGAATCGTTGAGCTTTGAAATAGGCGCTATAACAACCGATGCTATCGGGAACCTTTATTCGACGATGAAAAGTATTCATCTTGTTGGAGGAGACCTGGTGGCAATTACCGGCTTGGGCCCGATGGGCTTAAGTGGAGTTATTACGGCAGTGTCTATGGGAGCAACAGTGATCGGGATAGACCCGGTCGAGGACAGGCTTAAGAGGGCGAGGGAATTAGGTGCTCATTATGTGATTAATCCGCAGCAGCCGGACATTCTGGAGTCGATCAAAGCTATCTCGAAAAATGGTGTCGATAAATCAGTCGAGTGCTCAGGCGTTGAATCGGCGATCAATCTGGCATTGGATATTACTAAAAACATGGAATGGTGGCCCAGGTCGGCGAAGCTGGTCAGAAAGAAATACCGATTAAACCAAGCCCGCAGCTCATCTGGAAGAAGCTCACATATATGGGGTCCTGGTATTTTGACCTTAATGAATGGGAAGAAATAACGGATTTCATATCTAATACAATTAGGAAAGTAAAAGGCTGAGAGCATTATTTCTCATAAGTTTGCTTTGGAGGAAAAGGCGGTCGGAGAAGCGTTCAGGCTGTTTGACGAGAGAAAGACGCTGAAGGTGGTGTTTGCCCCGTGAAACGTATAAGACTTGTGTGAATCGGTTTCAAGAAGAGGAATGCCTGCAGTTGAAATCATATCAGGATTCATGAACGTATAGATTGCTATCCAACAATAAAAGACGTGTGGGGGCTTTTTCCCTGAAAGTAAGTGAGCCGGGAAAGCGTTAAAATGTAAAAGGTACAGAAAACGTTGTGGTTGAAACAGCAAGGCGGATCTATATGATATTGGGAAAACCTTGGCCTTAACGATGCCGGGTAGAGCTGGAAAACATGAAATACATCACGATATGAAAAATAGTGACATGATACTTTATCTATGGCTTTCCGCTTTCAAACAACAAATTTGTATGATACCAGTATAGAGCTGACAATTTATGTGATGCGTAGACCTTGCCTCTATAGACGCATATGAGACCGGTTCGTAAGAAGAAATACATATCACTTGGGGACCTTCATTCGCCTGATTTCACGGCCTTCGAACACGCCTGCAGGGATGAAGTAATCGTCGAGCCCTTTCGGAATGAAGGGAAACACCTCCTGCGTCACGTAGAAGCCGCCGGGCTCTGCGTACTTCTGTCCGAGGTGGAATACCGAGTTGATCGTATCTGACACGATCTGACCGGTGTCGCCCCGCTTCTTGTACACGGTATTGCCGATATGAAGTGAGATGCGGTATGAAAGGGGTATATTGAAGCCTATGTCCTCCGCGCTGATGATGTTTCTGTCCAGCATCAGCCTGAAGCAGGTGAGAAGCGGGGAGCAGCGACTGCCGTTAAAAGGGAAGAGCGGGAGCCACGTAGTGTCCATCGACATCCATATCCTGCCATTGTTCGGTTCCGTGACGTAGGTTATGTAGTCATGAAACCTCTGGAGCAGGGTATCGAGCTGGTCACGGTGGTATGATTTCTTCAGCCTGCTTGAGCCGTCCAGCTCGATGAGCATGATGATGAAGGTATATTCACTGCCTGTTTTTACATCCTTCCAGTCACTGCCGGAAAGGATGTACTCCGGTTTTTCCGGTTTCTCTTCTTTGACTGCTCCTCTTTGCTGTTTCTCGATGCCGAAATCCATCACCCTCTGAAGGCGTTTGCCGGTAAGCTGGTCCTTTGCGAGCTGTTTCCCTATATAGTCCGAGGCCCCTTTATGAAAATATTCAGCGATGTCCTGCGAGACCCCGCGCGGGTCGATGATCCCGTACTGTATCGTCCCGAGGCCATCGAGCTGTCTGACGGCCTTTTTTATATCCTCTTCGCTCCTATTGGTAATGTCGTAATAGACGAAGCTGCCCGTCCTCACTTTCTTTACTATCTTTTTAAGCTCGGCGCATGGGTGCAGCTGAAGGGTATATTTTTTGGATTTCTTCACCTTTATGAAAAACCGCCCCGTTGTTTTACTGTCAGAAAAGACTACTATATCCATCTCATTCCCACTGTAGTTCGTAATAGAAGTATTTTGCCCCTCCGCTCTTCTCGACGGGTTTGAACTGATCGGCCAGCACTGTGTCGAGGGTCACATGGACTGTGTTGCTGACCGTGATAGAGTTCGGTTTCGTGTATCCTGATTCGATTTCTATGATTTTCCGTACCGTTTCACCCTTCTTTATATCTTCCTCGTTTTCCGAGTACTCGCATGGACCGTTGTGGATGGCGAGCCTTACCCTGATAGGCTCATCCAGCTTGCGGAATAACCTGTTGTAGATAAAGATCTCATGGATGATTTCCATGGCACTCACGACTGCGAGGAGGTTTTTATAAGAAAAATAGAAGGCCACAAGCCCCCCGTCTCCCTCCCAGTTCCATACCCTCCCGTTCCTGCGCTCTATGGCTATATCGACGATGTCCCTCAGGTCCGAGTATGTCTTTTGAATGAGCTCGGCAGGGTGTTTCCGAACCAGCTCAGAATTTTTCACGATATCGAGCCTGAGGAACGTAAAGATGTACTCCTCCTGGTTTCGGAGAGTGCCCCAGTTCCTCGTCCTCCGGATGCGGGGATTCTCCACAAAGATCTTGTTTATACCGTCATAGATAAAGCCCTGCTCGGCGAACATCTTTATGATATCGCGCAGATAGGATATTCTGTATTTTCTCCCCATGTGCCCTTCGGACTGAACTTTAATAAGCAGGTTGACGTAGTCGGGAAATAACTCCAACCTGTTCATGTCCGTCAGGATCTGACGCGCGGCATCGATATTGGGAATGGGTATGCTCTCCGGGAACCCCTTCCGTTCGTAGAGGTCGTAACCAGGCACCAGTTTTTTAGCCAGCACCTCCATGATTTTGACACCCATGGATGCGGCAAGAGCCTTTACCGTGAGGTTGATGAGCGTTGGTTTTACCTTCATGGGACGATCCTCTATCTCACAGCGAACCTTTGCTGTTCAGATGTAAGAAGGCGCGTAAGTATGATACACAGCATACTTTACTGCTACTATCATGTAATACGATGTGCAAAAAGTCAAAAACAAGCAGTTGTTATCGGAAAAATAAGCGGTGGACCGGCAGGGACCTGGATGAGACCCTACGGCAGTCCCATGTATAAATATGGGAGTTGAGGGTTGACTTATATTGTAAATTACTCTACTATGGGAACCGATAAAGCATTATAGAGATAGTAGGAACCAGGTGGTCTATTTAGCGTTGGAAAAGCAGCTGATTTTTCATAAGTGCGGATATATTTTATCCGCATGAAGCTGAAACCTCTCTCTAACACCGTGATAGAGTATGCAGAAGAGACCGATACAATCGATCGCAGAGAAGAACCGTATCATCGGAAACATAGTCGATGCCATTGTAAGCCGAGAGCATTTTCTCATGATCGGCCACCGCAATCCTGATGACGACTGCATCGCGTCCATGGTTGCATTCTCGCTCATTCTCGAGAAGTTTGACAAAGACGCGAGAATATTCCTGAAGGGCCCTGTCCACGAACATTTTCAGTATCTTCTCAATATATGCAAGTACAACTCCATTCGAATAGAGAACAGCCTGAATCATGGGGCAAAACTGATCGATACCATAGTCGTATGCGATACTCCCAAGCCGTCGATGGTTGAGAAGGACGAGGGCTTAGAAAAACTTTTAAAAGACAAGGATGTCCTTGTCGTGGAATTCGATCACCACATGGGCGCGGACAGCACCTATATCGGGCATGAAGGGTACAGGCTGGTAACAGAGGCATCATCAGCGGCAGAGCTTATCGGTCACCTCGCGTTCAAGCTCAACAGGAGGAGCGATCTTCTCAGCCAGTATCAGATCGGGGACCTTTTTTCAAGGAACGTCGTACTTGCAATCCTCACCGGTATAATCGGGGATTCAAAGATGGGGCAGTTGTTGAAATCGAGCAGGGAGAAACGGTATTACCAGATATTCTCCGGCATCTTCAACAACCTCCTTGCACGGGAGACAACAAAAGACACGAACTTTTCCAATATGCGAGAGCTCTTTTCAGAGCTGCTGAGACTTTCGAAGAAGGAGGAGACCTGCTATAACTATTTTCTGGAAAGAAAAAAGCTCTCCTCTTCAATAGGATGGGTTGTACTTAAAGAGAGTGATATGCAACACCTCTTCAACACATGCGACGGCGAAACCATCGTATCCGTTGCGAGGGCGATCGCCGATACACTCGCTGAAGAGAGCGGAAAGATTAGTCTCGTTGTATACTATGATAACCCCTCTGAATCCGATCTGATACAGTTCCGGATGAGGAGAGCGCAGGACTTCAAGACGTACGACCTCCGAAACATACTGGACCTTTTCGACATCGAGGACGGAGGCGGTCATGAAGGCGCCATAGGATTCAGGCTGAAGAAAGAGAGACTGGCCGATCTCGATACATTTATCGAGAAACTGCTTGCCGGTGTAGAGCAGGCTATTAGGTAAAGCGTTTTAAATGACCCTGTAGTCCCTCCGGGAGGAGATAGTGGAGGACGGAATGAAGGGTTCGGCGATGCGATACACACTGCTTGCACTGCTCAGTCCCCTCATCTTCCTGATAATGATCTCATCATGCAACTCCAAGGGCACAACGAAGGATATCATAAACGCTCATATCAGCCGCGAGAGCCTTAAGAATGTACGGATAGCGCTCGAGCTTTACAGAAACGAATTCGGATTATTCCCGGAGACGCTCGATGAGCTGCTCTTGAGAAAGGGTATTACAGAGCACAGTATCATCGAAGACGCCTGGGGGAGAACATACCACTACGTGAAGATCGGGGATTCATACGAGGTCTTCTCTACAGGGCGTGACGGCAAACCGTTCACAAAAGATGATATTCATCCGGAATAGGTGTAGCCATCCTGCACCACCCTGTGACAAAATCATACATATTCGCTCATCCTGCGCTCATGTTTTTTTCTCCCCGCTGTACGGATTTATTGCTGCGTGGTTGTAAAGATATAAATAACGCTATTTCTCAAATTATACTACCGGCAGTCCGGGCTGTCAGTCCGGAGCCGGCACAGCGGCCGGTATATATTGGCACGTTTATTGCAGTATAGTTTATGTGTTTATACTGGTGTATTCAGGGGGTTAAGGGACATGAGCATGATCAACCTGCTCGGTGAATTGACGAGTACCTACTGGAACACGTTTATTGTCTACCTCAAGAGCAAAAGAAAGGACAGCCGCTGGGTCCGGTCCAATCTGAGCTGGCTGGAGAGGGTGATGGAGGTAGGCACGAAGGCGCTCCGCAGCCTGAACGAGGAGGCTTTGTATCCCTTTTTTGAGGCCGTGAGAGAAAATTCAGAGCTGAGGCGTTTGCTCGCTGCTGAATGCAGAAAGGTCGTGCTGCAGTATGAGCACCAGTCTTCGTAGAAAGCCTGATAGGACCCTGCCTGTCGGCTTCGGACCGCGCTCTGTAGGGCCGCGCTGTATCCGGAAAAATCCTCTTCCTGTAATTTTCCTTTGACATTTATGAGACCGCCTATCACAATAGTTGTGTAAAAACGTCAGACACAGAGGCTTTTATTGTGGGGTTCAACTGCGGGATCATCGGCCTTCCCAACGTAGGCAAATCCACCATATTTAATGCCCTCTCAGGTGCCGGGGCGCAGATGGCCAACTATCCCTTCTGTACGATAGAGCCGAACAGGGGAGTGGTCCCGGTCCCTGACGAAAGGCTTTTCAGGATCGCCGAATCGCTAGGAAAAACCGATCCAATCCCCACAAGGATAGAATTTCTCGATGTCGCGGGTCTCGTGGGTGGTGCATCGAAGGGGGAGGGCCTAGGCAACAGGTTTCTCGGTCATATCAGGGACGTCGACGCGCTTGTCCACGTGGTGCGATGTTTTAATAATGAAGATGTCGCCCATGTAACCGGAGATGTTGACCCGGTAAGGGATGTCGAGATCGTCAAAACGGAACTTTTACTCTCCGATATCGAGATACTCGAAAGGGCAAGGGAGAAGCTCGTGAGATCTGCTCACGGGGGCGACAAGCTCGCAGGGTCCAAGGTAGAGCTCATAGACAGATGTACCGGACACCTCAACAGCGGAAGACACTTAGGCGAGCTCTCTTTTCATGATGATGAGAAGAAGCAGCTGAAGGAGTTCGGGCTCATTTCGATGAAACCCGTGCTGTACTGCGCGAATACGGACGAGAGTTCTGCCGGTCTTGATGAGGCTGAACGTCCTGAGACTAAAAGCCTGCAGGAGTATGCGGCGCTCGATAATGCTGGATTTATCACGATATCGGGGAAGCTCGAGGAGGAGATCTCTGAGCTCCCGGAAGAGGAGAAACGTGAGTTCCTCAAGGAGATGGGCATACCCCAATCCGGCCTGGACAGGCTCGTGAAGTCCTCGTACAGTATGCTCGGACTCATCACCTTTTATACGTCGGCCACAGCCCTACAGGCATGGACAGTCAAAAAAGGTACGACCGCACTCGAAGCCTCGGGCAGAATACACACGGATTTCGAGAAGGGATTTGTCAGGGCGCAGGTGTACAACTACAGCGACCTCGCGGAGGTCGGGTCTGAGCATCACCTCAAGGAGCTCGGCAGGCTCAGGTCCGAGGGAAGAGAGTATATCGTTCAGGACGGAGACGTCATTCGTTTTCTCTTCAATGTGTAGTATGACGCGTCCTACAAGAAATAAAATTATATAAATTATAGTAAGAAAAATATTGACTGCTGTAATGTATCCGATTAAATTTTTACATCCTCTTACGGATAAGTATATACTTTTGGAGGATTTCGCTACATGCCAGAAGGTACAGTGAAGTGGTTCAATGCAAGAAAGGGATATGGGTTCATATCGATGGAGGATGGAGACGATATCTTCTGCCATTACTCCGATATCGAGATGGACGGGTTCAAGACGCTAATTGAAAACCAGAAGGTCTCGTTCGAGGTAAAGGAGGGACCGAAGGGACTACAGGCGATACACATACAGTCTGCGTAGCAGTACCATCAGTCTGCGGGTTTCACAGCACTGTGGATTCCTGATTACTGTAGTTCGGGCCCTGAAGACCGATTCTGAGAAGTATCAAAAAACGATTCATGTTCCCCCGGCCTTTTTAGGGAGCACTGCAACTATACCTCCGCCGGCGAGCAGGGCGCTCGAGATATAGAAGACGGGGTGGGGGATCTCTCTGAGAAATACGTAGCCCATTATTCCCGCGAAGATGAACTGGCTCAGTATGGCTATTGAGACAAGCTGCCCCCGGAGCTTCCGCATCGAATAGTTGAGGATGGTATGACCGACCACAGTCGGTACTATACCGAGACCCGCGATATAGAGTAAATCTTCCATTGTATATGGTTTCAGGGGGTTCTGAAAGAAGACACCCACTATGAGACAGAATATACCTGCAACGTAGTAGAGAGGAACGACATACAGCCATAAATTCGAACCGGACCTGTTTTTTCTCGCAAGGGCGAGGTAAAGGGCGAATAGTACCATGGAGAGAAAGCAGACCAGGTCTCCGAGAAAGGTCGTGCGGCTTATATGCACGTCAACGCTTCCGAGAAGTGCGACTCCCGACATCGCCACAACGGTCCCTAGAATCTCCCTTCGGTTCGGCCCCTCTCCTGATAGAGCGAAGAGTAAAAAGGGCATCACCACAGGTACCATGTTGACGATGAGCGTAGAGTTCGCTGCGAGTGTCATGCGGGCGCCCATGTTCCAGGCAATAAAGTGAAGACCGAGCACCACACCCGGAAGGATTGAAGATCGTATTTTACGAAAATGATAGCTCTCGCCCTGCCGCTTCAGGTCCCTGAGAAAGGGGGGCGTGAGGGCGGCGGATGCAATGAGCAGACGGTAGGCCGCCAGAAGTATGGGGTGCTCTGTGCTCAACTTGATGAATATCACGGAGGTTGAACAGCAGAAAGCCCCCACTATGAGGATGACGAGTTTCGAAACCATCGCACCGGTTACGTTATATTTGACTCTTGGTTTATGAATAGTTAAAATAATGAATTCTTATCGATATGGGTATGTTTTGTGAGCGTCTCTTGGCGGTATCTTTAGGGGATGAGTTCTTATGAAGGTTAAACTACTACACCCGTGGAACCTCAGCGAGTCTGAGGCTGTAAACGTGCAGCTGTCGCTTGCAGGTAAGGTGATAGCGAAAGACGAGTTCTCCTCGATAAGAACAGTATGCGGGGTCGATGTAAGCTACAGGAGGTTAGCGCAGTATGATGCAGCGCATTATAATGAGGCGTATATTGATACGGCGAGTGCCGATATAGTGAGAGCGGCTGCCGCGTGCGTCGTGCTGAGCTATCCGGGACTCGAACACCGTGAGACGGGTTTTAAGAGGTCATGCGTTCGATTCGGGTATGTTCCCGGACTCCTCGCGTTCCGAGAGATACCCGCTCTTATACCCGCGCTGGAGGGCCTCGAGAGCAGCCCGGACCTCTTCATCTGTGACGGACACGGCATAGCCCACCCAAGGGGGTTCGGGCTCGCATGTCACCTCGGGCTGCTTCTGGACAGGCCTGCAATAGGCTGTGCAAAAACCAGGCTTCTGGGTAACTTTGAGGAGCCGGGAGAACGAAGAGGGTCGTTCGAATACCTCTATCATAAGGACATGGTGATCGGGGCTGTTTTGAGAACGCAGGAGAAGAAAAAACCGGTGTTCGTTTCGACAGGGCACAGGATAACTCTCCAAAGCGCTATAGAGGTCGTTCTCCAATGTACGGGCAGCGACCGCCTTACCGAGCCGGTACGGCGCGCACACAGAAGGGCAGGAAAGGAGTAGAAAAGTGATCATAGTTGCACTTACCGATTTACACGGACACATCGGTGCGATAGAGAGGTTCTCCGAGAAGCTAAAAGACGCGGACATCGTTATTCTGACAGGCGATATCACCCACTTCGGAAGACGGAGCGAGGCGAATGACATGGTGGAGGCCGTAACCCGTTACTGCGGCAGTCTGTTTGCCGTTCCCGGGAACTGTGACTACCCGGAGGTCGGCGAATTTCTAACTGAGAAGGGGCAAAACCTCGACTCAAGATGCATCGAGCTGGATGAGGTGGTTCTGGCCGGCGTCGGCGGATCGCTTCAATGCCCCGGGAGGACACCGAACGAGCGTTCGGAGGATGAGTTTTCCAGGATACTCGATGGATTGCGGGATGAGATACCTTCAGGAAAGCCGATCATATTTGCAGCCCATCAGCCTCCATATAACACGTGCTGTGATATCGCCAATGGCGGTATCCATGTGGGGAGCAGGTCGCTTCGCAGGTTTGTAGAGGATGTAAAACCCGTACTGTGCCTCTCGGGGCATATCCATGAGGCGACTGGGGTGGGCCGAATAGGAGATGCCCCTGTTATCAATCCCGGCCCCCTCTTCTTCGGAGGATACGCAAGAATCCTGTGTGACGGGGGTGAGGTCACCGCAGAGGTACTGAGAGCCTTCTGACAACCTTTCAAAATGCAAGACAGAGACTGGTTTTTTTTATTACCTCATGGAGGTAACAACAGACAGTCTTTTTTTCCCCTCTACGCCTCCATGCCTGCACCGTTCCTACCCGCTTTACGAAACGCGGCGTAACTCGAGGATGGGGAAGTTTTACGACCCAAAGTATCTTCTCTTCTCCAACGTAAGAGGCCGTTAGTGCGGTTTTCTCATCGCAAGGGGTTTCGATGTAAAAAATAAAGTGTATGGTGAAAAAAGCGCTAATAGCACCATTTCTATGTGAGAAACGGGGATTACAGCTCCCGGGGAAAGGTTCTTATCTGCAGTGCTGGTATTTATATCCCAAATAAACTACTTTCACAAACGGATATATGGTACATTATAACAAAAGAGTATGTACTGCCTTTTAGAGTAGTACCGATGAAGAGGAGGCAGACTCTCAGAAGATGAACAGGGTGCACTGGGGTGGACCGGCTGCGCGGTTCCTCGAGCCGGTTCTCGGAGCATTCTTCCCCAACCGATGTATAATATGCGATACTTTTATCGATAGCGGGTGCTGTATATGCGAACGGTGTGAGAGGGATATTGAGGTCGTGTATCCTCCATTCTGCCCCCGGTGCGGCGCACCGGGGCGGGGCAGCGCACCGGGGCGATGCGGCGACAAACCTGGGGAAACCTGTATTCAGTGCAAAGACCTCAGGTTTTCATTTGCTAAAGCTGAGTCTCTCGGGGTGTACAGTGGGATACTCCGGGAGCTCATACATAAATACAAATTCGAAAAGAGGAGGGGGCTCGCCCGAAAATTCGCATCTCTCATCATCCAGAAAAAAAGGGGGTTTTTGGAGCAGCATACGGTTGTTGTTCCGGTACCGCTTACGCCATCGAGACTCTCCGAAAGGGGTTTCAATCAGGCTTCGCTCGTGGCCCGGCGGATCGCGGGCCCAAGCGGTATCTTGCTGCTGGATCGCTGCCTCAAGAGGAGAGGGTCATCGAAGCCCCAAAGCAGGTTCAGCCTGGTTTCCGAGAGGCAGGCGAACCTGAAGGACAGATTCAGCGTAAGAGAAAGGTACAGGGATAGGGTCCGGGGGCAGGCAGTACTCATTTTCGACGATGTTTTTACGACAGGAGCAACCTCTTCAGCATGCGCTGAGGCTCTAAAGAGGGCCGGTGCACAGTCCGTTGATCTGTTTACAATAGCGCGTGCAGTAAAGGGTTGAGCACCTATTCTTTACTTCTGAACAAAATAGGTCGATAATGTACTCAAATAAAAGGTGCTCTAAGAACACATAGTGTTCGAAACGTGCGTTCTCATGGCAGTATCCTGCTCCAGGTGTCATCTATCTTTTAGCGAGTTGAAACAGGATTCTATATGATAAGACTGATATTACGTTATCCGAACAATGTTGTTCAGGAAGTTGAGTTCGAACAGCCACGATACAGGATCGGAACCGCCGAGGACAACGATCTCGTTCTCGACCAGGAAGGGGTCTCCCCACACCAGGCCGAGATCGAAGAGACGGACGGTTCCTATACCGTTGTGGACACCTCGGAGGACAGCAGTACAACAATAAACGGAAAGACGATAGAGAGAAGCAACATCAACTACGGTGACCGCATAGCGCTCGGTCCGGTAACCGTCCTCTGCTATCCGATAAAGAAGAGCAGGGTCGGCGCC